>Ga0194113_10011748_pt1 | contig 10331 bp, 12 predicted proteins | sample TA2MahC200mmetaG_FD_146193 | JGI IMG/M metagenome (GOLD analysis project Ga0194113, IMG submission 146193) | Freshwater microbial communities from Lake Tanganyika, Tanzania - TA2015017 Mahale Deep Cast 200m | ecosystem: Environmental > Aquatic > Freshwater > Lake | place: Tanzania: Lake... | reverse complement strand
TGCAGAACTTAATATTTTTTTCATGGTTCCCCCCCCCTTTCTTCAATGTCATTGACCCGAAAATTCCCCTCTTTAGCAAAGTCGTACCGACCTTTGCCAAAGGGGGCATTAAGGATATTTTTATGCTCATTTGTGAGCCAAGGGCTCATGTCAATTCCTGTGGAAGTAGGAATCCAGATGTTTATTTTTTATGGATTCCCACTTCCATGGGAATGACAAAAAAGAAACCTGACGGCAATATTACAAAATACAAAATAATTTGAATCCTAAAATAATTAGACTACAAAGATACATGGAAGTCAAGAATTTTTTATCTACTTTATTTATTATAAAAATATACATATCGTCCTTTGAAGGGAGGGGTGAAGTATGCAAGAGATGTTAAATGTTGAAGACCTGTGGGTCTCTGTTGGAGACAGACAGGTTTTGAAGGGTGTTCATTTCTCTATGAATTATGGAGAAATCAATATGTTATTCGGGCCGAATGGTGCTGGTAAAACATCTTTTATCATGACACTCATGGGTTTCCCGAGATATAGAGTTGAGCAGGGAAAGATATATTTCAAGGGAGAGGATGTCACTGATAAAGATCTTTATGAAAGGGCGCATCTTGGTCTCGGTGTTTCTTTCCAGAGACCTCCAACAGTGAAAGGCGTTACCTTGAGAAAGATGATCGAAATAATGTCAAATGATGGAGCTGAGAAGGGAAAGCTTATCTCTCACATAGAAAAGCTCCACCTATCGGGCCATTTAGACAGGGGACTGAATGAAGGGTTTTCAGGGGGAGAGATGAAACGGTCAGAACTCCTTCAACTGATGGTGCAAAGACCTGAGTTGGTCCTCATTGACGAGCCGGAATCAGGTGTTGACATTGAAAACATAGCCCTCGTAGGCGAAGCTATCAATTCACTGTTAGGGAAGGATAAGGTAAAAGACCCGAAGAGGAGCGCCATCATTATAACGCACACTGGCTATATCCTTGATTTCGTGAATGCTGATGAGGGGTATATAGTCGTTGACGGGAATTTAGTCTGCAGGGGAAATCCGAGAGATATATTGTCAGAGATAAAAAAGCATGGTTACAGGAGGTGCGCTGAATGCCGATAAGTGATAAATACCTTTCCGAAGTAGAGGTAAGAGCTGAGAAGGCAAAAGATAAAAAGGCAGCCTTCGGTCCTGACATAGACCTTTCGCGTTATACCCAGCACATTGAACGGGGGAAGATAGAGAGTCTCGAAGGCCTTTCCCAACAGGCAAAAGAAGCTGCTATTATGACAGGAATCAATTTAAAGGAAGAACAAAGGTCCGGGTCATATATGCAGGTTGATCAATCTGTTGTCTATGAAAACTTGAACAAGGCGTATGAAGGTCAGCTCGAGATAATGAGCACTACAGATGCACTCAGAAAATATGACTGGATGGAAGACTATTACTGGAAGGCAGTTCCTGTTGATCAGGATAAATACACTGCTCAGGCTGCACTGCATATGACCCATGGGTATTTCATCAGGGTATTCCCGCATCAGAAACCTCAATATCCTGTGCAGTCATGTTTATTGGTTGCAGAAAACTATATAAGTCAAAATGTTCACAATATCATCATTGTAGAAGAAGGCGCAGAACTTCAGGTAATAACCGGCTGTACATTGTCCAAAAGTGATGCCGAAGGGATACATCTTGGAATCTCCGAGTTTTATGTCAAGAAAGGCGGAAAACTTTTCTTCACAATGATCCATAACTGGGCAGAAAATTTCAATGTAAGGCCAAGAACATGGATCGTTGTCGAAGAGGATGGTTCCTTTATCAATAACTATGTGCTTTTAAAACCGGTAAAGTCCATTCAGGCATTCCCTGTTGCTTATCTCAAAGGAGCTAATGCTTCTGCAAAGTTCAACACGGTTGTCTATGGTCTTAAAGACTCTTACATAGATCTTGGTTCAAGGATAATCCTCGAAGGAGAGAACACGAGAGGCGAATCTGTTGCAAGGACAATAGCTGCAGATGAGAGTGTGATTTATTCAAGGGGAGACCTGATTGCAAAGACAAAAGGTTATTGTTTAGCACATCTTGACTGTCGTGGAATTGTGTTCTCCAATAAGGCAAATATTTATGCCATACCACAATTGATTTCTGCAGGTGCATTAAAGGCAGAGCTCTCTCACGAAGCCTCTATAGGCCCCATAGCTGAGGAACAGGTTGAATATTTAATGTCAAGAGGTATCTCTAAAGAAGATGCTGTTTCTGTGATAACATCGGGGTTTTTAAACTTAGATATTCCTTATATCCCGGAGTTCCTTGACAGGAATATTAAGGAGGTTATACAGGCTACAGCAAAAGAGGCTTTATAGGAAATTTTTATAGCAATTTTTGGAATATTAACTTGACTTAGGGATAGAGAGAGTATACAATTTTGTATCATGAAGTACCCCTACAGGTGGAAAGAAACAATCCACATTCTCTCACCAGATTTTTGTCTTCAGTTAACCATATAAAATTTAAAGAAAGGAGGGTTAGTATTATGAATGTTACAAGAAGAGATTTTTTAAGGCTCTCTGGTGTAACCATTGCCGGTGCTACTCTAAGCCAGTTAGGGTTTGACCTTACTCCTGTTGAAGCCTATGCCACTGAACTCCGGATCAAAGGAGCCAAGGAAACAACCACTGTCTGTTGCTATTGTTCAGTAGGCTGCGGTCAGATTGTGCACACCAGTGGCGGAAAGGTTATCAATATCGAAGGTGACCCTGATCATCCCGTGAGTGAAGGGGCCCTCTGTGCTAAGGGTGCAGGGGCGTATGAATTGGTGACCAATCCGAAAAGGCTTACTAAGGTTATGTATCGTGCACCAAACAGTATAAAATGGGAAACAAAGTCATGGGACTGGGCTCTGAATGAGATTTCCAAGAGGATTAAAAAGAGCAGGGATGCAAGCTTTATAGAGAAAAATGCAAAAGGCGAGGTGGTTAATCGCTGTAACGGTATAGCTGCAGTAGGCAGTGCACATATCAACAATGAGGAGGGATGGCTTTATCAGAAATTCCTCCGCTCTCTCGGTCTTGTCTATATAGAATTTGAAGCCCGTCTCTGACACAGCTCCACTGTAGCGGCTCTGGCAGAGTCGTTTGGACGTGGGGCGATGACCAATAGCTGGACTGACATAGGCATAAGCGATTGTGTATTGATCATGGGAAGCAATACTGCTGAAAACCATCCCATAGCCATGAAATGGGTACTCAGGGCTAAGGACAGGGGAGCAAAAATCATCCATGTTGATCCAAGGTTTACAAGGACATCAGCCAAGGCTGATATTTATGCCCCGCTTCGTTCTGGTACGGATATCGTATTCATAGGTGGTATTATCAAGTACATCCTTGATAACGATCTGATTCAAAAGGATTATGTAGTCAATTATACCAATGCATCGTTTATTGTAGGCGAAAAGTATGATTTCAAAGATGGGCTTTTCTCTGGTTACAATCCAGAAAAGAGATCTTATGATAAATCCTTCTGGGCAATTGAGAAGGATGAAAAAGGTATTCCAAAGAAGGATACAACCCTTCAGCACGAACGCTGTGTTTATCAGCTTCTCAAGAAACATTATTCCCGCTATGATTTAGACACTGTTTCAAATATCACCGGGACTCCAAAGGAAGATTTAATCAAGGTCTATGAGGCATATACAACCACAGGGAAACCGGATAAGGTAGGGACAATGCTCTATGCCATGGGCTGGACTCAACATACGGTAGGCACCCAGAACATCCGTGCAGCCTCATTAGTTCAGATGCTCCTTGGTAACATGGGTATGGCTGGAGGCGGAGTAAATGCACTGAGAGGTGAATCCAATGTCCAGGGTATTACTGACCATGCCCTGCTCTTCCATATTATTCCTGGATACAACCCTTCATTTAGGGCCTCAGATGTGAGCCTTGCGAAATACAATGAAAAGAACACTCCAAAGACAGCAGAACCTATGAGCGTTAACTGGTGGGGAAACAGGCCTAAGTATATAGCAAGTTTCCTGAAGTCTGTGTATGGGGATAGCGGGACAAAAGACAACGAGTTTGGCTACCAATGGCTACCAAAGCTTGATGATGGCCAGAATGCCTCATGGCTTTTTATGTTCGATGAGATGTATAAAGGCAAATTCTCTGGTTTTATCTGTATGGGTATGAACCCTGCCTGTAGCAGCCCGAATGCACATCATGCAAGAGAGGCCCTTTCAAAACTGGACTGGATGGTAGATATAGACATATTTGAGAATGAAACAAGCTCCTTCTGGAAGAAGGAATCCGGAATGGACCCTAAAAAGATAAAGACAGAAGTCTTCTTGCTTCCTGCCGCCATGTATGTTGAGAAGGAAGGAAGCATTTCGGATAGTGCCCGCACAGCTCAGTGGCGTAATAAGGCTGTGGAGCCTGCTGGAGAGTCAAAGGCAGACGGACAGATTGTCCATGAGCTTTATATGAAGATTAAATCACTTTATGGGAAGGAAAAGGGTGCATCTCCTGATCCCATTCTCAAACTGAAGTGGGATTATGCCCCAGACGGAAAGATCAATACCCATCTTGTTGCAAAGGAGATAAATGGTTACTTCCTTGAGGATATAGCTGAACATCCTGTGGACAAAAAGGCATACAAAAAGGGAACGTTGGTCCCATCCTTTGTATTTCTCCTTGCTGATGGTCGGACCTCTTGCGGTAACTGGATCTACAGTGCGAGCTATACAGAGGCAGGCAATATGATGGCACGCCGTGATAAAACATCTGTTGCTTCAGCAAATATCTTCCCAAAATGGGGATTTGCATGGCCTGTAAACCGCAGAATCTTATATAGCCGTGCCTCTGTTGATCCGCAGGGGAATCCTCTTGATCCAAGGAGGGCAGTTATTAAATGGGAAGTTGGAGCAGATGGAAAAGGCAAATGGGTTGGAGATGTGCCAGATGGGCCTGCACCACCCATGGGAGTAGAAGGCGGGAAATTACCATTCATAATGAAGCCTGATGGTGTAGCTTCCATCTTTGGCCCTGGGTTATCCGATGGGCCATTACCGGAGCATTATGAACCCCTTGAGTGTCCGCTTGAAAAAAATCCCCTTTCTTCACAGAGGATCAATCCGACAACAGCCCTCTTCAAAGACTATGCGCATACTACCTGTGATCCGAGATTTCCGTTTGTTGCAACAACTTACAGGGTTACAGAACACTGGCAGACAGGTCTTATGACAAGGTACCAATCCTATCTGGTAGAGACAGAACCTCAGATGTTTGTAGAAATTAGTGAGGAGCTATCTGCCCTCAGGGGAATCAAGAACGGAGAGAGTGTTATGGTTACATCCCCAAGAGGAAAGATTGAAGCAGTTGCAATAGTTACGAAACGCTGGAAGCCTTTTAAGGTTGCTGGCCAGACAATCCATGAGATTGGTCTACCATGGTGCTATGGCTGGCTGATTCCTAAGGACGGGGGAGAAAGTGCAAACCTGCTCACCCCAACCATCGGGGATGCCAATACAGCCATTCCTGAATATAAGGTCTTTCTGGCCAATGTGGAGAAGCTGCCAGCAAAGAAACCGGCCAAGCCGGCAGAGAAGGGGAGGTGATATAAATGGCAGGGAAGACGTTTTTTATAGATACAACGAAATGCACAGCATGTAGAGGATGTCAGATAGCTTGTAAACAATGGAATATGAATCCAGGGACAAAAACCTTGCAGCGCGGAAGCCACCAGAATCCTGAAGACCTTTCCGTCTCCACCTTCAAGTTGGTGAGATTCAATGAATTAGAAGAAAATGGGAAACCGAAATGGTATTTCTTTGCTGATCAATGCAGACACTGTCTTGAACCACCATGCTTTTATACAGCCGAGGCTAAGGGAGTTAAGGCTATCACGAGGGATGAAGCAACAGGTGCTGTGCTTTTTAACCCAAAGGTTAAAGTAAAGGCAGCCGATGCCAAAGCCATTAGGGAATCATGTCCATGGGATATTCCAAGATGGAATGAGAAGACAGGTGGACTGGCTAAGTGCACCATGTGCATTGACAGGATTAAAGAGGGGTTATTACCAGCTTGTGTCAAGTCCTGTCCTACTGGTGCTTTGAACTTCGGTGATAGGGATAAGATGCTTGAGATGGCAAAGAAGAAACTGGAAGAGATCAAAGCAGCCTACCCGAAGGCTCAACTTCTCAATGCAGATATACACAGGGTCATCTTCCTTGTTGTTGACGACCCAAAGAAGTACCACAAGAATGCCTTAGTGGAAGACCCTATAGGAATTACGAGGCTTGCTGCCATTAAGAAATTGCTTCAACCTATTGTGAACTTCTCTTTGAAGGGATAGATATCAATCACGAATATTTCGATGCGGCTGGTTTCGAGATTGGCTCGAAACCAGCCTTTTTTTGAAAATTGAATTCTAAGAGGGACATTATAAACCTTGTAGCCGCAGGCTTTAGCCTGTGTTTTAAATTCCCCAAGGGATGCTCTAAAAATTATCCCTCTTTCGTATTTATATTGAAAGAGAACTTTAACCACTGAGGCACAGAGACACTGAGAATAAGAACAAATATCTCTTTTATTTATTACAAACACAAAAAAGCTTGAATATATTAATATTTTTTCTTTTTTTATGGCTTCTTTTTTTATATGTCAATCTCCGTGCCTCTGTGTCTCTGTGGTTATTAGAATGCTTTTCAACTTTTTTACGAAAGAACCATATTTTTTGTCATGCTGAACTTGTTTCAGCATCTAAAATCAATGATTCGTAAGAATATCCCTGATAGCCTCACAAACCTGTTCTATTTCAGATTCTCGAATTGTAAGTCCGGCAGGGATATATAGCCCTTGACGGGCAAGCCGCTCAGCAACGGGATATTTCTCATCCACAAAAAGGCCCATTTTATGAAATACAGGTTGTTCATGCATTCCCAGAAAGAACGGCCTTGTTTCAATTCCTTTTAGGGCTAATTTTTGGGCAAAATCTAAAGCATTCATTCCTGTATTTTCTTTGACTATAATACCATAGACCCAGTAGACGTTTTTTGCCCATGGCTCTTCCACAGGGAGTTCGATCCCAGGCACATCCTTCAGCAGTTCATTATATACATGAGCAATAGCACGCTTTCGATCGACAATTTGTTCCATCCGTTCCAGTTGAGCAACACCCAAGGCAGCTTGAATATTTGTTAGACGAAAGTTATATCCCAATTCATCATGAAAAAATCGCCGTGATTTTTGGAAACAAAGGTTCCTTAAAGAACGTGCTTGTTCAGCGAGGTCATCTCGATTTGTTAATACCATTCCACCTTCACCTGTTGTTATCAATTTATTCGCATAAAAACTAAACACACTGATGTCGCCGAGGCCTCCGCATCTCCGTCCCGCGTATTCAGCGCCATGCACTTCAGCAGCATCTTCAATAATAGATAATCCATGTTTTTGAGCAATTTCTAATATAGGGTCCATATCAGCAGGATGTCCGTATATGTGAACAGGCATGATGGCGCGGGTTCGGGTAGTTATTTTGGATTCGATCTGTGATACATCCATCTGCCAATTATGAGGGTCACTGTCTATCAAAACGGGGACGCCATTGCAATAAGTTATTGCCTGGGCGCAGGAGATGATGGTGAATGTGGGCATGATCACTTCGTCACGGGGTTTGAGGTCTAATAATCTTACTGCAATTTGTAATGCGGTTGTTCCATTACTTACAGCGATACCATGTTTCATTCCGCAATAGGTAGCCCATTCATTCTCAAATCGCTCTAAGTACTTACCTGCTGAAGAAATCCAGCCGCTTTTCAGACAGTCGAGGACAAGCTCCACTTCTCGCGCAGTGACCAATGGTTCGGAGACAGGGATCATTTAGACATTTTTCATAGCTTTTTTTATGCCTCAGCTTTTTCCCTTAACCATTCATTAATCAAAGTATCTTCAGTCGTATGCAATTTCCTGGCTTTCTTTTTTATCTTTGAGTATAAATCGGTATCTACGCCAATATATTTTTTCTTTGTCAATGAGAAACGAATGTCCTTGACTTCCTCCACATCTTCGAATTCTGAGAAATCGTGTTCATCCCAAAAATCAGAAGCTTCGTAAATGGACATATCCTTTATCTGTTTACTTTTTTTCATATCTTTTCCTTTCGCTTTTATTCATATCCCTTGCAGTGACAATTAATGCCTTATTGTTCAGTTTTTTGATAAAGAATATAGAAAGATATCTTCCATTATCTGTTCTACCAAGCGCATTATAGAGATGCTCGCCCTCAACTTTGCCGGTTTCCTTTTTAAAAAACCTGCAATTTCCTGTTAAAACTTCCTCAACCTCATTCGTCAAAACTTGATGTTTCCATGCAAGTTTTTCAACGATGTTATCCAACCATATTATATCATCTATAACAAACATTATCTTTTCTACCCATGTTTCCTGTCATAATCATATCTCGCGTATTAATCCTGAGCAGCAACATCCATTAGGCAGCATATGGTCGAGGCAATCAAGAACAAGACTTTTTTCTTGTTCTGTAACAAGTGACTTACATACCGATATTATCAGAAATGTTCCTTTTCAACTAATCCTGTATAGGGGCCTTGTTTTATTTCAAGGAGAACCGTATCTTCGAGACAGCGCATGCCATGTCCACCTGCCACAAGAAGGATGAGGTCTCCCTGTTCCAGAGTCCAGGTGCCGAGGGGGCTTTTATCCATGGCAAATAGATCTATCTCCACTTTGCCTTTCCTGACCAGCAATGCTTCCTGCGTGCCTATCAGATGACGCTGCAGGGGCAGGTGAGCATGGCGCTTGATAACCCCGTCTTTCGGATAAACGACGAAACCGGTTTGCTGATAATAATGGTCAGGAGTCACAAAGGTCGTTTCATCAGGCAGGAAATTTGACCGGATAATGGTCGCTATATGCTGCTCGTTCCAGGTGATGTGTTCTATGTGCTGTTTATGAGAATTTTTATCGGTCATTTGACTTTATGTTCCGGAAAACCAAAGGCAGGCGCTCTTTCGGGAACGGGAAAGAGCCATCCTTCGGCCAGCTTTTTAATGTTCTTTTCAGTAACCTGCATCATCAATTCTTTTCCCCAGTCTTTTTTTCAGCGCGGGTGATGTTCAGTTTTTTTGATATGATTTTCAGAAAAACCTCGATATCGTTTAATCCTTCTTGCAGTACTTTGTAAACGATGTCGTAATCGATGTCTTCGTAATCGTGAGCGAGCACATTCCTGAATCCAACCATCCTGACCAGTTTTTCGGTCAATTTTTTCGAAATAATCTTTTCTTCGTTCAGGATATAAAATGCCTCGCTCATTGTGGTGGGCTTTCTGAAATCATTGTGGGCTATTACTGCCTCAGCCAGATCAATTACCGACTGTGCCTCAAGATACAGATAACGTTCGACGGCGCCCCTTATATCTGTATTGTTACATATCTTTTCTTTTGCAAATCCTCTGTATCTTTTCAGAATGGCCGAGTATTTCCTGGCCGAGCTTATTTTGTTCTCGATTGCTTTAATATTGCTCATGCTGGAGCCTTTGTAAGCTCATATTTCGACAGTATTTTGTGAAAATCAAAATATTCATTCAGGATTTTTGGCTCAACCATGACTTTAAAAGGTTCTCTTTCGAAAACCAAAATGCCTTCTTTCAGAATGATATATTTCAGTTCAGGGCTTTTCGTTCGGTTCAGAATAACGATATCGACTCTGTCCGTCTTCAGTATGCGGCTTATTTGTGCGATGAGATCGAGTTTAATGGAGAACATCCTGTTGTCTTTTATATCGCCGAAGTAGACGGCAAAATCATAGTCACTCAACGGCCCATATGAGCGTTTAGCCCTTGATCCGAAAAAATATACCAGCTTAATTTCCGGATATCTGTGGAATACTGTCTTTAAACTGTCTAATTCTTTTTTTTTCATTTACAACTCCCTGCGCACATCAGCCATTTCTATATAGCCTGTCTCACCGGGGCGTCAGCCTACGCCTCCAAATTATACAATAATTGTAAACAATTCCAAATAGTTTACAAAATCCGCTTCTTTTCAGTTTAAAAATTTAATCAAGATAGTGCTTGTCCAGGTATTATCCACTTTTCCGTACCGGTCTGCTGATAATAGTGGTCCGGAGTAACAAAGGTAGTTTCATCAGGCAGCAAATTTGACCGGATAATGGTCGTTATATGCTGCTCGTTTAAGGTGATGAGCTTGATGGCTGTTTTAAAGATTTAATATCCTAAATATCTCAGAATGTTTTTTGCTTCCTGAACGAGGCTGTCAACGCTGTAGTATTGCTCGATTAAATGTTTACAATTTGTTGCTATTTGCTTTG
>Ga0194113_10011742_pt1 | contig 10333 bp, 9 predicted proteins | sample TA2MahC200mmetaG_FD_146193 | JGI IMG/M metagenome (GOLD analysis project Ga0194113, IMG submission 146193) | Freshwater microbial communities from Lake Tanganyika, Tanzania - TA2015017 Mahale Deep Cast 200m | ecosystem: Environmental > Aquatic > Freshwater > Lake | place: Tanzania: Lake... | reverse complement strand
TGTTCTGAACGAGCGTCCGCTACGCGGACGCTCGTTCAGAACTCTCTATTCCCCCAAGACTGGGGGACAGGGGGTTGATGACTCGCACACAAATTGAGTGAATGTAATCCGCAAGAACCGCTGTTACAATGTACTAAGCGCCTTTCGCAGGGAAAAGGCTCGACGAACTATCCAAAACGGCCCGAAACATCCGCATTTTCCGACCTCGCAACGAACAAAGGAACGACAGAAGGTATTCTATGAAAGAGGCTACGTTCGAGAACCTCGATGACCTTGATCTCATGTTAATAAAGGAACTGGAGATCGACGGCCGGCAGACAAACACCGATCTGGCCAAGAAGATCGGCACGAGCAAGGCCACCGCTCGCCGCAAGCTGCGCAGGCTGTTGGATGAGAACATCATACGCGTTGTGGCTGTGGCGAATCCGCCCGCGCTGGGATACAAAACCGTCGCAACAATGGGGATCAACGTTCGTCCGGGCGAAGTCGATGCCGTAGCCGAAAAGCTCGCCGCCTACAAGAACATCCACTTCGTAATCATCAGCACCGGGCGTTACGACATCATCGCCTGGGTGATGTTCCGGGAACCTGAGGATCTCTCCAATTTTCTCAGGAAGGAACTCGGCAAGATACCGGGGCTCACCAGCGTTGAAACCATGGTCAATCTGAAGATCATCAAGGCATCCTTCAGCTACCTCTCCGGCGAAGATTATCATTTCCCCGAAGACTGACCCGCCCTCCGTATCAGATTGACGACGGGCCGATTCCCGTGACGAGTATCTTACCTTGGCTGTCGACCACTCATCTTGGTCTACCGAGTTCCTCTGCTCTCGCCATAAGTCCTCCCTTCCGCTGTTGCCCCAAAAGATTCATGTCCCGCCAACAATATGCACTGATTGACCCCGGGCGATAGAACCACAAGCCAAACTTGCACGCCAAACGGGGATGGGTTGTCTTTTTTGAAAATACAGTGTATAATCCGCACCAATGGAAAAGCGCATGCCTCGACAGGTGCTGGTCAAAAGAGCCAAGATGTTTATTGTTTCGACGCCGAAGTGTCAGCGGGAGGCCAGATTGCTAATACATTATAGAAACTCGGCAGGCATATCGTGAAAAAGAGGGCACCCGAGACATTCGATGAACTGGATATGAAGCTCATCCGGGAGCTTGAGACCGATGGCAGGCAAAGCAACGCAGAACTGGCCAGAAAGATCGGGACCAGCAAGGCAACGGCCCGCCGCAAATTGAATCGACTCCTGGAAGATGGCATCATCAGAGTGGTAGCGGTGGCCGACCCGCCTGCCCTGGGGTACAAGACCATTGCCACCATGGGGATCAACGTCCATCCGGGGCAGGTGGATGCCGTGGCGGAAAAACTGGCCTCCCATGCGAATGTTCGATTCGTAATTATCTGCGCGGGCCGATATGACATCATCGTTTGGGTGATGCTCCGGGAACCCGAGGACCTGTCAGACTTCATCAGGAACGAGCTTGGAAAGATTCCGGGGTTGGCGCATGCCGAAACCATGGTATATCTTAAGATGAAGAAATTCTCCTTCAAATACGGCTCTACTGATGACACGTGCGCCGAAGAGACATCTGACTAGCACGCTGTAACTCATGATGCTTCGCATTCAGCCATTGCTGTCAGTCGGAAGGATAATGGCCTGTGCCCCCACCCGAAGGAACAAATGGTCTGGGCGAGCGTCCGATGCACGGACGCTCGCCCAGACCTCTCTATCCCCCAAGATTAGGGGCAGGGGGTTGATGACTCGCACATGAGTTGAGTGAATGCACTCCGCAGAAATCGCTGCTACAACATACTGGACTCCAAACCGATCTTTCCACGATACCGGGGAGAATCACTCGCCCACGACCATGCCACCGGATTCTCCAAGTCGATGAAGTATCTGCTCGCAGATTGAAGATGGATCACCTGGTCTATCGATTCACACTACGGCCATTTTCTGAACCAAGGAGCCGACAATCACGGGAAACTGAATCTTAGAGTGCCACAATACCGCATACTGTTGCCTTTCTTGAAATAAAACTGTATAATTTCCCAAAGGATCGGGAGAGAATCCGCAGGTTGGCAGTCTCCGAAACCGGGAAATCCGATGAACCACAAGAGACAGGGGGAAAAGAATGGGCGTCCAAGAAATCGCTAAGGCTGTGGAGAATCTGGATCGCAAGAAAGCTCTGGCACTGGTGCAAGAGGCCATTGATCAAAAAGTCAGCCCGGTCGAAATCGTTCAATCGGGCATCGTGGCCGGACTCGAAGGTATTGGCAAGCGGTTCGAAAAGCAGGAGTATTTCCTCGCCGAACTGATGATGGGCGGCAAGATCAGTCAAGCGTGCATTGACGTCGTGACCCCCCATCTCCCCAAAGCCGCCACCGCCAAGCAAGGAACCGTGGTGATCGGCGCAGTGGCCGGGGACCTGCACGATATCGGTTACGGACTCGTGGCCACTCAACTCGAACTCAACGGCTTCGAAGTCCACAAGATCGGCGTCAACATTCCCTCCATGACCTTCATCGACAAGGCCAAAGAGAAGAACGCCGATATCATCGGGCTCTCCGCCTTCCTGGTGACCACCATCCCAAACTGCAATGAGGTCATCGACTACTTGCGCGATATGAAGCTCAGGGACAAGTACTTCGTCATCATCGGCGGCACGGAGACAAGCCAGGAGAAGGCCAACACCATGGGCGCCGATGGGTGGGCCAAGAACGCCGTGGGAGCGGTTGACCTCTGCAAGCGGCTCATGGCCAAAAAGAAAGCTGCCGCATAATCGTTCAATTCACGGGAGGCAAGAAGAGTGATTCCACTGATTGATTTCCAACGGCGATCGTTGACCGGCCCGGTCATGAAGGGCGACGAATTCGATCTTGAGTTCGCCATGAAGGTTCGGGAACTCACCTCAGAGTACGAGATCAAATACAACCCCGAAGAGCTCGTCGTTGATGACAAGACCGCCGATGCCGTCTTCCAGGCGGCGGTGCAACTCCTGGCCGATGTCGGCGTGTATCACCTCGACACCGAACGGGTGATCAAGTTCACCAAAGAGGAAGTCGAACAGATCGCCAAGGAATACCGCGAAACCCCGAGCAAACACACGTTCGGCAAGGGAAAGGATGCGGTAACGATCGAATACCGGACGATGGCCGACAAGCGCCCCCCCGCACTCTACTCAGGTTCATGGGGTGTGGCCGATGAGACATGGTTCACCCCGTACATCCAATCGTTCGCACAGGAGCCTACGATCAAGGCGATGGGCATCTGCGCGGGTCTGGCCAAACTCGGCGATCTCAAACCGAAGGCCGGCACGCTCAGCGAAATCCATGTAGGCCTCTGGGAGCAGAAGCAGATAAAGGAAGCACTCCAGCGCGCGGGGCGACCCGATATGCACTGCGGCCTTCTGGCCACGGTGAGCAGCGCCGCCGGAACAATGGCCATGATCGGTCCGGGCCTGCGGGAGGCGCACAACACTCAAATCGGCGTGCATATCATTCCGGAGATGAAGATCAACTGGAACCAGTTCATCATGGCTCAGTTCTGCCGCGAACGCGGCATCCAGCCGTGGCAGAGCTCCATGTCCATGATCGGCGGGCTCTGCCGCAACCCAGAGGATGCCTCCATCGGGCTCGTGGCCAACCTGCTCGGCCAGATATCCTATGCCAACGGCAAGCTCTGCAGCCTCTTCACCAATCACATGGACGGCAAGTCGGCCACCCCGGCCACTCAGTGGGCCTACAGTGCCGCCGCCCGCGCATGCGAGCGGAACGTCAAGATTTGCGTCGGCGGCTGCGCTTCCGGCGTTCTGGCCAAGACCCCGTTCACGCTACTCCAAGGCGCGGCCATGGCCGCACTCTATACGGCCAGCAGCATGTCTTACTGTTGGATCGCCGGTGCCACCGGCATCGAAGCGCGCTACAACGGCGAAGTGATGAACGCGATGGCGGGAATGGATCGGCAGAAGGCCAATCAGGTGATCCTGGCCATCATGAAGAAGACCGGCGAGTACGCCAAAGAGGTGAAGGGCAATACCGCCAAATTCCCCGACGTTTACGATGTGGCCACGGTCAAACCGAAGCCCGAATTCGTCGCCCACATGGAGAAGGCCAAGGAAGAAATGGCCAAATGCGGCGTGCCCTTCAAATAAACCAGAACGTAGGGGCACGGCACGCCGAGCCCTTACCTATCCGCAAGGAGCAATATGCTGATCGTCGGCGAATCCCTGAACGCCACCATCCCTTCGGTGAAACAAGCGGTCATCGACCATGATGCCGAGAAAATCGCCGCCCTTGCCCGCCGTCAAACGGAGTGCGGGGCGCACATGCTCGATCTGAACGCCGCAGTGCCGGGGCAGAACGAGCCGGAAGACCTGGCATGGATGGTTCGAACCGTGCAATCCGCCACCGATCTCCCGCTGGTGCTTGATAGCTCAAGCCCTGAAGCGATTCAAGCCGCCCTCAAGGTCTACAAGGGAGAGAAACCCATCCTGAGTTCCGTTACCGGCGAGATGACCGATGGCCACAAGCGACTCCTTGCACTGGCCGTGGAGCACAATTGCGGACTTGTGGGGATGTGCATGGATCACTCCGGCATCTCCACCAACGCCGATACGCGCGTGGCCGTGGCCGAGAGGCTTTTCGGGCTCGCCAATGCAGCCGGGCTCCGGCCGGAGAACCTCTACATCGATCCCCTGGTCATGGCCATCGCCACGGATTTCGAATCCGGCACGACTTTCCTCAAGGTGCTCCGCCTCATCAAGGAACGGCTCCCCGGCGTCCGGACCATCTCGGGCCTGAGCAACATCAGCTTCGGCATGCCGCAGCGCCGACTCCTCAACCAGACTTTCTTGGCCATGCAGGCCGCCTTTGGCATGGACGCGTTTCTCGTTGACGTGCGGGATCAGAAACTGATGTCCACACTTCTCGCCGCCCAGGCGCTCATCGGGCAAGATGAGTGGGGAATGGAGTATCTCAAGGCCTATCGCGCCGGCAAACTGGGCGAAAAATGAAGACCGGTCTCATCGTGTGCGGGGCTCTGGGCCGTGAGGTGAAGGATATCGTTCAGGCGCACGGATGGGATGTTCGGGTGATCGGGGTCTCTCCGGAAGATCATATGTATCCGCTACGCATCGCCCCAGATGTGGAAAAACGCATCCGAGCGCTTACGCCGGAGTGCAAGCGCCTTCTCGTAGTGTTCGGCGATTGCGGCTCACAGGGCACTCTGGACAACGTACTTCAAAAACACGGGGTCGAGCGGCTTCCCAGCCCGAATTGCTATGAGATGTACGCGGGCAAGCTTTACTACGATCTGCTCGATGAAGTGCGCGGCACATTCTTCCTCACCGATTTTCTGGTTCGCACCTTCCATCGCGCCGTGGTCAGGGGACTCGGACTCGACCGATTTCCCCAGTTGAAGCGAGAATTCTTCCATAACTGCAAACGTGTAGCTTATCTGGCTCAAAAAGACGAACCCGAATTGCGCCGGGAAGCCAGATCCATCGCCGATTACCTTGAACTCCCGCTCGCCATTCACGTAACCGGCTACGGGGCGCTTGAGAAGCGGCTCGAAGACTGGATGCGAGGGGAATCGGCTCGTCGAACACAATTCAACCGAAACGCCCGCAGCGGACTATCGCTCTAGGAGGAGACGAATTGGCAAAGAAACCCCGCAAATGGCATGTGGAAACCGATTTCGTGGCGGTGGGTTCCGGGATCGGGGGCCTCACGGGTGCCATCGTGGCCCACGATGAGGGAATGGAAACCATCGTACTGGAGAAGGCCTCCAAGCTCGGAGGGGTGAGCGCCCTTTCCGGCGGCGAGATATGGGTCCCCAACAACCATGTGATGAAAAAACAGGGGATGAAGGATTCGCGCGAAGAGGCCAGGATATATCTCGACTTTCTGGCCGGAGGGTTCGCCGATCCGGAACTGGCCGAAATCTACCTTGACGTATCGCCGGTGGTCTGCGAATACCTTCAGAAGAAGGCCAAGGTCAAGTGGAAGACCATCCCCAACTTCGCCGATTACTTCTACCCCTTCGCCAAGGGCGCTCAGCCACAGGGCCGATACCTCGAAACCGAAATCTTCAAGGGCTCCGATCTAGGCGAGTGGGAACAGAAATCCCGACTCACTCCGCACATGCCCTGCGGGATCACCGCGGAGGAGATGTTCGCGTGGGGCGGCGGGGCATCGATGCTCAAGTGGGATTTCGCGCTCCTCGGCAAACGCATCTCCCAGGGAATGCGCACGTTTGGCCCCGGCATGATGGCCTATTTCATCAAGGCCGCGATGATCGACCGCAAGATTCCCGCCTATCTTGACACGGCGGTGAAGGAACTGGTGGAGGAGAACGGAACCGTCATCGGCGTTCGAGCGGAGCGCGAGGGCAAGAACTTCTGGGTGAAGGCCCGCAAGGGCGTACTTCTCGCTGTAGGTAGCTACGATTGGAACGCCGAACTCACCCGGTACTACGAGCAGTTGCCGGAAGTCCACTCGGCATGTCCCCCACAGATAGAGGGGGACCACATGATCATGGGCGGCGAGATCGGCGCGCAGACTGCCGTCATCCCGGTGGGCACCCTCGCCACCATGTTCGGCTACAACGTTCCGAGTGAAGAAGCCGAAGGCAAACCCCTGTGGCGGCTCTGCGCCGAGGGCGGCTACCCGCACGCCATCCTTGTGAACCGATACGGTCGGCGGTTCTGCGATGAGTCGTTCTACCCTCAATACTCGCCCATGCCGCACGTCTGGGACGGCCGCAAGCGCGAGCACACCAACTTCCCGCTCTTCATGATCTTCGATCAGAATCACCGGAACAAGTATCCGCTCGGCCACTTTGCGCCGGGGTTGCCGCTTCCGGAAGAACTCGTCAAGAGGGGCGATACCCTCAAGGAACTCGGCGGGAAGCTCGGTATCGATGGCGAATCCCTCGAAGCCGAGGTTGCCCGGTTCAACAAGTTCTGCAAAGAGGGGGTGGATAAGGACTTCGGCAAAGGGAGCTACCCGTGGGCGAACTTCATGACCGGCGATCTGACCAACAAGCCCAATCCCAACATGGGCCCGCTCGCCAAGGCCCCGTTTTACGGAATGCGGCTCACCATCAACTCGGTGGGCATCGTCTCCGCCGGGCTCAAGACCAATCGGAACGCCGAAGTGATGCACGTCCGGGGAAAGCCCATTCCCGGACTCTATGCCGCGGGGAATACCGCGGCGGCGCTCGATACCGGCGCGGGATACCAGAGCGGATTTGCATGCACGCGGGGCATGACATGGAGTTACATCGCCGCCAAACACTGCGCGGGAAAATGGAAATAGAGGATTACCCACGGCGGGAAATCCCCCTAGCCCCCTTTACGAAAGGGGGTACAGACCTTCCCCTTTTTTCAAAGGGCGACTGAGGGGGATTTGCGTCCCCACTCCGTTTCGGAGAGGGGGATCAAGGGGGTGAGGTGGAATGGAGTCCGGCTTTCGCCGGAATGACATATCGGACATCTCTAACTTCTGCAACAAACAATGGAGGAGAAGAGTATATGCCAGCGAAGACAACCAAAGCCAAAAAATGGAACCTCGAGACCGATGTGCTGGTGGTGGGGTCAGGAGCATCCGGACTCGTGGCCGCGATCATCGCCCACGATGAGGGAGCCAAAGTCACCCTGATTGAAAAATCAGACAAGATCGGCGGGGCCACCGCCGTATCGGGCGGGTTCCCATGGATTCCCAACAACCACCTTGAAAAGGCGGCGGGGATCAAGGACTCGCGGGAAGAGGCCCTCACCTATATGAAGTTCATCGCCGCCGGTCGCGTGCCCGATGACCTCATCGAGGCCTTCATCGATAACGGCCCGCCGATGCTCAAGTACATCGAAGATAAGGCCGGGCTCAAGTTCACCATTTCCGAAATGCCCGATTACCATGCCGAGCGCGCGGGCGGAAAGGTGAAGGGCCGCAGCCTCGGGCCGCCGGCGTTCGATTCCAACCTTCTGGGCAAGTGGAGGGGCCGACTCCGGCAAGCCCCGGTAGTGGTCTTCCCCATGTCATGGGAAGATTACGAGAAGTCCAACGCCAAGGCCGATCCCAGGAATCTCGACTACAACATGCTTGCCAAGAACATGATGAAGGGCATCGTGGGAATGGGAATGTCCACCATCGGGTGCCTCCTCAAGGCGTGCCTTGACCGGGGGATCGAGCCGCTCATGCAGACACGGGGCGTGGAACTCATCACCGAGGGCCGCCGGGTGATCGGACTGAGAGCGATCAAGGAAGGGAAGGATTTCACCATCGGCGTGAGTCAAGGCGTTATCCTGGCCTCCGGCGGATTCGAGTGGAACGAGGAGATGAAGAAGCAATTCATCCCCGGCCCTCAGATCTATCCCATGAGTCCGCCCTCGAACGAAGGGGACGGCCAGAAGATGGCCATGGCCATCGGCGCAGAGCTTGGCAACATGCACGAGATATGGGGCGTTCCTTCCGGTATGATCCCCGGTGAGGAATACGATGGCAAGCCGCTCGGCCGCATGACCATGGGCGAACGGTCACTGCCCCATGCCATGATGGTCAACCGGTTCGGCAAGCGATTCGTGGATGAGGCGCACAACTACAGCGACATCGCCAAGACGTTCTGCACCCTGGATCCGGTGGCCTATGATTTCTGCAATTACCCGGCATGGGATATCTTCGATCAGCAATTCAAAGATAAGTACCTCGTCTTCACAAGCGCCCCCGGCGGGCCGGTTCCGGAGTGGCTCATCACCGCCGACACAATCGAAGAACTGGGCAAGAAAGCGGGGATCGATCCCAAAGGGCTCAAGGAAGCGGTCGAGCGCTTCAACGGCTTTGCGCGCAAGGGTGTGGATGAAGACTTCCATCGGGGCCACAGCGCTTACGATAGATATCAGGGTGATCCAACGCACAAGCCGAACGAGTCCCTCGGAACTATCGAGAAGCCGCCGTTCTACGCGCTTCCCATCGTACTGGGGACGCTGGGCACCAAGGGCGGGCCCAGGACCAACGCCAGCGGGCAAGTGCTCCACGTGATGGGCGACGTAATCGAAGGCCTGTACGCAGCGGGCAATGTGATGGCGGGCACGAGCGGCCCCGGATACGGCGGCGCGGGCAACACCATCGGGGCGGGGATGACGTGGGGATACATCTCAGCCAGGCACGTGACCAAGCAACCGAAGAAATAGCGGTCGGGAATCGGGGATCGGAGGGGGAAACCCTCTGTCCCCGAAAGATTCCGGGGAAACCCGGAATGACACATGCCCGACGTTCTGGTAATAATCGTTCATGCCGATTCGCAATGGATTCCGGCTTCCGTAACAGGGGAAGTCCAGAGGGCGTATAGCCCCTTGGCGGGGGATTCCGGGGGTGCCCCCCGGTTCTTTCTTCCCCCTCTCCGAGATCGGCGAGGGGGTGAGGTTGAAATACACCCTGACTCCCCTCAAGAGGGGAAGTGGATTCCCGCCTTCGCGGCAATGACGTAGTGTCGAACCCGTTCGTGTCGAGGCCTGCCCTCAGATTGGCAAAGGGCCACCCGAAGCACAGACGAACCGTAAGGAGAAGACAATGCCTGAAGTAGAACATGTGGAAATAGTCAATGCCCCCATATCGTTCGTATGGGATTTCGTGAAGGACATGGGCAACTGGGTTCAATACCTCAAGGGCTACCAGAAGCATGAGGTCAAGAACGAAAAGGACTCGGTGTGGTGGATCAAGGGAGATGTGGGCATCATGGCCCGGACCGTATCGTTCGCCGTTCATATCGATGAATGGCTCCCGGAAGACCGGGCCACTTTCTCCATGAAGGGAATCTCCGAAGTGATGGACGGCGGCGGCGCGCTCATCATGGGCCCGAACGTGCCCGGAGAGGAAACCGCCGCAGGCAAGAAGGGCGGCCTCTTCAAGAAGAAGAAAAAGGAGAGCGCGGCGGCGCAACCGGCTCCTCAAGCCGTAGCGGGCGCCGACCCGAACACCACCAAACTGACCTTCCGCCTCCGGATCAATGCCGGCGGACTCATCGGCCCGATGGTCAACGCGGTCCTGGGCCCGGTGCTCAAGCCCATCGCCGAGGATTTCAGCACCAAGCTCAAGGCCCGGATCGAAGAGTTGTACAGGACGGGGAAATAGTCCCATGAAGCCGAGAGGTATCAATCGGGTCATCATCGCGGTGAGAGATATTGAACGCGCCAAGGCTCTCTATTCGGATCTACTGGGAGCCACGTTTCATGATGCAAACTGGACGGGTGAGCCGTTTGGCATCAATGTGGCTATCAGTTGGGATGCCGGAATCGAGCTCTGCGCACCGATGCCGGGAAGACA
>Ga0194113_10011741_pt1 | contig 10333 bp, 4 predicted proteins | sample TA2MahC200mmetaG_FD_146193 | JGI IMG/M metagenome (GOLD analysis project Ga0194113, IMG submission 146193) | Freshwater microbial communities from Lake Tanganyika, Tanzania - TA2015017 Mahale Deep Cast 200m | ecosystem: Environmental > Aquatic > Freshwater > Lake | place: Tanzania: Lake... | reverse complement strand
GAGGTTGTACGCGCCCTGTTCGTAGTCGTAGGTCTCCCCGTCGTCATCGTACAGGACGAAGGTCCCTTCGCCTCGGCCGTAGTGACGCACCTCCAGGGCCGTCGGGTCATCGTCGGTTGCCAAGGGGAGGATGCCCCCGTCCCGCACGAAGAGGGGAATCCGCTCGAGACCAGGCGTCACGGTGACCTCGGCGGCGTCGGCAACCAGCTCCCCGTTGTAGAAGTCGGCCCATCGGCCCGGCGGCAGGAGCACTTGCCGCGACTGCTGGCCGGCGAACATCGGCGCCACCAGCAAGGAGTCGCCCATCATGTACTGGTCGAGGGCCTCAAGGGCCGGGTCCTCCAGCGCCATGGCCCGGAACGGCGGCGTCCCATCGAAGTGGTAGCGCGCAAACGCCGAGTACAGGTAAGGGAGCAAGCGCCTCCGCAGCCCGATCGCCTCCCGCACGGCGTGTTCCACCTCGGGGAACGACCACGGCTTCGTGCCGTCGGCCCAGGCGTTGATCATCGCCAGCGGCGAGAAGCACACCGACTGGATGCGTCGCAGCCACTCCTCGGCCGACCCCGCGCCGCGCACCTCCGGCGTCCAGAGCACGCCCAGGAACCCGCTGTTACACAGGCCCGCGATGAACTCGCGGTGGTCGTAGCAGTCGCTGTAGACCACGTATGGGTACCCGGCCGCGCCGGCGTTGGTGCCGCGGACGAGGCCGTAGGTCCGCCGGTTTCGCCTGCGGAAGAGCTCGGTCAGCAGCTTCTGGAGCCACAGCCCGTACGTCTGGCGCACCTCCTCCCCCGTGTGCCCCGAGGGGAAGGTGGCGTGATCGGGCCATAACCAGGCGTCGATCCCGTCGACCTCGTCGATCTTGTAGCCGCTCACCCCGATGGCGAGGTGTTCCCGGTCATGCTGCCGACCCAACACCTCCCGGGCCTCGGGTAGCGCGTAGTCCGGCACGAGGCCGCACCAGACCGCATGGGACCCCGCCAACGGCCTCAGCGCATCGTGGATCTCCGCCTCCGGCGAGACGTACGGGTTCTCCCAGAGGTTCAGGCGGATCCCCTGTGCGAGCAGCTCGCGACAGAGCGTCTCCGGTTCCGGGTAGCGCTCCGGGTCCCACTGATAGGTGCACGGGTACGAGTGGCTCTGCCAGCCCGGCTCCAGGCCCAGGACCTCGAGGGGGAAGCCGTGCTCCCGGAAGTCGGCCACCTCGCGGCGCACGTCGGCGTCGCTGAACTTCAGTGGCACGCGGTGCCAGAAGCCCAGGCCCCAACGGGGCGGCAGACACCCCCCGCCGCTGTACAGCACGTAGCGGCGCACGGCGTCCAGCGGGGTCGGCCCGCCGAAGACCAGCACGCGCACGGAGGGGCCGCTCAAGGCGATCTCGACCGCGTCGGAGACGGGGTTGGGCGTCCAGTCGGCGTCGCGGTTGCGGTCGAGCACGCGCGGTGGATGTGTCGAGTCGAGGCGAACGGCCGTCCCGGCGTGCACCGTGACCGTGCGGGCGGCGTCCACCAGCACGGCGTACCCCCCGCTGGACACGTACAGCGGACAGGGCGCATGGGTGCGGCCGTTGTCCTGCCCGCCGTAGTGGTCCATGCGCAGGCCTCGCACGCTGTTGCGCGCGTCCAGCGTCCGGAACTGCAGTCCCAGCCCGTACAGCCGCTCGTCGGGACGCAGCGGGAAGCGCAGCACCACTCGCCCGGCGATCTGCTCGGACACCGTCCTCTCGCCTGCCAAGGGAAAACCCGCCGCAGGCATCGTGGCCAGAGCCTCGCGCGCGGGCGGTCCGGCGGCGAGGTCCAGCAGCCGAGGCGATGACTGCTCGGCAACTTCCGCGCACCACACCCCGGCTGCCATCTCGCGCCACGTCAGCCGCGTTGCCGCCATTCGCCGACCTCCGCTGCCGTCGATGCACCCTCCGCGCCTATGGGGTGACCACCGCCGCCTCGAGTCCGAGCGCGTCGGCGATCTTGCGCAGCGTCCCCGCGTGATGGCCCACGCCCAGCGCGAAGTGATGAGTGGGACCCTCGGCGACCCAGCGCTTCAGGAACGTCCGCACGTCGGGCCCGAACTTCCCGTGGGTGTTCGTGTTGCCCGTGGGCGGGACGGGGCCGCTCACGGACTCACCCTCGGCGATCACGAACTTCAGCCGACCGTTCGCGGTGACGCCCAGGCTCAACATCGTGATCGGGCCTTCCTTGATGCGGAACTCGACGCTCGCTCCGTGGCCCGGCTTGCCGTGGTACCGGCTGAGGCTCCGGAGGATCGGTCTGCCATCGGCGATGTTGAGATGGTGCGGACCGTCATGGCCCACCAGCACCGAGTCACGCTCGAAGTCGACGGGATGGAACTCCGCGAAGCTCCCGCCGATCTCCAACCGGTCCATCACCAGCATCGCAAGACAGGTCTTCAGGTCGTACTCCCCGCACATGGGGAAACCGGCGGCGCACAGTAGCGAGTTCCCCACGATCAGGTTCGAGACCACGGTCCGAAGCTCTGAGCCCTCCTCGGCCTCATAGTAGTAGGCAAGCCCATCGAGGCGCCTGGCCTCGATGAAGGCGTCCAGCGCGACGGCGACGCGAGCCGCGGTGTGCAGGTCCTCCCCGGAGAGACGCGAGGTCAGCGGGTCGCTCACGGGGTCCGGCGTGTCGAAGAAGCCGAGGATCTCGGCCCGCTTCGCCGCGATCCGCTCCGGCTCCGCGCACCGGTAGCCGGGGAGGAGCTCGTCGGGCTCGCACTGCACGACATGGCACCCGAAGGCGGCCGTGACCGCAGTCGGGTCAGTGTGCATGTCGAGCATGGCTTCGAGGACATGACCCATGTGCCCGATCCGCGCGCGCCTGAGGTCGTGGAGCACCCGGGCGATGCGGACCCACTCAGCCAGCTCCGCTGCGGACCGCGGGTCGCCGTGGAGCGTCCCGAGCACCACCGGCGGCGCAGGCTTGCCCATGCGGATGGCGACGCCGGTGAACTCCGGCACGGAGCAGAAGTCGTCGTTGCACAACTGCGTGTACGTTGTCGCGTTGGCGTAGTCCATCGCCGCCAGAGGCTGCAACGCGACCAGCACGACCGGCAGGTCCAGCCCTCGAATCAGCGCACCGAACGTCGAGGAGGTCGCGTAGGTCACCATGTCCACGAACAGCACGTCCAGGTCCTCGGCGCGAATGGCCGGCAGCACCTGGTACGCGGCCTCGGCGCAGTCCACCATGCCGAAGGTCCTGACCTCGGTGCCGTCCGTCTTCAGCTTGTCGACGAGGACGCCGGTCTTTCGATGCATCTCATCCAGCAGCCCCCCAAACTGCCCCCAGTAAGCATGGTGGCCGACGGCGAGCACGCCCACGCGGGCGGACAGGGGCTGGCGGCGTTGGATGGTCATGGGACGCGTTCTCCGTCTGGGCTCGGGGGTTACCAGGTCAGCATCAGGTCGCCGGTGATGCCGGGGACCTCCAGGTAGTCACCCAGGCGGTCGTGCCGGTGGCCGGGATGCACGAAGTCGCCCTGGATGAACGGCCAGACCGGATCTCGGAGGATGTAGACGCGCTCCTGGCTGCCGGGCTCATGGAAGAAGCGCACGGTCGCCCCGCGCAGCCCGGAGATCAGCAGCCGGTTCCGGAAGCCGTGGACGCTCGACGCCGACACGACCCGGCAGCCGACCTCCCCCTCGGCCTGCTCCACGAACACGCGGCATTCGCGGCGCCACGCGCGCGGCATGGAGTAGGTGCTGCGACCGCGCTCGAGGTCCGTCTCACACCCGGTGAGCAGGGGCGCCCCCTGGGGCAGCCGGAAGTGGACGCGATGGGTTGTGTCCGGCGTGTAGCCCGAGAAGAAGAACGCGTTCCGGTGGCGGGAGACGCACGTCAGCGGGCAGCTCATCTCCGGGAGGGCCGTCTCCATCAGCCGCTCGATGCGGTGCGGGCTGCGCTTCTCCACCAGCAGCTCGAAGTCGAAGGCCTGCAACCCCAGGCGCATTAGCCGTTCGCCGGGGTACGAGACGTCGGCGCCGAAGGGGACGAGGAGATGGCCACCGACTCTCGCCGGATCGCAGGCCACCGTGCCTCTCACCCACGCCAGCCCGCCGCCGTGCCACTCCGGCCGGGTCCGGGCGAGCGCGGCGCAGCGCGTCTGGTCCCCTTGCCTCGCGATCGCCAGCTCGCGGGTGCACGGGTCGGACGTATCGGCCACCACCCCGTCCATTCCCCCCGCCGAGAAGAGCGCGGGGTGTAGGAGCGTCCCCGTGAAGGCGCCGGGATGGAGGAGGTCGGTCTCCACACTCAGCTGCAGATTGAACTCGCCGGAAAGCGGCTCCGCCAGTGCCACGTTCAGGGCTTGGAGCAGCGGCTCGCTTGCGCGCGCCACAGGCCCGTACAGGAGCGCGCGCCCCCCGCCCGCGAGGAAGTCGAGAAGTCCTCGCTCCCACCCGCTCCCGGCCTCCGGCACCGGGCTGACGAGGATCGACTCGGCAAAGCGCTCCGGGTCGCTCAGGGCCCGCACGAAGCTCCGCGTGCTGATGACCGAGTTCAGCGGCAGGCCGTTGTTCACCGCGCCGCGCATGAACCAGTCGCCGAAGAAGACCTCGTCGATGCGGCCGGGGCGCCCGTACGTCCAGTCGTGGTACTCGTCGAAGGGGTAGACCCACACCAGCGGGCCGGGCTGATCGGGGCCCGTCTCCCAGGCGGCCAGAAGATTAGGGATCACCTCGCGGGGGACGATGTCGGGCATCTCGCCGTAGGAGTCGTCGACCGTGAGGAAGCTGACGGATGTCGGCCGGGTCACCGTGGCGCGCTCGTCGAGCCGCGCGACCGAGAGCGGCAGGTAGAGGTCGTGGGGCTCGCGCCCGTAGCGATCGAGCCACGGACTGTTGTTCCACCAGGGGTCGTGGGTGTAGAACCGGAAGGGGTACGAAGCCTCCGGCAGCTCCGCGATGTGGGACATCCACCCGACCAGCTCGAGGCCGAAGTCGCCGTTGAGCGCGGCCCACGGGCTGTTCGGGGGCGGCTCCATGCCGAACCCGCCTCGGTAGATGTCCCGGAGCGGGGTCGCATCGGACGACAGGTCCATGCCGGTGCTCAAGTTGGTCCCCCGCGTCTCGATGGGGAAGTTCGGGCACTCCCGGCGGAAAGCCCGCCAGAAACCCAAGATCTTCTCCCGCACTTCCTCGCAGCGAGCGGCGGAGAAGCTTGTCCCGTCGAACACGGCGCCGCGGAGAGCCCACGTCTCCAGCCCGAAACCAAATCCGTTGGAGAACCAGAGGTAGTCGAAGCCGAGGTCGGTCAGGAAGTGCTGCGTCTGCCGCCCCAGGAACACGCCGAACGGGGTCCCATCGGGGATGCCCTGGGGGAAGCCGGCGTAGGGCTCCGCATCGCCGCTCAGCGTCTCGTAGCAGCACACGAAGCTGGACTTGCCCATCGTGCCGGAGCTGCAGACCTCGTTGTGCCGCTCGTACTTGAACGGCGACTTCGCGAACTCCGGCCCGGGGTCGAAGGTCGCCCCGAGCCGGATCGGGCGCCCGGTGACCTCGAGGCCGACCGCCTTCAGGATGACGCCCAACTGTCTCAGGTCCCCGTAGGTGAACCGGCGCGGGCTCTCTGTGTACGGGTAGCAGCGGGCGTGCAGGCCGACCGCCTCGGGGTCGTTGGGGTGAGGCAAGCGCGGGTTCGCCCCGCCGATCCAGCAGGCCCACTCGAACGGGTCGTCCAGGTTGCCGCGGTAGTCCAGAATTTCCGAGCCGTCCGCCGCCCACAGCCTCACCGACACGGTCTCGGCGCGCTCCGCGAGGGGCTTCCACTGCTCGTACATCCGCCGGGCGACCGCCCGGATGGACTCCTCCCGCGGGTCATTGAAGGGCTTCAGGCTCACCTCGAGGGTCACGTTCTGCAGATCCACGTCTAGCGCTCCTCGTCCCGGTCCGTCGCCACCGGCACGGGCGGGGTCAGGTCGCTGATGGCCTGGCGCTCCTCGGCGCTCATCACGTAGTCAGCGGCGGCAAGGGCCGGCTCGAGCTGCTCGACGCTCCGGGCCCCGATGATCGGCGCGGTCACCGCCGGGTGCGCCTTGACCCAGGCCACGGCCAGCGTCACCGGGTGCGCGCCTTGGCCGCGAGCGTACTCCCCGAACCGCTCGGCGATGCCCCCCTCGCGGTTTGCCGCATAGCGGCGGGTGTACATGTCGTGCACGTTCAGCCGACCTTCATCCGGCCCCGACCCGCCGGCGTACTTCCCGGTCAGAAGGCCGGCGCCCAGGGGGCTGTAGGTGACGATGCCGAGGCCCTCCGCCTGGGCCATCGGCAGCAGTTCGACCTCGACCGTCCGCTTGACCAGGCTGTACATCGGCTGAACCACGTGGATCGGCCCGAGCCCCATCTGCTCCGCTTGCCCGAGGGCTCGCGCGATCTGCCACGCCATCCAGTTGCTGACGCCCAGGTACCGCACCTTCCCCTGCCGGACGAGGTCGTCCATCGCCCGCAGGGTCTCCTCCAGGGGGGTCAGGGCGTCCCAGCGGTGGCAGAAGTAGATGTCCAGCCAGTCGGTACCGAGGCGTCGCAGCGACGCCTCGACGGCGCGCAGGATGTGTCGCCGCGACAGGCCCTGGTTGTTCGGCGGCGCCATCCCGGCCTCGAATCCGACCTTGGTCGTGAGAACCAGGTCATCGCGGCAGTCGCGGGCGAGGTTGCCCAGGATCTCCTCGCTGCGCCCCTGAGCGTACAGGTCGGCGCAGTCGAAGAAGTTGATCCCCGCCTCCCGACAGCGCGCGAAGAGGGCCGCCGAGGTGGCTTCATCGGCCTCACGCCCAAAGGTCATCGTGCCCATGCACAGCCGGGACACCGTCATGCCGGTACGGCCCAGTATGGTGAACTGCACGTTCCGCTCCTCTCACCAGCCGTAGTCGGCCGCTCGTTCCGCCGGAGGTCGACGTTTCCCTCCGCCGAGAGCCTCGGCGATGGCGGCAGGGAACGGAGCCTCGCGAGCCGAAAGGAACGTCGACCTTCACGAAGGAGGCCGCCATGGCACCCGAACGCTCCCCGAATGTGGGCCTGCTCGCGCTGATGCTGGAGCTGTACGACCAGTCGAACCCCGAACTGCGGCCGGATCGGGAGGGCTTTGCGCAGCAGATCGTCGCGCTCCTCAGCGAGTGCGCGGACGTGACCTACGGGGGGATTGCCAACACGCGCGCCGGCGTCGAGGCGGCATGTCGGCGGTTCACTGCGGAGGACGTCGACGCCGTGGTGGTCGTCTGCCTGTCCTACGCGCCCAGCCTCATCGCGCTCTCCGCGCTGCGGGACCTCGCCGTGCCCATCATCCTGCTGAACACGCAGGAGCTGGCAGGAGTGGGGGGTAGTTTCGGGTACGATGAACTGCTGCGGAACCACGGGATGCACGGGCTGCACGACCTGGCCAACGTGCTGAACCGCAGCCAGGTGCCCTTCCAGGTGGTCACGGGGCACCTGTCCGACCCGGCTGTTCGCCGCGAGCTGACGGACTGGTGCTGCGCCGCGTATGCGGTGCGGGAGCTGCGCTCGCTGCGCATTGGGCTGCTGGGGCATCCGTTCACGGGCATGGGGGACTTCGGCGTGGACGAGACGACGTTCCTCGCCGAGATCGGTCCGGAGGTGGATCGGGTCGACCCTGGGGAGCTCTCGCGACGCATGGCCGAGGCCTCTGCCGCCGAGATCGCGCCACTCATGGAAGCCGACCGGGCGGCCTACGCGATTGCCGACGACGTGACGCCGGAGATCCACGAGGCGTCGAGCCGCGCCGAATGGGCCCTGCGGCAGACCGTTCGCGAGCGAGGTCTCGGCGCGATCGCGCTGCACTACCCCCCGCTCGCGGCGGCGAGCCCCGGGGGCGTGCTGCCCTTCCTGGGGGCGGCGAAGCTGATGGCCGAAGGCGTCGGCTTCGGTGGGGAAGGGGATGTCACGTCGGCGGCGCTGGTGCACCTGGCGGGGCTGCTCTTCGGGGAGGCGAGCTTCACAGAGATGTTCACCATCGACTTCGAGGGGGGGGCGGTCTTCCACGCGCACTACGCGGAGGCGAATCCGGCCCTCGCGCGCGACGATCGACCGATCCGGCTCGTCCGCCGGGACGGTTGGGTCGGGTGCGGCGGGCCGTCCGCGTCGCTGGCCTTCTCAAACCGGCCCGGACCCGCCACGCTGATGAACCTCACCGTCGGCCCGGGAGGCGCCTTCCGCCTCATCGCCGCCGAGACGGAGGTCCTCGACTACACTCAGCCGGCCTTCGTGATGCCGCACTTCAGGTGCCGTCCGGGCCTGCCGCTGAACGCGTTCCTGACCGGCTACCTGGAGGCGGGAGGCTCGCATCACCTCGCCATCGCCGAGGGCCACGGCCTGGCCCGCGTCGAGAAGGCAGCGAGCCTGACGGGAGTCGAGCTGATCACGCTGTAGCGAGCCCCGCGGGCCTACCGGGCCCGGGCGTACTCCGCCCGGACCTCCTCGTCCGTCAGGACGCGGTCCCAGAGCCTCACCTCGTCGAGAGCGCCGTTGAGCCAATGAAGGCCGCCGTAGGTGCCGAGCTTCAGGTCATACGTCCCTGAGTGAAAGGGCTCGTCAAGCGTCCCCTCGCCGACCTTGGCCCCATCCCGGTAGAAGACCGCCGTGGACTGCCCGCCTTCGCTGCGGAACGTGGTCGCGAGGTGGTACCAGCGGCCCGGCTCCCACGGCTGTGGGCCGCTGCCGAGGCTCCTGCCCCAGCGGTGACTCTCATTGCCCAGCTCCAGGATGAGCGAATGGTCGGGCGGGTAGCCGATCCACCACCAGAAGTGCTGCACAGGTGATTCCGGACCCTTGTTCACCAGCGTGGCGCCGTGGCCTTGCGTCGGCAGCGCGTCGAGCCGCACCCAGGCCGCGAGGCTGAAGGCCTTCAGGTTGTTGTACGCCCAGTTCGCGGGCATCGTGACCGCGCCGCGCTGCCCGTCGAACTGCAGAGCCGAGCCGATCCTGCCCTCCGTCCACCGGGCCTGGCTCACCGTGCCGTCGCAGGGGGGAGGCTGTGAGGTGTCTGCGGCCCGAACGCCCTCGCCCTCATCGAGCGACCAGTAGCCGATCAGCCCGGGCTTCTTGGAGGCGACCGAGAGGCAACTCCCCGGTGAGGCGCCGAACAGCGCCGGGATGCCTTCGACGCGTAGGCCAACGCCGCGGAGGGGCGCGACGCCGTCCTCCGCGACGGCCACCGACCACAGCCCCGGCCTCGCGGCCTCGACGCGGATCTCCTCGGAGGCGTCCAACTCACCCGCGACGCTGCCGGCCGCCTGTCCGGTGGGGTCGCTCACGGTGACCCGGGCGGCGTTCGCGACCCCGCGTGCCTGACAGGTCAGGGAGAAGGCCCCCGCGCGCTCCGGGACCAGGAAGTACAGCGTGCCCGGCGCGGCGACGCAGATCATCGGCGGCGGCTCGTTCTGCGTGCGGATGATCTCGGGCGGGCCGTCGATGTCACCGCCCCTGATCTTGCCCTTCCACGGTACAACCTCCGCCGCTGCCAGCGGGCCGGCTCGCCGCGGCTGCTTCAGCGTCGTCTCGATCTCGGCGTTCGCCCACGCGCACGCCTGCCAGTAGTCCTCGGGGTATGCGGGTCGGCCCAGGTAGGCGTGGGTCGCGCCCCAGTCGCGGTAGAGGCGATCCCCCGGCCAGTACCACCAGCCCTCATCGTGGACGGCGAGGTTGTAGGCGTGCCCGGCGAGGAACCCCGGCTTCGTCGGCGCGAAGTGCAGGTCCCACAGCGCGCTGCCCTGCAGCACGTTCGCCCCCCAGTCGCGGAACCGCTGGTGGGTCTTGTCCAGCCACTCCCGATCGTAGCCGACGCTGTAGTAGGTGTGCTCGCAGAAGTTGATGACCGGTAGGTCGGGTCGGCTGAGGCCCCGGGCCAGCCCTTCGCAGAACCAGTTCCCGATCTCCAGCACATACACGCACCAGAGCAGATCCGGGTCGAGGGCGTGCAGTTCGTCCCGACACCACGCGGCGATCTCGGTCATCTGTTCCGCGCACCAGCCGAAGTACTCGTCCTGCAGCTCCTGGGACACCAGCCAGTCGTATCGCGCCTTGCCGGTGGTTTTCTCTTGCAGCACGTTCGCGCCGAGGCCCTCGCTCTGCAGGAAGCCGCCGAGGCAGTGGTCACAGAAGCAGGTCCCGGTCAGCATGTAGTGCCCGTAGCTCCAGCACTGGTACATCTCCGGGTCGATGGCGTAGCCCACGACATACGGGTTGTCTTGCGCGAGCTTCGCGGCTTCCCGCCCGCGTCGCAGGACCAGCGCCTCCCAATAGCCGCGCTGCAGCGGGCACGGAGCGAGGGGCTGGTCCTCCTTCGGCTCCGTGTAGAGGCCGGCCGGC
>Ga0194113_10011738_pt1 | contig 10333 bp, 7 predicted proteins | sample TA2MahC200mmetaG_FD_146193 | JGI IMG/M metagenome (GOLD analysis project Ga0194113, IMG submission 146193) | Freshwater microbial communities from Lake Tanganyika, Tanzania - TA2015017 Mahale Deep Cast 200m | ecosystem: Environmental > Aquatic > Freshwater > Lake | place: Tanzania: Lake... | reverse complement strand
ATCTGGTCTTTGAGGAAGGCCTTGCCTTGTTTGCCGGTCTCCATGTGGTCCCCAAACGATCCTACCTGGCGGCCTACAGTTGCCGCATGGACCGCCGGGCCAATCTCCGCTTGATGGAAACCTGGTTCGACGCCGTCCCGCCGGCGGGTCTGGTCCGGGGCAGCTCCCTGGATCTGGATTTCCACACCGTCCCCGCGAACGCCACGCAGGAACCCTTGGAAAAACACTATATTTCCAGCCGAAGCCGCCGTCAAAAGGGGATCTGGATGTTCCTGGCCCGGGATGCCACGCAGCGGGTCCTGTGCTATGCCAACGGGGGACTGACCAAGTCCGAGCAGCCGCAAGAGATCCTGCGGTTTGTCGAATTCTGGAAGCAACAGGTCACCGTGATCGATCTGGGCCATGAAGAACCCACGATTCTCTTGACCAACAACTTCCGTATGGGTTGTCCGGCCTTGGTGACCCGCTCCGCGCAACGCATGCTGATCGAAAACGGCATCTCCGAAGCGATCCAGTTCTTTCACCTCGATTCCCTCTCGTCGATGGTCGGACTCCAGGTGGACTTCGACCTGCAGATCACCTTGATGGCCAGTTCGTTGTACCGTCTCATGGCCGACCGCATTGGCCGGGAATATCAGCACGCCCAGGCCAAGAAGCTCTTTCGCAATGTGCGCGATCTCTCCGCCACCGTTCAGGTGGGCGAGCAGGAAGTGGTCGTCTGCTTCGACAAGCACGCTCATAACCCGTACCTCATTGCTTCGCGGTGGACCGATCAGACCGTCCCCATGCCCTGGTTTGGAAACAAGCGGCTACGTCTCTCCTTCTCCTGATCTCCAGTCGCCTCTTCGGCAGGATTTGTTAGCCGTTTCCAGTACCGTGGAAATCGAGGCTACCGCAAGTACTGCCATATCGCCGTGGCGGTGGATACCGACCGGGGGCTGCTCGTGCCGGTGATTCGGGATGTGGACCAGAAAGGCCTCGTTCAGGTCTCCGTCGAATTGGCGGAGCTGGCCGCCAAGGCGCGGAACAAGCAGATCCTGCCCGACGACCTGATGGGCGGCGGTTTCACCGTCTCCAATCTCGGCGGCCTGGGCGGCACGAATTTCTCCCCGGTCGTCTACTGGCCGCAGGTGGCGATTCTGGGCATCTCCCGCGCCCTCTGGGAGGCGGCCCCCCGGGAGGACCTGATCGAGAAACGTCTGATCCTGCCTCTGTCGCTCTCGTACGACCACCGGGTCATCGATGGCGCCGACGGCGCACGCTTCCTCCATTGGGTCGCCCAGGCGCTCGAGCAGCCGCTGACGATGCTGTTGTGACGCACACAGGCGGCTTCGGATTTGGAGACTACCTCAAACGCCGAATGTCACTGCGAGGAGTGCAGCGACGAAGCAATCTCAATCCGATGGGTAGTAGATTGCTTCGCTGCGCTCGCAATGACATGCTGAGGTGAGTGGCATCGCCAAGGCCTCCGGCCTTGACGATGGCTTTCTCGCGTGCTGTCGAGGTACCGTCGAGGGCATCAACCATCGTCAAAGGCGGAGCCTTTGGCGATGCCACCCTCGGCAACAAGGCAAGAACGTGTAGAAGGATGAGGCATCTTGCCCATGCGGCGCAAGACCATCCGGTCCTGCCGGCACGGGCGAGACACCCGTGGAGCACATGGGCGCTCGCGCCCATGCTACGTTGGAGAAGGTCATGGCGGGGAATGACAAACGACAACTATTGATCGTGGGGGCGGGGCCCGGGGGGTATGCCGCCGCGTTTGTGGCCGCCCAACTGGGGCTCAAGGTGACTCTCATCGACCGCGAGGTCAATCCGGGAGGTGTCTGTCTGTACCGAGGCTGCATCCCCTCCAAGGCTCTTCTGCATGTGGCCAAGGTGATGGCCGAGGCTGAGCGGGCGACCGATTGGGGTCTGACGTTTCGCAAGCCCACCATCGACCTCGATAAACTGCGCGCGTGGAAGACCGGTGTCATCACGAAACTCACGCAAGGCCTGGGCCTGCTGTGCAAGCAGTGGAAGATCGAGTACATCCAGGGCGAGGCCGCGTTCACGGACAGCCACACGGTCCGGGTCCGCCGCAAGCGGGCCGGCACGGACCAGATGTCTTTCGAGCAGGGCATTATCGCCACGGGCTCCTCGTCCGCTTGGCTGCCGATGATCCCCAGGAAGTCGCACCTCGTGATGGACTCCGAAGGGGCGCTGGCCCTGGAGAGTGTCCCCAAGTCCCTGCTGGTCATCGGCGGCGGCTACATCGGCCTGGAGCAGGGCGATATCTACAGCCGCCTGGGCGCGAAGGTCTCCCTGGTCGAGATGATGCCGCAGTTGATGCCGGGGGTGGACCCGGAACTGGTCTCGATCCTCCACAAACAGATCGAGAAACGCTTCGAGTCCATCATGCTCCAGACGAAAGTGGTCGAGGCGAAAGAGCAGAAGAACGGCCTGCGGGTCCGGTTCGAGGGAGAAGAGGCGCAGAAGAAAGAGGTGGTGTTCGACAAGGTGCTCGTCGCGGTAGGCCGCAAACCGAACTCAAGCGGGTTTGGCCTGGAGAACACGAAGGTCCAACTCGATGACAAAGGCAACGTGAAGGTGGACGCCCGGTGCCGCACCGATGATCCCGCGCTCTTTGCGATCGGGGACGTCACGGGCGGCCTGCAACTGGCCCACCGGGCCAACCATCAGGGCGCCGTGGCGGCCGAGGTTGCGGCGGGCAAGGATGCGGTCTTCGAGCCGCGGGCCATCCCCTTCGTGGAATACACGGACCCGGAATTGGCCGCGTGCGGGCTGAGCGAAGTGCAGGCCAAGGAGCAGGGGATTCCCTACAAGGTCGCCAAGTTTCCCTGGCAGGCCTCCGGCCGGGCGGCCACGCTGGGCGAGAGCGTGGGGCTTACGAAAGTCGTTCTCGACGAGGCCGGGCGGATTCTCGGCGTGGGAATCATCGGCGCGGGTGCGGGCGAGCTGATCCCCGAGGCCACATTGGCGATGGAGATGGGGGCCACCGCCCTCGATATCGCGCTGACCATCCACCCGCATCCGACGCTTTCGGAGACTTTCATGGAGGCGTTGGCCCGCGCCCTCAAACGGAGCACTCACATCGGCGCCGCCCGCGAGCGCGATACGCTCTCGACGTAGCATGGGCGCGAGCGCCCATGAGTATCACGGGCGTCTCGCCCGTGGCACCAGGGCCCGGCTGGCTCTGAGAGGGTGTGTGAGAAGCCTTGGCCTGGGGCTGGTCCAGTGCGACGGGTGGCAGCGGCAAGGCCGTAGGCTTTGCGCAGGCCTTGCCGATGGCGGATGGACCAAACCATCGGCAAGCTCCGAAGACTCCGCTTGCCGCTGCCACCCATTACTGAACTGGGTTCTCAAATACTCTCTGAGACTCATGGGCAAGATGCCCATGCTACTTCTTCTGGCTGGCCTTGATTGGAGGCGCGTACCAGGCCACCCCTTGGTATTTCCAGACGTGGCCGAGCTTGTCGATGATCATCTGCTTCTGCGCCTCATCCATCGTGAAGAAATAGCGGTTGAGGCTCTCGGACCGGAAGCGATGGACGGGCCGGGCGTCCGGCGGCTGCTGTCCCTGGGTGTAGGCAAAGAACGCGATGCCTTCGTACTTCCAGAGTTTGGCCTGGGTGTCGATCAGCTTGTACTTTTCGTCGTCGCTGATCGTACAGAAGTGCTGCTTGGGCCCCGCGCCCGGCGTCGAAGCAATCGAGGTGAAGTGATAGACCGGCACCGCGCGAGCCCCGGAATCCAGGTAGAGGTTGGCCGTCAGACCCTGGCGGACGGGATCGTTCAAATCCGCCAGCAGATTAGGATCCACCGTCGGTGCGGCGGGTTTCTCCGCCGGACCGGACGCGTGCCCCGTCCTCGGTGATGCGGGCCCCGGGTCACGAGTCACGGGCCCCGGGTCACTGACCGCGGGGGGCGTGGGCTCAGATGCCACAGGGGTTGTCACGATGGCGCCGGCGATCTTGTCCGGTGCCGGGGTCGCCACCGAGGGTTTGGCAGGCGGCAGTTGAACGATTGGCGCCGGCTGCGGTTGAGGAGCGGCCGCCGGGACCGTACTGGCGCCCTTCGGTTCCGGGGCGGGCGTCGTGCGTTTGACCGCGGGGGCCTTGACCGGCGCGGGACGGCCGGTCCTCGGCCGGTTGTCCCGGATGGCCACGCTGTGGAATCCCCCCGCGGCGATGATCGCGACATTGTCCACCGCCGGCGTATCGCACTGGGCGTAATTGTTCTGGCCCCAGGCCTCGACGTGGCCGTCGGCCAGCAGAGCCAGGCTGTGAAACGCTCCGGCCGAAATGGCGACGAAATCGCTGCCGGCCGGGATGCGGCACTGTCCTTCGCTGTTGCGGCCCCAGGCGACGAGGGTGCCGTTGGCCCGCAGGGCGAGGCCGTGCAGCGAGCCGGCCGCAATCCGAACGAAATCCCTGCCGGCCGGGACATCGCACTGCCCATCGCCATTGGCGCCCCAGGCCACGAGGGACCGGTCGGCCTTCAAGGCCAGACTGTGGTAGTACCCGCCGGCGAGATCGACGTAATCGTTGCCGGGCGGCACGTCGCATTGTCCGTGCTCGTCCCAGCCCCAGGCCACCAGCGTGCCGTCCTGCCGGATGCCCAGGCTGTGCCAGGTCCCGGCGGCAATGGCCAGGAATTTCGTCCGCGGCGGCACGTTGCATTGTCCGCGGGAATTGTCGCCCCAGGCGGTCACCGTCCCGTCGGTCCGCAGGGCCAGGTTGTGATAGTGTCCCGCCGCGATGGCGACGAAGTCATTGCCGAACGGCACGTTGCACTGCCCGTTGGTGTTCTCGCCCCAGGCCACGAGCGAGCCGCCGGCGGTCAGCGCCAGGCTGTGAAAGCCGCCGGCACAGATGGTCATGTATTCATCGCCTGGCTGGGGCTCATGGGGCCCCCCGAGGGACGTGCCCCAACCGACCACCTGGCCCGGCTGACCGTGGCAGAGCATCGCCAGCGCAAGAATGAGCAGACCTGTCGCTCGCGCTCGTCTGAAAAACGATCTGGCTATCATTCCGTCATCACCCGGTCCAAACCCATACCCAACTCGCCCGAAGTACTCACTGACTTGTACATCATTATATAGGAAGTCCCGGGGAAAAACAAGCGCGGGGCCTTGCATTTCTTGCCTCGGGCCGGGCATTGGTGGTGAGGAGCCGATAATATCGGCCGGGCTACCGTAATTCCCGGGCCATGAACAGGGCGTCCAGGCCCTTGCCGTAGTAGCCGGGCAGTCGGCGAATCTCGCGAAATCCGTGCCGGGTGAAGAAGGCCAGGCCCGCGGTGTTGGCGGTCGAGACTTCGAGGGTCACCCGCCGGCAGCCCTGGCGGCGGGCTTCGGCCGTGAAGGCTTGCAGCAGGTGGTTGCCGATTCCCTGGCGCTGCGCCTGCGGCAGGACGGCGATGCTGTCGATGTGGACGCGGGGCGGGTCCCGCCCGGGATCGACCGCGCCGAGGATGTAGCCGACCACCGGGGCCTCCCGGACCGCCACGAAAAAGAGGGTCTCCGCATCCTCCAGGTAGAACTCGAAGTCCCGCCGGTCGAGCAGGTAATAATCATAGTAGTAGACGTTGAAGCACTGCTGCTCGATGGTCAGCAGGGCGTCCATGTCACGCCCCTCGGCCCGGCGGATTTGCACGGGACTCTGTTCTTGTCCCTGTGGTTTCAGGGGATCTTCCATCCGGCCCTCAAACCTGCGGCTCCCAGCCGGGACGATACTCCCGGGCCCACAGGCCCGCGGCCTTTTTGTCGCCCGCGATGCGGCGGGTGGCCGGATCGAGGCGGACGGTCCGGCCGAGCCGGTAGGAGATATTCCCCAAGTGGCACAACAGGACGCTCTTGTAGCCCTCTTCGATCTCCGCGTTGAGCGGAGCGCTGCCGCGGATGGCGTCGAGGAAGTTCTGGAGGTGCGTCACGTCGCCGCCGCTGCTGGAGCCTTGCCCGATCTGCTTGTCCTTGAGGTCGTAGATCGCATAGCTGCCTCCCGCGATGGTGAGGATGCCCTGGTCGCCGTAGAACGCACAATCGTACTGCGGGTCGAGGGCGGTGCGGCCCCAGCAGCTTCGCGCTTCCCAGGTGATGGTCTTGTCGCCGAAGTCCATGGTGCAGAAGGTCGTGTCCGGCGTCTCCTGGTCGTCCTCGTAGCGGTAGCGCCCGCCTGCGCAGGTCACCTTCTTGGGGAAGTCCACGCCCAGGCCCCAGCGGCAGACGTCGATGGTGTGCACACCGTTGTTGCCCAACTCGGCGGTGCCCCAGTGCCAGAACCAGTGCCAATGGTAGTGCACGATGTTGTCCCGGTAGGGGCGGTCCGGGGCCGGGCCCTGCCATAGCGGCCAGTCGAGCCAGTCCGGGATCGGCGTGGCCTGGCCCCGGCCGATGCTCGGCCGTGACGAGAAGTACCAGCAGCGGGCCTGGTAGAGCTTGCCGATCGCGCCGCTGCGCAGCTTCTGGACCGCTTCGACGGTGACAGGCCAGGTCCGCCGTTGTGTGCCGTGCTGGACCCGGCGATCGTACTTCCGCGCCGCCGCCACGAGCAGTTCCGCCTCGCGGGCATTGTGGCTGCATGGCTTCTCCACGTAGACGTGCTTGCCCGCCTGGCAGGCGAGAATCGCGGCCGGCGCGTGCCAGTGGTCGGGCGTGGCGATGCAGATCGCATCGACCGCCGGGTCGTCGAGAATCCGGCGCAGGTCCGTGACCCCTTGGGGCGGCTGCTTCTGCACTTGGGACACAGACTCGATGGCCTTCTCCACGTTCCTTTTATCCACGTCGCAAACGTACGCCACTTCCGTGTTCGGGCAGCCGGCGAGACACCGCGCCAGGTGCGTGCCCCGCCCATCCGCCCCCCGCTCATCGCGGCTGGTGCCGATCGCGGCGACCACGATCTTGTCGTTCGCGCCGTAAGCCGGGCGCACGCCGGCCATGGCGATCAGTGCCGTCGCCGAGCCGCGGCGCAGAAACTGCCGCCGGCTTACCTCGCGTCGATTCTCCGATCTCATGTTGTCTCCTCTGCTACACGCAGCGTATGTGTCCAGTCTACCGGGTGGCATCGCCAAGGGCTCGGCCCTTGACGATGGCTTAGGCACTTGATGAAAGCTGGGCCCATGCGGGAGAACCATCGTCAAGGCCGGAGGCCTTGGCGATGCCACCCAGGTTCCTTTCTTCTGGGAAGGTGTGTGAGAAGGCGGTTGGCCGTGGCATGGGCTTCCAGCCCATGCATCATCGGCAGGATGCCGATGCCAAAGAGTCCACGGGCAGGATGCCCGTGCCACTTCTCACACACCCTCTCAGAAGGTGCGTGAGAAGCCAGCCTTCTCTGGGTGGCATCGTCAAGCGGAGTCTGGGCTCCCAATCGCGATTCATCGCGATTGGGAACCCTCTTCGGAGCTTGGCGAGGGCGGATTTCCCGTGCGCCGGACCATCGCCAAGGCCTACCGGCCTTGAGGCTGCCACCCTTTTCACACACCCTCTGAGACCCATGCTGGACCCCTACTTCCCCGGCGAGACCGGACCGAGGCGGACCTGCGGTTTCGCCGCGTATTCTGCATATCGTTGAGCCACATTGCCCCGTACGGCGTCATGCCGATGGAGGCACAGACGGTACTGCAAACGCAAAGGCCGGTCCGGCTCGATCCGATAGCTTTCTTTCAGGTTGAAGGCCGCACCGGCCCAGCCGTCGTTGCGGCAATGCCAGTACGTCGGATGTCTCGGATTGTCGGGATGATCGAAAATTGCCACGCCACCCCAGCGTGTGGCACCGCCGCCCTCGGCGGTGTTTGGTCCGGGTTCGGGGGCCCCTTCCCAGCCGGGGGCGGCTGGGCCACACGGGCCCGACTGGTCGATCCACGTTGCCTGCTTTTGATGCGCCTCGCGCTCGTTGCGGTCGCCGGCGGAGTTGACGATTTCGCCCCCGCCGTCGAAGACGGTCATGGACTGGGCGACGCGCACCGCCAGGAATCCGAAGTTCGTCTGTCCGAGCATGACAGGCTCCGGACCGGCCGGCGCGAACTCCAGCTCGACATCCACCAGCCGATCGTCCGGCGCGCCGCGATAGAAGGTCCACGTGCGCTTGTCGACCATGGCGGGCTTGATGTCCGGGGCGAGTGCGGCGATCCACCGGGTCTTGTGGATCAGCCGGCAGAAGACCGGCCCATCTTCCAGCAATTCCAGCGAATCGTGCCCGATGAAGCCGCCTTTGCGCTCCGACCAGAAGTCCTGGCCGTTCACGCTGTTGTGGGCGATCCAGAGGGAGTAATGGTGGGCGTGGCTGCCGGTGGGGTCGTGCGGCTTGCCGAACTCGGTCAGGCCGATCCCGTCCGGGCCGTTGACCGGGTACAGAAAGGGACGCCGGATTGCCGGCTCGGACAGGCTGACCGCGCCGGCCCGAGGGCCCACGTGGTACCGTGTGACCAACTGGCGATCCTCCAGGATCTCCAGGCGGCTGTCGAGCGGGTACTGCGGCCGGATCTGCACGCGCGGGAACCAGCGCACCGGGGTGGTGCGGCCGGCGGCGTCAAAGGCCTGCAAGTTCTGCGGCGGAAAGGGCACCTGCAGGAACGAGCCCTGGCGCAGCACCCCGAAATCCAACCGGTACCGGCAGACGCCCCGGACCAGTGGGTCGGCCATCCAACCGAGCCAACCGGCCACGCGGAACTCCTTCGGCACCCCCTCCGGACGGTACTCGCCCAGGTAGCTGATGGCCGAAGGTGTCCCCGGGAGCAGCGGCCGCTCTTTGAGCCGAGGCTGCGGCAGGGGGCTGAACTGCACCGGGACCTCGGACGCGGCGGCACCGGACGACAACTGGAACAGCCGCAGCGACTTGGCATCGACTGTCCCCTCGATGCCGGCCTCCCGCAGCGTTTGCGAGAGGTCGATGAACGTCGAGACCGGCACGTTGCGGGCGTCCTCGGGAAGGCCGCGCACTTCGATCGCCAGCGAGAGCCAATCGTGGGTCGGCGTGTCTGGAGCGGCCGGGGACAGTGGCACGAGTGCCAGGCACAAGGTCACGCTCGCGAGAAGGGGGCGACGATAGCTCATGGGCACGACTCCGACAGGACTCACTTCGCCAGCTCCGGCAGGGACTTTTCCGTGAACTTGATGATCTCGTTCATCATGCGGACCGCCTCGCAGGGGTACTTGCCGACCGCGGTCTCGGCCGAGAGCATGACGAAGTCGGTGCCGTCGATGATCGCGTTGGCCACGTCGGTGACCTCGGCCCGGGTGGGCCGGGTGCTCGCGGTCATGTGCTCGAGCATCTGGGTCGCCGTGATGACGAACTTGCCGGCGGCATTGCATTTCCGGATGATCTTCTTCTGGACGAGGGGGACTTCATAGATCGGAATCGCCACGCCCATGTCGCCCCGGGCGATCATGATGCCGTCGGCGGCGGCGATGATCTCGTCGATCTTCTGGATGGCCTGGCGGCTCTCGACCTTGGCCACGATCCGGCAGGCGGGCAGGTGGGGTTTGACAAGCGCGGCCGCCTCCAGGACATCCTGGGCATTCCTCACGAACGACAGGGCAATGTAATCGACCCCTTGCTGCAACCCGAACTGGATGTCCCGCTTGTCCTTTTCCGTCATGGCCGTGAAGGTCAGGCGGGCGCCGGGCATGTTGATGCCCTTGCGCTCCTTGAGGACGCCGCCCTCGATCACGGTGGCCCGGATACTGTGGCTGTGGACATCTTCGGCCCGCAGGGCGAGATTGCCGTCGTCGAGGTAGATCATCTGGCCGGGCCTGATCCGGTGCAGGTCGCCCGCGTAGTCGAAGGGGATGGTCCTGGGTCCATGCGCCTGCGGGTCGTTCGCCAGCCAGACGGTGGACCGGTTCGTCAGGACCCGGGTCTTCTCGCCGTCGAAGCGCCCGACGCGGATGCGGAAGCCTTCGAGGTCCTGCATGATGCGGATGCGGCGGCGGTACTTCTGGTTGATCCGCCGGATGAGGCTCACCGATTCCAGGTGCTGCTCGTGGGTACCATGGGAAAAGTTCAGCCGGACCACGTCCAGCCCGGCGGCGGTCATCTTGCGCAATATGGTGTAGTTGTTGCTGGCCGGTCCCAGCGTGGCCACGATCTTCGTTCTCGGCATCAGACGAACTCCTCAGTCGATACCCGATTGCTTCATATGCACCCGGGGCAGGATACCACGCGATGTTCCGCATGTCCACGCCATGTATGTCATTGCGAGGAGCTTCAGCGACGAAGCAATCTCTACTCTATCGTCTTTCGGTAAACACGGAAGGGAAAGTGGAGGTAGGACTGTCTTGACCCGCGCAAACGCGGAACTCCGAACACCCGCGTAAACGCGGAACTCCAAGCTT
>Ga0194113_10011733_pt1 | contig 10334 bp, 9 predicted proteins | sample TA2MahC200mmetaG_FD_146193 | JGI IMG/M metagenome (GOLD analysis project Ga0194113, IMG submission 146193) | Freshwater microbial communities from Lake Tanganyika, Tanzania - TA2015017 Mahale Deep Cast 200m | ecosystem: Environmental > Aquatic > Freshwater > Lake | place: Tanzania: Lake... | reverse complement strand
TCGGTCTATGGTGCGTGCCTGCATCGATTGGTCCAGATGTCCCCGTTCCGACCGCGTTTCAGCGAACAGAGGAGCGTACGCGGCCGCCATCGGCAAGTCAAACCAGGCGGCGGGCGATGGTGGCGGGCGATGGTGACGAGCGATGGTGACGAGCGATGGTGGCGGGCGATGGTGGCGGGCGAGAGCGACGCGCGCCGCCTCGGAGCAAGCGTTGCTCCTTTCCTCGCTTCTCCGGAGCTGCTAGCCTCGACCTCCCGGCGGATTCGATCTCCATGACGCGTCTGCCGGCCCCGAACTCCGGAGGATCCGATGCCCAGGAAGAGCAGAGTCAGCGTCTGGCGGCAGCTCGCGGGTCTGCAGACCGAGGCGAGCCATCCGAGGACGAGGGATCTCGATCTCCTCGATGAGGAACGGATGGCGCGCCTGATCCACGGCGAGGACCTGCAGGCCTTCAAGGCGGTCGACGCCGCGCTTCCCCGGATCGCGAAGGCCGCCGGCCTCGCGGCGCGCGCCCTCGCCTCGGGCGGCAGGATCCTCTACGTGGGCGCGGGGACGAGCGGAAGGCTCGGGGTCCTCGACGCGGCCGAGTGCCCTCCGACCTTCGGGAGCCCGCAGAGCCGCGTGCGCGGAGTGATCGCGGGCGGCTCGCGGGCGCTCAGCCGTTCCATCGAGGGGGCGGAGGACCGCGCCGCGGAAGCCCGGCGCGAGATCGCCCGGTTGCGGTGCGGGCCGGGCGATCTGGTCATCGGGATCGCGGCCAGCCGCCGCACGCCCTTCGTTCTCGCCGCCGTGGATGAGGCGCGGCGCAAGGGGGCGCGAACGGTCTTCATCCACTGCAACCGGGCGGGACGAGAGGAGAAGGGGTGCGATGTCGTCATCCGTCTGCCGGTCGGGCCGGAAGTCCTGACCGGCTCGACGCGCATGAAGTCGGGCACGGCGCAGAAGATGACCCTGAACCTCATCTCGACCATCGCGTGGGTCCGCCAGGGGAAGGCCTTCGGGAACCTGATGGTCGATCTTCAGGCGCGGAGCGAGAAGCTCAGAGCGCGCGGCCTGCGCCTTGTGGTCTCGACGACGGGGCTCTCGCGCCCCTCGGCCTCCCGGCTGTTGCGGAGGGCGGGGGGGAGCGTCAAGCTCGCGATCTACATGGGCAGGACAGGAGCGGGCGCGGCCGAGGGGAAAGCCGCCCTCCGCGCGGCGGGGGGGATCCTGCGCGAGGCCCTGAGGAGGGCCGGCGCCCCGGCGGATCCGCACAGGCCGCACGCCGTCCCGTCCTTGCGAGGCCCCGGAGGGCGTGCTACCGTCCGCCGGGATCGTGGGCGTCGTGGCGCCGATCGATGAGGCGAAGAGACGAAGGGCGCCTGGGAATGGAGGAGAGGCGATGAGTAGGTTCGCGGTGGTCCTTCTGGCTTGCGTCCTTCCGCTCGCTGCGGGGCAGGTCGCCCGAGGGGGCGAGCGCGCTTCGTTCGATGTTGGCGGCGGGCTGCTCATGGGCGGGTACCTCGGCGATCTCCAGGACAACTGGAGTCCAGGGATGGGTGGATCCCTCTTCATCCAGGTGCCGTGGTGCTGCGACACGGAGGGGCGCCTTCGCGCCTCGATGCTCTGGAACGATGGCGCAACCCGGGGAGGGGTCGTTGGAGACGGGCCCGACCTCGGAGCGCTTGAGGGCGACACGCCTCGCTCCTTCAGACGGACGAGCTACGAGGCGACGCTCCTTTGGCGCGCCGAGTGCTGCCCCATCGGCGATGCCGGCGTTCCCTATCTCGGAGCCGGGATCGCCGCCTACGAGCGCGACATCGTCTATGACAACCCTTCCGGCCGGAACGAGGTGGGCGCCTGGAGCTGGGGAGGACACGGAGTCGCGGGGCTTCGCCTCTACAGGACCTCGGGGCTCTTCGTCGCTCTGGAAGGGACGCTCCACGCCTTCGACACGCCGAAGAAGTGGACGGTCGGCTATGACGCGGCCCTCCTCGTCGGAGTCCGTCTCGCCCCCTAGTCGTGGCGATCCGACAGCCGAAGATCCCCGACGGCGGCCTCTACATCGGGCTGAATTCGGGAACCTCCGCCGATCGGATCGACGCCTGCCTCGTCCGCGCGCCTTCCTCTCGGGCAGGCGGTGAGCGTCCCCTCCGAATCCGCCTGCTCGCGCGCGCATCGGCGGCGATTCCCGCTCCGCTCCGGGATCTGATCTATGCCGGCCCCGATCGAATGAGCGCGCGCGATCTCTGCGTCCTCGACGCCAGAATCGGTGAACGGTTCGGAGTCGCGGCGGCGCGCGTTCTCTCCATCTCGGGAGTCGAACCGTCAGACGTGCGGGCGATCGGCCTTCACGGCCAGACCGTTTGCCACCTGCCGGCCGCGAAGGGGGGTTCGTGCTCGCTGCAGATCGGCTCCCCCGAGCGCGTCGCCGCAATCGCCGGAATCGATGTCGTCAGCGACTTCCGGCAGGCCGACATCGCGGCGGGAGGCGAGGGCGCGCCGCTGAGCCCGGTTCTCGATCACGCCCTCTTCCGCGGCGGAGGGGGAGCGCTAGTCCTCAACATTGGAGGGATCGCCAACCTGACCGCGGTCCCCGCGTCGGGAGATCGGGAGCGGGTCGTCGGACTCGACGTCGGTCCCGGGAACATGCTCCTCGACGGCCTCGCGCGCCGCTGGAGCCGCGGCAGGCTTGGGCGGGACGAGGGAGGGGGCATGGCGCTTCGCGGGAGAGTCGATCCGACGCTGCTCGCGCGCGCTCTAGCCTACCGGCCGCTTCTAAGCCGCACGACGCGCTCCCTGGGAAGGGAAGAGTTCGGGGAGCCGTTCCTCGATCACTTCCTCGCGGGAGCGCTCCGGCCGCCGCGCGCGATCGAGAATCTTCTCGCCACGGCGGCGGCCGTGACGGCGGAGTGCGCCTGGAGAGCGGTCGCATCGACCGTTCTCCCTCGCGGCGGATCGTGGGGCCGCTCGCTCTGGGTCTGCGGGGGCGGACTGCGCAACGGGGCGATCCTCCGCGAACTGCGGGCGCGCTTCGAGCCGCGCAGCTTCGCTGTGCGACCGTTCGAGCGAGGCGGCGTCTCCGCGCGCGACCGCGAGTGCGTCCTCTTCGCCTTTCTCGCCCGGGAGTTTCTCGCCCGCAGGCCCGGCAACATCCCCTCCGTCACGGGAGCGACGCGCCCGGTCGTCTTGGGCAGCCTCTCGCCGCGCCCGGTCGTCTTGGGCAGCCTCTCGCCGCGTCCGGTCGTTCTGGGCAATCTCTCGTCGCGCCCGGAACCCGCCGGGGGCCACCGGCCGCCGCGCGCGAGGAAGGCGGGCTAGAGGATGCGGCTTCGCCCGGCCGTCCTCCTTCTGGCGCTCGCGCTCATGCCGGACATCGCCGGAGGCGCCCCGGAGGCCCGGACTCCGATCGTCAAGATCGGGATCGCGCCGGAGGTCTTCTCGGCTTCGATCCGATCCGCCGGCTCGTGGAGGATCGGGGCGCTGGGCGGCGGGAGGAGGATCGAGGAGGTCCCTCCCGGCGGATCCTGGCGCTTCGAGGCGGTCGGCGACCGTCTCCAGATCGAGGATCATCGCGGAGCCAGGCTTCCCGCAGGAGGCGACACGCTCTTTCTCTTTCCTTCCCCGGGAAGCGATCTCTGCCTCGAGATCGACGGCAAAGGATACCGCGGTGAGGCGATCGTCTACGCCGCGGGAGGGGGGCGGCTCTCGGTCGTCAATGTCATCGATCTGGAATCGTATCTGCGCGGCGTCCTTCCGGCCGAGATCGGCGATGGCGGCGCGAAGGGGTTCGAGGCGGTGAAGGCGCAGGCGGTCGCCGCGCGCTCCTACACGCTTGCGCATCTGAACCGGTGGCGCGCCCGCGGCTTCGATCTGCTTCCCACCGTCGAAGACCAGGTCTACCTAGGGATCGCCGGCGAGAGGAAAGCGACCGACCGCGCCCTGCGGGAGACGTGCGGTGTTCTCGCCCACCATGACGGCCACCCGATCGAGGCTTACTACAGCTCGACCTGCGGCGGAATGACGGCCTCGCTGGAGGATGTCTGGGGCCGCCCCCCGAGGCCCTACCTCAAGGCGCGGCGCGACGCCCGCCGGAAGGGGGAGGAGTCGTTCTGCGCGGCCTCGCGCTATTACCGCTGGAGCGAGGAGTGGGAAGGCGCGGATCTGGAGAGAATCCTGAAAGGGACACTCCCCGGAGCGACGGGAGAGAAGAACCCCCAGGGATGGGGACGGCTGAAGGAAATCGCGCTCGAGGACAAGTCGAGATCGTTCCGGGTCGCGGCGCTGCGCGTCCGATTCGAGAAGAAGAGCTTCACCCTGAAGGGAGACCGGGTCCGCTGGATCTTCCGCCGCGCCGGAGGTGGAGGCTTGCCCAGCGCCCTGATCTTCAAGATCGAAGTGCGCAAGTCGAAGGGACGGGTCGCGAAGGTCGTCTTCCACGGAGGCGGCTACGGCCACGGCGTCGGCCTCTGCCAGATGGGGGCCCTTGGGATGGCGGCCGAGGGCGCCGACTACAGACAGATCCTCCGCTTCTACTACCCCGGTGTCCGGCTGGCCCGGGCGTATCCGGAATGCCCGTGGTGATTCGGGACGCGGCCGGGCGGGTCGGCGGCTGAGATGGGGATCGAGGCCCCGCCGCGCGTCATCGTCTGCATGAGGGACGCGGAGCCCTCGCGGGAGCTGCTCGATGCCATACGCGGCGGGGGCGTTCTCGGCCTTCTCTGGTTTCGAGAAGCCTTCGCGGCCGGCGCGCGCGAGGCGACCGTCGCAGGCGCGGCGGCGAGGGTCGCGCGCCTTCGGGGCGAGTGGCCCGCGGGATCCAGCCCCGTCTTCGCCGTCGATGAGGAGGGCGGGCTGATCCAGCAGCTCAGCGGACTCATCGATGAAGGGGGCAGGAAGTGGGTCCGTCTTCCGAGCGCGCGGGCTCTGGGTCGCGCCGGAGACCGATCCGCGGCCTTCGCGCACGGCAGAGAAACCGGCAGGCGATTGCGCCGCGTCGGGTGCGATCTCGCGCTCGCTCCCGTCGTCGATCTCGACCCCGGGATCGAGAGTCCCGTCCTGGGGACGCGATGCTTCGGGAGCGATCCCGAGCTGGTCTCCGCCCTCGGTCTCGCGTGGCTCGAGGGGCTCGCGTCGGCCGGCGTGCGGGGATGTCTCAAGCACTTCCCGGGACACGGCGCGACGGCGGTCGATTCCCACGTCTCCCTTCCTCATGTCCCCGCCGGCGTCGATCTCTTCAGGCACGCGGTCCCCTACGCGTCGATCGCCTCCTCCTGGAAGAGCGCCTTGGGGCCCGCGCCCGCGGTCCTGACCGCGCACATCGTGTGCGGTGCCGGGGGGCTGCCCGCCACGCTGGACGAGGGAATCCTCGCCCGCGTCCCGAAGGGCCTGGGTCCGATCCTCACCGACTCCCTCGACATGGGAGCGCTCGGGGCTTGCGGCGATCTTGCCGCGCGCGCAACCACCTCCCTCCGCGCCGGTGCCGATCTTCTGCTCGTCGGAGTCGATCTCCGTGGGGGGCTCGCCCTCGCGAGATCGATCGAGCCTGTCCGATCGGAGCGCTTGCGCGCCTGGGCCCCGCTCGATCCTCTGCCTCCGATTCCGGAGCCGTGGCAGGAGGAGGAGATCGCGAAGCTCGCGGCCGCCGGCTTGCGGCTTACGAGCGGCGGAATCCTGCCGGAGGGGGAGTGGGACTGGATCCTCCCTGCGAGGTTCGGCCCATATGGCGAGATCGCGTCTCCGCCGCCATCGGAGACGACGGCGGCCCGCCGCGTCGCCCATCTGCTCCGCTATGACGCGGATGCCCCCGAGTCGCTGCTCACGGCGCTCCGGGCCGCATCCGCGCGTCCCGCCCTGGTCGGCGTTCTGCATCGCGGCCCGATCGCGGGTGGACTGCTCGGGCTCCTTCGTGAGAGGCGTTGGCGGCGAGAGCGGCCCGATCGGGGAGGCCTCGCCGCGCTCGCGCACCTCCTCGACGAAGGGCCGGAAGGGGGAGTCGAGGGGCTCTGGACGATCGAGACCTGCGGATTCGGGGAGATGGAGATGGCGGCGTTGCGCGAGGCGTGGGAGCGGGTTGGCCCGGCGGGATTTGACGATTGACACTCCCTCGCGGGGTTCGATAGCCTCTAGTTCGATCGATCGTCGCCACCGACGGAGATCTCGCGGGGTCGTAGTTCAGATTGGTTAGAACGCCGGCCTGTCAAGCCGGAGGTCGCGGGTTCGAGCCCCGTCGACCCCGCCATGTTTCTCGCAGCGCTCTCAAGTCGCGGGAAGGGATGACAACCCCGCGCGGCGCGCCTCCCCCAGCATGATCCGCTCGATGCCGCTCCCTCCGGCTCCGCCAAGAGGAGGATCCGCGGCCGCGGAGAGGCGCCTGGCCACTTCCTCACGCGCCCGCTCCGCGGACGAGATGCGTCCCTTCGCCTCCCAGTCCCCGTAGCCGTCCCGATCGATGAGAGAGGAGGCGACGGAGAGCTCCTCCTTCCAGAATCTTCGCGTGCTCTCGAGGGAGAGAGCCTCCCCGGCCTGCACGACCTCCCGGATCATCTCGACCGGATCCAGCGGGCGCCGATCGATTCCGCGGGCCAGGCGCAGCGCCATGCCGCAGGCGTCGTGATCGAGCAGGAGCTTCTCGGGCGACTGGGTCAGGAGGTAGTCGAGCATGCCGGGGCCGGAGACGACATTGATCCCCGCGAGCGCCGCGATGAGCGCGCCGATGCCGCTCTCCATCCCCGCCTGGTAGTCGGGAGTCTTGGCGTCCGAAAGGGCGAGGTAGCCGTGCGTGGGAAGGCCGATCCTCTTGCCGACCTCGGCGTAGGCCGCGGTCAACATCATCGTCTCGATGGCGCCCATCGGCGTCGTGCCGCGGCGCATGTCGAACGCGGCAGGAGCGCCTCCGTAGACGATCGGCGACCCGCGGCCGGCGAGCTGGTGGATCACGATTCCGGAGAGGTTCTCGGCGCAATGCTGCACGACCGCTTCTCGCAGGGTCACGGGCGCGGTCGCCCCGGCGAGGGGCATCGAGACCAGCTCCGCGGGCAGGCCTGCCCTCGCGCACTCGATCAGCGAATGGCAGGTGAGGTCGCTCCACTTGAGCGGAGGGCTCGGGCAGCAATCGAAGATCGCCAGGGGCCTCTCGGCGAGGGCCTTCTCGCCGCCCCGGATCGCGACGAGCATCTCCAGCATCGGAGCCATGCCGTCGCTGCGGAAGATCCCCGTCACGATCGGCTTCCTGGAGTGCCGGAGACTCAAGTAGAGGCGGTAGCGATCAGCGATCTCGACGGGGATGTCTCCCGGCGTGAGCGCCGTCGCCTGGGCCGCGTAGTGGGGGAGGCCCTCCACCAGTCGGATCATCTCGACGACATCCCGGCTTGTCGCGTCGCGCCGGGTCCAGGATCCCGCGTCGAGGATCTGGATGGCGGCCGAACCGGGATCGAAATGCACCTCGTCGTCGCCGAGCCGCATCGCCGGATTCCCGTCCCGGTCGTGGATCACGAATCGGCGCGGCGCGGAGGAGATCGCTTCCCTCACGAGCCGCTCGGGGATCCGGTGCCGTTCTCCGGCCCGCTCGGCCGAAGCCTCGTCCAAGAGCCGCCGCCCCTCTTCGTTCTCGACCGCGACACCGATCGTCTCGAGGACGCGGCAGGCCTCCTCGACGATCCGCGACGCTTCCGCCTCGGTCAGGAGCTCGAGCCTCGGCCGCGCGATTCTCTCCATCTAGGCCTCCGTCCTCTGGTTCCTCTCTCGTCCGTGCGCCTCTCTTCGCGTTTCTCTCCGGTAGCGGCAGGCGTCGAGACCGCATCGGGCGCATCCGGCCAGTCCCTCGAGGGGGCGCAAGTCCGCGCCGAGCCACATCGCGAAGGAGATCGACTTGCGCGGGACCATGAGCATCGACGGCAGGAGCTCGACACCCATCTCCCGGTGGGGCAACAGGCGAAAGAGGGAGGCCTGCGACGCGAGACTCCACTGCCCGTAGCCGGGGCTCACGCGGCAGGAAACCGGCTCCGCCCTCCGGGTGGCTTCGCCGCCATCGTCCGGCGCTTCCCCTTCGGCCGCGGGCGCTCCGGCGCGCGTTCCGGCGCGCGTCCCGGCGGGCGTCCCGGTGCGCGTTCCGGTGGGCGTTCCGGCGATGTCGCCCGCGGCGATGACCGCGCCCAGCCGGTCGGCGGCCTCCTCGACGGCCGCGCTGCCGGCCGCGTCCAGAGCAAGCGCCTTCATCGCTTCCCCCTCCCGCAAATAGCCGCCGACCCTCTCCTCGATTTCCGCGCCGATCGTGACGAGCCCGATCGCCAGGGAGGAGGCCGCGATGGGCGTGAGTCCGATGAGCGGCGCATCCTCCGACGAAATCAGACGGAAAGCGCCCCGCGCTCGCGAGAGGCTGCGGGCTTCGTCGATCAGGGAGGCGAGTAGCTCCTCCGTGTGTCCCGGGGGGGTTCTGTCCGGAGGATAGCCGATGAAGTGGAGCACCTCGTCCCGCCGGATGATGACCGGCAGCTCCAGGATCTCCGAGGGCGCGGTCAACGCGACTCCCTTCGCCCGAGCAGGCGGCCGAGCGCCTCGATGAAGCGCGGATCGGTGCCGCAGCAGCCGCCGAGGGCGGCGATTCCTTCGCCGGCGAGCGGCGCGAGATCGGCGGCGAACTCCTCCGGTCGCTGGTCGTAGACGAGATGGCCGTCTCTCACGCCGGGCTGGCCGGCATTCGGCTGGATGATGAGCGGATCGCCGATCGCCGCCCTCGCTTCCCGGGCAAGGTCGAGGATGTCGCGGCTCGCCAGCGCGCAGTTGGCGCCTACGGCCGCCGCCCCCATCTCAAGCATCTCGCTTAGCGCCGGTACGAGGGGGTCTCCCATGAGCGTGAAGAACCCGCGCTTCTTCCGGTCGAAGGAGAGGGAAGCGAACAGCGGAAGGCCGGGCGCGTTCTCGCTGAGGGCGCGAAGAGCGATTCTCGCCTCGCGCAGGTCTGTCATCGTCTCGATGTGAATCGCGTCGACCCCCGCGCGGGCGATGGCCCGACCTTGTCGGGCGAAGGCGGCGTGAATCATCTCGGGATCGGCGTCGCCGATCGGAGGCAGATAGACTCCGGTCGGACCGACATCGGCAATCACGAAGCGCGCCTGTGCGCTCTGGGCGAGGCGTCCGGCCGCGGCGTGGATCTCCTCGCATCGCTCGGCCAGACCGAAGAGCGCCAGGCGGATCGGGTTGGCCCCGAAGGTGCTCGTGTGGATCGCCTCGCTCCCGGCGCCGACGTAAGCCCGATGGACCGCGCTCACTTCCTCCGGCCTTTCGAGGGCCCATGCCTCGGGAGGCCGGCCGGCGGGAAGGCCGCGCGAGAGGAGCATGGTCCCGAAGGCGCCGTCGAGGAGAAGGGTGGGGCCGCGGCGCAGGCGGTCGACGATCGCGCTCACCCGAGGCGATCCTCGATCGGGCTCGCCAGAGGGCTCTTCGCCCCCGCTCACCCGAGGAGCCCCTCGGCCACGCGGACCGCCCTGTGGGCGTTCTCCGCGTGCGCCGCGCCGATCTCCGCGGCCCACGCGGGAGTCGTGGGGGCGCCGCCGATCAGGAGCCTCGGCCTCTTCGCGGGGCGCCCCGCCGCGAGCGCCCGCGCGAGGTCGCGCTGCACGGTCATCGTGGTGGTGAGCAGGGCGGAGGCGGCGACAATGTCCGCCCCGAGCTGATCGGCCCTTGCCACGAACTCCTCGACGGCGACGTCGTTGCCGAGGTCGTGCACCTCGAACCCGCTCGCGGCGAGGAGGGTTGCGACGAGGCCCTTGCCGATGTCGTGAAGATCTCCGCGCACCGTCCCGATCACGATGCGCCCCTTGGGCGCCCGCGCCGCCGATCCGGCCTTCAGGGCGGGGCGGAGGATCTCCATCGCCGCCTTCATCGCCTCGGCGCCCTGGACAAGCTCGGGGAGGAAATACTCCCCCTCCTCCCACAGCTCCCCGACGCGCCGGATCCCGGGGGCGAAGCCCGATTCGATGGCTGCGACGACGTCAGCGCCTGATGCGATGACCGATCGGGCGATGTCGCGCGCTCGCTCGATACGCCCCTCGATGACGGCGGCGCTCATCTCGGCATGGCTCGGGTGATTCATGGCTCCCATGGAATATAGCGCATCGAGCGGCGTCCGCGGGGAGAGATGCCGCCGGCGTTGAGATCCCCCGCTTGGGGGCGCAGACTCGGATAGGGCCCGCGCCATCGGTCGCCACGCATCTTTGGAGGGATCGAATGAGAAGCTCTCGCTGCCTGATCCCGCTCGCCGCCTTGATCATCGCTCTCCACGCGCCGGCCGCCCTGCCCTCCGAGGGAGAGGTTTACGAGGAGATTCGGGTATTGCTTCCGAGCGACTCCTCGCT
>Ga0194113_10011721_pt1 | contig 10342 bp, 7 predicted proteins | sample TA2MahC200mmetaG_FD_146193 | JGI IMG/M metagenome (GOLD analysis project Ga0194113, IMG submission 146193) | Freshwater microbial communities from Lake Tanganyika, Tanzania - TA2015017 Mahale Deep Cast 200m | ecosystem: Environmental > Aquatic > Freshwater > Lake | place: Tanzania: Lake... | reverse complement strand
ATAACCAAAGACCTCTGTTTTATGAAAATAATAATTTATGGCAAAGGATAAGAAGGTTATGAAGCGTGTAGGCCAGAAGCGAAAGATAGCCCCTAAATCCTTCAGATTTCTTATAGAGGCGTTTTCTTCAATCAGATTAACACCATCGAATACAAATGGGCTGCTAAAGGTGTTAGAGTAAATAAGGATGCCTAAAAGGCATGGGGTAAAGATTGTAAGAAAGTTAAAACTTAATCTGAAAGAAAATCTTCGCATCTTCTTATAAGAGATATTAACCTAAAATTAGTTGAAAATCTAATACAGTCTTCTATAATATGTGTAATTTTCTAAGTGACTATATTTGGGATTTGTACCTGCCAGCAAGGCAGAGTGACTCTACACTTTTGTGGTGTAAATTGAATTATTCAACATTCTGGACTTAGGTTAAACCTTTTTGAAAAATATAACATAAAAAAAGAAAATATGAAAGCTAAAATACAAAAAACTTCGGTTAAAAAAATGTCCAATCTATGGTTATTGTTTGGACTAATTGTTCTATCAATAGGTATAAACGTTTATTTTCGATTGAATAGTTTATTCCTGCCATATATTGATGGGGTTGCGAAAAAAGCAGTTTACATTGAACTAAAGGCTAAATTATTCAATGATATTTCTCTTTCCTATCCATATCTTTCTGATGGAGATAAAGAGAAACTTTTAAATATCCTGTTTAAGAAGGCTATCAGACAAAAGAAATCGGAACTAAAGAGAATGATTGTTAAAAAAAGTGGGGAACTAAAATCGTATTTTCAGGATGACAGAGGGTGGACATATCTCCAAGAGGTAGACCCCTATCGCTGGTTTAGAAGGGTTGATAATTTTTTAACCCTTGGCCATTTTGGCACCCTTCGCATAAATAATCAGTCTTACGATACCCTTATGTCGGCTCCCTTGGGAAATAGGGTAGAACCCCTGAAACTACATTTTTATATCGGCGTATATTTTTATAAATTTTTGCATTTCTTGAATAATCGGTTGTCCCCAATGAACTGTCTGGGGCTTTTTCCAGTTCTTTTCTGTGCAATTATGGTGATAGCCATTTTTGGCCTCTCTATATTACTGGGCATTTCTTACACAAGTAGTTTTGTAGTTAGTCTGGTTATAGGGTTAAGTCCTTATATTCTAACAAAAACAAGTTTTGGCTGGTTTGATACGGATATCTATAATGTATCCTTACCATTGATTATTGTTTCTTCTTTAGCCTGTTTCTTTGCAAAAAAGCATTCAAGGTATAGGTTTTTCTTTTTATTTCTGTGCGGATTACTAATAGGAATTTATTCTATCCTCTGGCCTATCTGGTGGTATATATTCTATATACTGCTCATAAGCCTGTTGTTATATTATTTAAATTACATCGCTTATAATAAACAGGGTGCCCTTCTAATAAAATTAAAAGAAACTTGCCTATCTATTCTATTGTTTATTTCTTTCACTTACCTATCAGTATTCATTATCTCCGGATGGGATATTGTAAAAAAATCTTTTTTAGAGCCCTTCTCTTACCTCTTTTTAAGGCGAGGTTTAACCCTGGATAACCTCTGGCCTAATCTGGCATTTACCGTAGGAGAGTTAAAACAGGCTGAGATTAAAGAAATAGTATTTGGAATGGGGGGGAGTTTCTTTTTGTACGGCGGTATATTCGGCCTTTTGATGCTCGTCATTTTTAAAAGAAATCTATTGGATTTTAAGGAAAAGGGCTTTTTATTCTTTGTCCTGTTCGTATGGTCATTGGTTATGCTTGTCTTAACAAGCTTTGGAATTAAATTTATTGAATTTTTAGTCATACCAATAGGAATTTCATTTGGTGTGTTTTTGGATATGTTAAATAATCTTATAAATCCAAGACAAAGTCATATTGCTTTTTTTAAGAGAATTAGCACGAAGATTTACAATTTATTTTTTACCTCCATTTTCTTAATAGCCACCTGTATGCCTTTATGTAATGCCTGTAGGATAAGTGGAATTCCTTTAATGAATGATTCGTGGTGGAAGATACTGATGAAGATAAAGGAAGCTACGCCTAAAAATGCTATTATTAATGCTTACTGGAACCAGGGGGACTGGATTATGTCAATCGCAAAAAGAGCCACAATAAATGACCCGAGCTGGCAATATACCTCTACACCCTACTGGTTTAGCAAGGCATTGTTATCTGCCAGCGAGGAGGAGGCATTTGGTATATTAAGGATGCTAAACTCTGGCGCAAATCAAGCCTTTGAGGAACTTTCAAAGGTGCTTGGGAATGATAAATTACTTACCCTTGAATTTATAAACAAGATGATTTTGCTAAAAAGAGAGGAGGGTGAGGTTTTATTAGGCAAATACATTCAAGACAAAAATGTTATAGCCAAAATTTCAAACTTTATATACGGCCCTCCCCCTCCCTCATATTTGCTTGTCTATGACCAGATGGTAAATATTATGCCGATACTGAGCACTATATCAAATTGGAATTTTGAAAGATTAGACCTGTGGCAAAGATCCCTCAAATTAGATAAAGGCGATTTTATAGATTATTGCAAAAAACGCTTTGGATATTCTGAAGACTATTCCAAAACAATTTATACAAATCTCAAACTTATGGACAAGTCAAATATTCTACATTGGGTTTCTCCGGAAAGGTATAAATTCTATACCTCATATTCTGAATATAAATCCTCTAAGAACAATGAAAAATTGATTCCATTTGATAACGGTCTACTAATAGATATAGAAAATCTTAGAGCTTATTTCAGAGATAATCAAAATGAAGAATGGATAGTCCCTATGGATCTAATTTTTATTGATGAAGATGCTGTAAAAGAAAATACAAATAGCAAGGGTGATCCTTTGTATTCAGTCCTATTAACCAATAACAATGGTATATACAAAGCGATTCTATTCAGTAGGCCATTGGCACAGACATTGTTTTTCAAATTATATTTTATGAATGGAAGAGGCTTAAAACATTTTAAAGAAATGCACCATGAGAAAAACGATAACGGAACTAATATTTATTTATATAAAATTGAGTGACATATAGATGCACAAGATTTAATAAGCTTAATTTGTATGCTTAAGGAAAGGTTTTGTCAACCCATCGGAATACCCTGATGGTCCCGATGATACATCGGGATTTTCTATATTTGGTATCCTCGGGGTTGGCACTGCACTTCGACTTTGTCTCAGTATCCTTCGTCCCTCAATTACACTCGGGATGAACACTGAGTGCAACAAATGTGTTTGAAAGTCCTGAGCGAAGCGAAGGAAGAGCGACAAGCCTTTTGCGCCTTTTCCTTTCCCGTCTTCGGCGGGACGGCTCTGATTCTGCCAATGCCTGAGTACTGGGGCTTGTTGCCGAATGTGTCAAAAAATATAGGGTTAAATTTAATGACGCTGCGTAAGTATTTTTGGAAGTCAGCCACTTTTTTTATTTTGATTTGTGGCTTCTCTCTCTTGATTGATATCTATTTCAGTTACCCTTATGAATTTTTTCCAGGTGATGATATTTACGACATTTACTACGGTAAAACTATTGGTAATAGGAATGATTATATAGGCAGTAGCGTATTTATGTTCTTCTGCAAAATGCAATCCCCCAAAGATCTCTATTACTCTGAGTTATATTATTTATATAGATTATTCCCAAGATTATCTTCTACAAACCTGCTTTATTTAAGTGTTATCCTGAATACCTTACTCCTTAGTATTTTTGTTATTATTTTAAGTTGGGTTATTTTCAAAGACCATTCTATATCTTTTGTCTCCTTGATATTTGTGCTATTTTCGGTATACAGAGGCAAATATTTGTATTTTTCAAGCTATGCAGTTTTCTCAAGCCTCATAACAATTATAACTTTGATTTGTATTACGTTATCTTTAGATGATACTAAAAATCCGTTAACCTCAGCATCGCTGTGTGCTATAGGCGGTATCATATCTCCATTAATGATTGTCAGTTTTTCAAGTGCTCCTATAGCATTATTAGGAATAATATTTCCCTTCATATATGTATCAGTATATTCTAAAAAAACATGGAGGTTATTTATCTATGGATTTTTCTTCATATCTACCTTGTCTTTAATCACCTTTTTTGACATTCGCACCTTATTTCAGGTTTTAAATGTAAACTTGATGATGAATATCTACTCAAATAACTTAGGCAAAATACCTTCATATATTCCATTATATTTTTTCATAGTTCTATTCTTCCATCAACCCTTCTTATTATTATTACTTTTTGTTGTAATTTTCTTAAGTCTGACCAAATTCTTTTGTATAAATAAAAAACAACCTATAGCAACAAAATTATCATTGCATAATCGCAAATCAGATAATTATGCAATAAGGTTTCTTGTGCTTTTTTTAATAACCGCTTTGGTATTGCACGAATTATCCCCAACTACTAAATTAGCACGTCTATATTATTACCTCCATCCGATTATGGTGATAATAGTAATTGGTTTATTATTAACCATGATTAGAAACCTAAGATTCTCTAAAATTTTAATATCGGCGATGATCTTAATTACGATGATAGAATATATTCTGGGTATGAGAAATATGTCCATCGCAAGAATGTCTCTCGTAAGGGAAATGCTTGGTTCAAAGCCACTCAAAGTTTATATGCTAAATAGTGATCCATATTATCCCTATTTTGCGAAATACAGTATCTTTAATAGCAAATCTAAAGATATAACCCTTTCATCTATTTCAGATTTGAGTAAATTGTTAGAGAGTTTTAAACAAGATTATAATGACAACTCAAGTTTAGATTATAATCATTGGCTAATAATTGGTCCTGAAGGAAAAAATTCAATATTCAGGCATTCAAGTTTTCCTGAACATTTTGAGCAACCTGATATTTTAAATGATGAGAATTTTGAGGTAAGGCTTATACCTTTCTATAGTATGCATCCTTTATTTTATCTTGAAGAGGAATTAAGCACATATTTATTTCTAAAAAAGAGAGATAATTTTTTGTCTCATTTTCTTTTAAATCCGAATCAGGTATTTTCATATATTAAATTGATTAAACCTAAGATTAACTTTTAGTTCAGTTTATCCGCAAACTGAATTTGGTTTTTATGTACTTAAAAATATACCTTCATTCACTAACTAAAATCTGGTTTTTGTAGATGGAGTGGGTTACAAAAAAACTAAGTATTGGTCAGTATTAAGAAAGATGAGGTATTTTTACCAAAAAGAGATTGGGAAAGAAAAATTAAGATGCGGAGAAAAAAGAATTATCAATCACAACATTATTTTGTTGCCCTGATAAGTGTTTTGGTAAAGTAAAGGATTTTTTTTGTCAAATCCTTTTTATCAATATTTTTTTCAATAACATCAATGATTGCACTACCCACTATTACTCCGTCACAAAAGGCTTTTATCTTCTTAATCTGAAGGGCTTGAGATATACCAAATCCTACGCATATGGGTTTGCCAGTCAGAGATTTTATAAATTTTAGTTTTTTGCCAAGTTCTACGGACAATTTCTTCCTCGCCCCTGTTATACCTGTAAGAGATATATAGTAAATAAAGCCTTCTGCACGCTTTAAAATCTTACTCAGTCTCTCCTTTTTGGTTGTGGGTGCTATTAGAAATATATTTGCAATGTCATAACTCTTTAAAATTTCATACAAAGCTTTTGACTCCTCAAATGGCAGGTCTGCTACAATCACTCCATCAAGCCCACTTGAGGCTGCTTCTTTTGCAAACCTTTTTAGCCCATAGCGAAATATCGGATTAAAATAAGACATAAATACGAGCGGAATCTCGCTTCTTTTTCTAATCTCTCTTACGAGGGCAAGGGCTTTAGAGATAGTTATCTTATTCCTTAAAGCCCTTCCAGAGGCTCTCTGAATTGTGGGCCCGTCGGCTATTGGGTCAGAAAAAGGTATACCAAGCTCAACTATATCCACGCCTATTTTATCAAATCCCAAAACTGCTTTTTTGGTAAAGTCTAAATCAGGATCCCCCGTGCAGATATATGTTATGAACGCCTTTTTGTTTTTATTTTTTAAATCTATAAATTTTTTATCAAGTCTATTCACCCCGTTAGAACTCCTTCTTGTTCTGTAAGATATTAATATTAACTTCCTGTCTCTTTATATATTAAAATTTCATCCCCGTTGATAAAAGGTTCTAACGGGGTTCATCTTAACTATTCTTAATCAGGTCTATTAGGATAAATTTCTCTCATTAGCTCAAAGCTGTTTCTGAGTAAGTATACGGAAGTGCAGGAACAAGTCTAAGAGGCAAAACTTTTCCGTAGTCTTCCTCTTTGCAAGCCCCTCTAATCATACAAGGATAGTCCTTCCTATACCTCTTAAGGAAGGGACTAAGGGGTTGGGGGTGCTTGTAGGAAAAGTTGAGCCGAATGTGACGAGCACCGATAGCGAACGAGGAAACAGCGTTGAGTAACTTATACACTTTTATTACCTTAAAATTTAAGCTTGCTCCGTTAGAAATTTTGGTTTTTCTATATATGTTGAATTGAAAATTTAAATTTTCATAAAAAGTACTGGTTTGAATTATCATCATTTCTAATGGAGCTTACTTACCAAATCCACATCTTTATCTCCCCTGCCTGATAGGCATATAATTACAACTTCATCCTTTTTAAGTTTGGGGGAAATTTTTATAAGATAGCTTATGGCGTGAGCAGGCTCTAATGCAGGGATTATACCCTCGGTTTCAGAAAGCAATCTAAATCCCTTAAGCGCCTCTTTATCAGTCACTGCAAAATATTCTGCGCGGCCTATGCTTTTATAATAGGAGTGTTCTGGGCCAACCCCGGGATAATCTAAACCTGCAGAAATAGAATGTGCAATTTTTATCTGGCCAAAATTATCCTGCAAAACGTAACTCTTAGAACCATGCAAGATACCTACTTTTCCTTTGCAGAGACTTGCAGCATTTCTCTCTGTATTAATACCCAGCCCGGCTGCCTCTACCCCAATAAACCTAACCCTTTGGTCAGTAAAAAAGGGATGGAACAATCCCATAGCATTGCTGCCACCGCCTACACACGCTATTAGATAATCCGGAAGTTTATTCTCCATTTTCAGAATCTGTTTTCTTGCTTCCTGACCAATCACTGATTGGAAATCACGCACAATAGTTGGATAGGGATGAGGTCCGGCAACTGAACCCAAGCAATAATAAGTGGTTCTTACGTTAGTAACCCAATCGCGCATTGCCTCATTCATAGCGTCTTTGAGCGTCTTGCTTCCGCTTTTTACTGGAGTAACCTTTGCACCTAACAACCGCATTCGGAATACATTTAATGCTTGGCGGTTCATATCTTCCTCTCCCATAAATATCTCACATTCAAGCCCAAATAAAGCCGCCACTGTTGCGGTTGCAACCCCATGTTGGCCGGCGCCTGTTTCGGCTATTATACGCGACCTTCCCATTCTTTTAGCAAGCAATCCCTGACCCAAAGTATTATTTATTTTGTGGGCGCCGGTATGAAGCAGGTCTTCCCTCTTAAGGTATACTTTAAAATCGCCCAGTTTCTTTGAGAGATTATTTGCTAAAAAAAGGGGTGTTGGCCTGCCAGCATATTCCTCCAGATAATAAGATAATTCTTTTTGAAAAGTTTTATCCTTTTTAATATTATTGTAGCTATGCTCAAGTTCAAACAATGCACTCATAAGGGTCTCTGGCACAAACCTTCCACCAAAATCCCCAAAATACCCTATTTTTTTATGCAACATCTGACACCCTCTGGTTTATCATTTTAATTTTGTTTACGTTTTTAATATTAAACCCTATAAGTAAAATAGAAGAAACTATTATAGAAAGAAAAGACAGCATAAATACCATCCTTGCGCCCAGTATATGCATAAGCCTTATACCCAGAAAAGGCGCAACTACTCCCCTTATGCCCATAAAAGTCGTATGTATGGCATGATACTTTGGTGCAAGGGTCTTGTTAGAAAATTCTATCATAGAATTTAATATAAGTAAATCAAGTCCGGCAAAGCATATGCCTGATATTATAGATGCCGCATACAAAAGGTGCATATCCTTTGCGAAAAAATACAAGAAAGGAACAAAACCCAACCCAGCCACAGCAAATGGTATGGAAAATCTCGCCCCCTTTTTATCTATAATATGCCCCCAGAAATAGACGGCTATTAAACCAAATATACTTGCTACTACCGATAGTTTGCCTGCGTCGAAGTTTGATATACCAAGCGTGTCTACTAAAAATATAGGAAATACCGGAACAAAAAGCAAATTGCCAAATCCAAATATAAAATAAAAAATTTCGAATGTGGAAAAATCAGAATCCTTTCTCATAATTCTTAATATTTCTTTGGCCTCAAATTTAGACACCGAAATAGGTTCTTTTTCAGATACATCCATCCCGGCAAATACTAAACTGGAAAGTATGCCAAACATGGCTCCCAGAGGAAAAATTAATCTGTGACCGAATAAATCCAGGAATTTTCCTCCGAAGAAGCAAGACGCAATTATTGCCAGAGAGGCACCTATTCTTACATAACCCATAGCCTTTCCCCTGTAGGAATCCGGATATACCTCGCTCATAACTCCTACGTATGCCGGGTCAATCATTGGACTTAAAAACTGCGAAAAGAAAACCACCAAACTAAATGGAAAAGGAGCATTTATGAGGAGTGTAAACAAAAGTAACGACCTCGATATAATACTTCCACAAACCACAAAGGATTTCTTTGAGCCGCTTTGTGCCTTGTGTGCCCAGTAAAAACTTATGAGATTTCCATAAAAGGGCGCGCTGGCAATTAGGGCGAGTTGGAATGGGCTTGCGCCAAGTCGCCTTGCAACTAAAAAAATAAATGGAAGTATTAGACCTGCATATATCCCGAATAGTATACCTGCCCAAAAATCATAGTTGTAGTTTTTTCTTATATGGTGAGGAAAATGGCTCTTAAAAAACATATTTTTTACACTATATATTATGGCACAAGTACCTTTAAAATTATTCTCGTTAGCATAGATATATTTTTAGCGATTTAATCTCTTTCATCCATACCGCTAATTCTGATTCCATTGGTACTGAATCTTTTTCGTCTGTAAAGATAAAAAGAAAATACAAATACAAAAACCAATAAAACAGTCTGTATCAGTAGTGTAAATTGATATGCTGAAAGAGGCATAATAAGATCTATATAGAATTCTCCCTTCGGTACAATTATACCTGTCATCGCCCCATTAAAAATAGAGTATGTCTCTACCTTTTCACTGTTCAAATAAGCTCTCAAGTCTAACTTATACGCAAAAGGAAAAACGACAAGAGAGGCACTTTGAATACTTCCCCTTAAATGGGCTCCTTTTGGTGTAATTACATAATTTTCTTTTGAGAAAAAAAGATTTTTTACTGATTCAGATTTATTTAAATCAGAAAAAAGAGTATCCTTTTTCAAAACACATATTTTAGGAAAAGACCTGTTTAACTCTTCTAATCTGTCAAAATGAACAGTTGCAAATGCACCGTATTCATGTACACCCGAATCGCAGAAACTTTTCAAGGTTCTGTCTTTAGAGACACCGGACAAGGCAATGTCATTATATATTAAGGTTACGGCAAAGGGTACTTTATATTTATCAGTATCTAACAGCTTGGATAATTTAAACCAATCGGTGTATGTAATAAGAGGATAATAAAAGGGATTGGACGAAAATATTCTAAGGTTTTTCTCAATCCAATCTTGCGAAATCCAGCCTGTTTTAAGTAAGGATAGGAAAGAGCTCCTGTTAAATCTTAATATTTTTACAGATACTCGTGACAAATGGTTTTTTATATAATACCCGAGATAGCGCTCTCCTTCATAAATCATAAGAATAAATATACTCCCTATTAATATTCCTTTTACTAAATTTTTTAACATTTTTTTCCTGCTTTTTATTTTTTGCGAGAAGAATACTAAAAAAGATGAAAATCCTAAAGCCCCCAAAAAAGATAAGCAGAGATTAACTATGGGCACAAAATGATACCATTGCCTGAAATAAACAATAAAAGGGAAATTTACCAAATATAATAGTTGAGCAAAGTATCCGTTAACTCCTAACGCTGCCCATATACAAAAGAATAAAATTGTCACTCCATATATAGCCATTTTAAATTGAAAAATTAATCCTATAACTGCAAAGATTATGCCAGTTATAGTAACAAAAAATACAAACTGGTCATCAGGGATATTTACCTGTGGTCTGATGTAATTTTTTAGATAAAAAAAATCGGCTGAGGAGTTTTGCATCTTATTTATTCTGACATAATCTGAAAGAGATTCTATTTTTATTCCTTCATTTTTCCTAACAGGGCTTGATA
>Ga0194113_10011714_pt1 | contig 10346 bp, 6 predicted proteins | sample TA2MahC200mmetaG_FD_146193 | JGI IMG/M metagenome (GOLD analysis project Ga0194113, IMG submission 146193) | Freshwater microbial communities from Lake Tanganyika, Tanzania - TA2015017 Mahale Deep Cast 200m | ecosystem: Environmental > Aquatic > Freshwater > Lake | place: Tanzania: Lake... | reverse complement strand
AGCCTCACTCATGACCCGGCCCTGAAGGGCGTACCCAAGGGCTGGAAGCTGCCCATACGTGACATCCTCATCTACTCGGGTGCCAAGTTCCTCTGCCCGATGGCAGGAACTATCAGCCTGATGCCGGGCACCTCATCCGACCCGGCATTGAGAAGGATAGATGTGGACGTGAAGACCGGCAAAGTATCAGGGTTGTTCTAAACCCAACAAACCTGCGAATATGAATGTAAGGGCGACCCGATGGGTCGCCCTTACAGCGTTTATCGGGCGCTTCGACTGTCATTAACTGACACCAAGCCCTGATTCAGACAAGGGGCTTAAGCCCCTTGTCCCCCACGCGTGTGCCCGAGTTATTGACCCGAATCTGAATCTAACCTATAATAATCCTCACCATTTGCTTCAGCCTATATGTGGTAGGAGCCCCCTCATGCGTAAGGGACTCCTACCAACCCGTGTTTAAAGGGGTGAAATGAGTAAAATCAAGCTCACCATTGACGACAGACAGGTAGAGGTCGAAAAGGGCAAGACGGTGCTTCAAGCGGCGCAAAGCTCCGGGATATATGTTCCCACCCTCTGCGCCCACCCCGATCTGCCGCCGGCGCCGGGATTGAAGCCCTCCGCCACCATATACCTTGGGGGCAAACCCATTCAGAACTCAAGCCCGAACAAAGACTACCCGGGATGCCGCCTCTGCATAGTAGAAGTCGAAGGCATGAGCGACCTGCCCACTTCATGCAATCTCCCTGCCGCCGAGGGGATGGTGGTTCACACCAACACAGCCAAAGTTCAAGAGCAACGAAGGGAAACCCTCAGAAACCTATTGATCAAGCACCCTCATGCCTGCCTCACCTGCAAGCAGAGAGAGGGCTGCAGCCCGTTCGAGTCCTGTCCCAACAGCGTACCCGTTCAGGAACGCTGCTGCGCCAAGCTGGGTTACTGCGAGGTTCAGGCGGTTGCCGGGTTCATCGGCATCAAGGAGGCTATCCCCCGTTACTTATTCAAGGATTTGCCCGTAAAGAAAGACGAGCCTCTGTTCATACAGGACTACAATCTATGTATAGGCTGCACCCGCTGCGTCAGGGTTTGTAAAGACCTGCGCGGCATCGGCGCCCTCGGTTTCATATATAAGGATGACGAAATTATCGCCGGTCCCATAGCCGCAACGCTCAGGGAGTCCGGCTGCAAGTTCTGCGGCGCCTGCGTCGAGGTCTGCCCCACCGGAGCTTTACGGGATAAAGATATCAAGAGGTCGGAGCGCGAAGCGGCGCTGGTGCCCTGCACCAGCGCCTGTCCCGCAGGCATCGATGTGCCCCGCTATGTGCGCCTCGCCGCAGAGGGCAAATTCGATGAAGCTCTGGCTGTAGTTCGAGAGAAGGTGCCTTTCCCGCGTGTGCTGGGCAGGGTCTGTTTCCACCCCTGTGAAGAGGTATGCCGCCGGGGCAAGCTCAACCAGCCCATCGCTATCTGCTCTCTCAAGCGCTTTGTCGCCGAGCAGGATGGCGGGCAATGGAGAACGAAATCGAAGCGAGCTGCTCCCACAGGCAAGCGAGTAGCCATCGTCGGCTCGGGACCCGCGGGGCTTACCGCTGCTTACTATCTGGCGAAGCTGGGACAGTCCGTGACCGTTTTCGAAGCGCTACCCGAAGCGGGCGGCATGATGAGGGTGGGCATTCCGAGGTATCGTTTGCCCGGAGAGGTTCTGGATAGTGAAATCGATGGCATCAGGGGCGCCGGCGTCGAGATAAAGCCCAACGCCAAAGTCGAATCGCTCGAAGCACTGCGCAAACAGGGCTACAATGCCATCTTCGTGGCACTGGGCGCTCACAAGGGCGTTAAAATAGGCATCGAGGGTGAGGACAGCGCGGGCGTTATAGAGTGCATTTCATTGCTCAGAGACATCGGGCAGGGCAAAAAACTCGAATTGGGCGGCAAAGCGGCGGTTATTGGCGGCGGCAACGCTGCCATCGATGCGGCACGCACGGCACGCCGCCTGGGGGCGAAAGAGGTCGTTATCTTCTATCGGCGCTCGCGTGACGAGATGCCTGCCAACCCGGAGGAGGTCGAGGCTGCACTGGAGGAGGGCGTTAAGATTCTGTTCCTCACCGCCCCCACAAAGATTTCTCAGGACAGCGGAAGGCTGATAATGGATTGCCAGCGCATGGAACTGGGCGAGCCTGATTCCAGCGGAAGAAAACGCCCCGTGCCCATCAAGGGCAGCGAATTCAGCACAATCTGCGATACTATCATCGCTGCCATCGGACAGATGCCCGCCATCCCTGAAGGTTTCGGGCTGGAGCCACTGGGCAACGGCACGCTGAAGGTTGACTCAGAGACCCTGGCTACCGGCATCAAAGGCGTTTATGCCGGCGGCGATGTGGTCACGGGTCCAGCCTCGGTCATCAAGGCAATCGCCGCGGGAAGAAAGGCAGCAGTATCAATAGATAAATATCTCGGCGGCAGCGGCGATATCAGCGAGGTTCTGGCGGAGCCTGGCAGGGCTAATCCGTCGTTTGGCCGCGAGGAGGGCTTCGCAGAAAAGCCCCGAGTCAAGGCGCCGCACATCGCCATAGACCAGCGTCTGAACAACTTCTCCGAGGTCGAGCTCGGCTTCGCCAAGCCCAGAGCGTGCGAGGAGGCGGGGCGCTGTCTGAGATGCGATGCGAGGCTGGACATATCGGAGGTCATGCTGCCGCCCAGCGACTGGCAGGAGTTCAATGCAGCTACCGTGGAAGCCGCCCCCGAGAAAGATGGGGTGTTCCGGCTGTTCGACGAGGGTAAAGAGGTTATATATATAGGAAGCAATGCCAGCATACGCCAGGGGCTGCAGGAGATACTTGATTCGGGCGACGAGTGGGTAGGGAAAGCTAAGTACTTGCATTATGAAGAGACTTTGATGTATACTATGCGGGAAAGCGAACTGATTCAACAGTTCCTTCAAGAACACGGCAGGCTTCCGGAGGGTAACGAAAGCCTCTTTTAAAATTAAATAATATCTGGTAGAATAGTATTGCTTCCTGGTGGTTAGAGCGGGGTGGACCCACCCGTTCCCATCCCGAACACGGAAGTGAAACGCCCCAGCGCAGACGATACTGAGGGGGCAACCCCTTGTGGAAAATATGCCGCTGCTGGGAAGCATAAAAGAGCCCAAATTTCGGAGGTATAGTAAATTTGGGTTCTTTTCTTTAGTGCCTGTTTGTGGTAGAATAAGTCTCGAAAGACAGTACAAAAGCCTTGCGGCGGATGGTACACCAGTACTAAATGGGGATATAGTCCTTATAATCCTTACCAGGCAGGGGTGATGGCTAACAGATTCGATAAGTTCACAGAGAGAGCCCGTAAGGTTCTGGCTTTAGCCCAGGAGGAAGCCCGTCGGTTCAACCACAACTATATCGGGACCGAACACATATTGCTCGGGCTGGTACGGGAAGAGGACGGCATGGCTGCCAAAGTCCTCTCCAATCTGGGCGTCGGCTTGAACAAGGTTCGGGCTGCCGTTGAATTCATAATCGGCCGCGGCGAGGGCACTTCCCAGAGCGAGGTCGGCCTCACTCCCAGAGCCAAGAAGGTAATCGAACTTGCGGTGGACGAGGCGCGTCTGCTGGGACACCAGTACATCGGCACCGAGCATATCCTTCTCGGACTGCTCCGTGAGGGCGAAGGTGTCGCTGCCGGCGTTCTGGAAAGTCTGGGCGTCAGCGTAGAGCGCGTGCACACCGAGCTCAATCGTATCCTCAGCCAGAACGTACCCCATCCTTCCACCAGCGGCAGCGGAGGGCGTCCTGCTACCAAGACCCCGACCGTCGACCAGCTTGGCGTAGACCTTACCGCCGCTGCGCGGGCGGGCAAGCTCGACCCCGTTATCGGACGCGCCCGCGAGATTGAACGTGTAATCCAGGTGCTCAGCCGGCGCACCAAGAACAATCCCGTGCTCATCGGAGAGCCGGGGGTGGGCAAGACAGCCATCGCCGAAGCCATAGCTCACCGCATCGTTTCCGGAGATATCCCCGAGACCTTGCAGGGCAAGAGGTTGCTCACGCTCGATATCGGTTCGCTTGTGGCAGGAACCAAGTACAGAGGTGAGTTCGAGGAGCGGCTGAAGAAGGTAATCGAAGAGATAAAGACCGCAGGGAACTGCGTTTTATTCATAGATGAAATCCATACGCTGGTGGGTGCCGGCGCTGCTGAGGGCGCCGTTGACGCCGCCAGCATTCTCAAACCGTCCCTGGCACGCGGTGAGGTCCAGTGCATCGGCGCGACCACGCTGGACGACTACCGCAAGCATGTGGAGCGCGACGCCGCTCTGGAGCGCCGCTTCCAACCCATCATAGTCGATGAGCCTACTATCGAGCAGACCCTGGATATATTGAGAGGAATTAAGAGCCGCTATGAGGACTATCACCGCCTGAGCATAAGCGATGAAGCCCTCAAAACGGCTGCAGCGCTGGCAGCGCGATATATCCCCGACCGCTTCCTGCCCGACAAGGCGATAGACCTTATTGATGAAGCCTCGTCACGGCTGCGCATCAAACAGTCCAGCCAGCCCCTGGGACTCAACGAATCGATGAAGGCTCTGGAAAGCGTGCGCAAGGATAAGGAGCAGGCTATAGCCTCCCAGCAATACGAGTACGCCGCCGAGCTGCGCGAGCGGGAGCTCAAGCTGAGCGAGAAGGTAGAGAAGGTGCGCAGCGAATGGCAGCAGAAGAAGGACGCCGAAGCCGAGACGAAACTGGTAACGGAAGAACATATCGCCGAGGTCGTCAGCATGTGGACGGGTATCCCGGTTACCCGTCTGGCTGCGGATGAATCGGCGCGCCTTCTGCAGATGGAAGAGGCATTGCATAAACGCATCGTCGGGCAGGATGAGGCTATTGTAGCCATATCCAAATCGGTGAGAAGGGCGCGTGCAGGACTCAAAGACCCCAGGCGTCCCATCGGTAGCTTCATCTTCCTCGGACCTACCGGCGTGGGCAAGACGGAGCTGGTGCGGGCGCTGGCTGAGTTCATGTTCGGCAGCGAAGAAGCTCTGGTCAGGCTCGATATGTCGGAGTTCATGGAGAAGCATACCGTAGCTCGACTGGTGGGCGCTCCTCCGGGGTATGTGGGCTATGATGAAGGCGGTCAGTTGACCGAGGCAGTGAGACGCAAGTCCTACTCAGCCATACTGCTGGACGAGATAGAAAAGGCGCACCCCGACGTGTTCAATATCCTGCTCCAGATATTCGATGACGGACACTTGACCGATGCCAAGGGTCGGCGGGTCGATTTCCGCAACACCATCATAATCATGACCAGCAATATAGGTTCCGAGCTGATCAAGAAGCAGGGAGCGCTCGGCTTCGTCTCCCGCAGCGATGAGGCAAAGGCAGCGCAACTGTCTTACGATAAGATGAAGGACAAGGTGCTCGAAGAGATGAAGAAGACCTTCCGCCCCGAGTTCCTCAACCGCATCGATGGGGTGGTAGTATTCCATTCCCTCAGCAAAGAGCACATACGCAAGATCGTGGAGCTTATGCTATCCCAGGTGCAGACGCAGCTTAAAGAGAAGGAAATCAAGCTCCAGATAACCGACGAAGCCAAGGACTTCCTGGGTGAGCGGGGATACGACCCTGCATTCGGCGCACGCCCCTTGCGACGTATTATCGAGCGCATGGTGGAAGACCCGCTTTCCGAAGCTCTGCTCACCGGCAGGTTCCGCTCCGGCGATACTGTCAAAATCGATTGCCAGAACGGCGAGATAATTCTGGAATCCGCAGAGCTGGTGAGCCCGCCTGCCCGCGGTGCCTAGCTTCATTACCGTACCTAGACTTACATCTTGGAATTTCTGCGCCATCGTGCTTAGTGAAATATTTCACTAATAAAAATGTAATAAAAAAGTCTTGACCTGTGTGCCCGCGCGTGCTATCTTTGTACCCGCAATATTCCTTTTATTTTTCACCCACAAGCTTCCCCAAATTCAATATCCCCCCGAGATGTGCGTCCTTTAGCCTTAGCACATCGTCAAAAGAATAGCGTCTTTAAAGTACAGGCTATATCCGGGGGACAAGCGCTTTTGTTCTTACGCTTGTTCGCGTAAGAGCGCGTTGCATTATTCTTTTTGTGCGCTAACACACCGTGAAAACGGTGCGGAGGTTGCTGTGTCAAGCCTTTGCGTAGGCGAGGTATGTCATGAAAACGAGACCTGCTGCCGATATCTGGAAGGCGGCTCTCGAAGAATTGCAGATAAAAGTAAGTCCGGCAAATTACCAGACCTGGTTGAAGAATACGATAGGGTTATCCCTTAACGACGGCTGTTTCACAGTCGGAGTGCCCAGCAGCTTCGTCACCGAGGCGCTGGAGAAGCGATTGAACCCCCTTATTGAGAAAACCCTGACTGGAATCGCCGGCAAGCCTTTGAAGGTTCAGTTTCAGGTACACCTGGGAAACGGCGATGAGGAACTGGCGCCCCCGGTTCCCTCGACGCCTGCTTCCACCAACTATAAGCAGCGCGCCGGTGCTCCGAAGCTGAACCGAAGGTACACTTTTTCTACCTTCATCGTGGGCAGTTGCAACCGCCTGGCTCATGCCGCTGCATTGGGCGTAGCCGAGAATCCCGGTAATAGCTATAATCCTTTATTCATTTATAGCGGCTCGGGTCTGGGGAAGACCCACCTGCTGCACGCCATCGGCTGGGTTGCGTTGCGCTCCTGCCCCCGAGTCATGTATGTCACCGCCGAGCAGTTCACCAACGAGTTCATCACCGCTATCAGGGAGAGGCGCAGCGACGATTTCAGGAACAAGTATCGCAGCGTCGATGTACTGCTGATAGACGATATACAGTTCATCGCAGGCAAGGAGCAGACTCAGGAGGGTTTGTTCCATACCTTCAACGACCTCCATACCGCCAACAGCCAGATTGTGATAAGTTGCGATCGACCGCCCAAGTCGCTGACTCTCCTCGAAGACCGACTGCGCTCCCGCTTCGAGTGGGGGCTTATCGTCGATATGCAGCCGCCCGACCTGGAAACGCGAGTTGCTATCCTGCAGACCAAAGCGGAAGAGCAGAAGACAACAGTGCCCACCGAGGTGCTGGATTTCATTGCGCGCCGCATCCAGAAGAACATCCGTGAGCTTGAAGGTGCGCTCAACCGGGTCATGGCTTACGCCAAGCTCACCAAGTCGCCTCTCACCGCCGAGCTTGCCGGTCAGGCTCTGGCTGACATAACCAGCGATGCCCACAAGCGTGCGCTGACACCGGAAACCATCAAGACTGTGGTGGCTGGCTTTTACACGATTCCCGCTGATACCCTGACCGGAAAGAGGCGGGACAAGACCTCCTCTACAGCGCGTCAGATGGCAATGTATCTGCTCAGGGAAGAGCTGCAGTGCTCCTGGACTCAGATCGGCAGAGAGCTGGGCAACCGTGACCACAGCACTATACTTCACGGCTATCAGAAGATCGCCGATGAGGTAAACGTCGACCACGGAATGAGACGCGATTTGCTGGAGATTAAGGAGAAACTCTACGCTAAAGCCGGCTGAAGCTCGCGAAGCTGTCACATGACATAAAATCGTGGATAACTGCGTCTTTTCCGTGGATAATCTATCTGTTTTGTGGAAAACCGATTCGCTTTTATGTCTTCTTTTCTGCGCAGATTTTCTGACAAATTTCTTTCCCTGAATGTGTCTTGTTTCTCAGCACTTTTCTCAACCACATCTTTTCCTCAAAACGTTCCCCTCTCAACTCAAATACGCTTTCCACGCTTTCCACGAACATATAGATTATTATTTTAATTCTTTCTCCTCACTGATTATAATTAATCAGTTCTAATAATATCAGGCTAATAAGGCAGGGTAATTGATAGATAGAGCTGAAATTTATGTCAAGGCTGGAGATGGCGGAAATGGTGCAGTGAGTTTCCGCAAGGAGAAATTCGTGCCCTATGGGGGTCCGGATGGGGGTAACGGCGGGCATGGGGGCAGTTTGTACATTGCGGGCAAGGGAAGTCTGAATACCTTGCTGAACTTCAAGTATAAGAAGCGCTGGAGAGCGGAAGATGGTGCCAACGGGCAGGGCAAGAAAAAGGCTGGCAAAAGCGGGAAAGACCTGGTGATAGAGGTGCCGCTGGGCACTCAGGTGTGGCGCAGGGCAGAGGGCAAGAAAGAGGTGTTGCTGGCTGACATAGTTGCGGAAGGGCAGCGCGCTCTGGTGGTAAAAGGTGGCAGGGGAGGCTGGGGCAATGCTCATTACGCCACCTCTACAAATCAGGCGCCGCGCACAGCCGAGCAGGGCACCCCGGGAGAGGAAGCGCATCTGCTGCTCGACCTCAAGCTGATTGCAGATGTCGGAATAGTGGGCTATCCTAATGCGGGGAAGTCCACGCTGCTTAGCGCGGTGAGCAAAGCCAGGCCCAAGATTGCGGACTATCCTTTCACCACAACGGAGGCTGTGCTCGGCGTTGTGGATATGGGATACCGCAGCTTTGTGATGGCGGATATCCCGGGTATCATCGAGGGGGCGCACGAGGGCAGGGGGCTGGGTCTCGACTTCCTGCGACATATCGAACGCACCAAGGTGCTGATTCACCTTATCGACGGCACATCGGCGAAGCCTGTAGCAGACCTCAAGGGGGTTGAAGCGGAGCTGGAACTGTACCAGCCTCTTCTGAAGGAGAGGCCGCGTATAATAGCGGTGAACAAAATCGATGTTCCCGAGGTACGGGAACGGATGCCTCAACTGGAGCAGGAGTTCAGGTCGCTGGGCATCCGGGTCTATTTCATCTCGGCAGCTACCGGGGAAGGGGTGGAGGATCTGATGAAGAAGACGCTGGAGCTGGTCTCCCGGACGGTAAGCCCTGTTGCAACCAAGAAAGAACCAGAGGCGGAATACAAGGTGTTCCGGCCGCGACCCCTATCCGACAGGAAGCGTTCGAGGCGTGAGGAGACGCATGACGGCTCGTAAGATAGGCGTTCTGGGCGGCACCTTCGACCCCGTACATCTGGGGCATCTCATTGTTGCCGCCGATGTCAGGGCGAAGCTGGGGCTTTCCCGTGTACTGTTTGTTCCGGCGGGCAAGCCCTGGCTCAAGCTGAAGGAGGAAAAGAAGATAACAGCGGCAGAGCACAGGCTGGCGATGGTGCGGCTGGCTATCAAGGGCAATCCCTACTTCAAGGTCTCCACTATGGAAATAGACCGCCCCGGCTCTTCATACAGCATCGATACGGTCTCGGAGCTAAAAAGCAAGCTGGGACCGAAAGCCGAAATCTATTTCATCGTCGGCCCCGATGCCCTGGCTGAGCTTCCTCAGTGGAAGGAGCCGGCGAGGCTGATTGAAGCCTGCCAGCTGGTTGCGATAGGGAGACCGGGATACAGGAAGGTTAATCTACGCGCTCTTGAGCGCTCTGTGCCCGGAGCCGCGCAGCGCATAGTTCTGCTCGATGTGCCCCAGATAGACATAAGCTCGACGGAAATAAGAAAGCGGGTGGCGCAGGGGCAATCAATCCGCCGCCTAGTGCCTGAGGCAGTGGAGAAGTACATAGAGAAGCACAAGTTATACAGATGAGGAAAAATCCAAATTCCAAGCACCAAATCCCAATAAATTGAAAATTGCAAAATGAAAAGTGTAAAATTCGAAGGGGGCGGAAATGACGAAGGCTGACGATAAGAGGCTGCTCGAGGTATTCAAGGAGAAGGCAGTGTTGAAAGGCGATTTCACGCTCACCTCGGGGCTCAAAAGCAAATGCTATTTCGATGGCAGGATGGTCACGCTCTGGCCTGAGGGGGCGTATCTCATCGGGAAGAAAATCCTCGATATTATAACCAGAGCAGGCGCCGAGGCTATCGGCGGCATGACGCTGGGTGCCGACCCCATCGTTACCGCAGTTGCTGTGGTGGGACAGATGGAGGGCAAACCCATGCCGGCTTTCATCGTGAGGAAGGAGCCCAAGAAACACGGCACCCAGAGGCTCATCGAGGGGCATCTTAAGAAGGGCACAAAGGTTGCTATAGTGGACGATGTCATCACCACCGGCGGCTCGCTGCTGCGGGCTATTGAGGTTGCCGAGGCGGAGGGCTGCAAGGTGGTCAAGGTAGTGGTGGTGCTGGACCGCAACCAGGGCGGCGCAGAGGAAATCAGGCGCAAGGGATACGATTACGCGGCTCTTCTCAGCGCGAACGAGAAGGGCGAAGTCTGGCTGGCATAGGAGCCAGGGTGTCATTCTGAGGAGTCCCGATTAAACGGGACGACCGAAGAATCTCTGATAGTAGTGCAAGGCTAGATACAGAGATTCTTCGCTAAAGCTCAGAATGACATAAAGAACGAAACCTTTTATATTCAAGGCAATGAAAAGTGAAGAGGGAGGGGCAAATG
>Ga0194113_10011701_pt1 | contig 10357 bp, 8 predicted proteins | sample TA2MahC200mmetaG_FD_146193 | JGI IMG/M metagenome (GOLD analysis project Ga0194113, IMG submission 146193) | Freshwater microbial communities from Lake Tanganyika, Tanzania - TA2015017 Mahale Deep Cast 200m | ecosystem: Environmental > Aquatic > Freshwater > Lake | place: Tanzania: Lake... | reverse complement strand
GGCGTCTCGCCTGTCTCTGGAGTTTGGACATTTCCAACCGACTTAATCCCGCACTTGATCTCGCACTTACTTAGTCCAGTCCGCGCTGCGCCGTCCGAGCGAAGCAGTACACCCGAGAGTTGTTCCGGTGCATTGCGCTGTTTTGCGGAAAGCAGGACAGCGTCCATGGCCCCCACGGTTCGGGCGCGTCGTAAATGGCGAGACGCTCGCGCGTGCCGGCGCGGTCAGGTGACGCTTCGCCCGCCAGCGGCTGCACGAGCAAGCAACGTCGCATGGCACATTTAGTTTTTTCTGGCAACGACAGTTTCTCCGTCCGAAAAGCAACGCTGACTCACGCCGCGGACGCGAGCGCGACGCTGCGCCTCCGATCAATCGTTTGCGCGTGCTCGTCGAAACCGACGCCGGCGGCGATCCGGATGACGAACAATCGTTGGTGCGCTTCTTGCTTTATGCCAATGAATGGGACATCGAGGGAATCATCGCGAACCGGCCCGCCCGGCGAGGCCCCGAAAACAGGAATCCGGAACGCACGGGCCTTGGCATTGTCCGCCGCCTGATCGTTCCAATTTGGGTGAACACGTTCCAGCCTGAATTGGAAGGCAAGCGCTGGTATCACCGTTTCTCCGCGCTGACGTCGCGGGCGGGCGGTTTTGATCTGATGCGCGACGTTCTGAATGATCATGGAGCGCTTGGGGCAAAATATCCAACCAACACAGAATAGCTCAATAGGATTGAGACAAAAAAAGACCGGGCTTGCGCCCGGTCTTCGTTAGAAACGTTGTTCTTCGAACTCTACTTCTTTGCTCGATAGAACTTTCTCGCGCCACTTGTCGGCACGTTTTGTGGGCTTGCGCCAGTCACATCGGTCCAGGGACCTGTGATGGCATCGGCCGACTGGAGAGTGCCCGTAAACGTGAGCGTGAGACCGGTCGCCGTGCGTGCGAGGCTGAGTGTCGGTTTATCCCCAGGCGGCGGTTGCACAACCGTGCCAAAGTCCCGGTAATTGCGGAACTTCGCCAGCACACCGTGGTCCAAGCCGGCCTTGGTGCCGTTGTTATTAAGTTCCGGTGCTGAGAACGGTCCGACAAACAGCGTCGGCGCCAGGCCCGCGAACACCCTGGATGTCATTGGCGTCCAATTCTGGCCGTCGGTGCTTCGATAGGTGAGCAGCCTGTCACCTTGCCGCGCAAGGCGCATCCATTGGTTCGGATAATTTAACGGGCCGAAACCGCCGTCAGCGCTTTGCAACTGGTCGCCGAAACCACGCGTATAAGTGTCTTCAGCTCGCCAGTGATTTTCGTAAGCATTGTTCGCCACGCCCGCATCCCAGCGAATGGTCGGGTTCAAGTGAACGGTTTGCATCCGGCTAAACAGATTGGCTTTCGGGATACAATAAGTGCCGTCAGCTTCCAGGGCCACGGTGCAAGCGCCTCGATCAATACGCGCTTTGCCTTCGTTCAGAGCTTCGCGCGCCATCAAACCAGTACGAGCCCATTGGCTGCTGGGGTCCTGATATTCCAACTGCACGATCTTGTCGAAGTTGCCGGTGATTTGCTCTTGCACAAACACTGCTTCGTCGTAGTCGGCCCAGAAGGCAACGCCGCTGCTGATCACGTCGAAGCCTTCGTCCCCAACGCGCACAACGTCATTGGCGAAACCCGACTCGTTGGCGCCAACAATCGTCCAGGTCTTCTTATCTTCAGCCTTGAAGCTGAGGGTTTGACCTGTCGCGCTCTTGTTGCCCTTCAAGTCTTCGACATTTTTGACGGTAACTGAATAGGTCTGTCCGGCGGTTAGGCCGGACGCAACGATTACGGAGCTGCTGTTGTACTCAGTCACGCCAAGCGAAGCATCAAACCCGGTCGCCGGCCGATTGACCACGCGCACAGAGTCGATCGTTCCAGCGCTAAGCGAGTAGTTAGCAGCGACGCTCGCTGTTGCAGCCTTCACAGATTCATCGAATGCGATGCTGATCTCTTGCTTGCCTCCTTTGAGCAGAGCTCCAGCGGTTGCTACCGGTGCGAATGTGTCTGGAACAACGGTGAGGGCTGCTTCGGTGGAGTTCACCGACCGGCCGCTAACCGTGCTGAGAACAGCGCGATAAGTGCCGGCGTCGGAGGCCTTGGCATTGAGAATTGTCAGTGACTTGCCTGAGGCGCCTGGGATGGCTGTCCCGTTCTTCTGCCACTGAATAATCAGTGGGAAGTTGAAACCAGCTGGCGCTACGGTCCCGTCCGTCGAGAAGGTGTAAGAGCGGCCTTCCTCGAGTTGCTTCGGGAACACCGGCTGCTTGGTGATCGTGACATCACCCAGAGTGGGTTGCGCGTTCGCGCCAATCATCGGACCAACCAATGTTGTTGTGCCGTTGGCCGGATTCGGGCTTCCAGCCAGGATCATGGTTGCGGCAGCATTGTCGCCGCCACCGCCTTCTTTGTAGAGTAATTCGGTGTAATAACGTCTTCCGCCGACTAGCGTGATCGTATTTCCGGTGGGCCATTGCGTTTCGGCAAACTCATCGGACCGCTTGGCAGTGAGATCACTGTTTCCACCCGATACAGTCCATTGCTTGGTATTCGACCAAGCTGACTCTCTGGCGATAAGCTTCTTATTCGCCGGATTGTCGTCGGTGCTGAGAAACAGTTCTGCGTTGTCGTCCGCTGATAGGAAAAGGACGTAATTGCCGTTTGCCGGCGGAATGACAAACCCGCTCAGGCGGCCGCCGAATGCTTCATAGACGTTAACTGGCGCGTCGTATGCGCCGAGGATTCTCAACTCGCTAGGCTGATTCGGATACCTTGGGTCATCCGTCAGGGCGGAGACGGCGTTGCCACCGATGTCGCGCCACACTTCCCACTTAATTAATCCTGGAGCGAAAACGTTGTTGAGGCCAGCGACGTTCAAAGTGGCTTCTTTGCTCGTGACAGTTCCGGCCGAAGTGACGACGACAGCTTTATACTTCGCGCCGTTATCTGCTGCCGCTACGTTCGACAGGTTCAGCGTCAACGCATTGCTGTTGGGCACGTCCACGCCATTCTTTTGCCACTTGATGCTGCTGATCTTGCCGGTAGGGCCGACGTCCACATTGACTGCAAAACGCGCCGGTCCACCGGCGTAAACGAACTGATCCACAGGGTCAGTGATAGCCGCGCCAGTCGGCACCTCAAACGGCGCCAGGCGAGAGCCTGGAATTGGCAAATCACCATCCGCAAAGTCCGGGTCCCCTTCGTAACGGAAAGCGACGGCCAAATTGTCGCCACCACCCCATTCCGTTGCAAATGCGTGCAGGTAATATGGCTTGCCCGCTACGACGTTGATGTAGGGCGACCAATTCTGCGGACGAGGGGATGGATTTCCGGTCGTCACGATACTGCGCCGCGTTGGCGCCGTGGGATCGCCACCACCGAAGGCGCGGACGGGATTCCACTGCGATTCGGTTGCGATCAGGACTTTGTTGGACGGATTTTCGTCCGTGCTCAAATAAAGTTCGCCTGGGTCGTCACACGCGATCGCTAACATGACTCTGCCAGTCTTGGGAGGATAGAAATAACCCTCAAGTTCCATGACGTAGTTGTTGCGCACGTCGCCTGCCGGCGGTGTCGTGTCGTCGCCAGGGTCCGCGCCCGGAATGCCGTTATATGGACCTTCCGCGCGCTTCGGGTAAAAGGAGGCGTCTGGAACTGCGGTGCCATCTCGGACGGCGTTCCGAGGATCGCCGGGATAAGTCCGGTAATTAATAAAGCCCGTCGGGGCAGCTGGCGCCGCCGCTTTTGCGGTCGCACCTCCTATACTTAGAATGCAAACTAGCGCTCCAAGTATTCTAAACGTTTTTATTCTCATCATAATTTGATCTCCACTCTGTCTTGCTACTGTCGATTCGTCCGACCCCGCAACTTCGCAACAATCTGTTGGCCGTCGGGCTTGGGTGATTTGTTCCCGACAACCTATCGGGTGCGCAGCTTCGTGATCGGAGCTGGTCCCGCGACTCTAGGATACAGGTAGGGAACCATTGGGAACTATTATCGATTAAATCACTTCGAATCCTAAGCGCAACAAAAAAGTGGCGAAAAATCGCCACAAGCGCAGAAAATGACCGGCCTTCGCAGAATTGGTGTGTTGAAGCTCTGAAACCGACCGGATCATTGGTGAGATGGATGGAATCGCACGGAAGACTTCCGGACGACCGTCAAAGCTGAATGTTCGATCTTATTGCGTTGTACGGCCGGAGCGCGTTCGACGGCTTGCCGCATTTGATCGAACCACCAGCGCGCCCGGTGCATCCTTGGTTGACGGCGTATGTAAGGTTGCCAGGTGACCGCCTTGCCAAAGCTTAATTCCATCTGCTGTTGCGTAGTCATAAAATAAAGTTTTTGCGCTTACGCTAAGCCGGGGGGTTGGACAAAATCTGTCCAACCCTTCTTCGATGGTTTTGAATTGCATTTTTAACCTTAGTAGCTTGTCGTCAACATATTGCAGTGGATGTGGCGCTGAAGTATGCAATTTCGGCACAAAAAAAGCGCGGACCGACGCGCTAAGTTAAGGTTAAGCTGAGCTTGTCGTTCTGACCTAAGCGAAGCGGTCTTCAAGCCAGGGATCAGCGGTATTCGAGTAACCTCGTACCTCCCAAAAGCCTGGCAAGTCGCGATCCAGGAAGAGAATTTCATGAATGAACTTGGCTCCTTTCCAGGCGTAGCGCTTGGGGATAATCCCTCGGACGGGTCCGCCATGTTCCTTCGAAAGAGGCCGCCCATTCCACTTATGGGCAAGCAGCACATCATCATCCAGGCAAACGTCCAGCGGGTTGTTTGTTGAGTACCCGTCGTAACTTTTGAAAAAGAGATGACTGGCTGTCGATTTGGGTTTCACAAGGTCAGCTATCGTAAAAAACGACACGCCTTCCCATTCCATGTCGAATTGGCTCCAAGTCGTGACGCAATGAAAATCACTGACATCCTTAAATTGCGGCAGCGCGAGGAATTGGCGCCAATTCAAAGTGACCGGATTTTCCACTTGCCCATGAATTTTCAACTCCCACTGGTTCAGCGGCAGGTCGGGTTGAATGCCCAGATCAAGAACGGGGAAATTATGAACGCGGCGTTGGCCGGGAGGAAGCCGATCAATGGATCGAATGGAAGGCTTGTCCTGACCCGTCATTTTACGTGCCCAACGTTCTTTGCGAGCGATGTAATCGTCTTTCATGCCATTGCTATTTGCGTCGCGCTCCTGAACCACTTGCCGCAGGCTGCGCCGGACGCAGGGTGACGCGCTTTCTCCAAAATGGCAATGGCTCCGACGGCTTGACAGGCGTCTTTGCTCGTGTATCAATCGCGTCATCCCAGAAATGCGAGCCCACACAGGGCGCTTGCGGGTTATGAAAAGGCTTCTATGAAAACAACGAATCGAAGATATCTAGACGGTTTCACGTTGATTGAGCTTTTGGTCGTCATCGCGATTATTGCCATTCTCGCGTCGCTGCTCTTGCCGGGTTTGGCGAGATCGAAGGAATTGGCGACGGGCGCCAGATGCCAGAGCAATCAAAAGCAACTCGGCCTCGCGTTCTTCATGTACGCCGAAGACAACGACGATAATATTGTCGGGATGAGCACGTATCGGCAGGGCCGCGACTTTTGGACGGGGCCGAAGCCGGTGCCCGGTGGATTCACCGGATCGGCGGCGGCGCGCGCACTGGCCGAAGCCAAGGAAGGAATTAGGCAAGGCAAGTTGTTCAAGTACGCGTCGGCAGTGGATGCGTGGCATTGTCCAGGAGACGGACGCTGGAAATTGCAGCCCGGCCGAGGCTTTGCTTACGACAGTTACGGTGGGGCAGGGGGCCTCGATGGCGAGGACGAGGGAAACTCGATTCGAAAGTACAGCCAAATTATCTGGCCGACCCGCAGTTACGTGTTCGTGGAAGAAGCGGATGATCGAGGGTGGAACCTGGGATCCTGGCTGATTGATCCGACTCCGACAGCATACACGTGGGTAGATGCCGTCGCGATTTGGCATAACAAAAAAAGCACGCTCGGTTTTGCCGATGGGCACGCCGTCACGCGCAAGTGGCACGGGGATGCGATGCTCAAGGCGTCACAAGTCAAACCCGGAACAGCGAAGTTTGGGGCCACCGCGCGGACAGGGGCGGACAAGACGGATATTTGGTACATGAAATGGGGATACACCCACAGGCGGATGGCGGAGTTTGAAAAGCAATGGGAGGGAATCGGGTTCCGGCCCTGAACGAACTTCCGCTCGACAAACCTTGAAGGCATGAAATAGAGGAAAGCAATGAAACGTACGATGGCAGTGTTGGTAATGGATGGGTTGCTGACCGGATGCATTACACATCAGGAAACGGTCTAACGCGATGTGGAACGCGTGAAGGTGGAATTCGAGAACGACGCGGCCGGGCGGATTTTCTATGAGGCATTGAGCAAATCGCACGGCTCTCCACCACGGACCGAGAGCAATACCGAGTTCGAGTTGCCGATTGTTTTCGAGCACAAACGGCGCGTGATCTCAGGGCCGAATACCACGTTCAACGAAGGCGTTGAGGTCTGCGATACGAACAAGGATGGCCGCATCACCGAACCCGAGGCGCGGATTTTCGCGGAGCAGCGACAGAAGCGGAAGTAGAATTCGGTAGGCAAGCGTCCCAGTCCGGCTGATTCAACAAGGAGCGCGGGCCGCTTGCCCGCATGCGTTGGCCGAAGATTTCGAGAAAAGCGGGGGGGCAAGCTGCCCGCGCTCCGATATTACCGACCGACAACTTCTGGATGCAACCCAGGCGTCCCGCGCTTCCCGCGCTGGTCTGCCTGACGTGCGCACAAGCCTCGCGAACTGGCGAAGATACAGGCGGGATGCCTGTCCTACGATCAAGCCAGAATCTCTTTCACGATCCGCCCGTGAACGTCAGTCAGTCGAAAATCGCGTCCGGCATAGCGATAGGTGAATTGTTCGTGATCGAATCCGAGCGCCGCTAAGATCGTCGCGTGGAGATCGTGGACATGCACCACGTTCTCGACAGCCTTAAAACCAAATTCATCCGTTGCTCCATAGATTGTGCCGCCCTTAATTCCGCCGCCGGCGAGCCACATCGAGAAACCGTAGGGATTATGGTCGCGCCCTTTTTTCTCTTTACCCGAATCGTTTAACTCGACGGTTGGGGTGCGGCCAAACTCTCCGCCCCAAATCACGAGCGTTTCGTCGAGCATGCCGCGTTGCTTCAGGTCCTTAATGAGCGCGGCAATCGGTTGGTCGATCTCTTTAGCAAGTTTGGCGTGCTGTTGAATGTCATCGTGGTTGTCCCATGGCTGGCTTGCGCCATGCCAGAGCTGGACGTAACGCACGCCGCGTTCGAGCAAGCGACGCGCAATCAAGGTTTGGCGTCCGTGAACTCCGGCGCCATACATCTCGCGAAGGTGCGCCGGCTCTGAACTGATGTCGAAGGCGTCCGCGGCCTCCATTTGCATGCGGTAAGCGAGTTCGAACGATTGGATGCGCGCTTCCAATCGGGCGTCGTGATGACGTTGCTGCGAGTGTTCTTGGTTTAGTTGCGCCAATAGATCGAGTTGATGCCGCTGGCCTTTCAGCGATGTGTAATTGTTGCGGATGTGCTCGATCAGTTTTTCGATCTGCGTGTGTTGCGTGTCGATGTAAGTGCCTTGATAAACACCCGGAAGAAAGCCCGACTGCCAATTCTCGGCTTCCTTGATCGGATAACCACCGGGACACATCGCGACAAATCCAGGCAGGTTCTGGTTTTCGGTTCCCAAACCGTAAGTCACCCATGAGCCAACGCTCGGCCGGCTCATTACGGCGTCGCCGCAATTCATCAGCATAAGAGAAGGCTCGTGATTCGGCAGATTCGCCTGCATCGAGCGAACGACCGCGATTTCATCGACACATTCTGCAACATTTGCGAACAGTTCGCTTACTTCGATGCCGCTCTGTCCGTACTTGCGGAACTTGAAGGGAGAGGCAAATGCCGCGCCGGTCTTGCGCTCGGTGCGTAGATTCTCGATGGGCAGCGCTTTGCCGTTATATTTGTCGAGCGCCGGTTTGGGATCGAATGTATCGACGTGCGACGGGCCGCCGTTCAAAAAGAAGTGAACGACACGCTTTGCCTTTCCGGCGAAGTGCGGACTTTTAGGCGCCAGCGGATTGATCGCCTCCGCAGCGCCAGCGGCTTTGATGTGCGGGGTCTCCTGCAAAAGAGACGCCAACGCCAATCCGCCCATTCCCATGCCGCAACGGCAGAAAAAATCGCGGCGACTTAGAAGCATATCGCTCAACTTCGCTGAATGATGCGGGTTCATTTGGACGAGTCCCTCCGCAGGAACCTCCAGGTACGTAGTCCCGCCTTTAGGCGGCAGCATTTGCTGGCAGCTACACAGCTTTTGCGGATTGCAATCGCTCCGGCTAAAGCCGGGACTACATGCCGCAACGTCAGGTTCATGGTCCCAATGTATGCGCAAGGCGAATAGAAACTTTCCATAAACCGCGCGGTTTGATCAAACTGACACGTCTCGGAACAATGCCTCTTCGAGATAACGCCGACAAGCGAACTCTAGCGCGATAGGGCGCCGTCAAAACTTTTCAAAATGGGATCGGGCATCTTCAGTTGCTCGGCAACGGACCGGGCGCGCCCCGCGATTTCCCGGCCCAAAGCCGCCGCGGCGTTTGGCGCCGCCGGAAAGTGCGGTTTGATGAGCGCCGCCAGCTCATCAAGACGTTTCGACAGCTTGTCCACATGAAACACGGTTGTTTGCAGGGAAGAGAGGCGTTCACGATACAAGCTCCGTCCCTCTGGCGCGCGCATGACAGCTGCGGCAACGAGCCCTTTCATCCGAGGATAAATCGGCCCTTGCGGTTTCCAAAACATCTGGTCGAGGCCGTGCGGAATAAAGATCAGTTTTCCGCTCTCGGGATCGTGATAGATCCGATAATTGTTGCGGTCCATCGCGTAGCCATCCCAATTCCAAGTGAAGGTCTGAAGCGCCAGCGAGGTAATGAAAAGGTCCATATCGAGCAATTCCTGCAAACGTCGCCAGCGCCGAGTTGCATCCGGTTCACGCGCTGCGGCCAACAGGGCCAGGCGGTCGGCTTGATCGTCCGGGCCATCGCCATGAATGCGTTCTAATGGTTGGTCCACATCGCGTCGAAATCCGCCCTCGTACAGATTCCCATCAGTACGGCGGAAATGTTGGCCGAGGAACTCTTTAGTCAGTCCTTCTTTGATGACGTAGAGACCAAGGTGCCGGTTGTTCAATTGCAACGTAGCATAAGCGCCACGGGCCGCTGGCACGCCGGCTTGGCGAAACATTTCGCTGCAGAGCACATCGGTCATGAAAGTGGGATCTTCCGCCTGATTGTTCAGGTGCAGCTTGCGCAGTCCGTGACATTTTTGTTTCGGGACGAACTTATTGAAGCTGAGCGTCAGGGCCGGCCGTTCGTCGATGCTTTGCAGGCTGCCCTGCGAACCCTTGATGTGAATTCCCACGCCGTGAAATGTCTCGTCACCGAGCCGCACGGTCCCTTTGACGTCCGTGCGCGAATTATTTCGGAGCGAGCCTAGTCCGGCGTCTTCGATCTCGATCACAAACGCGGGAACATTCGTAAGCGCGAACAAATCGGCGCCGGGCGGAGGGTCGGGCGCTCCTGACAGTCGCGAGGAACATTGGAACGCGCAGAACAAAGCGACGATTGTTCGCAGGCAAAGAATCATAAACTTGCTTGCGGAACGTAGTTCATGACACGAAACCTCGCGACAAAGAAATGGTGCTTTGAATTAAACCCGAGTTTGGCATGGATGGTTCCGAACGGCTCCCCATGAACCTGCTTGTGAACTGTCGCTGGCGAAGGCAAAAAGCAACCCCTCTCCCCATCGGATGGGGAGAGGGGTAGGGAGAGGGGCTTTATGCGCCAGGTTCATGGTCCCAATGCGCGTAACATTTGCCTGGAGGCTCCCGATGAACCGGCGCAGCAGGATAGGCGTCCCGCCTGTCCTGCATTTGCGCACACCAGAGCATAGACAGGCGAGACGCGCTGTCCTGCCAGCTTTCTGCACTGCCACCGTGCTCACTTCTTCTCAGCGAAGGCGTAGAGGTGCTTGTCTGTCCTGATGAATAGGACGTTGTCCGCAATCGCCGGAGTGGCGGCAGTCCGTTCGCCCAGCTTCGGGTTTGTCGCGGCTACTTCCGGTTTTTCGCCGCCCGCCTTGAGAACAGTCCCTGTGCCGTCCTGAAGCGACGTGAAATAAATGTGCCCATTGGCGGCAACGGGAGAGGCGTAATACTGCCCGGCGGCAGCCACTCGCTCCTGGTACACTTGAGCTCCCGTCTTCGGATCGCAGGCGGTAACAATT
>Ga0194113_10011697_pt1 | contig 10359 bp, 7 predicted proteins | sample TA2MahC200mmetaG_FD_146193 | JGI IMG/M metagenome (GOLD analysis project Ga0194113, IMG submission 146193) | Freshwater microbial communities from Lake Tanganyika, Tanzania - TA2015017 Mahale Deep Cast 200m | ecosystem: Environmental > Aquatic > Freshwater > Lake | place: Tanzania: Lake... | reverse complement strand
AAGGCCTTCCATTGCCTGACACATCGGATCAGAAACCACCTGACGGGTATCATTGAATACTTGTTTTGGCTCCCGGCAGGGCTTTGGAACCTCAAAATAGCTTAGAACTCATTGAAATCATTGGGCTTTACACTGGGAACAACTCTAAGGAAGAAAACCATTTCCCCCCCACCCCAACCCTCTCCCGGTGGGAGAGGGAGCAAGAAAGGGGATCGAATCAGGATTTCTTCCTTGAAAATCCAAGATTCCGTGCCGATGGCGGGCGCGGGGAAAATAAGGAAGAAAGCCTTTTTTCTCCCCTCACCCCAACCCTCTCCCGGTGGGAGAGGGGGTAGTACATCAGGGAGAGGGAGTCCTATCGGCGGCCGTCTCGGCCTGTTCCAGCAGAGTGTAAAGCCGGTCCAGGTCGGCGAACAGCGGCGGCCCCTGGCCGTCTAGGCCGTCGGTGCGCAGGCGCCCGAGCAAGGCCCGGTCGGGGTCGGTGTCGCCGGCATCCAGGGCCTGCTGGGCGGCGATGAGTTGGGCTTCGGTGACGCGGTTTTCGATGAGGGCTTCGACGAGGAGTTTTGCGGCGGTGGTCAGTGTTTGAGCCAGCTTTTGTGAGGTAATAAAATTTCTGACCGCGATATCAATGTTTTCCTCGGCTTCTTGGCTCAAGCGGGGAATCATCAGCCTTCTGACCGATGGATAATCCAAAGCATCGCGAGTCCCTCCGATTGCGAAACGATCAACCTGATATTTGAGAAAGCGAGAGTTTAACGCGGCGCATATATAGGCTGGGCTGATGCCTGGCACGACATCGAAACGAACGGAATGCTGGTTAATGTTGACGGGCAAATCTTGTTCGGTCACCAATGAGGCAGTACCAGGATACCCCGTAATCGTCAAGATGATTTCATCCGCTTCGCAACGGCTCCTTGCTAGTTCGTCATCCGTTTCGGAATCGATAAAAACCGCGTCGCTCAAATCAAGCCGGAGCGGCTTAACATTCTGAACGCGGGCAAATAAAACTCCATCTTCTTGATATCCCGCCCCTTTGGGTGTCGCACCGCCGGATATTCCCCGTGGGCCAAAAACGGACCCAAGGGAATTTAGAATCACGCCCTGAGATTCTGCCCGATTCAATAGGCCAACCACTACGGGGTCATATTGCTTTGGGTTTATTCGATAGGCTTCCACGACCTGGCTCGGAACTCGCCAATACGTTTGCGCAGGTGGCGGGTTTTGTGCCAGACAATCAAAATGCGATTCTATCGCCCTATTCAGTCCTTTCCCCCACGCCCGCAGCCGCTCGGCTTGGCGGACTTTATCGCCGATGTATTGTTGGGCATCCTCAGCAATTTTCAAAAGAGGTAGGCGCGTAAAATTGTAGAGATAAATGTGCTGCTGAACTGCACCTCCAGCTTCACGCCGCATATATGACTGAGCAAAGTCTGTCGTGAGCCATGCAGCTACAAAGTGTGAGTCATATCCGGTATTTTTAAGGCTAAACTTAATGGTGTCTTGATTGGAATTTGCATTCGGGATGCTATCCGGTAGCACCGCCAAACGACCGACAGTTCCGGACGTAGAAACAATAATATCTCCGGCCTTTAGCGCCGATTTATAGAGGAGCTCGTGAGTGTCTTTCGAGACATAGGACAGGCGATCTTCGTCTATCAACGGACTTTCGATAGCCTCGGCCTTAATAAATGGAACCCCTTCTTCCTTATCGGCCCATACAATTTCGTTGCAAAGCGCATAGGCCCCAAACTGCCAAGGCTCACAAATCTTCCCAATAGCCTCCGTTATAAGTCCTGCCTGCTCGATCTTTCTCTTCGCCGTAAAATATTCTTCAGAATAAAAGCCAGTGTCTAAACGTTCATGTGAGAAATCGGCTGCTGGAACCCTGATTATTGAAGCCATCACTCCCCCCTCTGATAAGCCCCAACGATCCGATCCAGATCATTCGGCACGCCCGCCGAATAATCCTCGATATTGTTCTTCACCACATACCCCAGGGTTTCCGCCACCGCCATGAACACGTCCGTCTGCGGCTCCGGCAGGAACTGCTCGGGGCGCTCCGGATCGGCCTTGCGCTTTTGCAGGTAGAGGATCGAGGTTTTCGCCCCTGTGCCCGACAGCTTGAAGGCATCGGCCGGCAGCGAGATCACCGCCTTGACGATGGCCTTGCCGCCGACGAATTGGCCGGTCTGCTCGTCCTTCTTGCCCATGAGGTATTCCCGCACGTAGCGGTCCCCGGAATTGCACAGCACCCCGTCCGGCAGCACGATCAACAGCCGCCCGCCCGGCCGCAGCAGTTGCAGGCAGCGGTCGATGAACAGCACCGCCGGGTCGATGGAGCCGCCTTTCACCGGGGTCCACTCGCCCTTGTGGTTGGGCGAACTGCCGAGCGCCAGCCCGGTTGTGGTGGGGTAGAGGTGATATTTGGGCTTCCTGCCGGTGGACACGTTGCGGAGGTCGGTGCGGTAGCCCGCCCATTTCGGCACGCCGTGTTCGTCCAGTTCCAGCGGGCCGGTATTCACCCAGACTTTCTTCACGTGGTCGTACCAGGCGTTGTAGGACTCGACCACCTGCTTGGCCGGCCGGAAGCCGCCGAGCACTTGCTCCATCTGCGCTTCGTAATGAGCCTTGGATTCCTGGCCCTTCTTGTCGCTGCCAAACTTGGGCGTGCCGAACGGCGGGTTGGTGCAGATCAGGTCGAAGCTGTTGGGCTGTAGCGCCCGCGTGGTCAGCGAGTTGTCGGTGTAGAAAATGCGGGCGTGGGGCACGCCCTGCAAAGCCATGTTGACCCGCGCGAGCATGATCATGCGCGGCGCGGAATCGGCGCCGGTGAAGGCGTTCTCCCGCAGGTCCCGCTTCAGGTTTTCCCGCTGCCGGTCGCTGAACCCGGCCAGGTGATCGATGACCCGCTCCAGGTGGTTCAGGGCCACGGAACCGAAGCCGTAGGAACCGCAAGTGGGATCGCAGAACCGGAACAGCCCGGCGGTGAGCCGCTCCATGGTGGGGTTATCCTGCTGGATGTCGTGGAAGGCGATTTCCAGCATGGCCTGCTTCACCGGGTTCGGCGTCAGATACACGCCCAGCCCGCCTTTCGATTCGAAGTTGGCCCGGAGGAACACGTCGAACACCCTCCCGAGCAAGTCGCCCGACACGTCGGCCAGGGTGCCTTGCTCCTTGATAGTGCGGCCCTGGTTGTCGGTGACGGGGCCGAGGTCTTGGAAAGCTTGGAGTAAGGATTCGTAATTTCTTGGCTGCTCCAAGCGCAAGAAGGTCTTCTGGCCAAAGATTGGATTTTGCCTTCCATCGTCGCTAGTCACCGTGTAATCCGGATGGGACTTGAACGCGTCGAATGCGGCCTGGATTTGCTCGACCGCCTGGGAGCCGTGCTGCCGGACATACCGGTAGTCGAATACCTCCCGAAAACGCAGTGGCCGGCCTTGCCATTCGAACGTCAGCGATTCGTCGTTGTGTACCCGGAAGCTTTCTAGAAACAGGATCTTGGCGACTTCCTCGATGATGTCGTTCTTTCCGTTAACTTTATCCTTGACCCCGTGGAATACCTGCTCGTGGAAGGCATCCAGCTTGTGCATCAGGTGGGTGTAGGTGCGCATCGACCAGCGGAAGGTCGGGTCCTTGTCCAACCGCTCGTGGTCCCGCATCAATTCGACGGGCGGGATTTCGTCGACGGAATGGGTCGCGCCGCTGCCGTCGGCGCCGAACAGGGAAAACAACCGGGTGTTCTTGTCGTCCTGTAGGTGCGCGAAGATCGGCCAGTTGTCCGTCAGGTCGGAGAGCAGTTCGGACGCCAGTTCATCCAGCCGGGCGTCGTTGGAGTAATCCCAGTGGCCGGGCTCCAATGCGATGAGCAGAATGCTGGGCGTTTCGTTGCCGTCCACCACGCCCCAGACCATGCCGGCCCGGACGAAGTCGTGGCTGCTGGGTAAGGTTTGTTCGAGGGTGAAGTCTTCGTAGGTTTCGCGGATCGCCTGATAGCGATCGTCCAGAGTTGATTCAGCCATGGAAGCTAAGTATGGATTGAGGATGTGCCGGCGTATAGCTTAACGGTTCAGGCCAGCTTCACGAGCGGGCCGGTTTGGGCAAGGCGTGGATGGGCGCGAACTGCCGCACGGATCATCGGCTCCGTGGCGATGATTCCGCCGGGAAGCAAGGCCATCACCTGGCTCAAGGGAAGAGGTTTGCCGGCCGCTTCCAGGATGCTGTGAACAATGGCGCCTAGATCGTCCCGAGACCCCGATGGAGAGCCGCGAAAACTCGGATTGTCAGTCTCCGCCGCCGAGACTTCGACATCGGGCAGGCAGCGCAGCCAAAGGCGAAGCTGTGCCTTGGACCAGCCGAGCGCGTGCCAGACCCGCGCGTAGTTCTGCCAAATTTCCTCCAGGGTGTGCGAACTTGCCTGGAGTGAATGGCGGATGTGTTCAAGGGAAACTGATGTTGGTGTCATGATTCTTTTGGGTTGCGTCAGCGACTCCAGCCTATTCAGGGCAGGGCAGCCCTGAAATCCTACAGCGAATTGCCCCAGGACATGGAGTGCGGCCGTTCATTCAGCAGTCAGAGGACGCCATGACCCGCCTTCAGGCAGCAGACTGGGCCATGAGTACGGCTGCCCAACGGACTGCCCCCCGAGTCGGCAAGGCGCCCCGGTTCGGTCTGTGTGGTTAGAGGCATCCGGCTCGTTGCCCATGGGCGCCTGGCCCGTCAGTGATCAACGTTGGGAGGCCTCTGGCTGGGAGCGTGGGCGTCTCGCCCGCGGGCGGGCCAGAGGCCCGCGTTCTCAGGTACCATCAACCCCTTGAGCCCACCGATCGTGCGTTCGCTGGGCTTCGGGAGTCGGATGTTTTACCTTATTGCCCCTCAGGATCATTCAGCGGTAAACCAACATGAGTCTCGAATTTCATTATCTGTCGGGTTCGCCCTTTGCCTGGAAAGTCTGGCTGGCGCTTGAACACAAGCAGATTCCCTACAATCTGCATTTGTTGAGCGTCGATGCCGGCGATCTCAGGACGCCTGCCTTCCGGGCCATTAATCCTCATGGCAAGGTTCCTGCCATCGAGCATGACGGCTTTGTCTTGTATGAATCCTCGGCCATTGCGGAGTATCTGGAGGAAGCGTTCCCGGCTTCCGGGATGCCGCTCTGGCCCGCCGATTTGCAGCTACGCGCCATCGGGCGCAGGTTGGCGGCGGAGGCTGAGGGATTTCTCTATCCGCCGATTCGACAAGTCTTTGAACAACTGGTGCTGCGCCGCGGTGACCCGCCCGACGAGGCGGTGCTGACCAAGGCCCGCGCCATGGCGGCCAAGAAAATGGGATTGCTGGGACAATCGCTGCGAGGCCCATTTTTTCTGGGTGATCAGCCGACCCTGGCCGACTATGCGGTGTATCCGCTGACCGCCCTGTTGGCGCGGCTGGGAACACGTCTCCCGGACCTGGAACTGGCGGCTACGATTCCGCCGGATTTGGTGGAATGGCGGGCGCGAGTAGACGCTTTGCCCTATCTGGACAAAACCTGGCCGCCCCATTGGCGCGGGTGAGGGGGACCTGGTTCGGATTTGCCTCCAGGTTTGGTGTGCGGACCCGTGTTGATCCCCACGTTATGCAGTCATGCCGCTGGCCGCGTTCTCTTTTCCGGAATGGCGCCCGGTATTCCCCGGAAGTGGGTCGTGGTCGAAAAGGGATTCAAGGTTGGCGGTTTTGAAATATCCTAATAACCCCGACTTCTGCCCGTCGTGGCCTGTGTGAAAGGCCAGCCCATCACTCGACCCAGGGCTTATCGGGTAGCAGGTTTGCGTTTGCCGCCAATCAAGGAAACACCGTTCCCAAGGTACAAGAATGAAAAAATCCGCCTTTCTGTTGGTGCTCACTGGAATCCAGACCTCGCTGGCAGGAACAGCCCCACTGGACCGTACGATCCTGCCCATCCCAGAACCTCGATATTCCCCTATCAAGGAACTCGACAGCCGCAAGGCCAAGCCCCCACCCCGGTTCGAGGTGAAAGCCCCTGAAGGCGCGCCCAACGTGGTGATAGTCCTGGTGGATGACATGGGGTTCGGTCAACCCAGCGCCTTCGGCGGCGGGGTGAACATGCCCACCCTGGAGCGGCTGGCCAATAACGGTTTGCGCTACAACCAATTCCATACCACGGCGCTGTGCTCACCCACCCGCACGGCATTGCTCACGGGCCGTAACCACCACACCAACAACGCCGGCGCGATCATGGAGATCGCCACGGCGTTTCCTGGCAATACCGGCATCCGGCCCAACAGCGTTGCGCCGTTGGCCGAGATGCTCCGGCAGAATGGCTACAGCACCGCCGCGTTCGGCAAATACCATGAAACTCCGCCTTGGGAAGTCAGTGTATCCGGCCCCTTTGACCGCTGGCCAACCCGTTCGGGTTTCGACAAGTTCTACGGCTTCCTGGGCGGCGAAACCAACCAATGGTCGCCCTTGATTTACGACGGTACGGCCAGGGTCGAGCCGCCCCGCGATCCGCACTATCACTTCACCACCGACATGACCAACCAGGCCATCGCCTGGCTACGCGCCCAACACTCCCTGACCCCGGACAAACCGTTCTTCGTCTACTTCGCGCCCGGCGCCACCCACGCGCCGCACCATGTTCCCAAGGAATGGGCCGATAAATACAAAGGCCGGTTCGACGCGGGTTGGGACGCCTACCGCGCCGCGACCCTGGACCGACAGCAGAAGTTGGGCATCGTGCCGGCCTCGACGGTCCTGGCCCCCAAGCCCGGGGATATCAAGGATTGGTCCAGCCTCTCGGCGGATGAGAAGAAACTGTTCGCACGGCAGATGGAAGTCTTCGCGGGCTTTGGCGAACATACCGACCATGAGATCGGACGCCTGACTCAGGCCATCGAAGGCTTGGGCGAGATGGACAACACCCTGTTCATCTACATCGCGGGTGACAACGGGGCCAGCGCCGAGGGCGGCATGATTGGCCTGTTCAACGAAAGCACCTATTTCAATGGCATCGATGAAAATATCGCCGACCTTTTGCCCAGGCTGGAAGAACTCGGCGGGCCGAAATCCTTCAATCACTACGCCGCAGGCTGGGCGGTGGCCGGGGACACCCCATTTACCTGGACCAAACAGGTAGCGTCCAGTTACGGTGGAACCCGCAACGGCATGGTCGTTCATTGGCCCAGGCGCATCCAGGCCCGGGGTGAAACGCGCGCGCAATGGGGCCATGTGACCGACATCGCCCCCACCGTCCTGGAGGCGGCGGGACTGCCGTTCCCGAAGACGGTCAATGGCGTTCCGCAAAAGCCCTTCGAGGGCGTGAGTCTGGTCTACAGCTTTGACGAGGCCCAGGCCAGGAGCCGGCACACCACCCAGTATTTCGAGATCGCCGGCAACCGCGCCATTTACCATGAAGGCTGGTTTGCGGGCACGGTGCACAAAGCGCCCTGGGAGGCCAAGCCCCGTGCCGCCCTGAGCGACGATACCTGGGAGCTTTACGACACTCGCACCGATTTCAGTCTGGCTCACGACCTCTCGGCGCGGAATCCCGGGAAACTCAAGGAAATGCAGGCGCTGTTCATGAAGGAGGCGGTCAGTCACCAAGTGTTGCCCATCGATGATCGCACCCTCGAGCGCTTTGATGCCAGAATCGCCGGGCGTCCCGACCTGATGGGTGACCGCACCTCCCTCACGCTCTACGAAGGCATGACCGGCATCATGGAAAATGCCTTCATCAACGTGAAGAACCGTTCCAGCAGCATCACCGCTGAACTGGACATCCCGGCGGGCGGGGCCAATGGGGTGGTGCTCTGCCAGGGCGGGCGGTTCGGCGGTTGGAGCCTGTATTTCAAGGACGGCAAGCCGACCTATACCTACAACTGGGTCGGGCTGGCTCAATTCACGGTCGCTTCGGCCACCCCCGCGCCCGAGGGCAAGGTGACGGTGAGGTATGACTTCGCCTATGACGGCGGGCGCGGCGCGGGGGGCACTGGCGCCCTTTTCGTCAACGGCCAGAAGGTGGCCGAGGCTCGCATCGACCACACCCAGGCGAATGTGTTCTCAACCGACGACGCGGCCGATGTGGGCGTGGACGAAGGCACGCCGGTAACCGAGGATTATCCCGAGCGGGATAACCACTTCACCGGCAAAATCCAGGAGATCACGGTGCGGGTCAGATGAGGCGGCAACACCGATTTCGCTGGCGGATCGAGGGTGTGTTGGTCCTGATTCTCGCTCTGCGATCTTGTTGGGCTGCCCGCCCGGAATGATTGGCCCCATTTCGGGTGCTCCTGCTCGAACCCTGGGGTATCCTCCTCAGGGGCTGCAATAACATTCAGCCACGGAAGCTTGATGAAACTCACTGACAGATTATGGCTTGAGCGGTAACAACATGAATCCACCACGCGCGAGCATCGGGAGCAGGTTATGACGGTGTCCTACTTCACGCATCCGGATTGTGCCTTGCATGAGATGGGCCCCGACCATGTCGAGCAGCCGGAGCGGATACGGGTCATCCATACCGCACTTCAGGAGCGCGGTCTGCTCCAGCGGATGAGGACGCTCGAACCCGCGCCGGTGTCTCGCGAGAAACTCCTCAAGGTACACGCGCAAGACTACCTCGATAGGCTGGAAAGGCGGCAGCCCCAGCCAGGACACTATCAGTCGCTGGACCCCGATACGATCATGAACAGCCACACCTGGCGGGCGGCGTTATTGGCCGCCGGCGCGGGCGTCATGGCGGTCGACGAGGTAATGTCGGGGCGAAGTCAACGGGCGTTTTGCAATGTGCGGCCACCCGGGCATCATGCCGAGCGGGGCAGGGCCATGGGTTTCTGCCTGCTCAACAATGTAGCCATCGCGGCGGCGCATGCCCTCGATCAGCATGGGCTCCGGAAGGTGGCCATCGTCGATTTCGATGTACACCACGGCAATGGTACGGAAAACATCTTCCACGACGACCCCCGCGTCATGCTCTGTTCCACCTTCCAGTCGCCGCTGTACCCCTTCATGGGCACGCAGACCGGCAACGAACACATCATCAACGTGCCACTCTGGGCCCGCACCAACAGCGCCACCTATCGAACCACGTTCACGGCCAAGGTCATCCCCCCGCTCACGGCCTTTCAGCCGGAACTGGTGCTGTTCTCGGCGGGTTTCGATGCGCACCAGGATGATCCGCTGGCCTCGCTGTTACTGATCGATGATGACTATGCCTGGATTACCCGCACCGTGCTGGAGCTTACGGCGCCGTCGGCGAAGGGCAGGGCGGTCTCCCTGCTGGAAGGTGGATACCATCTGCCGGCGCTGGCCAGCAGCGCTGTCCGTCATGTCGAGGCGCTGTTGGCGGCGGAGTGAAGGCGTCAAACCCGATAGCGATCCGTCGTCAGCCTGACCGGCCTGATGAAAGATCCCGCTATTGATCCGCCGGATTCACGACGAACCGGCCGCGCCGGGACCGGGATTTTTTCAGGAAAGCCTCTTGCGCCACGTTGTCGGGTCGCGGAATGCCTTTCAGCGGCGTTGGCTGGCTGGCACGGATCTGGCGGAATTTCTGACGGTAACGGTTGGTCACGGACTTCATGGGGATACTCCTGCAACGGATGGCTGCTGTTGGTCCTGCAAGACTGACATCGACGTTAATCCAGCGTATCGAGATACGCCGCCAGTCGTCGCAAGTGCCTGGTCCATTGGGCGTGATTCCAGAGCCGGGGCAGCACTCTCACCGGAGTTTCACGTTGTCTGATCCGGCCGATCACCCAGCCTGTCAAGGCGTAGCCGCCCAGCAAGGGAAGACCTCCGGGCATTAATGCCACGACCAACGCCCCGTAACGGCGAAAATCGGCTTTGCCCCTGAACGCCCTTCGCGCTTCAGTGGTGGCCGAGAACTTTCTTGCCGTTGAGACGATACGGTCACGGGAAAAGGATCGAATTCGCATGGGTAGAACGTGCGCGTGGAGGCTAACGCTATTGCTTCAGTTGCCGGGACAGATCCCGAACCGTCGGGTGGGTCATCAGTTTCTGAATCTTCGGGTTATTCCGCAAGGCCCCGAGATTGCCGCCGAGGATGGCTTGCATGAGTTCAGGATCACGGAGAAGCGCCTGGACGTCGGGCTCCCCGGCCAGCGCCTTGACCGATTCCAGCATCCGCGGGTTGCCCAGGATTTTCTTCTGAAGGTCGGCCATGCCGTCGGCGAGCGCGGCGGGGGCATTAGGGGTTTGCGGCGGCTGGCGTGGGCCCAGGCCGACGGCGCGGATGCTTACGATGTCCGTGTCCTTGAGCTGGATGAGACCAAGCCGCTGGGATTTTACCGTGTAGGCGCCAGGGTCCGCCGCCACGATTTCGCCTACCAGGAGCCTGCC
>Ga0194113_10011694_pt1 | contig 10360 bp, 6 predicted proteins | sample TA2MahC200mmetaG_FD_146193 | JGI IMG/M metagenome (GOLD analysis project Ga0194113, IMG submission 146193) | Freshwater microbial communities from Lake Tanganyika, Tanzania - TA2015017 Mahale Deep Cast 200m | ecosystem: Environmental > Aquatic > Freshwater > Lake | place: Tanzania: Lake... | reverse complement strand
ACTGCACAAGGTCGCGGAACTCAGTGTACGCTCTGATGGCACATTGCTGACCGACATGGAAGGTCTCACCAGCGAAGACGAGTTCTACTGCAACTGTTATGAACCCGGAGTGCGGTCCATGGCCGCACTAGGGATGTGGCCGATGTTTGCCTACACCAAAACGGTAAACTCCTCCCTCTTGTACATCACCGACTGGAATTTGCCCCCCGGGTGCATGTTCAATCCCCAGAACCCGTGGGCGGCCACCGTGAGCGGCAACGCCGAGGCCGGAGCCCTCGCGTTCATTTACCACAATACACTCAGTTTGGCCTACTTCGCTCGAGGCTTCTTGGAAGAAACCATGCCTGCAGACCCCTCCGGCGGCGGATACGGATTGGCGGGCACATTCCATGATGGATTCCAGTGGGGAGGGGGGGATATGACCCTCGTGACGTGCTGGGGTCAGGCGGCGACCGCGTACCGTGACGGCTTTCCCGCTTCGAACTGCGCTCCCAATCCTCAATCGGATCAAGGAGAGGTGGAAGTGGCCGAGTTCCTTCAGCCCACGCAACTGAACATCGGCAGAAAGTTGATCCCCGATTTCTGTGGACATGGCAAATTCAGGGGCGCTCTAGAGATGGGCATGATGCAACTGGTGAACAAACCGGGGCACGCTCTGGTGATCGCTACCTTTTGCAGCACAAGCGGCATGGGTGCGGCGGCCACAGGGATGTGCGGAGGCTATCCCAGAGCGAACGATGTCGTAATATATGCCCACGATACTAACGTCAGAGAGATACTGGAAAGCGGCGGTCGACTCCCTCGGGATTTTGTCGAGATGATGAAATGGATCAAGGAGGGCAGGCTCAAGGCGGGCAGCATCGAGACCTTTAATGGGTCTACCCCCACTGTTCCGTGCAAGGATGGGGACTTGTTTGCCAGCACTTCCGGATCGCGAGGGGGTTGGGGAGACGTCCTTGAGCGTCCCTACGAATTGGTACAGGAGGACCTGAAGTACGGATGGATCACGCCCCACTGCGCCAGCACCGTCTACGGGGTCAGCATCGATGGCAATGGCAAGGTGGATACCAAGGAGAGCGACGTGCTCCGCAAACTGCTCCGAAATCGAAGGAAGGAACGCTCCGTGGATGCTAGGGATTGGTGGAATCAAGAGCGCAGGCGAGTTCGTGAGAAAGAGTGGCACGCAGATGTGGGGGCCATGTACGCTGATTGCTGCAAATATCCGAAGTTCCGCAAGCAATTCTATGGGATGTGGCATTTGCCGGAGGAACATAAGGTGTAGTCGTCACTTCCCCCACCCCCATGACTGATAACTGAAAACTGACTACTGATGACTCGCGCAAAAGGAGCACATCATGGAAGAGAAGAAGAGAGACGAGCGGTTTCCCAAAGACCAAGTCAGGCGGCTCGTGGAGGGCACGCTCACCTGGGAAGAAGTGAAGCGGGCGCTCCGTTTGGAACCCAAGGACGCTGACCGGTTTTGGAAGTATATGGAGGTGCTGCAGTCGCGTGTTCCGTGGAAGGATAAGATTTTGCTGCGCATTTCCGATCACCTTTACATTGTGGCCAAGGGAGGAGGAGGGCGAGTGGTGAAGTGTGATTGCGGCCATGAGTTCGGGGATTATAGGATCAATTGGAAACTCGGATGCCGCGTTTATGTGCGCAAGACCAAGGAAGAGATCGGGGAAGTGGTCACCATTCCTGAGGCCCGCCACAACACTGAGCTTGTGGAGATGCGCGAGTTCTATTGCCCGGGATGCTACGGCCTCCTTGCTGTGGAAGTGGTCCCGCCGGGCTACCCGCCAGTCTTCGAGATGCTCCCAGACCTCGATACCTTCTACCGGGAGTGGCTCGGTAAGCCGCTACCGGATGAGACCCCCGATTGGTTTCAAGACAAGACCCTTGAAAAGTCGGCCCACTGGGCCCAGGAGGGTAAGTAAAGATGGCTCATCCGCAGGAAAAAGCATACTTAATCGCGCTCGATGCTGGCGGAACGATGACCGACACCTTTGCTGTGGATCGCGAGGGGAATTTCGTTCTCGGCAAGTCCCTCACCAACCGGGAGAACGAATCCAAGAGCTATATCGAATCGGTTGCCGATGCCGCCTCCTTTCTCGGCATGACTTCCTCCGATCTCCACAAACAGGCTATTTCCTCCACTTACACCGGCACCTCGATGCTGAATGCGCTGTTGACCCGCCGGGGGAGTGAGGTGGGATTGCTCATCACCCGTGGGTTCGCCCACATGCCTATCGTGGAGCGCGGACTGGCATGGATCGGGCAGAGTTACGAGGATCAGCTTCATCAGCAACTCCATGAGCACACCCCATGGCTTGTTCAGCCAGAGAACATCAAGGAGGTCGAAGAGCGCATCGGGGTGGGCAGTTACTATATGGAGCACCACTCCTACCCCGGTACGGTTTTCATCCCACTTCTTGAGGAAGACGTAGTCATAGGGATAAACGAGCTCCTCGACAACGGTGTGGAAATCATCGGCATCCTTACTCTCGGATCGTACGTTAATCCCGTACACGAGATGAGGGCCTCTCAGATCGCCAAAGAGATCGCGGCCAAGCGTGGGAAGGACGTCAGAGTGATCGCCTCCCACGAAATCTGCGCCGTGGCGAACGAAAACGAGAGGCTCAAGACCCTTCTTTTCCAATGCTACATATCGGAGATTGGCCGCAGGCAACTGTCTCGGGTGGAGGATGCGGCCAAGAAAGATGGCTACCGGTATGATTTGCTTACCCTCCTTTCCTATGGAGCGGCAGCGAACATCCGCTATCCAAAGCTTGTGGAAGCGATCATCTCCGGCCCCACGGGAGGGCTTCTGGGCGGCAAGTTCCTCGCCGCAATGCTCAAGTCTCCGGGCATCATTTGTTGCGATTTGGGCGGAACCACGTTCGATGCGGGTATCATCGTGGGCGGGCTCGTGCCGGTAAATAAGTCACCCGATTTCGCGGGACACCGGCTCAAATTGCCCATGGTGAATGTGGACTCCATCGGTGCGGGCACGGGCACGGTGATCCACGTGGACGGCGCCACCAAACGCATCATGCTTGGTCCAGAGAGCGCCGGGAGCGCGGTGGGCACGTGCTACACCCATCCGGATATCACCGTCGGGGATATCGACCTCATACTGGGCTACCTCAGCGAGGATTACTTCCTCGGCGGGAAGGTAAAGATCGACAAGGCAAAGGCGTTCAAGGCACTCGAAGAGCGACTGGCCAGACCTCTGGGTCAAGACATCTACGATGTTTCGAGCAAAGTCCTCGACCTTTTGCATTCACAGATGTGCGAACACATCAACGGAATGCTCCTCTCCCGTGGCTTGAATCTGGCCGACTTCACGCTCCTTGTCTATGGCGGCAGCGGGCCCCTTCATGCCTGGGGCTTGGGGCGCGGGCTGAAAGTGGGGCAAATCCTCATGGTTCCGTGGGCCGCAGCCTTCTCTGCGTTTGGCGTGGCGGCGGCGGAATATTTCCACCGCTACGATAAGGCGGTCACCTTCTTCCTTACGCCTCAAATGTCCGATGAGGTCAAGCTGATGCAAGGCGGCATTCTGAGTCAAACATGGACGGAGCTTGAGGCGAAGGGATACGCGGAACTCGAGGCCGAGGGTATTCCAAAGGATGCGATCAGCTTCCGCCACGGCATTGCTTGCCGGTACATCGGGCAACTCTCCAATTGGGAGGTTCCCGTCGAGGTGGGACGGGTTCGCACGTTGGATGACCTCGACAAGGTTATCGGGGCCTTTGAGAAGCACTATACCACCATCTATCCCGCCGGCGCCCGATACCCTGAGGCTGGCTATCAAATCACCGAAGTCTATTTGGAAGCGGTGGTCAAGAAACCGAAGCCTGTCATTCAGACTCACCCGCTCAACGGAAAGACACCCCCTGCCAGGGCCTCCAAAGGGAAGCGGGAGGCGTACATGGACGGCAAGTGGCACTCATTCGATGTCTGGGAAATGGACTTGCTTGAGGCGGGAAACCGGATCGATGGCCCGGCGATCATTGAACACCCAATGACCACGCTCGTCATCCCGCCGGAAAACTGCGTCGAGCTTGACCAGTACAAGTTCATGAACTACCTCATGAAGTAAGAACCGTAAGGGAGATCTCGGCGGGTGGCTCTGCCGGAATTGAAGCCATGGGGCGATTACTGTTGAGTACCACCGGTATCGACACGATCGCTATTCCTCAAACAGCGCGGGGGTCCGACATGAGCAAGAAATCCTCTTTTGAGCATCTGCTGAAGCCGGGACGGATCGGCAACCTTGACCTCAAGAACCGGATCGTCATGGCCCCCATGGGTAACGGGTTTTGCACCCCAGATGGTTTTGTCACGGAAAGGATGACGAACTTCTATCGAGAACGGGCCAGAGGCGGCGTGGGGCTCATCATCGTGGGGGTCGTTTGTGTTGACCATCCAAGGGGGTTGACCGAACCCTGCCAGCTCGGCGTATCCGATGACCGGTTTATCCCTGGCTTGAATGAACTTGTCCGGCAAGTCCATCAGGATGGAGCCAGGATATGCCTGCAGTTGCATCATGGCGGGCACTACAGCCAGAGCATGATGACCGGTGAGCAGCCGGTGTCGTCATCACCGATCCCGCTGAAGGAGGGATTCGATGTACCCCGCCCGCTGACCGTAGAAGAGATACAGCATATGGTTGACCTCTACGCGCAAGCCGCGGATCGTGCCAAACGGGCGGGATTCGATGCGGTAGAGATTCATGCGGCACACGGCTATCTCATAGACCAGTTCCTCATCTCTGATCTGAACACGCGCAAGGACGAGTACGGGGGCAACCTTGAGAACCGGGCCAGGTTCTTGCTCCAAATCACTGGGGCTATCAGAGGGCGCGTCGGGGCGGATTACCCGCTATGGTGCCGGATCAATGGCCGAACGTTCGGCTATTCCAAAGGCACGACCATCGAGGATGCTCAGAGGCTGGCGCGAATGGTCGAAGAAGCGGGAGTGAATGCGATTCACGTCAGCGGCCACGGAGGCAACAAGGATACCGGCTTCCTCGAAGCGCCCCTGGTTCATCCCCCCGGGAACCTTCTTGCCTCGGCCGAGGCGGTCAAAAAGGTGGTGAGCGTACCGGTGATAGCCGTGGGCAGAATCGGGCTTGAGCGCGCAGAGGGGCTTGTGCGGGAAGGAAAGGCCGACTTCATTGCGATGGGCCGACCACTTCTGGCGGACCCGGAACTCCCCAGCAAGCTCGCCTCCGGGCGGATGGAGGACATCAGGCCCTGCATCTACTGCTATTCTTGTGTCCACCAGAACTTCCTGGCGCAGGCCATCATCTGCGCGGTGAACGCGGCCGTGGGCAAAGAAACGGAGTTTCAGATCAAACCCGTACCGGCACCCAGGAAAGTGCTCGTGATAGGCGGAGGCCCGGCCGGAATGGAGGCCGCCCGGGTGGCCTCGTTGCGGGGACATCGTGTAACGCTCTGCGAAAAGGAGCCCCGCCTCGGTGGATCCCTGTTCTTCGCGGCCATGGCTCGCCGGGAGAATGAGGACCTGATCGACTATCTGGCCGGGCAGATCAGAAAGCAGGGCGTGGATATAAGGCTTGGCCGCGAGGTAACCCCCGCACTGGTTGCGGAGCTGAAACCGGATGTCGTCATCGTGGCTGTGGGAGCGGACTATCCCGAACCGGATATACCCGGTGCGGACGGGAAAGCCGTTATCGGCAGTGTCCAATTCCGGCAGATGGCGACCGGCCGCCTCAACGGAAATGCCCGCAAGAAGCTCAGTCGCTGGCAACGGATGGTGCTTGGCCTCAGCCGCCCTATCATTCGCTCCTTCATGACCCCGGCGATGATGAGGCGATTGACGAGAGTATGGATGCCCCTGGGCAAGAGGGTCGTCATCCTGGGGGGTGATCTCGTCGGCTGCGAACTGGCGGAATTCCTGGCTGAGAGAGGCAGAAAGGTAACCGTTCTGGAAAGAGGTCCAAGCCTGGCATCAGAGATGGAAATGTCGATACCATTGGCATGGCTGATCATCGAGCACCTTCGCGAGAGGGACGTGACCATGCTCACCAATGTCAAATATAAGGAGATCACTTCGCGGGGCGTGACCGTTACGGATGAGGATGGCCAGAAGCGGACTTTTGCCGCGGATACCGTGGTTCTGGCCGGGGGCGTCAAGCCGAATGTGAAACTCCTTAAAACGATCGCGGCAACCGTGCCTCAGACCTACGGTGTTGGTGACTGTGTTCAGTTGCGCTTCATCAAGGGATCGATCGCCGACGGTGCCCATGCCGCCATGTCCGTATAGCCTGTGAACTGGGGGTAGGAAGTACGGGTTACAGATGATAGATGACGGACCCATCCCCCTCTACCGTTTGTGCATCCTTCTCCGGGCTCAGAGTAAGAAACCAATACTGGAGGCTACGAATGAAGTTGCTTGAATCGAAAGTTGCGCTTGTCACGGGTGCAGGCCAGGGCGTGGGACAGGGAATCGCCTTTGCGCTGGCCGGTCAAGGGGCCAGAGTCGCCGCTGTGGGACGGACGCTCTCAAAACTGGAAAACACCTGCAACGAGATCGAGCGAAGGGGTGGGGAGGCGATAGCGATGGAATGCAACGTGAAGAGTCTTGTATCGCTGCAAGACTGTGTGAAGCAAGTGGTGGCGCGGTTCGGGAGCATCAGTATTCTGGTGAACAACGCCCAGGAAGTCCCTCAGGGACCATTGCACGACGTGACCGATCAGGCCTTCGAGGCGGGATGGCAATCCGGCCCGCTGGCCACGTTGCGGCTGATGAAGCTGTGCTATCCCTATTTGAAAGGCAATGGATGCATCATCAATCTTGCCAGTTCAGCCGGCAAGCGTTGGGATATGTCCAACTACGGCGCGTACGCGGCGGTGAAAGAGGCGATCCGAGCCCTCAGCCGGGCCGCTGCGTGCGAGTGGGGTGCGGATCACATCCGGACCAATGTGATTTTGCCGCTCGCCAACTCTCCCGGCCTGAAATGGTGGACGGAGCAAAACCCCAAAGAGGCAGCCGCTTTCATGGCAGGCATACCGATGCGTCGGATCGGGGATTGCGAAGATGACATCGGGCGTTTCGTGGCCGTTCTGTGCAGCGACGCAGCCCGATATGTCAACGGCCAGAGCATCGCGTTGGATGGCGGCCAGGTGTTTCTGGGCTGACCCGATCAAGCGCCAGAGGAGCCCTTCTCCAAACCGCACCCGGAGGTCACAGATGTCAAATGGAGTTCTGGAGGGTGTCAAGGCAGTGGAATTCGGCCACTTCCTTCTGGTGCCCACGGCCATGGCCATCCTTGGGGATTGGGGTGCCGACGTCATCAAGATCGAGAACTTCAAGACGGGAGGTGACCCGCAGCGCTTTGCGGCCGCGATAGAGGGCCAACCCCCTCCGGACGATATCAAGCCCAGCTTGTGGTTTCACTATTTCAACCGGAACAAAAGGAGCATCGGCCTTGATCTGACGACCGATCGTGGCAGAGAGGTTCTTTACAGGCTGGTGAAAGAGGCCGACGTGTTCGCCACCAACTTTGACCCCGGTGCCGTTGCCAAGCTGAAAGCCGACTATGACACGCTGAGCCAGATAAACCCGAGGATCATTTACTGTCAGTGCACCGGATACGGCAGCGCTGGCCCCGACGCTGATAAGCCGGGATTTGACTATACGGCATGGTGGGCGCGCAGCGGGATGATGGATCGCATCGCCGAACCCGGCGCCCCTCCACGTCCCAACCGTCCGGGCATGGGCGATAACCTCTGTTCGCCGGGCATCGCCGGAGCGATTGCGGCTGCACTGTATTGCCGCGAGAAGACGGGGCAGGCCCAGAAGATAGAGATGAGTTTGTACCATATGGCGGTATGGGGATTGCAGTACGATATCGGCACCGCCCTGCACCAAAGTGTCAATCTCAACCGGACCGACCACAAGACCGTCACCAATGCGTTGTGGAATTGCTACCGGACCAGAGATGACAAATGGCTGATGCTGGTCATGCCGCAAACCGACCGGTACTGGCCCTCTTTCTGCCGGGCAATAGACAGGCCCGAATGGGTCGACGATCCAAGGTTCAATTCTCACGCAAAGCGGATGACTGAGAATCTGGCGCTCATCGGGGCCATCGAGGAGATCATCGCCGGCCGGACGGCAGCGGATTGGGAACTCGCCGCCCGGGAATTCGACCTCGTGCTGGGGAGAATACAGACCCCGATGGAGGTGGCCTGTGATCCTCAGGCGTGGGAGAACAGCTTCTTCACGGAAGTGGAATACTCTCCCGGCGTACGGTTCAAGGTGATTAACAGCCCGGTCAACTTCCGCAATACCCCGGCCCGCATCCGGTCCATCGGCCCCGAGCTGGGCCAGCACACCGAGGAGATTCTTGCCGAGCTTCAATATGGTTGGGATGAGATCAGCGCCATGAAGGCCGAAGGGGCGATCAATTGATCAATGCCACACCACTCTCCCCACCGGCGATGCAGATGGCGAGTCCCGCATCGAGTATCTGAGAGAGCGCTATCGTGCCGTCATTGAGACCCGCCCGCAGAAACGCATCAATATCCTCATGAGGGCATTCGCGGGTGAACCTTTTGAATCGTTTGAACAGTAACGCGGAGGTGAGCGGACGAACCTGACCCGCCCCCGGCCCTTCATCCGGATCGCCACTGACCATGCTGTCCTGAAGGAGGTCCCTCAATGTCGTGGCATTTCAGAGACGGTACACTGGTTGGGTGTGACGGTCCACCTTTTTGTCCCTCCGCCATTGCATTAGAGCATAGTGCAACAATCGAGTGAGGCGGTATTCCAGCGGCCCACTAACGACTAAGGCTGAATGCGAGCCTGAAAGTTCTGTGTATCGTACAGCCAGGCCCACCATCTAGATTCACCTCGAAGCTGAACCTTCCCCGTCATTCCTCCTCATTTCTTGATGTTTTTTGGCAAAAGCAAGCGGTCTACAGAGACCCCGGCGATTGGTATCTCGGAATCCTTTCCGCTCAAGCTCTCTGTGCCGATGGCCCGCAATTCCCAGAAGATGGAATCGTTCGGTTTTGGACCGTGGAATGGGACTGTGCTATTATTCAGATAATCGAGACCAGAGAAGAACTGAACCGCAAACCATGGCCCAGGGTTGCACAGGGAATACCCGGAACCTCAGCAAGGGAGAATCCCTGTACCCTCTCTTTCGGAGGTTCCCCAATGGAGGTAGATTGCTATGCTCAGTCCAAAAGGCAGCAACTTCGGTGCGACTACCACTGCCGAAGAGGTGCTCAAGAACACGAATTTGACCGGCAGAATAGCGGTGGTAACCGGTGCCTCGGGGGGTATCGGAAAGGAAACCGCCCGTGCTCTCGCCGTTGGCGGAGCCACTGTGGTACTGGCTGCGCGTGATGTGGCAAAAACTGAGAGGGCGGCCGCTGAGATAGTTTCCGCTACTGGAAACCCTTCCGTCGAGACGCTCCGTCTCGATCTGGCGAGTCAGGCTGACGTTCGGCGGGCAGCGGCTGAATACCTTGACCGACACGATGTATTGCACATCTTGATAAACAACGCAGGTATCATGGCCTGTCCCGAACTCAAGACTGAAGATGGTATCGACCTTCAGTTTGGCGTCTGCCATATTGGTCACTTCTTGTTCACCTGTTTACTTGCACCGGCGCTTATCAGGGGCGCTCCTTCGAGGGTTGTGAATCTCAGTTCAGGGGGCCATCGGTTTGCCCCGGTTGATTTTGATGATATCAACTTCAATCAGCGAAAATACGACAAGTGGATTGCCTACGGACAGGCGAAAACTGCTACGGCTTTGTTCAGCGTGGAACTCAATCGTCGTTTGTCTCCTCAGGGGGTGAGTGCCTTTGCAGTCCATCCCGGTCTCGTCTACGGAACGGATCTGCCACGCCATATGGATAAGAGCGACCTGGCGGCGATATCCAGAATGATTTCTGGGAACATATCACCCAAAACAGTGGCGCAGGGCGCTGCGACCAGCGTGTGGGCGGCGGTATCCGGCGATCTGGATGGAAAGGGCGGATCCTATCTGGAGGATTGCAGCATCGGGGAATTGAACGATGCTCCTCAAGCGCAGAGCGGTTATCGCAGTTGGGCGTTGGACCCGATTGCAGCAGCCAGGCTGTGGGAGAAGTCGGAAGAACTGGTGAAGGAACGCTTCTTCTAAGGAACCTCTGATTGAGTCCCAGTCAATCCCCTTGATCCCTCATCTCCGACAAGGTAGGGGCGACTCGCCGAGTCGCCCCTACGGGGCAGGCCCCGAACCCCAGCCGATTGCCTCCCGCACCCCTAGCCGCGAGTCCCCGCACTGCCGGATGATATCAACAAGATCGGCCCAGGCTACGATTAAAGGCGA
>Ga0194113_10011693_pt1 | contig 10360 bp, 9 predicted proteins | sample TA2MahC200mmetaG_FD_146193 | JGI IMG/M metagenome (GOLD analysis project Ga0194113, IMG submission 146193) | Freshwater microbial communities from Lake Tanganyika, Tanzania - TA2015017 Mahale Deep Cast 200m | ecosystem: Environmental > Aquatic > Freshwater > Lake | place: Tanzania: Lake... | reverse complement strand
CTAGACCAGCGCCAGGGCGCGCACCGGCGCGCCTTCCCGGCCCAGGATCAGCAGCGGCGCGGCCATGAAAAAGAACTCGCCGGCGGGCAGTTGCTCGAGATGCGCCAGCGCCTCGACGATGACGATCTCGGCGCCCAGCAGGATCTTGTGGACTTCGATCCAGTCGGTCGGCGTCGGTGTAGGCGAATCCATGCCGAGCATCGCGATCTGTCGCGCCGCCAGCCAGCTCGCGGCGCCGATGGTGAGATAGGGATGGTCGGTGAAGTATGTTGGCCCTGGGTACACCTTGTCCCAACCGAACCGAAAGAGGACGCGGGCGCCAGGGACGAAGACGTCGACGTGCGCTTCCAGGTCGCCGACGTCCACGGGCGCCTTCGGGCCTTTGTGGGTGAAATCCACCACGCGCGCCGGGCCGATGCACTTGCTCAGGTCGAGCTGCTCGATGGTCTTCCCCCCGTCGATGAAGTGCGAGGGCGCGTCGAGATGGGTCGTTCCATGCGTGCTGATCACGAGCTTCGTAGCATTCATGTGATCGTTGGCAATCGTGTTGGTGACGATCACCTGGGTGGAAGGCAACGCCGGGTAATTAGGAGCGCCGTCGAAGATGCCCAGCGATAGATCCACCAGCCGGCCCCTGACGGGCGGCGCCGAGATCGTCCACGAACGTGGACCCCCTTGTGTCGTGTTCATGCGATGGTTTCCTCCAGGGCAGGCCTGCGAAAGGCGACTCAGCAATCTGATCCGACTCTAGCAAATATCATGACGCGGCGCAAGCCATCCATAATCAGGTGGTAGTCATGTCGCGCGTGGCAATTGCCGCCCCGGGATGGATTGCGCGCCACGCACGACGTCCCACTGATCCTGCGCCTGCTGAAGAACTCGCATGGCAGGCAATACCGACTCGCCTGCACCGATACCCCGTGCCGCCGACATTCTCCAGTCGATGAAGAAAGAAGCGGGCGTTGACATGCCGGAGGTGTTCTTCACCGGATAGCATGCGCTCACGGACCGCGATCAGCGACGGGCGCAGGCGCAGCGGATGAACCGCGTCCTGCGTGACCCCCACCACCTCGGCGGCGGCGATCACCCTCTCTGAGTCAGCCAGCGACATCGCAATGCAGATGTTCATGACAATCCCCGAAATCGACCCCGCGGCCGCGCATACCGTCCCGCCAGGGGCCGCAAGTCGCCTGGCTGCGCACCGCAAGCCCCGTGAGAGCTGATACCCAGGCCCGGAGGGCCTTCCATTTTGTAGCCGGAGCCGTTCACGGTCCGGCGGGCCTGCCAATCCCTGGTCTGAGTCCAGCGTGGTGTCCGTAGTCTCGTTGTAGAGGACCATCAACATCCGCTATCGGTAGCGGCCATGCTCGTGGACCAGGTCGATGACGTGACAGTACTGCCCGAACGAGACATTGTCGGGTATGGAATGGTCAGAATGGTAGAGGTAACCGCCGCCGGCCATGGCCACTTCGAACTTGCGCTTAATCTCGTCCTCGATCACCCGCGGGTCGGGGTCGGCCATCGCGCGCACATCGATACCACCAAAGAGCGCCAGGTCGCGACCGTATTCGCGCTTGAGCTCGGCCAGGTCCATCCCCGCCTTGCACTCGATGGGATGCAGGGCGCTGAGCCCGGCCTCCAGGAACTGCGAGAGGAGCGCCTTGACCCGCCCGTCGGAGTGCAGGATGACCGGCAGGCCACGGTCGCGGAAGGTACGGAAGACCATGCGGTCATGGGGGAACTGCAGCTCGCGGTACATCCTGGGTGAGAAGAACGTCGCGTTGCGGTAGCCCAGGTCGCAGGCCAGGAAGGCGCCGTCTACCGCGAACCCGGCCTTCAGCAGCAACTCCGCCTGCCCGATGACCAGTTCGGCCTGGGTGCGAAACATGTCTTTGGCCCACTCGGGATCCGTCGCCAAGAGCATCAGCAGGTCCTCGCTCTTGATGTATTCCTGAAAGTGGGCGTAGCCGATGTGCGAGTTGAAGGCGACGAACTGCCCCTTGCCCCGCGCCTCCTCGTATGTCGCGCGGACCGCGCCCCAGTCCCACCGGTCGGCGCCGGGCAGCAGCCTGGGCTTGATGCGCTCCCAGTCCTCCCGGCTCTTGACCGGCCAGTCCAGGACCTCGGGAGTCGACGCGCGATCCCGCCGCTGGCGCCTCAGCGCGCCATAGGGCGTGCGCTCCAGTTCGTGTTCCGCGTCCTCCGGCAAGACCTCTGCCGGGAAGCGCGGGCTCAGGTCCGGCCGCAGCGTCACCATCTCATAGCCAAAATACTCGTGCGGCGAGACGCCCTCCGGCAGCCCCTCTCGGCGCCAGCGCTCGACGGTGCTCTTCCAGCAGCCGTCCGTGATCGGCACTCGATCGGGCTCGCGATGCGCCAGGGCCGCCCTGAAACGTTCGACAGAGTCCATCTCTTCTGCTCCCTCTCGGCATGACCGCCCACAGTATGCGCTGTACGGGGCCGTCAGCGTCTTGTCAAGTAGTAGCACACACCAGACGTGCATCGACCAACATCGCTCACCTCTCAGCGTAGATGCGCCCAGCGCGGCAGATCGAGCACTTCCGGATTGACGACCGATTCCGGTCGTCGTCCAGACAGGATGGCAGCCACGTTCCGTGCTGCTTTGACCTCCAGCTCCAGCACCGACTCCTCGGAGTAGAAGGCGACGTGGGGCGTCGCGATCAGGTTAGGCAGCGTCAGCAGGGGATGATCGGCCGGCAGGCGCTCAGGCACGCACACGTCGAGCGCCGCGCCCGCGATCCAGCCCTCCCGCAGCGCGGTGAAAAGCGCCTCCTGGTCGACGATAGCCCCGCGCGCCGTGTTGATCACAAACGCTGCCGGCTTCATCCGCCGCAAGCGTGCCGCGTTGACCAACTGGTGTGTCTCCGGGGTCGAGGGCGCGTGGATGCTCAGAAAATCAGATTCGGCAAACAGATCATCCAGGACAACCGGCTCGGCCCCACGCTGCCAGACGGAAACCGGATCCATCGTCGGATCGCAAGCAATCACGCGCAGACCCAGGCCGCGCGCCTTCTGCGCCAGCGTCTGTCCGATCTTGCCGAAGCCAAGAATGCCCAGCGTGCGGCCTCGAATCCGGTACATCGGCATCCCGCTCTGCAGTGTCCAGTTGTTGTCGTGATGGACTGCGCGATCATAGATGTTGATCTTGCGGGCGAGCGCCAACAGCAGCGCCAGCGCGTGCTCGGCGACTTCATCCAGGCAGTAGGCGGGGACATTGGTCACGGGGATGCCGAGCCTGGTCGCCTCGGCCACCGCGATGTTGTCCACGCCGATGCCGTAGCGCCCCACCACCTGCAGCTTCTCTCCCGCGCGGATCACGCTCGCCGGGACGAGTGCAAAGCACGTCAAGATGGCGTCAGCGTCTCGGACCAACGCGAGCAGCTCTTCCTCGGTGCCTTCCCGCGCGATCGCCAGTTTTGCGCCCACCTCGGCCAGCACAGCGGCTTCCGGATCAGTCGATGACCAGGTATAGTCGGTGACCAGCACAGTTTTATCTGGCATCGACCGGTCTCTCCTTGGCGCGGTGCTGGGACTCGGGGCTGCCCTTCAGCAGGGGCGCGAGGATCGCGCGGCCGGCGAAGAGCGCCTGCGCACCCAGTGCTTCCTCGATCCGCAAGAGCTCGTTGTACTTCGCCAGCCGCTCCGACTGCGCCAGCGACCCGATCTTGATCTGTCCCGCGTTGGTGGCGACCGCCAGATGCGCCAGGCTCGCATCCTCGGTTTCCCCGGAACGCGCCGAGATGATCGGCCGGTAGCCCGCCCGCCGCGCCAGCTCGACCACGGCCAGGGTTTCGCTCAACGTGCCGATCTGGTTCATCTTGACCAGCACGGCGTTCGCCGCTCCCATGCGGATCCCGCGTTCCAGCCGCTCCGCATTGGCGGTGAACAGGTCGTCCCCGATCAACTGGACGGCGCCGCCCAGCGCGGACGTGAGCGCCTGCCAGCCACGCCAGTCATCCTCAGCCAATCCATCCTCGATGGAGGCGATGGGGTACTGCGCAACCCATTCTCGCAGCAGATCAACCATCGCTACAGCATCGCGTTCCTGATCATCGGACTTCAAGTGATAGCGTCCATCCTGCGGATCAAAGAAGTGGGTGGCCGCCACATCCAAAGCAAACGCGATATCATCGCCGGGCCGGTAGCCAGCCCGTTCAATGGTCTGCATCAGTAAATCGAGCGCCACCCGGTTGTTAGGCAGGGCCGGTCCGTACCCGCCTTCGTCAGCCTTCAGCGTGGAGAGCCCGCGCTCGGCCAGCAGGACCGGCACGGTGTGGTAGATGTCCAGGCTCATCTCCAACGCCTGCGAATAGGTCTGCGCCCCCACCGGGATGATCAGGAAGTCCTGAAAATCGAGATTGCGCGCCGCGTGCAACCCGCCACTGATGATGTTAATCATCGGCAAAGGCATCACCCGGGCGGCTGTGCCACCCAGGTAGCGCCACAGCGGCAAGCCTACGGCGTTCGCAGCGGCGCGCGCAGCGGCCAATGAAACACCTAACAGGGCGTTGGCGCCGAGTCGCACCTTGTTCGCTGTTCCGTCCAGCGCGATCAGGCGAGCGTCAAGCCCCGCCTGATCCGTGGCGTCGGCGCCGACAAGCTGGGGCGCGATCTCCCGGTTCACATTTTGCACCGCGTGCCGCACGCCCAGGCCGCGGAGGCGCCGCGGGTCTCGGTCGCGCAGCTCGAGGGCTTCGTGGCGGCCGGTCGACGCACCTGACGGCACGCTCGCCATGCCCTTCACGCCGCCCGTGAGCCCGATCTCAACCTCGACGGTGGGACGCCCCCGCGAGTCCAGGATCTCTCGCGCATGAATCGATTCGATGAGATTTGCCATTCTATTGCTGCTCTCCAAGGGCCACGATGCGCCGACCGATCAGGGCCAGCACCGGCTGCAGTGACGCCTCGGCGCCGGTCAAGATCTCGCGAGCGATGCGCCGCGCTAGGTCTTTGGTCGCCTCGTCGGTGATGTAGGGTATCTTCGATTTCCCGTCAATGCGCGCCAGCAACAAGCAGCCCAACTCGCGCACGGTTGTCGCTTCGATGTGCGGATCGAGTCCCGGCGCAAGCTGTTCACTGTAGGCCTGCCAGAATGCTCGCGCTGATGCAAGGTACCGGGCGCTTCGATCTTGATAGCGGATCGCGGGCAGCACCAGGTGATTCAGGCAGAAGGCCGTATCGAAAGCTGGATCGCCGTGGTGCGCCACCTCGAAATCCAGCAGGAGCATGTGATCCGGATAGACGAACATATTCTTGGGGCTGTAGTCGCCGTGCACGAGGGTCAGGCGCGTGCTCAGCATCCGATCTACTTCCGCGCGTATGATCGGCGCGAGATCGGGATGGACCTTGGCGGTCGTCCAGTGGTACGGATCGACGCGCCCTTGGATGAACCCCGTCTGGTTATCGAAGCGCCTGAGGACGCGCGGATCGGAGGCCGCCCGGTTGTGCAGCTCAGCCAGGAGCGCCCCGGCTCGCCTGGCGACCGCATGCTCGATCTCGCCATCCAGCAGCGTCTTTTCCCACAGCCGGCCGCCCTCCGGCGCGCACGACATGCCGAAGGTGAAGTTCTCATCATCGCTGAAGCGGATGCTCGGCACGCTGCGCGGCGGCAGCAGATCGGCCAACAGCGCCATGCAGTCGCGTTCGATGAAGATGCGCGCTCGATCAAAAGGCCAGTCGTCCTGGACGCGCAGTTTGGGGAGGGACTGCTTGAACACAAAACAGCCGCCCCGGTCGCCCTCCCAACTGACCTTCATCACCATATTCGAGATGCCCCATCCCAGCGCCTCGATCGCTACATCGGGCCGGTCCGGGATCAGCCCCTTTGAGCGCAGGTAGTCCCGGGCATTTTCGGACGTGATCTCGATCAAAGGAACTCCCCCTCACTGATGATGGGCGACCGACTGTGGTTTCCACACTTCGGGATTGCAGAGGTGGGTCGGGCGTTCGCCGCGAAAGACCATCAAGATCTGCCCGATCGCCGTGTACCACAGGCGGTCTTTGCCCGCGACCGTCGCGCCGGCGACGTGCGGCGTACAGATCACGTCATCGCGATGCAGCAGCGGATTGTCCTGGCGGGGGGGCTCCGGATCGAACACATCCAGCCCGACGCCCTGCAGCCGGCCGGACTCCAGGGCTTCGATCAGCGCGGCTTCATCCACCAGTCCGCCGCGCGCCGTGTTGATCAGATACGCGCCCCGCTTCATCTGGGCAAGGGCAGCCGCGTTGATCAGGTGTTTGGTCTCCGGCGTCAAGGGCGCGTGGATGGAAACGACGTCCGCAATGCGCAAGACATCTTCGAGGCTCGGCATGAGCGTCACGCCGAGTTTGGCCGCGCGTTCTGGTGACACGAAGGGGTCATAGACGGCAACCGCCATGCCGACGGCCTTCATGACCTTCGCCACGTGACTCCCGATCCGACCCAAACCGATCAGGCCAAGCTGCCGGCCATCCAGCTCCAGGCTGTTGTGCTCGCTGAAGAAGTCGTGCTTCTTGCCATCGCCGAGCATGCGTTCGCCAGATTTGACGTGCTTGGTCACCGCCATGATCAGCGTGATCGCATGTTCCGCCGTAGATACGCTCGGAGCATCCGGCGCGTTGCAGATCATGACTTTGCGCGCCGTGGCCTCGGCCAAAGCGATGTTGTCGATGCCGATGCCCGTGCGGGCGATCACGCGCAGCATGGGGACCTGCTCCAGCAGCGCGGCGTTGTAGCGGATGCGCGCCGAGGCGATGATCGCCTGGGCGCCGGGCAAGGTGCTGAGCGGGTTGTCCAGCGGCCCCGGATCGACGACCTCCGCGATCCCATCGAACAGCGCGCGGTATTTGTTGGCCAAAGGGCGTTCAGACCAGACGCGATAGAGCGACATTGTGTTACCTCCGTCCGAATGCATCCAACCCGACGCGTGCTCCGCTGGCGAGGATGGCGTAGTCGGAGCCATAGGCCAGCATCGTGAAGCCCTGTGACAGCCGCTGGCATAACTGATCAGGCGTCGTCACTCCCATGCCGGCGGCGACGCCGAGCTTCGTTCCAACTGCCAGCATCCGCTTGATCACCGCATCCACCTCCGGGAACGGCTGCTGCATGGGGTTCAGGCCCAACGACAGGCATAGATCGAACGGGCCCAGATACAGCGCATCGATGCCCGGCACCGCGGCGATCGCCTCCAGGTTTTCGACCGCCTCTTTGGTCTCCACGATGAGCATGACCAGCATGTGGTCGTTTGCCCGCGCGAGATAGTCCGCGTTGTCGAATGTATAACGGGAGGCCCGCAGCGGGCCGAAACTGCGCGTGCCCTGCGGCGGGTAGCGGGTCGCGGCGACGATGGCGCGCGCTTCGTCCGCGGTCCTCACCATCGGGACGACGATCCCCATGGCGCCGATGTCGAGGGCCCGCTGAATGAAGACCGGATTGGCTGACGGGACGCGCACGAGCGGGATGGTATTCGTCCCGTTCATCGCCATCAGCATGTGCTGGATCTCGGCCGAATCCAGCCCGTTGTGCTCGGTTTCCACGACCAACCAGTCAAATCCGGCGTGCGCCAGCAGTTCGGCCACATTCGGGCTGCCCAGGCCGAGGAAGCAGCCGAGGGTGGGTTCCCCGGCGCGCAGTTTGTTACGGACCCAGTTGTCTCTCATCGCAGTGTCACCTCCAATGTCAAGCCACCCGGTATAACGGCTCAAGCCCGGCCGCGATGCGATCCACATTCTGCGCCGTGCATTGGGCCCGCCGCAGGGATGTCCCGTCAGTTGCGCCCGAGATGTGCGGCGTAACGACGACGTTGGGCAAACGGAACAACGGCGAATCCGGGTCGGGCGGCTCATCGCTGAACACATCCAGGCCCGCGCCGCCCAGCCGGCCTTCGGCCAGCGCTGCGATCATCGCCGCCTCGTCCACCAGCGCCCCGCGCGCCACATTGATCAGGTACGCGCCCGGCTTCATCATGCCGATCCGTCGCGCATCGACGATGTGGCGGGTCTGGTCGGTGAGGTGGAGATGGAGGGACAAGACATCCGACTCGGCAACCAGCCTGTCGAGTTGGTCTGGCTTCCCAACCGAGCGGAGGCCGAACTCCTTGCGTTCGTCGTCGCCGATCTCGCGGACATCGATCGCAGCGATCTCCATCCCGAACGGGATTGCCCGCCGTGCCAGTTCACGCCCGCTCGCGCCGAAGCCTACGATGCCCAGCTTCAGCCCGCCCAGTTCCCGGCCAAGCGGGTCGTATAGCTTGAGGCTCTTGAGGTTAGCCTGTGCGACAGGGTACTTCCGAGCCAGCATCAGGATGAACATCATGGCGCACTCGGCCAGGGCGATGGCGCTGAAGACGCCGGGCGTATGGGCCACCGGGATGCCCTTGGCCCGGCAATAGTCCAGATCGAAGTGATCGAGGCCGGTTCCGTGAACCTGCCACAGCTTGACCGGGATCTGAGCCGCGGCATCCATCATCTCGCGTGTTCCAGCAGCCCCGCCATGGTCGATGACGACATCAACGCCTTCGAACTGCGATTGGAGAGGCTTGCTGTGCTCGAAGATGCGCACATCATGGCGCTCTCCGATGGCGGCGATGATATCCTCGACCCAGGGCTTGAGTAGGCGCTCGCCCTGTGGATGAGGCAGAACAAGAACAGACGCTCGTTTCGTCACCACATCACTCCACGGTAGCCAGATCGCACATGTTACCCGGACTCTACCAATCATCCTCCGTTGCTGCAAGCTGCTAATAGTCACATCGTAGTCAGACATCCTATGCGCTTACACCAGTGGGAAACAAACACTCCGGGACCGGGTACTTCACGGCACACAGGAGAACGGACTCAGACAACGGCTGCTGCAATTCCGAGGAAGTCACCGTTCATCGCTGAGATGCTCTGACCATCCTGCCTTTGCTCATCTGGCAGCCAGTGAATGGCGGACTGTCGCGTCGCTATCGCCCTCACCGCGGCGTGGTGAGCTCCTCCCAGGCCCAACCACCGCCTTCCATTGCCTCGATGCTGGAGAGCAGGATTTTGCCCGCCGGCAGCTTGTGGCGCGCCTCGAACAAGATCATCTTCTGTTTCCGCCGCGCCTCCTCGTGGTAGAGCACCAGCGCCAGCCGGCCGCACAGCTCCAGGCTCTTGGCCCACTTGGCGATCACGCGCGGGGAGACCTCGCGCTGCACCTCGGTCGGCCACAGTTCGCCGCTCAGGGTGAAGGCCAGGTCAGGCTCGGCGCGGGCGCGCCAGGGCTCGTCTTCAGCGGCCAGGATGGCCCCCGGTTCGGTCTCGACCTGGTAGCCGGCCGCCGCCAGGTGGTGCGCCGCCTCCAGCACAGCGATGCCGTGGCTCACCGACTTGTGCCGCTGCGCGGCCACGGCGATCTCCGATTCCACTGGTTCACCGCCGAACGCGGCCTGGCACCACTGCCGGCCCGTGGGCGTGAGCTGCACTAGCCGTCGCGTGCCGCCCGCCTTGTACGCCCAGGTGACAGGCTTGCCGTGCTGTTCGTAGTCGGCCAGCAGACCGCGCTCGGCCAACCGGTTCACCGCGTTGCGCGCCGTGTTGGGCGTGTCGGTCAGCTCGCTGTCCAGCACCCGCTCGACGATGCGCCAGACGCGGCCCAGGCCTTCGACCGCCAGCAGGCGCAAGACCTCGCGCTGGATGCTCGACTCGACCGTGACCTTTTGCGCCGGCAGCACCAGTGAGGTCGCAGCCGGTCGGCGGGCCAGATCGGCCCGGGCCTGCGCCAACGCTTCCATCCGCTTGGCCGTTTCCTGCTGCTCGCGTTCGAGTTTGGCGCGCTGCAACCGCACTGCCGCCAGCTCGCCCTCCGCCGCGTCGATGAGCTCGTCCAGCTCATCGGCCCAGCGCCAGGCCCGCTCCAGATCCGCCAGTAGGCTGGCCGCGACGCCGACCAACACCTTGCCGGCGTAGGGCCGGACGGCTGGCTTCGTCGCGCGGTGTATGCGTCCCACCAGGCCATCCCGCCACGCGCGCCAGACGGACCGCCGACTCCGATCACAACGGCTCCGGCTGGCAGCGAGCCTGCTCACCGCCTCAGCCAACGTTTCGAGTTCCCGCGTGGTCACTGCCGACGATTTGCCCAAAGCGAACCTCCGTGCTATCCTCCAAATCACTGATTGCGGGAGGGCGTGCGCGTTACCGTCGCATTCCCGCAGACGTACCCGTGCCGGCGCCAGGCATACCCGTCCTGAAGGGCCCACAGGCCTGCTGGCGCGTGGGGTGACCGCAACTGTGCCAGACCAGGCCCCGCCGCTAGGGTGGGGCCTGATCGCGTCACCGGCCGGCCCACCATTCACCGCCATGCTGATCTGCCAGAGAGAGAAAGTCAGGGATTCGGCGC
>Ga0194113_10011689_pt1 | contig 10363 bp, 8 predicted proteins | sample TA2MahC200mmetaG_FD_146193 | JGI IMG/M metagenome (GOLD analysis project Ga0194113, IMG submission 146193) | Freshwater microbial communities from Lake Tanganyika, Tanzania - TA2015017 Mahale Deep Cast 200m | ecosystem: Environmental > Aquatic > Freshwater > Lake | place: Tanzania: Lake... | reverse complement strand
GGTTGTGCAAGATTTCCGTTTTTACCATCCCATCGAAGTGCGTTACGGCGATCTGGACCCGCAGGGTCATCTCAACAACGCCCGCTACCTGACGTACATGGAGCAAGCGCGCATCCAATACATCCAGCACCTGGGCTTGTGGGAGGGTGGTTCGTTTTTGGATGTGGGCATCATCCTGGCGGAGGCTCGGCTCACCTACCTGGCGCCGGTGCAGTTCAACAGCCAGGTGCGCGTGGGGGTGCGGGTCACGCGGCTGGGCAATAAGAGCCTGGAGATGGAATACATCCTGGAAGACGCGGTGGATGGCAAGTTGTACGCCCGCGGCAGCACCGTGCTGGTGGCGTATGACTACCGCAGCGGGCAATCGATCCCCGCACCGCACGCCTGGCGGCAAGCCATCATTCACTTCGAAGGACTGGATGCTGAGCAATAAAGGAGCTACATGGATGAAGAAAAAAAACCTCGCAATAGATGTCCCCTACCTGCAAACCTTCCTGGTAGATTTATTGAACACGCCCAGCCCAACCGGCTACACCCAGCAAGCCATCGATCTGACGCGACAGGCGCTGGAGGCTTTTCCGGCGTTGCACATTTCGCAAACCCTTAAGGGATCGCTGGTGGCTACCTGGCGTGGGCAACGGCAGGATGCACCGCGCGCGCTGACCGCCCACGTGGATACGTTGGGCGCAATGGTCAAAGAGATCAAAGCCAACGGGCGGCTCAAGCTGAGTAAGGTGGGCGGCTTTGCCTGGAGCACTGTGGAAGGCGAGGGTTGTACCATCTTTTGCCAGGACGGCGCCACCGTGCGCGGCTCGCTGCTGCTCACCAAAGCCTCCTTCCATGTGCATGGCAATCAGGTGATCGAGCTGAAACGGGAAGATGAAAACATGGAAGTGAGGCTGGATGCGCGCACCACTTCTAATGAAGAAACCCGCAGCCTGGGCGTGGAAGTGGGCGATTTTGTGGCGTTTGACCCGCGGGTGGAGGTGACCAACGGCTTTGTGCGCTCCCGTCACCTGGATGATAAAGCCTGCGTGGCGTGTATGCTGGCAGCCGTCAAAGCGCTGCACGACGCCGGTTTGCAGCCCTGGCAGGATACCACCCTGCTGGTCAGTAACTACGAAGAGGTAGGGCATGGCGCGGCGACCGGCTTCCCCACCAACCTGGCGGAGCTGCTGTGCCTGGATATGGCTGCGGTGGGTGAGGGGCAAACCTCCGATGAAATGCACACCAGTCTATGCGTCAAAGATTCCGGTGGTCCTTACCATCACGGCATGAGCCAGCACCTGCGCCAACTGGCGAAGGCGCACAACATCCCCTACAAGGTGGATATCTACCCACATTATGGCTCGGATGGCGAGGCTTACTGGCGGGCGGGCGGCAATGTTGCCGTGGCGCTGATTGGTCCAGGGGTGGACGCCTCGCATAGCTATGAACGAACCCACCTGGAAGCGCTGGAAGCCACCGCACGTTGGGCAGCGTTGTACCTGTTAAGTGAGTGAGCGGGTATGGGATGAAGCTGGATGCCGCCTTACCCCCCGTACCACTCTCCGCCGTGCCAGCCATTGCCCGCGCGGCGGAGGAAATCGGCTTTTCGGCGCTGTGGTGTGCCGAGACGATCCACGATCCGTTTTTGCCCGGTGCTTTGATTGCCGAACACACCCGGCGGCTGAACTTTGGCACCGCGGTCACAGTCTCATTTGCCCGCAGCCCTGCGGTGCTGGCATATACCGCCTGGGACCTGGCGCAGGCTTCCGGCGGCCGCTTCATACTGGGTGTTGGCACGCAGGTCAGAGCGCACATCGTGCGGCGTTTTGGCATGCCCTGGCCCCCCTCGGCGGTGGAAAAGCTGCGCGAGCAAATTGCCGCCATACGCGCCTTCTGGCACTGCTGGCAGAGCGGAGGAGCGCTGGATTTTCGCGGCAAGCACTACCAGCTCAATTTGATGACACCTTTCTTTAACCCTGGTCCAATCGATACGCCGGAAATCCCGATTTACATGGCTGGGGTGAACACCGGGCTGGCGCGCCTGGCGGGCGAGGTGGCGGATGGCTTCCTGGTGCATCCCTTTCACTCGCTGGAATACTTGCAAGAAATCATCCTGCCGGCAGTGCAGCAGGGGGCAGAAAGCGCGGGACGTATCCCCACCGCGGTCTCCCGCTGTGTGACCTGTTTTGCAGTTTGCACGCCGGAAGAGGCAGCCTTTGCCCGCATCCAGCTCGCTTTTTACGCCTCCACTCCCTCCTACCGCCCGGTGATGGCACATCATGGCTGGGGGGAAACCGCCGATAAGCTCTCCAGGCTGGCGACGCGGCAGCGATGGGCCGATATGCCCGCCTTGATCAGTGACGAGATGCTGGCGACCTTTGCACTGCTGGAGACGCCCGCCAACTTGCCGCAAGCCTTATTCCGCCGCTACCAGGGGCTGGCAGACCGCCTGACGCTTTACCTGCCGTTTGTTCCCGGTGAGAAAGATGAATTTTGGAAAGCGCTGTGCCGCCAGCAAGGTGCATGATGGGTAACCAGCAAGCAGAACAGCAATTTGCGCTTGAACGAAACCAGATGGTGGAGGATCAGATCGTGCGCCGCGGCATACGGGATGCCAGCGTATTGGATGCCATGCGTAAAATCCCCCGCCATCTCTTTGTGCCAGAAGAGCAGCGTCACCTCTCGTATGTTGATGGTCCGCTGCCCATCGGCTACAGCCAAACCATCTCGCAGCCGTACATTGTCGCTTTCATGTCCGAGCGGCTGGCGCTGAGGGGGGAGGAAACGGTGCTGGAGGTAGGCACCGGTTCGGGTTACCAGGCAGCCATTTTAAGCCGCCTGGCGCAGCAGGTGCACACCATCGAACGTTACCCCAGGCTGGCAGAAGCGGCGAGGAAGGTGCTGCATGGGTTAGGCATCACCAACGTGCAGGTTCACGTGGGGGATGGTTCGCTGGGGTTACCGGAATACACCCCCTATGCCGCGATCATGGTCACCGCGGCTGCGCCGCACGTGCCGAAAGCGCTGTTGAACCAGCTTGCCGATGGTGGGCGGCTGGTCATTCCGGTGGGCGGGCATTGGGGGCAATACCTGGAATGCTGGCAGCGCAAAGGCGCCGGGTACGAGCACCAGACGTTATCGCCGGTTGCCTTTGTACCCTTGCGTGGTGAAGATGGCTGGAAAGAAGAGGATTAATCTGGCTTGGGCGCGTAGCGCAGGCTGCTTAGACCTCGATTAGCTTGATAAACACCATCGGGCGGCGCCTGGTGCGATTGAAGAGGAATGATTTCAACACCTGTTCCAATTCTTGCGTCAGCCGTCCGTTGTTGTTGGCTTTAACTCCATCGATCACGATACGCCGGATTTCCATCATAATGTCATCGTTGTCCTTGGCATGCACAAAACCACGCGTGATCACTTCGGGTTCTTCGCGCAGGCGTCCGGTGGTGTGATCCAGTGCCAGGTTTACCAGCACAAAGCCATCTTTTGCCAGGATTTCGCGCTCGCGCACCAGGCTTTCTCCCAACTCTCCCACGCTGCCGCCATCCACGAAGATGTAGCCGCCGGGGATGCGTTCGACAATCCGCATGGCTTCCTGGCTCACCTCGATGATCGTGCCATTCTCAATCACCGCGATACGTTCGGCGGGGATGCCCACCTGCTGCGCCAGTGCGGCGTGCTGCCGCAGGTGGCGTAGCTCACCATGAATAGGGATGAAAAATTTGGGGCGCAGCATGTTCAGGAGCAGCTTCATTTCCTCCTGGCTGGCATGACCGGAAACGTGCACCGGGGCAATCGCTTCGTAGATCACATTGGCGCCGCGCCGGAACAGACGGTTGATGGTGCGGTTGATGCTCTCTTCGTTGCCCGGTATGGGGTGCGAGGAGAGAATCACTGTGTCGTCCTTGATCAGGTCAAACTGGCGATTGGCGCCCGTGGAAAGCCGCCCCATGATGGAGGTGGGTTCTCCCTGGGTGCCGGTGCACATCAGCACCACCTCGCTCGGGTCGATCTTCAATGCCTGGTCGATGGGCAGCAGCACTTCCTCGGGGATATCCAGGTAGCCCAGTTTGCGGGCGATCTTGGCGTTTTCCACCATGCTGGCGCCAGCAAAAGCCATTTTACGTTTGTGGCGTTGTGCGGTGTTGGCGACCTGCTGCATGCGTGAGATCAACGAGGCGAAGCTGGCGACGATGATGCGTCCTTTGGCTTCGCGGAAGACCTGGTCGAAAGCCGGGTCGATGACCCTCTCGGAGGGCGTCCAACCCTGGCGGGTAGAATTGGTCGAATCGGCCAGCAGCGCCAGCACGCCACGCCCGGAGAACTCCGCCAGCTTGGCGTAATCGGTGGGCCAGTTATCCACCGGGGTGTGATCGAATTTGTAATCGCCGGTATGCACGATCAAACCGGCCGGGGTGGTGATGCCCAGACCAACGCTATCGGGCACCGAATGGCAAACATGGAAAAGCTCCACTTTGAAGGGTCCGATTTCCACGATGTCGCCAGCATGCACCGTGTTCAGGTTGATGCGGCTGAGCATTCCGCCGCGCGCCAGTTTTACTTCCAATAAGCCGCGGGTGAGCGGTGTGGCGTAAACCGGCACGTTGATCTCTTCGAGAATGTGGCGGGCTGCACCGGTGTGGTCTTCGTGACCGTGGGTGATGATTAAACCGCGTATTTTGCGGCGGTTATCCAGCAGGTATTGAAAATCGGGGATGATGTAGTCGATGCCCAGCATGTCGTTCTCTGGGAACATCAGCCCGGCGTCTACGACGAGGATATTCTCGCCGTACTCATAAGCCATCATATTTTTTCCAACTTCCCCTAACCCACCCAGGGGAACGATACGTAATTTGTGTTGTTTCATAGTTTCCTTTCTGCCTGCACCAGGTTTCCCCTGAGCAGGCGTATAATCAAATAGTATAAGTGCAAGGATTGTTTAAAAAAATTAAAAAACCCGGACGATGACGATTCAGCCGGGATGGATGGTGACAGGTTAGAATTACTGAAAAATTGAAGGGGAACCCCCGTACGCTCTCCAGAAAAGAATAACAAGTTCGCCTTTCGGTGGTTAAAACCGATCCGGGTACATCTTCGTTGCAACAAGTAAGCATTGTAGCATGGTGGAGCAACTTTGTCAAAGGCAATTTCTGAAGGATCAGTATAAAAGTGTTGACATCCTAATTTTCTTATGATAATATGTAATCGATTACTTATACCGATTGCCGTTGATCAATTACTTAAATGAGCCTTTACCGCGAACCTTTTGGATATTCATATAGTATCCCAAGTACTGCCGGGCAAGAAAACACCAAGGCATTGGTACAAACTTTGAATCAATGGGTTTATTACCTGATTTCACTTTCTTAATCGAGGCAAATATTATTATGGCAAATTGGACTGCAAAAGAACGTTTAGAAGCTGTTTTTCAATTTGAACAACCAGATATAACCCCTTTATCTAGTTGGTTATGCAACGATGCTATTGTCAAGCATTTTGCTGGTGAAGAACTAACAGTAGAAAACGCTTGCACCGCCTTTGTGAAAGGCTTGCGGGGCTGTATCAACTTTACTTACCAGAAAGATGATAAGGGCAACCTGGTTTTACCTGAGTATGAACGAGATGAGATCGACGAATTTGGCTATACACGTCATTATGTTCGATGGACTAGTTGGGTTGTGGGTTACCCTTATCAAAATGGCGATACTCAGGCTATTGCCCGTATTGTTCGGGAAGAAATTGAGCGCTTTCGCAGTTGGGACGGGCAAGATGCAGCAGACATCATAGCGCGTGCCGATGGTTGGCAATCCCTTCTCGGTGATGACACATTACTCTCTGGGCGCACATTTGTCATTACTGGTCCCGGGATTAACTATCGTGATGGATTAGAAAATTTTTCCTATCTATTAGCAGATTATCCCGAATTGGCAATCGAATGGTCGCAGGCCAGACATGAACGCTGGCTGCGTATGATTGAGTTGGTGGAAGATGCAGAACTCTATCCGGTAGTCTTGGTGGCAGGAGATCTAGCGTATCGTAGTGGAACGCTGGTTTCTCCACGTTGGTTAAAGGAGTCGGGATGGTTTCGCCGCCTTGCAGAAATTGTAGATGCCTACCACCAAAAAGGGATCAAAGTGATTTATCATTCGGATGGAGATTTGAGACGCATACTTCCCGAATTGGTTGGAACAGGGATCGATGGTTTGAATCCGATTGAGGTGGCGGCGGGTATGGAACTATCAGCTTTACGGCAACAATACCCGCGATTGGTACTGGGTGGCGGTGTGCCGTATGACATATTGTTAAATGGAAGCCGGGAAGAGGTCAAGCAAGCCACATTACATTGCCTTAAATCTGCTTCGCCCGGCTATATCGCTGGCAGCTCTACCGATGAATTCAGTGATGACCTACCTTTGGAAAACTTTTTGGAAATGTTCGACACGTTAAACAATTGGCGCCCATGACAAACTCTCGGCGACCAGGTAGCCTTGGCATTGCCTCAAGCCGGCGTGAGCAGATGTCTTCATTCAACCCGATGTTCCACCAGAAAACACCATGATGCTGTACGAAAGCGCTTATCATCACGGATGGTACTAGACACGAAAGGAAATCTGTATGGCAAGCAGCCTGGAGCATGTTCATCGCGCGATTCGCTTTTTGCACCCCGAACGAGTGCCAATAATGCATTCCGTGCTACCTTCCGCCTGGTATCGGTATGGCGATGATCTTTTTGATATTATTCAACGTTATTTTCCACCTGTAAAAGTATCCGATGAACGCATGGCCTATCTGGTATCTACCGCCTCACGTTATGATTATGATCCTCGGCTTGCCTGTTACACGATTGAAGATGACTTCGTTTTTATCCAACCCCGGCACTTTATGGAGGGATCACTATATGGCAACGGGCAACGTAGAGACGAATGGGGGTGCTTATGGCATAAAGGTGCACCGGGTGTTTCCGGGGTTGTAATTGAATCACCGCTTTCCGATTGGCAGAGATTAAAAAATTATCGTTGGCCCGATGGTGCCGCTTACTGGCGTTGGGATCCGGCAGAAATCAATCAAACCATTCACGCAGCACGCCAGCAGGGCAAAGCAATCCTGGCATATGCAGGAAACCTTTTTGAAAAAATGCAATGGCTGCGCGGTTATGAAAACTTAATGGAGGATATAATAGATTATCCTCTACGCGTGCAACTACTCGCCGAAAAAATTACCGAATTCGATTTGCAGACCATCAGAAACTGGGAGAAATATGATGTAGATATCATATTCCTGGAGGATGATTGGGGCACGCAAGTGCGACTAATGATTAGCCCACAAATGTGGCGAAAGATATTCAAACCATTCTATAAAGAACTTTTCAAAGCAGCTCATTCACGAGGATATCCGGTACTGTTCCATTCCGATGGCAACATTTTGCCAATCATTCCAGATTTAATTGAGATCGGTTGTGATGTCATCAATCCCCAATTCTCTTGTCATAATATCCAAGATCTTGCTCAACTGACAAGAGATAAAATTTGCGTTATGTGTGACGTTGACCGACAATACATTCTGCCGAGTGGAACACCCGAACAGGTACACCGCTATATTGCGGATATTTTTGAGTTATTTTCCAGCCCTCAGGGCGGATTGATATTTCGTGGACAGATAAATTCTGATTGTCCACTCGAAAACATAGATGCAATGTATCGAACCTACAAGGAGTTGAGTTATGTCCATCACACAGGAACTTCATAAACGAGCTTCAAATGCTTTACCTGGAGCAGTTTGTTCTTCTGGTCGCATTGAGCCATACATGGGGCATCCATTCTTTGCAGCACGCGGGAATGGTCCATTTTTATGGGATGTGGATGGCAGAAAATTCTATGATCTCAACAGCTCGATGGGCTCTTCCCATCTGGGTCATCGGCATCCAAAGATAACAGAAGCGATTATCAAGGCAGCAGAAATGGGTGTCATGTGCACCATGGAGACGGAATATATCACTGAATTGGCAGAAAAAATAATTCGAATCGTTCCATGCGCTGAGATGGTGCGTGTCTTGTGCTCAGGCACTGAGTGTACACAAACTGTGATTCGCCTGGCGCGCGCGTATACTGGCCGGGAGAAAGTGATCAAATTTGAAGGGCATTTCCATGGTTTTAACGACTATCTTAACTATTCCTATCCTGGCGCACCCTTGGATGAATTAGGTCCCGAGACCAATCCGACAGCCTTTGCGGCCTCAGGCGGTATCCCCCAGGGAATGTTCGATCTTGTCCGGGTATTGCCTTTTAACCACCTGGAAATCATAGAAGAGTTGCTAAAGAAAGAAGGGCACGAGATCGCAGCGATTATTATGGAACCCTTCGCCCACAATTCCGGATCGATCTCTCCCAAACCTGGTTATTTGGAAGCGGTGCGCGAACTGACGCGCCAATATGGGATTGTGCTGATCTTTGATGAAATTATCACCGGATTCCGTAAGTGTCCTGGCGGTGCTCAGCAATTTTTCGGGGTGACCCCAGACCTATGCACCCTGGGTAAAGCGTTAGGGAGCGGGACACCGATTAGCGCATTTGCTGGAACACGCGAAGTAATGTCTGCCTGCTCGCCACTGGGTAAAGCCGAACATCGAGGCACCTACAACGGTAACTTGATCACCGTACTGGCAGCGAACGCATTCCTGGATCTGGTTGTCGATCCAATATTTCAATCGCACCTCGAAGAGCTTGAAAAGCACTTTTATGGGGAATTCCAGGAGATCATCGACCGTCGCGGAATTAAATGCCAACTCCAGTACCTGGGGGCGCGCTTCTCCTTACTTTTCGGTTTGGAAGAGCCGGCGCAAGACTATCGGCAAGCTGTCCAACGCGACGCTGATAAGTTGGTCAAGTTTGTCAAGGAACTGCGGCAGCGTGGTGTTTACATTTTCAATGCCTGGCATAATGGCTGGAACGCGGCTTATACTTTGGCGGATGTCGATGAAGTGCTGAGCCGAATAGATGACGCGATGGCAGCTATCTCATAAGAGAATCGCTTATAGCATGCTCCACCAGAGAAAAAAGATGCTCAAGCTTTGTTGGTTCCAATGAAATGAATACCATATCTCAAATCGAATTAGGTTCAAGATAATGCAATCGATTAGGGCAATCGCGTCTAAATAACGGCACTTGAAAAAGCAGGGCAAAGCGGTTATCCTCCACAAATCAGAAAGGAGGATACGATGGAAAATGACCCTGCTATCTCGATTGAAAAGCACTTTGCCAATTTAGAAGATCCCCGGGTAGACCGAACGAAGCTGCACAAGCTGATCGATATCCTAGTGATTGCGATCAGTGCAGTGATATGCGGAGCTGACAACTGGGAAGAAGTTGAACTTTTCGGGCAGGCAAAGGAAGGCTGGTTCAAAACCTTCTTGGAATTGCCCAACGGCATCCCGTCGCACGACACCTTCTGGCGAGTGTTTGCCAAACTGGATCCGCAACAGTTTCAGAAGAGTTTTGTGAGCTGGATTTCCTCGGTGAGCACGGTAACAAAAGGTCAAGTGGTGGCGATTGACGGCAAGACATTGCGCCGTTCGCACGACAAAGCATTGGGTCGAGGGGCGATTGACATGGTCAGCGCCTGGGCGGCGGAGAACCGACTAGTACTGGGGCAGGTCAAAGTAGATGAGAAATCCAATGAAATCAGCGCCATCCCAGAACTGCTGCAGGTGCTGGAAATCTCTGGCTGCATTGTCACGATTGATGCCCTCGGTTGCCAGAAGGAGATTGCTGAAGCGATCCTCACTCAGGAAGCTGATTACGTACTGGCCTTGAAGGAGAACCACTGCCGGTTGTACAAAGATGTGGTCAAGTTGTTTGACGACCTGGAAGTCAGCGATTTCAAGGCATACGCTTACAGCCAGGCACAAACGGTCAACAAAAACCATGGTCGCCTGGAGACCCGCATCTGTCACGTGATTGCTGATCAGCACATCCTAATGCAGTTGCGCGATGCACCCGACTGGCCAGGTTTACAAGCGGTCATCAGAGTGCATACCAGGCGTCAAAAAGGGGATGATGTGACCGAGAAGGATCGCTACTTTATTTCCAGCCTAGCCAGTCATGCTCAACACTTGTTGAAAGCGGTGCGCACTCATTGGAGCATCGAGAATGAGTTGCATTGGGTTCTGGATATTGCTTTCCGGGAAGATGAAAGCCGCATCCGCAAAGACTATGGACCGGAGAACTTTGCGGTCTTGCGTCACATTGCCCTTAATCTGGTCAAGCAGGAGAAAACCCAGAAAGCCAGCGTCAAGGGCAAGCGCTTGAAAGCAGGCTGGGATGAAGATTACTTGCTCAAGATCCTTTCTGGCTTGTTCTCATAAGACGCGATTGCCCTA
>Ga0194113_10011685_pt1 | contig 10366 bp, 11 predicted proteins | sample TA2MahC200mmetaG_FD_146193 | JGI IMG/M metagenome (GOLD analysis project Ga0194113, IMG submission 146193) | Freshwater microbial communities from Lake Tanganyika, Tanzania - TA2015017 Mahale Deep Cast 200m | ecosystem: Environmental > Aquatic > Freshwater > Lake | place: Tanzania: Lake... | reverse complement strand
GGCCCCCCTCGTATTGGAGCTCCCTGGCAATGCAGTTGGTTATGACCCTGTCGAAGCATTCGTAGCTGAACCGGATATGGTCTAGGAGGGCCTTGTCATGGAAAACGCGGTCATGGAAAAGGATAAGGACTACGAGGACTATTATCGGACTGATGTCGTGTAGTGGCATACATCGGCATCAGGGGAGCTCTCAGAAAAGGATTTCTAAGGGTTCCCCTTTCCATATATTTCAAGTGCAATACTTTCAATTTATGCGGCGGAGGAAGCCGAGAAAGGAAATCTTATTCTTACTGGCTTTCAAACTTGTGAAGGTATGCCAATAGAATTGCCAAAAATACTATTTAGAAGGCATGAGCCAAAACTTGAACTGGATTTTAATGAACGTGGATATTCATGGTCTAACGCTAACCCTAAAGCCAATCTAAAACGAGCGGTAGCGAGGGCTAAACGGCATAAAAGCATCATCCATGTCGATTATCGTCCCGATAGGTGGTTGAATCCGACTATAACAGATATGGAGAGCAAACGATATCTCAATCAAGCCCTTGAGGTAATTGGTAGTTTTGAACATGGTATTAAATCAACCCAAGACATGATGAACGCGGATATTGATAAATCTCAAAGGTCTTTTTGGTATATGGGAATAAACAGGAGATGAGACATTGTCTGCATATATACCTGGCGATGATGACATCATAGACCCAGATGAACCGCCTAGATATTCGAGTACACCAATTAGACCAAATGAAGGTCTATCAAAGGAACAAATCAAACAAATGCTACGTGAAATAGGGGAATATTACAAATATCATGTTGAAGATGAAATTCATACTGGTTTTAGTAAGGTGGATACAGTCTGGTTTGATAATAGAATAGCACCGATTTGGTTCAAGAAACGAAAACACCTTGAAAATTCATTAGCCATTCCAATCATAGGCTTTGAGATCGAAGAAAAAAGCGCAGGACGAAAATATATACGGGGTGATATTGATAGTCTCAATTCATTAAGCCCATCTGTTGGTGTAATTGTTTTTTCTGACAGAGTAAAGAATGTTACATTATACAGAGAATCGTGGAAATATAGCAAATCGAAGCATGGCGATTGGGACGAAGAACAAATAAAAAAAGATGCCATTAAGAGAACCCAAAATGCATGGCTAACATCCATAAATATATTCTTAAAATTCACCGCGGCTAGCCCCAAATGCAGAATAGTAATATGGGAAGAAAAGGATTTAATAGAACTCCATAAAAACATTAAGGATAACGCCGATGGTCATAACAAATAATGGTTGTGACAGAATGCCGGAACTTGAAGATATAGAGCAATACTTAAAATTTGAACCCTCGGGAGCAAAGAATTGTCCAACGTGCAATGGAAGAGGCATCGTATGTAAAGTTATAAAAGGTAACAAAACATGGCTTCGAAAGAACATGATAATATCAACAACGGATAAAGAGAAAGGAATCACGGCAGAAGAAATCCCCAGTCCGGGATGTAGAAAAGGAAGATAAACCTGCGACCATTCGTCGCAGATAAATGTGAGTATTGTCCTAATACATTATACTGGGCGGTGTAATTTTCCCCATCGTCGGGAATGGCCTAGATATACATATAAATATAATTCCTCACCGCATTTAGGACACGCCAAATGTACGCTCGTATCCCGCTTCCTTACTGGTTGCTTTGCCATATAAATACCACCTATCCATCCATCAAAGTATGGCCTTAAGAACCTTATTCAAAAAATAGAAAGCCGCGGGTTTGTCCCGCGGCATGCGGGACACGCGGGATGGGGTTTCTGTCCGCCAGTGCTTAAGACCCCGAATTGACGGCGCTCCCACCGGTAGGAGATAATGGACCGGTGGGGATTTGCCTTCAGCGACAAAGAGCGAATCGCTACGCTTTCGCTCTTTGTCGATTCGTGCGACGCCCCTCCCTGCCGCATCGGGGCGTCGCACTCTCAAATCCCCACCTTGATAATTTGTGTTATTGGCTAATTGGACCGGTGGGGATTTGAACCCCAGGCCTCCACTATGCCAAAGTGGCGATCTTCCAGCTGATCTACCGGCCCGCTGCGGAGCGCCGTGCCATCGCAGAGCCACCATATTGGCATCGGCGCTTCGGTGGATATGCGTTCGGGTATAAGAAGCAAATGGGTCGGGTCCCGATATCCAGGCAATAAAGTGGAGGCGGCCACAGCGTGCTCTCCCAAATCGCCATCCGTCTCATCCCGGGCCTCGAAAGGGTTATTAATCCTCTCCCCCATGATTATCGGGAGAGGGAAGCATGAAGTTCACGGTGGTGCTCGAAGCCGCCGAAGAGGGCGGGTACACCGTCCAGTGCGTGGAGCTGCCGGCCGCCATCAGCCAGGGCGGGACAAAAAGGGAGGCTCTCAAGAACATCAAAGAGGCGATACAGCTCGTCCTCGAGGTGCGCAGGGAGCGGGGTGCGGTCCTGGGAGAAGTATTGACGGTGGAAGTCGCCCATGCCTAGGTTGCCGGTGCTTTCCGCCCCGAAATTGATCAAGGCGCTCGCCAGGCTCGGTTTTGTGATCGTCAGGCAAAGGGGGAGCCATGTCTTCCTGCAGCGGGGCACGGACACGACCGTCGTGCCATTCCAAGATGAAATCAAAAAGAGCACCCTGAAGAGGAGATTGAAGCAATCCAATGTCACGCTGGAGCAACTTCTGGACGAGCTTTAGCCACTCCCACACCGATGGGCACAATGGGTATCGGGGAAAAGGCGGTCAGGGTTTTTCGAGGGTGTAGTAGAGCTTTATCTCCGGTATCTCCTCGAAAATCCGGGGCACGAGCTTCATGTCCATCCCGATTCTCAGGTCCTTCAAATCGATGTCCTTGACCCAGGCAAGCACGCGCCCGCCCTCCGGAAGGTCCGCCACGCCTATCGTGTAGGGCGCCATGTCCTCGAACCCGGTGGGCGCCGCCGATATCTGGGTGAACGTGACGAGCTTGGCCTTCCCGCTGTACTGGTGGAACTCCCAGTCCGACTCCATGCATTTTTCGCAGTCGGCCCGGGGCGGGAACGTCACGGTCCCGCACTTCTTGCACTTCGTGCCCATTATCTTTCCGTTCTTGAGGTGCCCGGCGAACTCGCCCACCTTCGTGTAGGGGACGAAATTGACCTTCCCGAACCACTTGAACATCGCCTCACCTCCTCCAGACGTTGACGAAGCAGTACTGGCCTATGCCCCCGACGTTGTGGGTGAGCCCAATGTCCGCATCGGGCACCTGCCTCTTGTCGGCGTGGCCGCGCAGCTGCTTGACGATCTCGACGGTCATGGACACGCCCGTCGTCCCGATGGGGTGGCCCTTGGCCTTCAGTCCGCCGTCGACATTGACCGGGTGCTTTCCGCCGATGTAGGACTGCTTCTCCTCCACGAACTTCCCGCCCTTGCCCTTCTCGCAGAAGCCCAGGTCCTCGTAGGCCAGTATCTCGGCGATGGTGAAGCAGTCGTGCACGTCGGCGACCTTGACATCCCCCGCATCCACGCCCGCCTGCCTGTAGGCCTGCCTCGCCGCCTCCTGCGCCGAGGGGATGCTGTAGTGGTTGGGCCTTCTCAGGACCGACATTGACGTGGTGGCGCATCCCGCGCCCTCGAGCCACACGGGCTCGTCCGTGAATTTGCGCGCCTTCTCCTCGCTCGCCAGTATCACGCACGCCGCCCCGTCGGCGTTGGCGCAGCAGTCGAAGATGCCGAACGGGAAGGCCACCGGGTCCGCCTCCACGCACCGCTGGATCGTCACCGGCTTCTGGAACATCGCGAACTTGTTCAGCGAGCCGTAGTAGTGGTTCTTGACCGCCACGGCCGCCAGCTGCTCCCGGGTCGTCCCGTACCTGTGCATGTGGGCGTTGGCGAACATCGCGTAGTACCCGGGGAATGTCGTGCCGAAAATCGACTCCCACTGCACCTCGCCCACCCGGCCCATGAGCGCCAGTATCTCCGGCGTGGAGAGCTCGGTCATCTTCTGCGCCCCGATGACCGCCACGACGTCGTGCATGCCGGATTTTATTGCCATGTAGGCAGTCCGCACCGCCGCGCTGCCGGAGGCGCAGGCGCACTCGGTGAGCCAGATGGGCTTGGGGTTCAATCCGAGGTACTCGGCCACCACCCCGCCCAGGGACCTCTGCTTGTGGTACTCCGGGACGGAGCCGAGCACCGCCGCGTCCAGGTCGGCGCGCTCGAGGTTCTTCCCGTCCGCCATGGCCTCCCGGAAGGCCTCGAAGGCGAGCTCCTGCACGCTGGCGTCGGACCGCTTCCCGAACGCGCCGTGGCCTATCGCTACCGCCGCGACCTTCAAACCATCACCTCAGATGTACTGTCCCCCGTCGACCTTGATGACCTCGCCGGTGACGTGCCGGGCCTTGTCCGTGCAAAGGAACACCACGACGTTGGCGATATCCTCCGGCGTCGCTATGCGCCCGAGCTGGGTCTCGTCCACGGCCCTGTCGAGGAACTCCACCGGTATCTTCTCGGCCATCTCGGTCATGACCATTCCCGGCGCCACGCAGTTCACGTTGACGTTGAACTTGCCAAGCTCCTTCGCGAGCGTCTTGGTCATCGCTATCTCGCCGCCCTTCGAGGCGGCGTAGTTGACCTGGCCGAACTTCCCGCGCAGGCCGTTTATCGATGAGATGTTCACGATCTTCCCGTACTTCTGGTCCTTGAGGATGCCCGCCACGGCCCGGTTGTAGTTGAAGTAGCCCTTGAGGTTCGTCGTGATGACGGTGTCCCACTGCTCCTCGGTCATCTTCCAGATGACCCCGTCCCAGTTCATACCGGCATTGCAGACCAGGATGTGCACCGTGCCCCACTGCCTGACCACGGCCTGGACCATGTTCTCGGCGTCCCTGAAGGAGGCGACGTCGGCCTTGACGGCGAGCCCCTCCCGCCCCAGCCTTTCGATTTCGGCCATCACCGCCTTCGCCTCGGTGTCGTGCTTGCGGTAGTTCAGTGCGACGTTGGCACCCTCCTTCGCCAGCCCGATGCATATGGCCTTGCCTATGCCCAGGCTCCCGCCGGTCACTATTGCGTTCTTGCCCAAGAGTTCCATCCGCCATCCCCTCGCTCGCACTGTCCGACGCTCACCTGTCCTTCCAGACTGGCTTGCGCTTCTCCATGAACGCCTTGAGGCCCTCGCTCGCGTCCTCGGTCACCATGAGCCTTTCGAGGTAGAGCTTCTCGATGTCGGGCATCGCCTTGGAATAGGGCCTCCCGTGCCCGGCCCGCATCGCCTGCTTGGAGAGCTCCAGCACGGCCGCGCTGTTCGCGGTGATCTTTTCCAGAAACGCCTCGCAGTCGGCGGCAAAGGTCGCCTCCGGGAAGACCCGGTTGACGGCGCCCATGGCCCTGAGGTCCGCCGCGGAATAGGTGTCGCCCGTAAGGAGCATCTCGGCGGCGAACTTGAGCGGGATGTCGTTTGGCAAAAGATATGCGGCGACGGGCGGGAACACCCCCACCTTTATCTCGGGCTGGCCGAACTTGGCCCTCTCGGACGCGAGCACGAGGTCGCAGTAGAGCGCCACCTCGCAGCCGCCGCCGAGCGCCGGGCCCTGGACGAGCGCCACGGTCGGCACCGTGAGCCTGTTCAGGTTCTCGAAGATTCCGTGGAAGACCGAAATCATCTCGTGCACCTTTTCCCGGGTGTGCTCGGCGACGTCCACTCCGGCGGAGAAGAACTTCCCCTCGGCCGAGAAGACGAGCGCCCGGAGGCCGGGCGTGCTGCGGACCTGCTCGAGCGCGGCGTTCATCTCCTTCATCATCTCGATGTTGAGCACGTTGACCGGCGGCCGCTTCAGCACGAGCCGCGCCACGCCCCCCTTCACGTCGAGCGAGATGTTTTTGAAATCCATGGCCGCCACCTCAGTCCAGCACGACTATCGACCGGATGAGCGACGGGTCGCCCTTCTCGAGGAACCTGAAGCCCTCGTTTATCTCGTCGAGCTTGTAGCGGTGCGTCACCATCTCCTTTATCTTGAGCTTCCCGAGGCGGGCCATCTCGATTATGCGCGGGTAGTCCTGCAGGCCGCAGCCCAGCGAGCCCTTGACCTCGAGCTCGCAAAACATTATGCGCCCGGCGTTGAGCTTCACGTCCTCGTGGGAGTACCCGACCACGATCACCCGGCCGCCCCATCTCACCGCCTTGAAGGCCTCCTCGATGGTGGGGGGATTGCCTATGACCTCGAAGGCGATGTCCACGCCCCCGCCGGTGGCCTTCTTGACGGCCTTGGAGAGGCTCTCCACCTTCTTTCCGTTCATGACCTCGGCGGCGCCGAACCTTCTGGCCTGCTCGAGCTTCTCGTCGTAGATGTCCACGGCGATGACGCTGCCGCCGGCGAGCGAGGCCATCTGCACGAGCGACAGTCCCACGCCGCCGCAGCCGATGACCAGCACGCTCTCCCCCGGGAGCACCTTGCCCCGGTTGACCACGGCGTGGTAGGGCGTCGATATGGCGTCGGCGATTATCGCCCCCTCGTGCAGGGGAATGGGCTCGGGAAGGGCGAATATGTCGGATGCGGGCACGGAAACGTACTCGGCGAACCCGCCGTCCCGGTGGTTGCCGACCATGGTCTGCTTCTCGCAGATGGTCCCGCGGCCGGTGCGGCAGTAGTGGCACACCCCGCAGGCGAACACCGGCGGGATGAGCACCCGGTCGCCCTTCTTGAATTTCGTCACCCTGGCCCCGAGCTCGTGGACGCGGCCCGAGATCTCGTGCCCGAGGATTATCGGCGCCTTCTTGGCCGTCGGGAGGCCGTGTATGTAGTGCAGGTCCGTCCGGCAAAGGCCGCAGGCCGCCACCTTGACCAGCACGTCCGTCTCCGAGACCGCCGGTATCGGTACCATCTCGATCTTCAAAGGCTGGCTCTTGTCGTAGAACATCGCCGCTCTCATCTCGCCCATGTCCATTCCCCCGGCTCCCGCGCCCAAATGGACTGGGCGTTTATAGACTTTGCCGGCGTTCTTGATCAAGGCGCAAGGCGCAAGGCGCAGGGCGCAAGGGGAGAAGGCGCAAGGCGCAGGGCGCAAGGGGAGAAGGCGCAAGGCGCGGGGCGCAAGGGGAGAAGGCGCAAGGCGGAAGGGTCAAGGAACAAGGAGATCCAAGGAATTGGTGGTCCCCCCTGTCCCTTGCGCCTTGATCCTTGCGCCCCCGGACGACCTTCGGCCCAGAAGACCTTCGGTCTTCTTCGCCCAAGCGAGCTTCGCTCGCCTGCGGTCAAGCCTTGCGCCTTGCGCCCCGCGCCTTCCTCTCCCGCGTATATATCGTCTTCAGCTTCCCGGCGCTCCCGGCGAAGCAGGCCGTGCACTCGTCGTCCTTGTCGGGCTCTTCGAGCCGGACCTGAAGCCCCATCTCCTCGTACATCCGGACCAGCTCGCTCAGCCGGGGCTCGTCGTAGGTGGTCTGCTTCTTCCAGCCCTGCTCTTCGAGCCTTGCCCTGCGACTTGTTTTGTCCACGCCCTGCTTCATACGACATCGCTCCATGCTATTGGTGAAGACGAAGGCAGGAAGGCAGAAAGGCAGAAAGGCAGAAAGGGGACGGATACTTCCTCCCTTGCTGCCTTCCTGCCTTCCTGCCCCCCTTGCTCCCTTGCTGCCTTCCTGCCCCCCTTGCTCCCTTGCTGCCTTCCTGCCTTCCTCCCTTCGCCGACAATCCGCTCAGAACAGCTCGTCCTCCTCGTCCCCCCCGCCGGGCATCTTCCCGTGCCGGGCCATGTACTGCTGGAGGAGCTCGCTCTCCTTCTTGGTGTACATCCGGTCCTCCTCGAAGTGGAAGAATCTCGCCTTGCCCTTCCCGAGCTCGGCCCGGAGGGCCTTGCGGATGTCCTGCACGCCGGATATCCTGATGGTCTCCTTCTTCTCGTCGAGGAGGACGATGACCCCTTCCGCGGAAGGGGCTTTTTCTATCTCTTCGGGGGTGAAAGGGTGCCATTTCTCGGGCGGGGAGGGGTTGCCGCATATGGACAGCCGCAGGTCGCACTGGAGGCAACGGGCGGCCTCGGCAGCCGCCTCCTTGCCGTCGCAAGGTATCCCGGCCGGCTCCGAATCCCGCGCCACGCCCCCGGAGCGGTCCTTGCGCTTCCTTGTCCTGTGCCGCCTCCGGCCGGCGAAGCCCTCGGCGCGCCGAAGCCTCCGGTCCGCCAAAACCCGCGTCCACAGCTGGAAGTCGACATTCCCGTCCCCGCCGAGGTATTTGTCGATCGAGGAGGCGGCCCGCCGGCCGGAGGCGATGGCCTCCACCGCCGAGCCGGGTTGCCCGGCGATGTCCCCGGCGGCGAAGATGCCGGGCCTGGCGGTCATCTGGCCGAGGTCGACCTCTATCGACGAGCGGCCGGTCCTTATCCCGGTCGAGGTCGATATGTATGAGAGGTCGGCGTCCTGGCCCACCGCGAATATGACGCTGTCGGCGTCCAGTATCGTCGTGTTGTCCTCGTTGAAGGCCGGGTCGAAGCGCCCCCGCCCGTCCAGCACGCGGGTGCACTCCACGAGCTCCACGGCGCCCACCCTCCCGTCCTCGCCCGAAACGAGCTTCGGGCCCCACGAGGGCATTATCTCCACCCCGTCCTCGAGCGCCTCCTCGATCTCGGAGGCGCTGGCCGGCATCGCGTCCCGGCACTCCAGGCAGGCCATCATGACCTCCTCGGCGCCCGAGCGCGCCGCCGCCCGGGCGACGTCGACCGCCACGTTGCCGCCGCCTATCACGACGACGCGCTTGCCCAGGGCGGGCGCCTTCCCGGCGTTGAACTGGCGCAGGAAATCCAGTCCCCAGTGGACCCCCCGAAGCTCCGTGCCGCCGATTTCGAGCCTCCGGCTCCTCGGCAGCCCCGTGGCGAGCAGCACGGCATCGAACTTCTCGGCCAGCGCGTCGAGGGCGACGTCCTCCCCCACCTTCACGAGGTTGCGTATCTCGAGCCCCTCCGTGAGCTGGGCGAGGTCGTCCTCCAGGGCCTTGCGGGGAAGCCGGAACGACGGGATGCCCCAGTCGAGCACGCCGCCTGTGCGTGGCTCGCTCTCGAGGACGGCCACCGAGTGGCCCTTCAGCCGGAGCAGGAACGCCGCGGACAGGCCGGCCGGCCCCGAGCCCACGACGGCCACGGTCCTCCCGGTGTCGGCCGCCGGCCGGATCTTCGCCCTCCAGCCCTTGCGGTCACGCAGGGCGGCGTGCCTCTTGAGCTCGCATATGGCCACGGGCTCGTTGACCTCGCCCCGGCGGCAGGCGGCCTCGCAGGGCCGCAGGCAGATGAAGCCCAGGACGAGCGGCAGGAGGGCCCTTTCCCGGATCACCTCGATGGCCTCGTCGTCCCGGCCGGCGGAGATCAGCCTGACGTACTCGGGCACGTCGGTCCCGACGGGGCAGGCCTTCCGGCAGGGGACCAGCACATCCATCTTGGTCGTTTCGGTCCAGCTCTCGCGGTCGAGCAGGGCCCCCGTGGGGCAGACCTCGACGCAGGCGCCGCAGAAGCGGCAGTCGGAATCCCCGGGGGAGGGGGCCCTCGCCAGGCCGACCGCCCTCTCGCCGTCCTTGTGGACGTACCCCAGCGCACCGACCTCGCGCAGGCCCGTGCAGGCCCGGACGCAGCGGGCGCAGTTCACGCACAGGTTGAAATCGCGCAAAAAGAGCGGCCCGTCCTTGAGCACGGGCAGGCCGCGTGGCCTGTACTTGGGGGTCTCCGGCCGCACGCCGATGAAATTGGCGACCCGCTGCAGCTCGCATTTTCCGAACTTGACGCAGCACCTCTCGTCGACCGGGACGCTCGCCGAGCAGGGCTCTCGCGTGCAGCCCTCCTGCTGGGCGCAGGTGAGGCAGGCGTGGGGGTGGTTGGCAAGTATCGGCACGAGGTTGCGCGACCGCTGCTCCTTCACGGCGGGCGTGTCCGTGAGGACCGACAGGCCCTCCTCGACCGGTATATTGCAGGACGTGACGACGCCCCGGCCCTCCACCTCCACGAGACAGAGCTCGCAACCTTTCGCCTTCTCCGGCACCGGGCCGCCGCCCAGCATCTCGCTTCCGCGAAAGACGAACTCCGAGGGCCTGGTCGCCCGGATATCGGGCAGGTCCGGGTGGGAGCACAGCACCGGAATGTAGACCCCGGCCTCCCGCGCCGCGGCGAGCACGCTGGAGCCGGTCTTGGCGCGGACCTCCTTCCCGTCGATTCTGATGCTCACGGTGTCAGACATGCCGTCTTCCCCCCGCCCTCTGCCCTCTGCCCCTTGCCCCCCCGCTGCCTTGCTGCCTTGCTGCCTTGCTGCCTTGCTCCCCCTCTTCTACCATGAATGTCCCAGCGCGTCCTTCGGACACGCCGCCAGGCAGGGCTCCTTCCTGCGGTCGTGGTCCGGCTTGCAGGGA
>Ga0194113_10011683_pt1 | contig 10367 bp, 10 predicted proteins | sample TA2MahC200mmetaG_FD_146193 | JGI IMG/M metagenome (GOLD analysis project Ga0194113, IMG submission 146193) | Freshwater microbial communities from Lake Tanganyika, Tanzania - TA2015017 Mahale Deep Cast 200m | ecosystem: Environmental > Aquatic > Freshwater > Lake | place: Tanzania: Lake... | reverse complement strand
TCCGTCAAACTGATATCTGCCATCTTTGCAAAAAGAGCTAGCTGCAGGATCTAAAGCCAAAAGAACATCTTTTCCCGGCTTATACCCTGCCTTTTCTATTGCCTGTATTATAAGATCCAGCGCTTCATGATTAGAATTCAAATTAGGCGCGAATCCTCCCTCATCACCGACTGAAGTAGAAAGGTTCTTAGATTTAAGCAGAGATTTCAAGTTATGAAATATCTCACAAGCCATCCTCAAGGCCTCACGAAAAGTAGGCGCCCCTACAGGCGTAATCATAAACTCCTGGACGTCCAGGTTATTATCCGCATGCAAACCGCCATTTAAAATATTCATTAAAGGCACCGGAAGCAGATTAGCCTTTGCACCTCCCAAAAATCTATACAGAGGCATCTTCTTCGAGATTGCCTCGGCCTTAGCGCAGGCCATTGATACGCCTAAAATAGCGTTAGCTCCAAGATTTGCCTTATTCTCCGTACCGTCTAGTTTTATAAGAAGGCTGTCTATTTTATGGAAATCGCAAGCTAAACCCTTTATCTTGGAAGCAATTACCGTATTGACGTTGTTGACCGCCTTTAACACGCCCTTGCCCATATAGCGCTTTTTATCCCCGTCCCTTAATTCCAAAGCCTCATTTTCTCCGGTAGAGGCTCCAGAAGGAACCGCTGCCCGGCCCAGAATGCCGTTATTCAAGATTACATCGACTTCGACTGTAGGATTTCCGCGGGAATCAAGTATTTCGCGGGCCAAAACTTTCTTTATCTTCGCCATTAGTACTCCTCCTTAATAGATTATGATTAGCTTAAGATGGGAATTAATATTATACATACCCGATTTATTGCGTCAAGGAAAATAACCTAGTTCAAAAATGGTTGACTAATCCCAAAGCTTGTGTTATCTTACGTCTATAAAATAGAGTGGTAAAAATTTTGCTTATGGCCTAAGGAGAATTTATGACTTGGAAAAAATTTAAGTTTCATTTTAAGTTACACTGGATAAAGTTTCTTGTAGGTACTCTTCTCATCGCCCTTCTTGTATCGGTCATTATCCTCATTACAAAGGGAATCCGCGCCTGGAATGAATCAGAATCCTATCTTAGGCAATCGCAGATGGCGATGATCCCCTTACAGCTATACTTACAGGTTATCATGGCCCTTATCTTCGGCGTGGTTTATACCTTTATGTGGTACTGGCTATTCATGAAACGCGGCGCGCAATCATTTACCAAGACAAGCAAGAAATCCGTAGCCGGCGAAAGCATAGGTATCACCTGGGCTGATGTAATCGGAATGGACGAAGCTAAAGAAGAGGCCCTGGAAGTAGTAAAACTTATCAAAGACCGCGCTCAATTGCAGCGTATCGGAGGCAAAATATTAAGAGGTATACTCATGCTTGGCCCTCCGGGCTGCGGAAAGACCTATCTTGCCAAAGCAATAGCTACAGAAGCAAAGCTTCCCTTTATATCAATGTCGGGATCTGAATTTGTAGAGATGTTTGTCGGGGTAGGCGCAGGAAGGATACGTTCGCTTTTTAAACGCGCCCAGCAACTGGCTGAGTTGGAGGGCGGCTGCATAATTTTTATCGACGAAATTGACGCCGTGGGTGCCCAACGCGCAATGGACAGGGGCTTTGGAGGAACGACTGAACATAACACCACTTTAAACCAACTCTTGGTTGAGATGGATGGCCTCAAAGAAAAAGACCATAATATCGTCCTTATCGGCGCAACTAACGCCCAGGGAAAAGTATTGGATGAAGCACTCTTAAGGCCCGGTAGATTTGACCGTAAGATTTACGTAGACAGGCCAAATCTGGATGACCGTCAGAAACTGTTTTCTTATTATCTGGGAAAAGTAAAATCCGACCCCAGTGATGTAAAGATTGACCGGCTGGCAAGAATTACTGTAGGCCAGAGCCCGGCAGACATTGCTAATATCGTAAGAGAGGCGGCATTAATTACCGTCCGCAATAATAAACAACTGATATCTATGAAAGAAATAGATGAGGCAAGGGAAAGAATAGCCTTAGGGATCAAGCGAAGGATAAAGCTAAGCGATAAAGAAAAACTCCAGATTGCCTACCATGAAGCTGGACATGCAATTACCACCTATTTCTTTGCCCCTACCCAGGATGTGTTTAAAGTCACAATAACCCCACGTGGCCCTACAGGTGGCGTAACCTGGACCCCTGAAAGAGAAGATACTTTCATCAAAGATTCCAATAAGCTTCTTAGCCGAATAAAGGTATGCCTTGGCTCATACGCTGCAGAGAAGATCAAGTATAACGCAACCACTAACGGAGTCGATCAAGACTTCTCAATGGCGATGTATTATGCGCACCAGATGGTCTGGACCTGCGGTATGGGAAAATCAGGATTACTAGGCAACTGGGAGATGTCCAATAACATCTCAGAAGAAATTAAGGCTACGCTGGATAAAGATGTACAAGGTATCCTGCAAACATGCCTTGTTGAGGTTACAGACTTGCTGAAGAAAGAAGAGCCGCTTATGGACAGGTTAGCCCAGGAGCTGCTTGCCAAAGAAGAGCTTAATTATGACGAAATTGAAGCGATCTTTAAAGAATTTGGCAAAGTGCGGCCTTCTCTTTAATAGCATATTAATACTCTCCTGCCTTGCATTTTCGGGTTGCACATCTTCCACACACCCAACCTACCCTAAAGAAAATATCGAAAAGGCTATCGAGGACATCTGTAAGCAAGAATATAATACCGATATCAAGGTACGCCTTGTTGGATCAACCCTATGGGTATACCTTCCCATCCCGGAAGGAATCCTGGAAAAAGCCGATAAACCCCAGAAATTTATTGAGCGTTTCGCTATAGATGAAAACCGTGTGGAACTTAAAAACAATACGCTTACGACCCAATACCTGGTTAAGCCGGTTCCCGAAGAAGAGAAGCTGCAGGATATGAAATACAGTAAGGAGGCATTTGAGAAAATTAATAATGTCTGGAAGGCGTTGCGAAGGGTTATCTTCAGCATGGAAGATCCCCAGAAAAGCAGCCCAAAGTTTTTCTCTATTATTGTCGCTGATATAAAAAATGGTTTCTATATCAAAGAGTTATTTTATTACCTGGATTTTAAAAAGGTTTCGTACGGATTAATCTCCTGGGGCGAATATCAGCACCGCGCCGTTCAAGAAACAGAGATTCTTCCAAATATTATAGGGGATTTCTCTGGCTCTAGCATAGAGTATAAAGATATAGAATTCGAAGACTTTATCATTGATCAGATAAAACACAGGATAAAACTTAAATTTCAGAAACCGGAAGCAGAAAAAAACGCAGATATTGATAAGGAGGTCTTAAAGATCATCAGGCATACCTTAAGTACTTACGGATTTAAGGATTTCTCGGTTTTGCAGATGGATAACCTATTAACCGGCAAAAAGGTACTTTTTAACCGGACAGCTGCCCTTGCCCCGTCTAACGATTAGCGATAAATACCCTCCTGCCCTTTAGTCTTAATTTCCCTTTTACAAAAAGATTTATTGCCTGTAGGTAAAGTTTATGCTCTACCTTGTGAATCTTCTCTTCTAAGGACTTCAGGGTATCTTTTTCTGAAATAGCTACTTCTCTTTGGATTATAACCGGACCATGATCCATCTTTTCATCGACAAAATGAACGGTAACGCCAGTAATTTTTACCCCGTAATCAAAGGCATCCTTTATTGCCTGTGCGCCCTTAAATGCCGGCAATAGTGATGGATGGATATTAATAATCTTATTTCTGTATAAAGACACAAACCTGCTGCTTAAAATACGCATAAAACCTGCCAGCACAATAAGGCTTATCTTGTTTTCCCTTAAATGCCTGACGATCCTCTGCTCAAAAGCATCTTTAGTAATAAAGATGTCCGGGTTTACTAAAGCAACTTTAATCTTGAGTTTTTTGGCTTTAAATACTACTGGCGCATGAGGATTATCGCAAACCAAAAGCGCAAGGTTAACATTCTTTAACCTGCCTGACTTTGCTGCTTTAACCAGGGCAACAAAATTACTCCCCCTACCTGAAGCGAATACCGCTATATTCCTTTTCATGATTTTATTGTCTTCATTGGGCAGACCAAAACACAGGCCCCGCACGAAGTACATTTATTATAATCTATTACCGCTAAATTGTCTATTACATGTATAGCGTCAAACTTACAGGCCCTCTCGCAAAGCTTACAGGCAATGCAACCCACAGGGCATACAACCTTTGTATCTTTGCCTAAGTCATGAGAACTGCAAGCAACTAAAACATTATGCGTTTCAGGGACAAGGCTAAACAGCTTCTTGGGGCAAATTTCAACGCATTTGTTACATGCCTTACATTTTTCTTTATCAACAACTGGTAGGGCGGATCTGGACATACTGATTGCCCCAAACGGGCATACCTTAACACAGGTTCCGAAACCTAAGCAACCGTAGGTACAGTTTTTTTGCCCGCCTAAAACTAAATTTGCTGCCACACAATCTTCTATCCCATTATATATAAACTTCTCCTTTACCTTATGCCCGCCGGCGCAATGCAAAGTAGCAAATTTTCTCGTTTCTTTTTTAAACTCAACGCCGAGGATACCGGCAATCTTTACCTTACTCTCCTCCTCGGCAACCGTACATTTGTCAACACTGCACTTTCCCTCAGTAAGGGCTTCAGCTAAACCAGAACACCCCCCCATTCCGCAGGCGCCGCAGTTTGCCCCCGGAAGATTATTTTGTATCTTATCAACCCTAGGGTCAGAAGAAACGCAGAATTTCCTGGCAGCCAGAGAAAGCCCCACGCCGAATAAAACCCCTAACCCTCCCAATGCTACTATCGGATATAAAATTTCCATAGTTTAAAGTTTAAACCCGCTAAAACCCATAAACGCAAGGCTCATAATTGCAGCAACGATAAAAGCAACCGGTATCCCTTTCATGCTTAAAGGAGTATCGGTAAATTCAAGACGCTCGCGAATGCCCGACATTAGTAAAAGAGCGATACAAAACCCGACCCCGGCAAAGAAAGCCTGGATAACTGAATAAGTTACTCCTATAAAAACTGAAGTTCCAGGGGTAAAAAATTCATTAATATTTAATATCGCAACACCCAAGACAGCACAATTTGTAGTAATAAGCGGGAGGTAGATTCCTAATGCCTTATATAAAGAAGGCGAGTTCTTGCGTATTACCATTTCGATAAACTGCACAAAAGCAGCAATAATAAGTATAAAAAATATTGTCCTTAGATACACTATATTTAAAGGCACCAGGATAAAGGCGTAAATTAAAGAAGTTAACAAAGCAGAAAAGGCCATTACGAAAATAACCGCAATCCCCATAGAGAAAGCCGCTTTAGTATGGCGGGAAACTCCTAAAAAAGGACATAGCCCTAGGAATTTCGAGAGGATAAAATTATTAACAAAAACCATGCTTATAGCTATTGCTATTACCTTACCTATATCCATTTATTCTCCGTTATTTTCTGGTTATGCCCAGTAGCCTCGTTAATGCTATTAAAAGCCCCATTGTAAGCAGTGCCCCGGGAGCAAGAATCATTACCAGGATTAATTCATTACCTTTAAATAATCCAAAACCAGCAATACTTCCTGAACCTGAGAGTTCCCTTATAAAAGCAATGATACTTATCCCTAAGGTAAACCCAAGCCCCATCCCTAACCCGTCAAAGATGGAAGGTAAAACCCGGTTACGGCAGGCAAATGCCTCTGCCCGCGCCATAATAATACAGTTGACTACAATTAATGGAATAAAAATTCCCAGTGATTTTCCTAAATCCGGCAAATAAGCCTTAATCGCAAGCTCGCAGATAGTAACAAAGGTAGCGATAATAACTATATATGCGGGTAATCGGATCCTGGCGGGTATAAGATTACGCAATAAAGATATTATCAGGTTAGAGAAGACCAGTACAAAAGTCGCTGCAACTCCCATGCCTACAGCATTAAAAAGAGAAGTGGAGACTGCCAGGGTAGGGCATAAACCTAAGATTAAACCGAATGTAGGATTAAGTACGGTAATGCCTTTACTGAATTCTTGGGTTAATTTTTTCATAATTTTAAGTTCTTAAGACCCGTAAATCCTGGGCCGCGTATAACGGTCAATCATAGGAGTTACCGCGTTCATTATAAGTATGGCATAAGATACGCCCTCGGGGTATCCCCCCCAGAACCTGATAACTGTAGTAATTAATCCGCAGCCGATCCCGAAGATAATTTGCCCTTTATAAGTCAAAGGAGAGGTAACATAATCAGTAGCCATAAAGAATGCCCCCAGGATTAATCCCCCTGATAAAATATTAGCCAGCCAAGGACCCGTAAACAATGGCTTTGCCCCAAAGACAAAAGCAAATATACCGGTAGTGATAATATAAGTTAACGGGATATGCCACGATATATATCCTTTTAACAACAGGAATACAGCCCCTATTAATAAAGCCAGTATGCACACCTCTCCGATACAACCCGGACGGTTGCCTAAGAATAAATCCAGATAAGAAATATTCTCCAGTGCCTTGCCTTCTGTTAATGCGGCTAAAGGCGTAGCAGAAGTTATCGTATCATAGCTTAAAGGCCTAGAAAAAGTAGTCATATACTTTGGCCACGACGCCATCAGGAATACCCTGCCAACCAGGGCAGGATTAAATATATTCTGGCCCAGGCCTCCAAAAACCTGTTTGCCTATGGCGATAGAAAATACGGATCCGGCAATAGGAAGCCAAAAAGGAACATCCGGCGGAAGATTATAAGCTAACAAGAGGCCTGTAAGAAGAGCGCTGCCGTCAAAAATGCTTATTCTTCTTTTTGTGGCAAGTTGCAATATACCTTCAGTGGAGACTGCGGCAATAATCCCTAGTATTATTACCCAAAAGGCTCTGCCCCCGAATATAAAAACTCCGGCAAAGCCCGAAGGCAAAAGGCTTAAAACCACTAACCACATAATCCTCTTTACAGACTCTTTTTTATGTATATGCGGCGATGTGCTTACTAATAGATTATTTCTCATTATTTACCTTTGCCCTCACTTCTTCTGCCCTTTTCTTGACGGAATCAATCACTGCTCTTGACGAAATTGTAGCTCCGGTAATTGCCTCAACATTAGCTAAGCTCCCTTTATCCTTGAACTGGCTGGTAAAGCTGGAGGCTGTTATGCGTGAGCCTAAACCCGGGGTCTCATTCTGTGAGAGTATCTTTATTCCGGTGATCTCCCCGTTCTTAAGCATGCCTACCAGAGTCTTGACTTCCCCTGCGTATCCTTTACCGGAGGCCTTAAAGGCAACGCCAATGAACTTACCTTCACTATCAAGACATCTATAGTAAACGGTCTCTCCGCCATCTTTTACCTCCTCAAAATTATAAGCCAAAGGAAAAACTTCTTTTAAGCTAAGTTCTTCTTCCTGTTTCTCCTGCGCAAGTATCTTCGGCTTTGTTAAAGCATCTACCCCCGCCAGTAATCCCGCGGCTATTGCGCATATAACACCAAGAATAAAACCAAACCTCAACATCTCTTTCATTTTACTGCCTCCAGCTTTGCTCTTTTTATAGACTGTACGAGCCTGCGATTCGCAGGACAGACATAACTGCACACTCCGCACTCTATACAGTCTAAGGCCCCGTAATTAATTGCCTCCTGCCAGATGCCTTTCTCTGAGGCTAAATTAATCATGCAAGGTAGAAGCCCGGCAGGACATTCTCTTACACAAGCACCACAACGTATACAATACTCTTCTTCTAAATACCTGGCCTCTTTTCTGCTTAATAATAATACTCCGTTAGTAGATTTTATTACCGGCACCTCCTCAGTATATTGTGAGATCCCCATCATCGGCCCTCCCATGATGATTTTAGCCGGATCCTCCTTCAACGGAGAGCAGGATTTGATTAATTCTTTTATCGGAGTACCGATACGCACTAATACATTCTTAGGGTTCTCCAATATAGAACCTGTTACCGTTACTACGCGCTCAAAAAGAGGCTTGTTCAAATAGACAGCCTCGTATATCGCTAATACTGTTGCTACATTCTGTACGACTACCCCTAAGTCAAAAGGAAGTTTTCCTCGGGGGACCTCCTTGCCTAAAACACTTTTTATAAGCTGTTTTTCTCCTCCCTGCGGGTAATGCGATTCTAAAACCTTTAGTTTAAACGCGCGATCCGGTAAAGCTTTATCAAATAACTTGATTGCTTCAGGCTTATTATCTTCAATAGCAATAAAAACTTCTCTTGCCCCCAAACAGCGGGCTGCCAATTCCACACCCTTAATAAGTTTCTCGACATTTTCAACCATTAACCTGTAATCGGCAGTTAAATATGGTTCGCATTCTGCGCCGTTTATGATTAAGGTATCTACCGGCTTAGGAGGGCTTAATTTTATGTGTGTCGGAAAGCTCGCTCCTCCCATGCCGACAATCCCGCAGTCAAATATTATTTTTATTATATCCTCGGAGGATAATCGATTAACCTCCTGTAAAGGCCTGGAAGGTATAGTAGAAGCGGCTACATTGCTCTCCCCTTCAATGATAATTGCCTTAGCCCTTCCTAAAATTGGATGAGGATAATCTGAGATAGCTGTGACTTTACCGGAAATAGAAGCATGGATAGGAGAGTACACATGCGCCTGTACCGAGCCTATCTTCTGTCCAACGGACACATAATCCCCCACCTTAACCAAAGGGCTGCAGGCTTTACCCAAATGCTGGATTAACGGTATACAAACCCTCGCCGGCAAAGGCAAAGGCTCGATTGCTTTATCTTCTGTATAGAATTTGTTCTCTTTTAATCTAACCACGGGATTTTACGTTTTATAATAATATTCACTACTCCTACAGTGCTAAAAATACACCCGACGCTAACAAGAATTATGGTATGAGAAATCCTTTCTGCAAGCAAACTGCTTAAAAACATAGACATAATAAACCCTAAGTGCATAACTATCTCAAGGGAGCTGAAGACCTTGCCCATCATCTCGCTGTCACTGGCTTTATGTATTATGGTATTTGAGGCAATCATAATCGGAGCAACGCTAATGCCTAAGATAAATGCCAGAGAGGCTGCAGTTAAGAAATAAGGGTAACGGATAATAGTAAGTGTAAAGATAATAAGGATTACCCCGCTTAATGCAAGTGAAAAAAATATTATTTTATAGTGGCTTAGGCGTTGCCCGAAACGGCCATAGAGTACTGAGCCAATAAACAAACCTGCTCCCAGAAACATAACCAAAAGCCCCAAGTCCTTAGTTACGGAGTTTAAAATATCCTGTACGAAAACAATCATAACTACATATATAGCTCCTAATGCTGACCAGAGGACAAACATGATGCTTGCGGTAAGCCGGATATCTTTCTTTTTTATAAAATACAGGATACCTTCTTTAATCTCCTGAAACACGGATTTCCTGATAGACTCAACTATCTCGCGGCTTAATTCTTTGAAATCGATTGCCGCAGCAGAAAACTTCTTGGCAATGAAGAATATAAGCATACCGGATACAAGGAAACTTAGGGCATTTAAATAGAACCCGCTCTTCGGGCCGACCCATTCAACCAATATTCCGCTTATACCAAAACCCAATACCGCAGCAAGCATGCCGGTAATATTCACCAGCGAGTTTGCAATTAATAGATCCTTCTTTTCCACCAAATCAGGGACAATTGAAAGCTTAGCCGGTACGAAGAATCTGCCTATAGAGAAAATCAAGAAAATTATAATATAAATTGGAGCAATATTCTTATAATAAAAGAGGAAAAAAGGTATGGTAAATGCCAAGCCGGCTCTTAATAAATCGCAGATATACATAGTCCTTCTTCTATCCCACCTGTCAACATATACCCCAGCAACCGGGCCGATTATAAATACCGGGATTATGGTAAATGAAAGGATCTTGGCCATATCCATAGTGGAACCCGGGCTTCTTAAATAGACAAAGGCGATTAATGCCATCTGGCCAAGCCTGTCTCCTAATTGGGACACTATCTGCCCAAGCCATAAAAGAAGGAAATTACGGTTTTTCAATACGTTACGGAACTTTGCCATCTTAAAATTATGGAGCCGATGAGTGGAATCTCCCGCAACCAACCACTAATTTACCTGATGCGGGATCCCGCTCCAAGTCTCTAAATAGCTGTAGCGGGAGAACCACTTACATTATAGCCGATGAGTGGGATCGAACCACCGACCCGCGCTTTACGAAAGCGCTGCTCTACCAACTGAGCTACATCGGCATAGTAATCTTCTAATCTATTCTACTCTACTCTACCAATCCCGACGCTCCGACCGAGCGAAAGCGAACTTCGGAGGTCGGGACCCCGACTAAGCATGTAATGCGAACGTCGGGGCTGAGCTACATCGGCAAAAGAATGGAATAATTA
>Ga0194113_10011682_pt1 | contig 10367 bp, 8 predicted proteins | sample TA2MahC200mmetaG_FD_146193 | JGI IMG/M metagenome (GOLD analysis project Ga0194113, IMG submission 146193) | Freshwater microbial communities from Lake Tanganyika, Tanzania - TA2015017 Mahale Deep Cast 200m | ecosystem: Environmental > Aquatic > Freshwater > Lake | place: Tanzania: Lake... | reverse complement strand
TGCTCACCAGGGCACCAGTGCAATGCAACGCGCTGAAATCAACTTGGAAGACTTGGGAGCGACTGATTTTTTCTCGGCGGTCGGGCTACCCAAACCGCAAATATCTTTCGCCTATGTCACAGATTAGGGAACCGTCCCAGAAAACCAGACAACGGATAGTTGCGTCGGGTTCTCACAACCCCAGAGCGTGGCTGGTTGCCAAAGAGTTGACGCACCACCCGACATCGCTCATACAATTCGTGGCTAACCAGTGCAGGATGGACGCCCCGCGCCCAGAAGGTTACAGCATTTCGTTTGAGTCGCTTGCCTCGACAAGTCTTCCCATAGTAAGGCAGTTGACCAGTGTAGAAGGGACGACTCAGGATTTCGCGCATACTATCTCGATGGAGCGGTTGGGGCCCGCCGCGACTGATCCAGCACTTGGATCGAAAATGGCGGTGGGAGCCATCGGGGAGTTGCCATTCGAAAGCGTTGAGTTTGGCGGTGAGCGAGGCATCGCTGAAGATGCCTTGTGCGTACCATTCATAGGCCAGTCGAACAGCGTGACTTTCGATGGGGTGAGGGATGAGGTGATTTCGGCTGGAACAATTGGGTTGACCGAAATTGGGGCAGTAGTCTTTGCCATTCACATCGGTACAGTTGGAGCACAAGCCGTTGCAGTAGCCGAAGGGAATGCTGCCATTCCACAAACCTTTGCGAGCCCGGGCTTGTTTACCTTTCCTGGTTTCATCGCGCAGTTTGTCGATGTAGATTTCGGCGAGGGTGCCGAGGACGGCGAGAACCAGTTTTCCCCACGGGGTAGTAAAATCAAGGTTCTCCGTGATCGAAATAAAGGTGACCTGGTGTTGGTGCAAGTGATGAAGAGCGGCGAGCAACCCGCTGAGGTCACGGTAGAAGCGGTCAATGGCGTGCACGATCACGACATCGAAGTCGTGCTGTTCAGCACGTGCCATTAAATTCTGGAGCGCAGGACGATCAGAGAGTGTACCGGAGAGACCGGCATCACAGAAAATCTCACCCAGCGTCCAACCCTTGGCGCGAACGAATTCAGTGATGAGCGTGCGCTGGGCGTCAAGACTGTGCCCGGTCTCGATTTGCATTTCGGACGAGACACGGATGTACCCTACAGCTTTCATTCTGTTTCCTCCTTATGATGTTTTGATGAGGGACCATATCCCGCATCGCACCAGAACGTATCATTGGAAGGTCCAACCGCCAATTGGCAGACAGAGCAAATACGACTATAATCCCCTTCGTGAGCATCCCCTCCCTCACCGACCCTGGGTTTCAAGTTGGCGACCGCATCGAATTGAACGCGGACGCGAATGCGTTGCGCCAAGGACTGTTGCCGCTCGACCCCATTCTGGCGAGCGCGCTCAGCCAAGCCGAGATTGTCGTTGGCGCGGACGACGAACCGACCGCGCTCAAATTCAGTGCTGCGCAAGGCACATTCAAAAGCGTCAAGTACTTGCGTCCGCTTTCCAAGCAACCTGGGACGCTTTTCCTCGAATGTGTGAGCGCGTCGCCCGCGCGCTTCCGTCTCCTTGTCGAAACGTTTGCCCCGCTTCAACTTCCCACAACCCCAAGTGAGGTCATCGCTTTTAGCGAAGAGGACACCGCGTTGCTGGCAAGTCGCAATGCGCTGGCGCGCTGGCGCGATTTTCGCTTGGCGCTACAAGCGACGCGCCTCGCGATGGTCGCGGGCTTCGATCAACTACTCTGCCTGCCGTGGCTGCGCGACGTGCAACTCCTGGAACACCAACTTCGCACAGCGCGTACCGTTCTGCGCCGTTTGCGCGGACGCGCGCTCTTGTGCGACGAAGTCGGCTTGGGCAAGACGATCGAAGCGGGCATTATCCTCGAAGAACTCGTCGTGCGCGGACTCGCGCGGCGCGTCCTGATTCTCACGCCGCCGTCGCTCGTCGAGCAATGGCAAGGCGAGATGCGCCGCAAATTCGGATTGGATTTCATCGTGCACGACGATCCAATTTTTCGCGAGCAAGGCGCGCAAGCGTGGGCGGCGCACGACCGCATCATCGCGTCGTACCACACCGCAAAGCGCGAGCCGCACCGCGCGGCAATTCTCAAGCAAGACTGGGACCTGATCATCGTGGACGAGGCGCACCATTTTCGCAATCGCACGACGCTCTTGTGGCAGATGGCGTCCGAGTTGCGCCGCAAATACATTCTGCTCCTCACCGCGACGCCCGTGCAAAACGATCTCGATGAATTGTTCAACCTCGTCACACTCCTGCAACCTGGGTTGCTGAGCACCGCGCGTTCGTTCCAGAAACAATTCGTGGACAAGCGCGACAAACTGATGCCGCGCAATGTGGACGAACTGCACCGCCTGCTGGTCGAAGTGATGGTGCGGAATCGCCGTTCGACCGTCGGACTCGCGCTCACGCGCCGCATCGCGAAGACGCACGTCGTCACGTTGAACGATCAAGAACGCGCGCTGTATGCCGATGTGTCGCGTTTTGTGCGCGAACATTTGAACGCGCCGAGCGACGGCACGCCACGCGCGAAACGCGCGCTGTCGCGCATGTCGCTCATCACGCTGCAAAAAGAATTGGGCAGCGCGAGTCAAGCCGCCGCGCCAACGCTCGCGCGCATCGCGTCCGACGAACGTTTGCCCGAAGCCGAACGTGCCACGCTACGCCAGTTTGCCGATGCCGCGCGCACCGTGTCCACCAACAGCAAAGCCGACCGCCTGCTCGCGCTGCTCAAAGATTTCCCAGACAAGATGGTCGTCTTCACACAGTTCCGCGCGACCCAGGAATGGCTGCGCCAGCGATTGCGCGACGCGGGTGAGAATGTCGTCGCGTTTCACGGCGGCTTGCTGCGGTTGGAAAAAGAAGAGGCGATTCGCCGGTTCCAAAAAGATGCGCGCATCCTGCTCAGCACGGACGCGGGGAGCGAGGGACGCAATCTGCAATTCTGTAACGCGGTCTGCAACTTCGATTTGCCGTGGAATCCGATGAAAATCGAACAGCGCGTCGGTCGTCTAAGTCGCATCGGGCAGACGCGCGATGTCTACGTGTTCAATCTCGCGGCGGCAGACACGCTCGAATCCGCCGTCTTGCATTTGCTCGAAGCGAAAATCGCGATGTTCGAACTCGTCATCGGCGAGATTGATATGATCCTGGGCAATCTCGAAGAGGAAAAAGAATTCGAGGAGGTCGTCACCGATTTGTGGGCGCAATCGCGCGACGATTCCGCTTTTCGCTCCGCGCTCGATCGCCTCGGTGATCAATTACTCTCGGCGAAGGAGAATTACTTGCGCCAGCGCGCGCAGGAAGAACGATTGTTTGGAGAAAAGTTCGCGCCCGAGTAATTGGTGATTCGGTGACTGGGTGATTAGGACGAATCGCCAATCACCCAGTCACCGAATCACCCAACCACCTGTCTATCAATGAGTGATCCACTGGAACAATTCCTAATCGAATACGTGGACGCGGTCGGCGGATTGGCGGACGCCGTCGAACCGCAGGTGTACGATGTGCTAATGCCCGACGCCGCGACGCCGCAGCGCATCGCGCTCGATCCTGACGCGTTGCCCGAACATCCGTCCGCGCAGTTGCTCACGTTCGGCAGCGCGCTCCTCGACGATTTGCTGGAACGCGCGCAGACGCGCGGGCAAATCGGCTTGGCGTTTTTGGATGACGCGCATCTGCACCCCCACGCGCTCGCGCAGCGCGTCACGCGCGACGTGGTCTTGCCAGAGCAAATTACCTTGCGCGTCGAAAACACGCGTCCGCTGTACGTGACCCATTCACTGTTTTGGTTCGAGGTCACATACCTGGGCGACGAAAAAGAACAGGCGTTGTATCCCTTGGCAATTGACCGATATTACGGTCGGCAGGTGCGCTACCTGGATGAATTGTTGAGCGGCGAGCGTTTGGCTGACACGCGGCGGTGGACTTTTGCCGACGCATCAACCGTGCCGCTCGATCAAGCGTACCTCGCCGCGCGCGACGCGGTGGTGCGGACGGTGCGCGCCGAGGTGAACACGCGGCAGCATCACGCCAAGACACGACTCGTCGCGCAGACTGAGCGGATGAAAAAATACTACGCGGATTTGCGCGCGGAACTCGCGGAACGCATCGAAAAAGCGCAAGCGCGCAGTGACGAGGTCGCATCGTTACGCCTGCGCCAAGACGCGCTGAATCGGGAAGAAGGAGTGCGCCTCGACGAACTCACGCGCAACGCGCAATTACGAATTCAACTCAAACTGATCAATCTCTTGCACATCAAAATCCCGCGCCTGTTCATTCGCACGCACGTTACCGCGAAACCGCGTAGCGTCCCGACCATTCATCCCGCGTCGCTCACGTTGACCTGGGATCCGCTGATCGAGAAGACCGACGCGCTCGTCTGTCCGCACTGTCAGCTTCCCACGTTTGAACTGCACGTGAATCGGCAAGGTGTCTTGCATTGCACCGGGTGCAATCCTGGGGAGGTGGGATAATGCCGATGGGACCAACTGCCGAGCTCAAGGTGTTCATCACCACAACCGATGCAACCTGCCCTGATTGTGGCGAGCGCCTTGGGCACGGCGCGTGGATCACGCTCGTCGAGAACAAGGGCGCGTTTTGCCTCTCCTGCGCCGATCTGGATCACCTCACTTTTCTACCATCGGGCGATGCCGCGCTCACGCGACGCGCGCGCAAGCACTCGACGCTATCGGCGGTCGTCTTAAAGTGGAGTCGCGCGCGCAAGCAATACGAGCGGCAAGGTCTCCTCGTTCAAGCCGAGGCGCTGGAGCAAGTCGAACAGGAATGTCTGGCAGACAGCGAAGTGCGGGAGCGGCGGAGAGAACGCGAAGCCGCGCGACGAGCAGAACTCGACCGCGAGTACGTGGAACACTTTGCGGCGCGCGCGCGCGAACTGTTTCCGCGATGTCATCAAGCAAGAGAAATCGTCATCGCGGAACACGCGTGCCTCAAGTACAGCGGACGCGTGGGGCGTTCAGCCGCCGCCAAGACTTTAGACGAGGCGGCGGTTCGGCTCGCGGTGATCGCGCATATCCGACACACCGAAACCGAGTATGACACACGGCTGGCGCGCGGTAGTGAGCGACACGACGCGCGTATGCAAGTGGAGGACAAGATTGATCGCGTGCTGGCGCGTTGGCAAGCGCACAAATGATCGCCCAATCTATCTGAATGGCGATATGGAGAAACCAATGATTGAAATCGAAGACATTCCCAAAATCCGCGAACGCGACAAGCGCTTTGAAGAAATCCGCGTGGATTGCTACGGCCAGAGCGAAGAACTTGCCGCGATCGAAGTGTACTTCACCGATGCCGCGCACTTTCCTTTTGCCGCCACGTGGCGTGATCCTGATGAGACACAACACGCCGAACCCGTGACTGTGCTTGGCGTCGCAGAGGTGGACGAGCGCCGCGGCATCTTGTTGAAAGTGAAACGCGGGAACAAGGAGCGCCGCATCGTTGCAGAACAAATCTGGGCAGACGATAAGAAAAGCGCGAACGCAATCATCCTCGACGATTATCGCTATTGGGTCAGCGAGTTGAATGGACTCACTCCTGGATTCGAGTGAAAAAGGCGGAGACCACCTATGTCATCCAAACCCGAACACAAACCAGGGCGCAACGAGCCGTGCTGGTGCAGCAGCGGCAAGAAATACAAGAATTGCCATCTGCGCCAAGACGAAGACGTGGCGAGAGCTTCTATGTCTGTCGCGTCAACACCTCCTACAAAATCCGTCGCGCCATTCACACCGCCCGAGCCGCCGAAACCACAACCACCAACCCCTGAAGAACTTGCGGACCACGCCAAATGGGACAAATTTGAAGCGGCAGACCCTGAGGGGAAAATCGCGTTCTTTCTGGAACGATTAGAAAGCAAACGCCTTGATGCGGACGACGCCTTCGAAGCGTATCTTCAAATCCGTGACACTTTTAATCCGCGTCACGATGCCGCCGCGCGAACGCGCCTCATCGAATTGATCGAGCGATTGCGCCGCGACGCGCCAAAAGTATACCAAGACAGTGCGGTTTATCTCGAAGACCTCATCGTGTTTGCCGTGACGGACGAACGCTGGGATACACTGCCTAACCTGCTCGCCGAATTCGCCGACATCGCTCACAAAAAGCCCGACGAATTTTCCAGCGTGATGAAAATGATGCTTTATCACGGACAGACGCGACCACTGGTCGCGGCGATGAAATCGGCATGGCATAAGGTTTCGACATCGAAAGATATTTTGGAGTGGGGCGTCAACGAGTATTACGGAACGCTCGTGGAACTCGCGCTCTACCAATATCTCGAAACGACCACGACTCCTCGCGCCGATGATCCTGGGTTGCTCGAAGCGATTGGCGCGTTCGGCGGCAAGCCGAATCAAGAATGGCTCGCCACGGCAGTGGAGCATTTGAGCGCGCCTGCGGCCGCGCCTTGGCGCGTCGAAGATTTCGGCGCGATGGTGGACGCGGAAACCTGGGAACACAATGTCGCCGCGCTGTTGTTCGACTGGATGGCGGACCAGCATCGCCGCGCCGCGAAGCGTGTCCCCTTCAGCAAGAGTGACTTGTTCAAGGAAGAGATGCAAGAGATTTTGCATCAACAGATTTCCGAAGGCGCGCCACAGCAAACACCGAAAGGCAAACACGGCAAATCGAAGCGCGCTGCCGCGCAAGAGGTTGCCTCACCGCTGATTCCGCGCTACGCTCTGCTTGACCGCGCGCTCGTGGACAAATTTCAGTTGCTCGGCAGTCAACCGTACGAAGCAGGCACGCTCGTCGAACTCTTGCCCACCTATCTGCACTTTATCGCGCGGCTCGGCTTGATTCATCCGACCGAGATGGATGAGGCATTCGCGTCCTTCAAGCCATTGATCGGACACGCGCTCAAGCTACTTGATAGTTACGGCGCAGACATTCATCTCTTGCGCACGGTCGAAGCCGCATGGTCGGACGCGACGTTGGGTTCGTTGCGCGATGATCCCGACCTGGTTTCCGTGCGCACAATGCCCGTCATCGTTCCATCGATTGCGCCGACGACTGCGCGTGACGCGCAAACGTACCGTTTCAAAGTCAGTTATCGCCACGCCGACGATATCTGGTTTATCATCGAGGCATCCGCTAAGCACACGCTGGATGATTTGCACAGCGCAATCATTGATGCTGCCGATTTCGACGATGATCACTTGCACGCGTTTTTCCTGAGCGGGCGCGCGTGGGACAAAGAGACCGAATATGGACACGGTGACGCGTGCTATTCGAGCGCGATCCCAATCGGCAACCTACACTTGCGGATGAAGCAACGCTTTCTCTACCTGTTCGATTTTGGCGATCAACATGAATTCGACGTTCAACTGATCGAGACGAGTCCTGAACCACCGCACGAACACTACCCGCGCATTGTCGAGCAGCATGGCAAGATGCCGCCGCAATACCCAAACTGGGACGATGAATCGGAAGAGGAAGATGAACTCGACTCACCAAACCAAATGGAGGCGAAGATGAAGCAAGCGCAAACGAATTTTCGCGTCGGCGATTGTGTGAGGGTCAAAGATGGAGTGCAAGACCCTGACTTTGGCGCAGACATCGGGGGCTGGCAAGGCAGGATTTCGAACATAGACACGAGCGGCGACGACAGCACGGTCTCAATTCAATGGGATAGCATCACGTTGAAACAAATGCCCGTCGAAATGATCGAGCAATGTGAAGAGCAGGGCTTGGATTGGGCAGAGATGGCGCTGGGCGCAAACGAGGTCGAACCAGTGAAACCCAGAGACACCGAGCGCGATGTCACCAGAATCAAAGAGCAACTCTCGAACAAACATGGCTGGGTTTCTCTGGGAGAGGAAGGCAAACGAATTCAAAAAATACTCGCGGTGATGGATGCCGATGAAGACATCGACGAGTTCGGCGCGTGGGAAGAACACCTCGAGAAGAATCTGCGCTTTCCATTTGAAGCGGTCATCGCCGAGTCTCAAGAACGCGGACCGTTGCGTGGTGGCGACAAGGTTATCGTGACAGGCAATGCCAATGCGACGGACGAAATGTACGGCATTATCGTTGACCTCAAGATGGGAAGGCGGAAATACGCCTTTCCGTTGTGCGACCTCGAAGCCACAGACAAGGAATCGGCGAACTATCAACTGGTCAAAGATTACGCGGTCTGGTTTGCGAATCGTTAGCCCCGACTTCCCGATTGAAGACTTGCCCGATTTCTCGAGGAATTGAGCGAGAGAGCGGCGTGCCTGTTGTCTGCCAATCGCATCGGTGAATACGGCTCCTGAGATTGGATACGATTGTCGCCGTGAGTGATAGTTGACGGTAAACTAGGCAAAGCGTATACTATCAAAGAACGAATTGTGGCTCTTTGGTTTTCGGTGGGGTAAAACGGCGAGATTGACCATAATACACGAACGAAGGTCGCACAAGGTAGATGCCCAACCCCACTCAAAACCAAAGAACCCGAATTGTAGGTTTGCAGGAGGAATCGAATGATAAATCAGGTCATTCTTGACCTTCCCAGCGAAACATTGTTGGCGCTCAAGGTACTCCCCGAAACCGCTGGCGAAGCGTTGCGTATGGCAGCCGCCGTCAAGTTCTTTGAATTGGGGCGGCTATCATCGGGTGCCGCAGCGAGATTGGCGGGCGTGCCGCGCGTGGTTTTTCTTTCGCGCTTGGCAGATTATGGAGTAGATACGTTCCGATTGAGTGAAGAAGAACTTGCTCAGGAGACCCGCCTTGGCTGAAGTAATCTGCAACACTTCGCCGATTCAATACTTGTACCAGTTGGGCATGTTGGATGTTTTGCCCAAACTCTCCTCCAAAATCATCATCCCACCAGCCGTCACCGATGAGATTGCAGTCGGCAAGAATTTGGGTGTCAGTCTTCCCGACCTGGGCACACTCGACTGGGTAACGATTCGTCGTCCCGCGAGCGAATCGGCTTTGCCATTGATCACCGATCTCGGGGAAGGCGAGACGGAGGTACTGATGCTCGCACTTGAATTGCGCGATTCGGTTGTGATCCTGGACGATGATCTCGCGCGTCGTGTGGCAAAGGCGCTGAAAATTCGCCATACGGGTACACTGGGAGTGTTGCTGGACGCCAAGCGCGCGGGTCTCGTTCCAAAGATCGCTCCCCTGCTAGATCAACTTGATGCTTTGCGGTTTCGGCTTGCGCCGCATACCCGCGCAGCAGTTCTTAAACTGGCGGGAGAATAGTCGCGATGTGAGATGAGCCAAGTCAAGCTCACCGAATCAATGATCCGCGCGGCGGCAACGCCCGAAAGTTTCCAGCGCGGTAAATCCTATTTCGAGCAAGGCGCGATTTCAAACGCGGCGATTCAAGGCAACGCGGTGAGCGGCGATTGCGAAGGTACGCAATCGCCATTTTATCATGTACGCGTCGAACTGGATGAAGCAGGCATTCGCTCCGCCGATTGCACCTGTCTCTACGAATTTGGCGGATACTGCAAACATATCGTCGCGCTGTTGTTCGCCTATGCCCACAAGCCAAAAGAATTCGCAAAGCGCGAGTCGCCTTCTGAATTGCTTGCTGATTTGTCGCGCGATGACTTGGTAGCGCTGGTGTCGAAACTGATTGAGCGGCAGCCCGATTTGTACGACTGGGTTCACGCGGCGATTGCCATCCCGTCTACCGACAAATCGAAAAGAACGCGCCACAAAAAAGTGGACACAGAGGCGTACCGTCGCCAAGTTCGCAACATTCTGCATGGTCTTGATGGAATGAGGAGGTCGGAAGCGTACTGGCACGTTGGCGGATTGGCAAATGAACTGCGCGGCGTCAAAGATAACGCGATGAAATTCCTGGAACAGGGTGATGCCGAGACTGCGCTCGCGATTCTGCTGGCACTGCTCGACGAAGCGCACGATGCATTCGATTACGTTGATGATTCCAACGGCGAACTGGGCGCGTGTCTGGATGAGACGGGCTTGCCACTTGCCGAAACCATCTTGAGTTTGGAGATGAGCGCGGTCGAACGTGAACGATTGGTTCAGCAATTGCAGAAACTCGACCGACACCTGAGCAACTATAGCGTCGAAGGCGCGGCGAGTATCGCGCTTCAAGCGGCGATGTATGGCTGGAACGATGTGCCACCGCCATCGCGTATTACTCCGAGTGCCGACGAAGAAGAAGGGATAAATGGCGAAGACGAGGATGAAGAATACGCTGAAGATTCCGACCATCGTTATTGGCAACCCGCGATTGCCGACTTGACCGAAGCCCATATCCGTAAACTTAAGCTGGTGAGCGGCACCGGTCACGATGTCCCATCAAGACAACTGCCTGCACCAGTTGGTGGAAAAAGGTCACGAGCGCCGTTGAGGTTTGGCGGAACAGTTGGGATAGATGGGTCA
>Ga0194113_10011679_pt1 | contig 10369 bp, 6 predicted proteins | sample TA2MahC200mmetaG_FD_146193 | JGI IMG/M metagenome (GOLD analysis project Ga0194113, IMG submission 146193) | Freshwater microbial communities from Lake Tanganyika, Tanzania - TA2015017 Mahale Deep Cast 200m | ecosystem: Environmental > Aquatic > Freshwater > Lake | place: Tanzania: Lake... | reverse complement strand
ACTTCCCCTACAGAGCGCACGTCTATGACGTGAGGAGGAACGAGTACCTTGGCCAGGTTCACACGATCAAGAGCGAAATCGCCCCTGCCAGAGCGAAGGTCTTTGCGCTCCTGCCCTACAAGGTGAGCGAAGTCAGCCTCACTCTGGACAAGAAGGCATACAATCCAGGCGACGCGGTTTCCCATGAAGCAAAGATAGTCACATCAACTGGCAGGGCCTCCATGCACTGTCTGAGACTGGAGCTTGTCGGCCCAGATGGTCAAACGCCGCGGCACTACAGCCAGAACCTCCTCGCGCAGAACGGCGCCCATTCCGGCAAGATCCTCTTGAGCTTGAACGAGAAGAGAGGTAAGTGGGAGCTAACGGTGAAGGACATCGTATCTGGCGTGACGGGAAGGCGCAAATTCACGGTAGAGTGAAGAAAACAGGAAGCCAGCCCCGCAATTAGGTTCAGGTCTCCAGCGCGTGTTGCCTAGACGCTCGCCTTCAAGGAGATAAATCGAATGGGACTGTTTGCCGATAGCCAGATTGACGGCCTGTGTGAAAAGGTCTGCTCTCTGCTTGTTCAAGCAGGCATGAAAGTCGTATGCGACGAGATGACCCGACTGCTTGTAGCGAAAGGGTGCACGATAGCCCCTGATGGCAGGGCGCGTATTCCGAAGGAATTGATAGACGAGTTCGTTGACCTTCAGAAGGCGCGGCTGGCAAAGCAAAGACAGCAAGCGCGGGCCGCGTCAACTGCCGCTCGCAAACCATCGCAGTCGCAGGCGCTCATGAGCTGCGCATTCTCGCCTGGCCCGACAAGGTACTACGACTACGACCGCAAAGAGACTGTCCCAGTGGACACGGAAATCTTCACGCAGATGATGAAGTTTGCCGACGCAACGCCAGAGATTGCCCGAATCCATCCCTGGTTTCGTCAGGATATTCCGCAAGAGGTTGGAGGCGTGCAGAATGTGATACTCGGGTTGAAACTCACGAAGAGAGTCACTGGGATTGATGCCATCAACCCCAAAGAGGTGAAGTATCTCGTTGAGATTGGGGAGATTGTCACGGGTAGACCTGGGGATACCACATACCTCGCAGGTTCACAATGTATGACTCCGCCGCTAATTCTCGGCCATCGTGCAGCACAAGAGATGTTGGAGCGTGCAAGGTGCGGAGTGAAAAAGTACTATGTTGCAACGATGACGATGGTCGGTGCGACTGCCCCGGTTGACATTGCTAGTGCGGCTGTTCTCGCGACCGCTGAAGTTCTTGGGGGGCTGATCACCGCTTATGTTGTCAATCCAGAGGCGGTTTTCACCGGCACTGCGGCCACAACTGTCTTGGATATGGCAAGTGGGAACAACGCGATGAATGCGCCCGAAAGCGCCTTGCTTGATGGAGCGGTAAAGGAGTTATTTGACCAAAGATTTGGCGGACATGTGAGCGCTCATGTTCGTTATGCGCCAAACGCAAAAGTGCCAGGGCTTCAGGCGGTCTATGAGAACTTCTTCGGCGCGCTCGCTTCTGCCATGTTGCTTTGCTCAACTCCAGCTTACGCAGGGAACGGGAATCTAGATATCGGTGGCGTGGGCTCACCCGTGCAGGCAATGCTCGACATTGAAGTAATGAAGTCCCTGGCGAAGCTGAAGGATGGGATTTCTCTGTGCAGTGAGCCAATCTCGTTTGAGGGGCTGTGCGAGACGATTCGCTGCGGAGGCGATTTTCTGTCCAGCGAGCATACCTTGAAGCACTTTCGCAGCGTCTGGTCCCCACAACTCTTCTTGCGCCGCCAACTTGGGCATGACTGGGATGGTTCAGAGAAGGCGATACTTGACCGTTGTAATGCGGCATGGAAACAGAACTTGACCCATTACCAGCCGCCTGATTGGGATAAGGAGGTTTTGCGCGCTCTTGACGATTTGCTACAGCGTGCGCGCAAGGAATTCGGAGTCTGAGAGATTCTGACACCTGGAATGTGCAGGACCCGCCTAGAGCGGCTTCCAAGGCCTGTGGAGAAGGAACGACTGGATTGGACTCTCGTCACTGACCCCCGACATGTATGGTTCCTCGGTGGCTTTCTCTCCGATGGAAGAACGTGAAAAGAAAGGGGAAGGAAAATGAGCAAGAACGTGATTCTGGAGCCTGCGAAGGAGGTGCCCGTTCTGGCAGAAGGCGATGTTGTTGTAATCGGCGGGGGTCCGGGAGGACTGCCCGCGGCTATTGCAGCCGCGAGATTGGGGGCGAAGACCATTCTTGTGGAGAGATTTGGTTGTCTCGGGGGCTTGCCTACGACCAACTTGGTTGGCGCTCTCAGCGGCTTCTGTGGCTCCACAGCCTTCAAGTTTGGTAGAATGCTGCAAAGGGTTCCCCTCATACTGGGTGGGATTCCTGTGGAGATTATTGAGCGGCTGAGAGCGTTGGGAGGCGTGCACCAGGGCGACAGGTTCACGTGGGAGTCAATCCCCCATGACCCGGAGGTGTTCAAGTATGTGGCCGACCGAATGGTGGAAGAGGCGAATATCAAGGTGTTCCTACATACATGGGCAGTGGCGGCGACTGTGGAAGACAACAGAATCACTGCCGTCATCACGGAGAGCAAGTCCGGCAGGAGGGCGATCAGAGGCAAGGTTTTCGTGGATGCAACGGGCGATGCGGATGTTGCGTTCCATGGCGGGGTTGCTTACACAAAAGGCCGTTCTGCCGATGGGAAGACCGAACCCATGGGTAGCTACTTCAAGGTCGGTGGAGTAAGGCGGCTCACGGGGGAGGAGTTCCATAAGGGTGTTGACGCAGTCACCGGAGCAATCAACGAAGGCAAGTTGTTTGCCAGTTACCATGGCGTGGAGTATCGCCCATCCAACCTGCGGGACGACGAAATCACGCCTTGCATAACCAGGGTTGCCGGGGATGCGACGAATGTTGAGGACATCACCCGAGCAGAGATTGAGGGACGCAAGCAGACGTGGGAATATGTGCAGTTTATCCGCGAGAACATCGCGGGCTACAACGGGGCATATCTGTCTCAAACGCCGATTCAGTTTGCCCCGCGCGAGACAAGGCAGATAAAAGGACTCTACACGCTGACCGGCGAGGACATCCACGAGGGACACAAATTTGAGGATGGCGTTGCCCGGACATCCTTCTTCATAGACATTCACTGCCCAAGGGGCAAGGTTGCCGGGGGACGAACTGTTGACTACTGGGTATGCAGCAGGGATTGCAAGATGGACCCCAACTGCTACATGAAGACGAAGTTCCCCGATGAGCTTCTGCCATTCGAGAAAATCTTCTTCAAGAAAGAGGGCGACTGGTGCGACATCCCCTATCGCTCTCTCATCCCGGACACAATTGACAATCTCCTCGTGTCGGGACGCTGTATCTCGGCAACGCATCAGGCCATGGCTTCGCTAAGGGTGGTGGGCCCCTGTATGGCAATCGGACAAGCGGCAGGAACAGCGGCAGCGCTCTGCGTGGAGAAGGGGGTCGTGCCTCGATCACTCGAAATCCGGTCGCTGAAGGATGCCCTGAAGGCGGCGGGAGTCCTGCTGGACAACGAAGTGCGCTATGTCGCCAGAAAAGGTTCTCCCGTCGCCAATGCTTGAACCGTTGCAGCCATGGGTCATCATAAGATCAGGTATCGCAAGATTTTTCTCACGCCCGAGTCTGGTCCTCGTCAGAGGCTGGCCTTCATCATCACCGATGCCCACTCTCGACCCCGACGGCATGTTCGAGAGGGAACTTTGCGACCGTGAGGCGTTTGTCCAGTTCACGCTGAAGGAGTATGGCTAATGCAATACCGAACTCTTGGGAGAACGGGTCTGTTGGTGTCGGAGATCTCCTTTGGTGGCGTGGGGGCGATGGGGAAGTACGGGCCGGTGACGCCAGAGGCGTTTGATGAGGTGATGAGCCGGGCTTGTGAGCTTGGCGTGAACCTCCTGGACACAGCACCTGCCTACGGGCAGAGCCAGCGTGTCTTCGGATACCACCTGGCCCACAACCGCGACAAGTGGCTGATCTGCACGAAGGTGGGACTATGCGGCCCGGGGAACGGATCGGCGCGCGGGCCGGACGCGACGGCGATTATGGAGAGCTTCCCCCGGACGCTCGCGGAGTTGCGTGCAGACCACGTGGACATTCTCCTCATCCACAGCATCGAGCAGTATGGCCATGGCGCGGCCGCTGTCGAGAAGGTGTTGGGAAGGGGCGGGCTCGTGGACAGGATGCGTGCGCTTCAGCGAGAAGGGCGAGTGCGCTTCATCGGCGTCAGCGGGCATGTGCCCGAGCTGTGTCACGCGGTGCGCACCGGCGAATTCGATGTCGCGTTGACCTACAACTCCTTCAACCTTCTTGTTCAGGGAGCGGAGCGCGAGCTTTTCCCGGCCGCTCGGGGCCAGAATGTGGGTATCCTCTTGGGCGGCGCGCTGTATCAAGGCCTGCTTGCCGGTCTGACCGATTTCCTCGTCGAACGCAAGCGGTCGTTCTTCGAGAAATGCGACCCGGCGTTTTACGATACTCAAAGGCTTGTGGCGCGCGCAGAGCGGCTGCTCGCGTACTTCAACGGCGATGGCAAAGCGCTCAGACACGCGGCGATTCGCTTCTCGCTGTCCGATCCGGCCGTGTCGGCACTCCTCTCGGCAATGTACCGAACCGAGCAGGTGGAGGAGAATTGCGCGGCCAGCGACCTGCCCAGACTGACCGCCAGCGAGATTGAAGCGCTGTTGGCCGTATGAGGCCAAATTAGTTTCTGTTGCGGAAAGTTCTGGTCTGTCACCCTGAGCGAAGCGAAGGGTCTCCATTTGCGCCTCGAACGGGATTCTTCGCTTCGCTCAGAATGACAAGAGGGTTTCCGCAACAAGAACAAATTAGTTCTTGTTGCGGAAACGGTGTCGCGGCTCGTAGCTGAAGTCGCAAGACTTCGGAAGCGCCGCCGGACGGCGCAACGGCAGGGCTGAATTCTGGCGAATTCAGCTACCCGCGTTTCCCCAACAAGAACAAATTGGTTCCTGTTGCGGAAAGTCTCGGAAGCTCGTAGCCGAAGTCGCCAGACTTCGGCAAAGCCGAGGGAATGCCCGTCGGCGCGGTCTGAATCCTGGCGAGCCGGCTATCTCGAATCCTCATGTTGTTGCTCCCGCTGCCGTCCTCGGCGGCGGCTGCGCCATGCGGCGGACAGCCAGAAACCCGTTTTCTCGAAGAAAACGGGTTTCTTTGTGCGCCCAGCAGCGCCGGATACGGGAACATGAGGATTCTCGATACCCCTCTCTGGCGAATTCAGCTACGCGCGCTTTCCCCAACAGGAACAGATTAGGGTTGTTCCCAAGCCGCGAACAATGCTGAGGGAGTCATCTGCGGAATGAGTTGCCAATGCGATTCCGACCATAGCGAGGGATTTGCTGCGCCCCGGGTATTGCGAAGGCCCGTCGCGTGTTGGCTGGCAATCGCCTTGCTCACCGTGCCCTCGGGGTGCAGGCTCACGCAGTCGTCGCGTCCGTTGGCGCCTGTGCCAGCGGAGCAGGCCCGGCCGCTGTATTTCCGCGACACGTATGGCGACATGCGGGATGGCGTCGCCGCGCAGCCGCGCTGGCACGACGCGAGCGATCCTGCCTGGCAGCCGAGGATTCCCAAGCGCGGTCAGGCCGCCGGCAAGACTACGGTCACCGTCACGCTGCCCGCGGCGACCAGGGCTGTTCCTGTGCGCTTCGGCATACCGCTCGGCCAGGCGCCCACGACAGCGAACGTGGCCGTGTATGACGAGAGGGGCCGCGCCCTGGATGCGGATGTCTTCCCGCTGGTGGACTTCAGGTCCTGCCCGCTGCACTGGGTGATGATGTTCGGCGAGATTTGGCAATACACTCATCCCTACAATGACGTTCACGACCTCGAACGAATCATCGCGCCCGCCCGTGGCGCAAAAGGCAACCTGCCGGAGTGGTACAAGCCGAAATCCCCAAGTGGCATCGCGGCGTACCGCTGCGGCGACGCGGCGATGGCCATGGCATACGCTTATCTGCGCACCGGCGACCAGGAGGTGTTCAAGATCCTCAACGATCACGTCATGCTGTACTGCGACTGGGCCATTGCGCATCCCGAAGGCTGGTGCCATTACTATTGTCTGGCCTTCGGCCGCACGAGCATCGAAGTCATCGGCACCTGGAGCGACAAGCTGCCGGTGTACCTGAACCACCTGCCGGCCCTCGCTCAGCGCTTCGCCTGGCCGTTCGTTGTCGAAGGGCACTTTGACATCCATCAGGACAGCGGCAAGAAGCGCGTGCGCGGTGTGTTCATCGCGGCCGACGGGCGGTACGAAAACCATGTGTTCCGACAGGGCGTCTATGCTGAGAACACAGTCCCCGCACCCATCCCGGTGTGGTGCCCGCAACCACCCGTATCCGCCGATTACGACGGCAAGAAGATCGAGATGACCTATGACGCCGACCTCCAGATTGCCCGGCTGCTCCTGCCGGCCGGAAGCAAACCGGGTATGCTCACGATGACATTTGCCAGCCGGTACACGCCCTGACCCAGACAGGAGAACGTACGTGCTATGAGCAAGGAGTTACTGCTACCCATGATACAGTTAGTTGTCAATGCATTTGCGTCTGTGGGTTTGGCTGCCAGCCCTTCGCTGTACCTGGTCCGCGACGGAAGAGCCGCATCCACTATTGTCATCCCAAACCAAGCCGACTCGTGGACCCAGGAAGGCGCAAAATGGCTGGTGGAATATACTGCAAAGGCGACGGGAGCGAATCTGAACATCGTGCCAGAGCGTCAGGCTCCAGAGGGAACGCTCATCTCAGTGGGCCACACACAACTGGCCGAAAGGGCGGGCGTTCGCGTGGACGATCTGAAGTGGGACGGCTATAGAATGGTCGTAAAGGGAGACGTGCTTTACCTCATCGGCAGAGACGAGCAGTTGTTGGAGGGCACGGGCGCCAAAGGCACGAACAGGGCCGTCGTCGGGTTTCTGGAGGACTTCTGCGGCGTGCGCTGGTTCCTACCCACACCACAAGGCGAATCGGTTCCGCAGACCAAGGACATCCTTGTCCCCAAAGACCTTTCAAAGCGCTTCATCCCCGCCTTTGCTTACTCGGATGGCCGACGCCCTTACGGGACAGGCCAGCCGGCTTCGTTTGCGCATAATACGGGCACGGCGGCGGCTGTGAAGGCATATCGCATTGGGGCGCACACATTTCCAGTGTTAGTTCCTGCGGACAAATATTTTGACGAGCATCCTGAATATTTTGCGCTCATGGACGGCAAGAGGACAAAGGGAAATCATCTATGTACCACGAACCGTGACGTGTGGAAGATTCTGTTGAAAGGGGTCCGCGAGAAATTCGACCAGGGATACCAATCCTTTTGGCTTGGCCAAGAAGACGGGTACACGCCCTGCCGGTGCCCGGAGTGCCAGAGCTTGGATAGGTATGAAGCGGGGATATGGTGGGGGAAGGGCGGGGAAGAGTATCTGCACGACAAGCTGAAGAGTAACCCATGCGAGCGCTTGCTGCTGCTTTTCAAGTGGATAGCCGAGAAGTGCAAAAGGTCCAACCCGGACAAGAGTCTTGAGATACTGGTTTATGGGCCAACCTTTTGGCCGTCGAAGAAATTTGAGGAGTTTGGTCCTACGGTGAGGGCCGTTTTGTGCTGCATAGACCCAAGGCTGATCGAGGCCTGGCGCGGCAAGGTGGGGGGACTCTCGGCCTACACCTACTGGGGCGACACCACCGGCCCCATGGGTGTGGACGTCCACGCCACGCCAAGAGAAGTAGCCGAGAAGGTGCGCTTCCTGCGCGACAACGGGTTCGTTGGGATTCGGCACTTCTGGGAGGCCAACTGGGGCCTGCAGGGCCCAATGTTCTACGAGCTTGGGAAGCTCATGGGAAATCCCGGCCTGGATTTCCAGTCCTTGATCGCTGAGTATTGCGAGGGAGTCTTTGGCAAGAAGGCGGGCAGGACCATGGTGAAGTTCTTCGAGGCTCTTTACGCTCGGCACGCGGAAGTGCTGCCGCCCTTGGATTGGCACTGCCGAAGAGACCCTTCATTCGTGTGCAAGGACATCAGCGACATGTACCTGCTGGTGTATCCTTCCCAATTCCTCGCACAGCTTGACCATCTGCTGAGCCAGGCAGAGGCCGAGGCCGAAACCGAGAGAAATAGAAATTGGTTGAGGCTCACAAGGGACCACTTCGATTTCAGCAGGTTCATCAGTCTCATGCTGCACGCCTATCGCGAATACCGGGCGAATCCCACCAGCACAAATCGCCAAGCCGTCAAGCAGTGGGTGGACAAGTTCGAGCAACTCAGAGCGAGAGTCGTGAACTATGACGACGATTACGTCACGAACTGGTTCCCAGGATATGAGAAGTTCTGCAACTACATTACTTCCGATGGCGGAGGCGAATTTGAAGTCTATTACGTCGGCTGGAAGACGCGCAAGAAGGCCGTGCTTCAAAGAGGGCTGAAAGGGCTGGCGGTCGGTTACAATATCGGGGGATTCAAGCGGGTAATTGCCGAGCCGATCACCCTACAATGGGATACACCCAATATGATGCTAACGCGATGAGATCATGCGGTTCGCATTGAGCCGAACAAGTGGAGCGTGCGGACGACGCCTGATCAGCAGATGTTCGTCCCGGCGGCCGTTGACCCCGTGGCGGGGATAGCCGTTTCCAACCCAAAGGTATTGCCCAGAGCTCGGGAGGACCGAGATGACCGGGAAAGACAGAACCCTGAGAGCCCTGAGGTTTGAGCAACCCGACCGCGCACCCATCATGGGTGGGTTTCTGTCCCACGGGCCTTTTATGGAAAAGGCCAGCGGGATTCGCCCTTGGTGGAGCGCCCCGGAAGAATGCCTGAGGCGAGTGTACCATACCCTCGGTGTGGATGCCATCGGGGCCTCCATGCTGCCCAAGAGGCCAGAGGAATCGGCCACATTGAGCGACGGCCGAATCAGCGAGTTCGCAAGGAAGTCCGACCAGCCTTCGCGCTACCATTCCCCCGAGGACGTGCTCGCGTTTGTGCGCAAGCAGCCGCCCATCGAGTCGAAGATTCGCCAGTTTGACGCGCGCAAGGTTTACGACGAGATCAAGGCGACCTGTGAGCAGGGCCAAGCGCAGGCCGGTGACGAGAGGCTCTGGATCCCGTGGCGACTGCACAGAGACGTGTCCTTCCACCCCTGGCTTAGCACATTTGGGTATGAGAATTTCCTGGCCGCGCTCGCGCTCTATGAGCAAGAGATGGAACGGCTTTTCGCAGAGGAGGCGGCGCTCTCGCGCCTATGGAACGAGGTTCTGGTGAAGTGCTTCACCGAGAACGACTATCCGAAGGTCGTGTGGTATGGGCAGGACATCTGCGGGAACCGCGGCCCCATGGCCTCGCCTGCTCTTCTGCGCCGCATCTATTTTCCACACCTCAAGCACGCCTTCGAGCCGCTCTTCGAGGCCAAGATCAAGGTGGTCTGGCACTCCGATGGCAACATCAAGCCAATCCGCCAGGACCTGCTTGACGCCGGCGTGGGCGGCTTTCAGGGAATGCAGGAATTCATGGACGATCCCGATCTGAACAATGCCCTCGAAGAGCTGGCGGAGATGACGGACCGACACGGGGATCGGTTGATCATTTTCGGCGGCATCTCGGTCCGCCGAACGCTGGTGTTCGGCACGCCCGACGACGTGCGTGCGGCCGCACAGCGGTGCTTGGACCTGAGCAAGTCCCGCGGAGGCGGACTTGTGATCTTCACGGATACCAGCATCGGGCCGGACGCGCCGATCGCGAACGTCTTCACGCTCTACGAATACGTCACCGGCGTCAAGGCAACACGCTACCCGACTTAATCGCCGCCAGGCGACTCAGCCTGTCATACGCACAGGTCATCGAACGACTCCACCGTCTGAACGTGCAAGACCAACGCAGTGGCGCAAGGAGGAGTTCATTGGTCATTCGCGGACACGCCCGGTTTGGCTGCGGCATCGCCGCGCTATGTGGACTTGCCTTCTTTGCCTGGCTGCTCATGGGCTTGCCGGCGGCATCGGCCGCTGACCGTTTACCGCTCCGCATTGCGCCTATCAACCTGAGCGTGTTGACCGAGCCGGAGCATGAGGCGTTCGCGCGTGCGGCCATTGACCGCGCGGCCGAACTGGGATTCAACGTCATCGCGGTCGCCCACGACCGTTTTCCGCCCGTGCGGTATGTGGACTTCAGGCGCACGCCGTATCCCGAGGCGCAGCATTTCCCTGTGGAGCGTGTCACCGCCTGGCGTGAGCAGCTTCGACGGACCCTCGGATACGCGAAGGGCAAGGGGCTGCGCACCGTCACCGTCTCCTATGAACACTTTGCGCCGGCCAAGTTTTTCAAGGCGCATGAGAGCGAGTTCAATCCCGATGGC
>Ga0194113_10011674_pt1 | contig 10373 bp, 6 predicted proteins | sample TA2MahC200mmetaG_FD_146193 | JGI IMG/M metagenome (GOLD analysis project Ga0194113, IMG submission 146193) | Freshwater microbial communities from Lake Tanganyika, Tanzania - TA2015017 Mahale Deep Cast 200m | ecosystem: Environmental > Aquatic > Freshwater > Lake | place: Tanzania: Lake... | reverse complement strand
CCGCGGCAGGGCCCGGTCAACGCCTGGGTGCAGGTCGTCGACCTGCGGCTGGCCACGCTTCTCGAGCGGCACCGCATGCTGACCGAGGCGGCCGACCGCTTCGCCGCCCGCGTCTTCAACCCCTACGAGAGCAGCGCGCGCCTCGCCCTGCGCGATCACCCCCTCGACCGCGAGTGGCTCGGCCCGCGGGACCCGCGCAGCGTCCGCCTGATCGTCGTTGGCTTCGGGCAGATGGGGGAGTGCCTGACGCTGCAGGCCGCCCGCCAAGGGGCCTACGCGAACGGGCGTCCGATCCGCATCACCGTCGTCGACCGCGACGCCGAGCGCAAGGAACACCTCTTCCGGGAACGCTACCCCGACTTCGGGAGGATCGGCGCGCTCGACTTCATCGCCGGCGAGGCCGCCGACCCGGCGCTGCTGGCGGAGATCCAGCGGCTGGCCACGCTCCCCGGGGAGCTGACGACGCTGGCGATCTGCTTCGACGACGACTCGCGCAGCCTCTCCTGCGCGCTCGACATCCTGCCGCGCCTCCGCGAGGCGCGCATCCCGCTTCTCGTGCGCATGTCCGACGCGGTCGGGCTGGCCACGCTCCTGGAGTGCGAGGGGGAGCAGTGCGGCTGGGCGGCGGCGGTCCATCCCTTCGGGATGGTGGACGGCGTCTGCAACCGCGACACCCTCCTCCACGAGCGGCTGGACACCCTCGCCCGGGCGCTGCACGAGACCTACGTCGGCCATCGCCTGGCGCAGGGGGCCGCGCCGGATAAGCCGAGCCTGCGGCCCTGGGACCGGCTCGACGAGGCCTATCGGGAGTCGAACCGGCAGGCGGCGGATCAGATCGCCGTCAAGCTGCGCGCGCTGCGCTGCACGACCGCTCCGGCGGGGAGCAGGGGCGCGCCGGTCGACCGCTTCGCGGACGAGGAGGTCGAGATCCTGGCCAGGATGGAGCACGCCCGCTGGTGCGCGGAGCGGCTTCTGGCCGGCTGGACGGCGGGGCAGGCGAGCCTCGAGAAGCGCACGACGCCGCACATCGTCGGCTGGGACGATCTGGACGAGCCGACGCGCGAGATCGACCGGGAGCTGGTCAGGGAGATCCCGCGCGTCGTGCGCCGCGTCGGGGACCAGGTCTACCGGCAGGAGTAGGCCGCGGGCCGCGGCAGGTGCTACGATCGAAGCTTGGCGTTCGGGCGGGATCGCGCCCCGAGATCCGGCGCAATCGGAGGGAGGACACCATGGCGGACCGCCGTCGCACCGCGGACGGGACCTCGCGCCGCGACTTCATCAAGCTCTCGTCCCTGGCGGCGATGGCCGCGGCCGGCGGCGCGGCATCGGGCTGGCTCGGGCGGCCCGCCCGGGCCTCATCGCCGCGCGGCAACGCCCTGCCTGGCCGCATCGTGATGCTCCACGACGCGGCGGTCCATGGCCAGGGGACGATCGATCCGGCCCGCGCCGAGGCGGCCGTGCATCAGGGCGTGCGACTGCTGACCGGCGCAGGCGACACTGGCGAGGCCTTCGCCTCCCTCTTCCCCGGGCTGACCGCGAGCTCGACGATCGCGATCAAGGTCAACTGCATCGGCCCCTGCGACACGCGCTGGGAGACGGTGCGCGGCATCGTCGCCGGGCTGGCGCTGATGCTGGACGGCGCCTACGACCTCACCCGCGTGCGCATCTTCGACAACCGCTACATCGGCGGCCACGGCTACACGAACGTCAACTTCGACTTCGCCGGCGTCCGCCCGCACATCGCCACGGCGCCGCTGTGCAGCAGCGGCTACTACCCCGTCGCCGGCCACCAGCTCTCCGACTACCTCTACGGCAGCGACTACCTGATCAACGTCCCGGCGCTCAAGAGCCACACGACGCCGCACGAGATCACCGTCTCGTTGAAGAACCACTACGGCTCCTGCTGCCCGGCCGACCTCTGCGGATCGGGCGGGCCCCCGACGATGCTGGCGCTCAACGCCGACGCGCACATCCGCTCGAAGACCGCGCTGGTGGTCACCGACGGCCTGCGCGGCACCTACAACGGCGGGCCGGGCGAGAGCCCCCAGCTCTGGGCTTCGTTCCCCGAGGGCGCGCCCAACACGCTCTTCTTCTCGACCGATCCGATCACGACTGACTACTGGGCCCGCGACCTGATCAACAGCGAGCGCGCGCTGCGCGGCTGGTCGCTCAAGACCTGCGCCTGGATCGAGCAGGGCGCCGCCGAGCCCTACAGCCTGGGCATCGCCGATCCGCAGGCGATGGACGTCGTCCGCTACGACCCGGCGGGCGCGCCCGAGGCCTTCCTGCCCCCGCAGGGCGGACTCGTCCTCGCGGCCAACGCCCCCAATCCCTTCCGCGACGGCACGACGCTGCGCCTGCGCCTCGAGCGGCCCGGGCGGGCCGACCTGGCGATCTTCGATCCGAGCGGGCGCCTCGTGCGGGTCTTCCCGGAGCGGGACTACCCGGCCGGCTACAGCGCGGTGGGCTGGGACGGGCGCGACGAGAGCGGCCGCCCCGTCGGTCCGGGGGCCTACTGGGCCCGCCTGCGCTCGGGCGCCCGGTCGAGCTCCCGTCTGCTGCTCAGGACGGAGTAGCCCGGGGAGGCGGAGGATGGCCAACGAGCTGAGCGGCGCTCCCGCGCGGGGCGACACCGGGCGGGAACGCCCGCGGATCGGCATCCCGCTGATGCTCGATCTTCCCCTCCAGGACACCCACGCGCCCAGATTCGGGATGAACCGCAGCTACTTCGACGTCATCCGCAGGGCCGGCGGGATCCCGGTGGCGCTCGTGCCGGGGGATGCGGCCGAGGTCCTGCTCCACCTGGAGGGCGACGCGGCGGGACCCGGCCTCTCGCCGCTGGACGGCCTCTGCCTGGCGGGAGGCGGCGATCCCGACCCGGCCCTCTACGGCCAGCCGCGCCGTCCCGGCTGCGGGGATCCCGATCCCGAGCGCGACGCGATGGAGATGGCGCTGCTGCGCCGGACGCGCGACGGCTCGCTGCCCATCCTCGCGATCTGCCGCGGAATCCAGATCCTCAACGTCGCCTGGGGCGGGACGCTGATCCAGGACATCGGCCGCGAGCGGCCCGGAGCGGGCGAGCACTACTTCACGACCGGCTACGCGCGCGATCACATCGCCCACGAGATCGAGGTCGAGCCGGGAACGAGACTGCGCGAGATCCTCGGCGCGCCCAGGCACGCGGTCAACAGCATCCACCACCAGGCGCTCGACCGGATCGCGTCCGGCCTGCGCGTGACCGCCCGCGCGCCGGACGGGATCGTCGAGGCGGTGGAGCCGGAAGGGCGGGGCAGGCCGGCGGAGCAGCCGGGCCGCTTCCTCATCGGCGTCCAGTTCCATCCCGAGGAGGTCGTCGCCCACGAGCCGATCCGCCGGCTGTTCGAGGCGTTCGTCGCGGCGGCATCAGCCTATCGGCGCGCCCGCGGCGGCGCAGCCTGATCGCTGCGGGAGTGGGGGCGTCGACCGCGCCCGCGACGGCGGCGCCTGATCGCCGCGGGAGTGGAGTGGTTGGCCGCCGCCGCGCCCGCGCCGGCGACGGAATGGCCGCGCGGCCGCGAAGGAGCGTGGCCCGACCGGCGCCGCGCGGGACTCAGCGCCGCCGCCGCGCGATCCACTCCGCCAGGATCTCCTCCGCCTCTTCGGGCGTGAGGCCGCGGCTCACCGGCTCGCGGCCGGCGTAGAGGTCGACGCGGTCCGAGCCCGAGCCGACATAGCCGAAGTCGGCGTCGGCCATCTCGCCCGGTCCGTTGACCACGCAGCCCATGACGGCGATCTTCACTCCCGCTACGTGGCCGAATCGAGCCTTCAGGCGGGCGACGACGGCGGGCAGGTCGAAGTGCAGCCGGCCGCAGCCGGGGCAGGCGATGAACTCGGCGTGCGTCAGCCGGCGGCGCGTGGCCTGCAGCAGCTCGTCGGCGAGAGCGAGCAGACGGGCGGCGTCGGCCGCATCGGCCGCATCGACCGCATCGGTCGACTCGGCTGACTCGGCCGACTCGGTCGACTCGGCTGACTCGGCCGACTCGGCCTCCGCGGGCGACGGATCGCTCCGCGGGTCCAGATCGCCGGGCAGGGTGACGATCAGTCCGCTCGCGCCATGCTCGAGCAGGAGCGTCCCGGCCGCGACCGCGGCCACTTCCGGCTCGGGCGGCATGCAGGGCAGCACGCCCGGCGCCGTCGGATCGAACCGCGCCAGCGCGCGCGCCAGCGAACGGCCCGAAGCCAGGAGCCCCCGGCCGCGGAGACTGAACCCGGGAGTGCCCAGGCCCGCCTCGCTGGTCTCCCGCGCGAGGCGCAGGGCGACGATCTCCAGCGGCGAGGCTTCACCTTCCGCGCTTCGCTCCCGCTCCGCGTGCCGGACGCCTTCCCCGAGCTCGACGTGCCAGTGCAGGCGCGGATGCGGGCGCGGGGAGCCGTCGCCCCCGGCGGCCGGCAGGCGCCGCGCGGCCCAGGCGAGCCACGCCGAGGCGCGATCCATCCAGGCCCCGCCGCGCGCGCCGTGGCCGGCCGCGCCGGCGGCGGGGGGGACGCCGGCGGTGAGGAGGGCCTCGAGCGGCACGACCAGGCTCAACCCCGTGATCCCCTCGTGCCGCCAGGCCTCGGCGATCTCCTCCGGAAACGACGCCTGCGCGGCGAGCGGATCGGGCGAGTCCGGCCCGGCAGCCGCCGGATCGAACTCGACGCGCAGCGCGGCGGTCTCCGACCAGGGGATGCCGAGGCGGACGCAGAGGCTTTTCAGCCGCGCGCGCAGGCTCCGGGGCGGCGGCGCCAGCGGGCCGCGGACGCGGAGGAGAAAGGACTCGGGCCCCCGCAGCGGGATGCTTCCCGGTTCGAGCCGCGCGTCCGAGGCCGGCACGTGGGCGTGGGGCGCCTCGACATCGAGCCGCGCGGGGTCTGGGGACGCCCCATGCGCGCCGGCCTCCTCGCCGGCGAGGCGGCCGGCGTCGAGCGCGACCTCGACGATCGGCGCCGGCTGATCGGGCGCGGGTCCCGGCGCCGCCAGGCGCGGCCGCGGCCGGCTTCCGCCCTGCCCGCCGGGGACGAGTTGCGCGCCGCAGCGGAAGGGCGTCGCTCCGCCGGGGACGGACTGCGCGCACGCATCGTCGACGGCGCGCAGGATCGCCCGGCAGACGGGGATCTCCGCCGCCGGATCGCCGGCGAGGCTCACCCGCAGCGTGTCGCCGATGCCGTCGGCGAGGAGCGGACCGATGCCGACGGCGCTGCGCAGGATCCCCTCGGCGCCCAGGCCCGCCTCGGTGACGCCGAGGTGGATCGGCGTGTCCATGCCCTCGGCGTCGAGGCGTTCGACGAGCAGGCGGTTGGCGGCGATCATCGTCACCGGGTTCGAAGCCTTCAGCGAGACGACCACCTGATCGAAGCCGCCGTCGCGGCAGAGACGCAGGTACAGGAGCGCCGCCCGGACCATCGCCTCCGGCCCGTGCCCCGCCCGATCGGCGATGAACGCGGGGAGCGATCCATGATTGACGCCGATGCGCAGCGCGGCGCCCCGCTCGCGCAGCCTCTCGATCAGGGCCCCCAGCAGGCGGCGCGCGGCGTCGGCATCGGGGGCGAAGTTGCCCGGGTTGATGCGCACCTTCTCGACGTGCGCCGCGGCGGCGAGGGCGATCTCGGGCCGGAAGTGGACGTCGGCGGCGAGCGGCACGGCCAGGCCGCGGGCGGCCATCTCCGTCCGCAGCGGGGCGAGCGCCTCGGCGTCGGCGGGCGACGGCACCGCCAGGCGGACGAGCTCGCAGCCGGCGCGGGCGAGGGCGGCGATCTGAGCGAGCGAGCCGCGCAGGTCGCGGGGTGTCGTCGTCGTCATCGACTGCACGGCGATCGGAGCCGGCCCGCCGATGACGAGGGGCCCCACGCGCACCGGGCGTGTGGCGCGCCTCGAGTTCACGGCCGCCCCCCGGCTGTGCGGGCAGCAGCTGCCCCCCGAGGCCTCGGCTCCGTCAGCGCGTGCGGCCCCCTCGCCATCGGCTCAACCGTGCCGGCGGGGGCGCCGGGGTTCCCAGCGGCGCAGCAGGCCTCGCAGGAGCGCCGGCAGGCGCCGGCGGATCCAGGCCGGGCCGGCGATCTCGAAGTGCGGCGCCCAGCGCAGGAGATCGAGCAGCAGGGCGTCGGGGTCGCGCGTCGTCACCTCCGCCTCGACGCCGCCGTCGGTGAGCAGCTGCACATCCCGGCGCCTGAGGAAGCCCTGCTCGAGCAGCTCGGAAACGACGCTCGCGTCGAAGCGCAGCTTGATCGCCAGCGGTTCGTCCGCCGGGGTCCCCGGGCCGATCCTCTCGCCCAGTCGCGCGCGCGCGCGGCGGCCGGTCGAGGCGGCAAACCCCGCCGGGCGTGGCGCCGGCGTCGGACCGGGTGCGGATGCCGGCGCCGGAGCGGCGAGCAGCGCCTGCACTCCCGCCGTCTGGCGGCGCAGAGACATCTCGAGCGCCGTGCCCGCCAGCGAGGCGCGGCGCCGGAGCGCGCGGCCGAGCGCGAGCGCCTCGTCGAACGGCAGGTCGGGCAGCTCCGGCACGAAGGCGCGGCCGTAGACGAAGATCTTCGTCGAAGGGTCGAAGATGATCGGCGCCTTGAACTCGTCGCGCAGGCGGGCCATGTCCCGGCAGATCGTGCCCCGCGAGACCCCCAGGTCGGCCGCCAGGCGCGTCGCGCCCGGCTTCTCCTCGTCACGGAGGGCGGCGTCGATCCAGTAGAGGCGGCGCAAGGTCTCATGGGCGCGCTTCATGATTTCCCCCTTGCGAAGGCCTGCGTCCCCCGGTTCCAATCGCGGCAAGGCGCGAGCCGGTCGGCGGGACGGCGATATCTTACGGTCCGATCGCACCTTGCATCAAGGTGCCGCGCGTACCGGGAGAACCGCCCCGGGGGAGGCGCCGCGTCCCGGCGCGCCGGGGGGCCGAGGGGGCGCGCGCGACTCCCGCCCAGTGACGGCGGGGGGTGGGCCGCTTCGCGGCAGCCGGGGGGAGGCGGAAGGCGGGCATGTCGAACCGCGGTCGCCCAGGAGGCGCCGGGTGCGGGCCCGTCGACCCGCCGGCGCGGCGTGGAGCCGGAAGAGGAGGGCGGATGCCCGCGGCAGCGAGCCGCGCTCCCCGGGGGAGCGGGATGCTCCTTCTCTCCCTGTGCCTGCTGCTCGGCTGCCCTTCGCCCGCCTGGGCGGTCTCCTCCACGCCGCTCGATCGAGGCGGCGACCCCGCGACCCCGCTCGCCGAGCGGCCGGAGGTCGTCGCTCCGGCGGAGCGCGACGCCCGCCCCCCGGACGGCCCCGGCGCGCTGCCCGCCGACTCGCTCATCGCCTGGCCCCCGGACTGGGTCTGCGGGCACTTGCGCCATGTGACGGTGGAGACGGCGAGCATCTTCCGCCGCGGCGAGCAGGAGGGGGAGTACTTCCACGCCCGCTTGGCCAACGCGCTGCACTTCAAGACGCGGCCCGAGGTCGTCCGCCGAGGGCTCTACCTGCGCCGCGGGCAGCGCGTCTGCCGGGACGACCTGGAGGCGGCGCTGCGCAGGCTGCGCAACTACGGCTTCCTGCACGGAGACGTGCGCATCGGGATCGCCGCCGACGCCGACTCGATCGACCTGGTGGTGCGCACGCGCGATGTCTGGTCGACGCGGCCGGCCGTCAAGTTCGGCAAGCAGGGCAGCCTCTGGACCTGGGCGGCGAGGCTGGAGGAGACGAACCTCCTCGGCCTGGGCAAGCAGTTCATGGTCGAGGTCGGTCACGACGAGCGGGAGTCCTTCTGGGGCTGGGCCTACGGCGATCCGCAGTGGTTCGGCCGCGATCTCGCGCTGGGGCTGTCGATGGCCCGGGGCGCGGAGCTGCGCAGCGAGGGGCTGCTGGTGCGCCGGCCCTTCGCCAGGCCGACGACCCCGTGGGGGATGCGCCTGGACGCCTGGCGCTACGAGGGGAAGCGCATCGACCGCCGCGGCGGCGTGAACGGGCCGGAGTGGACGACGAAGGCGTGGCTCGCCCTCGCTCGGGCCGGCCCGCGAGTCGCCGGCGGGGCGCGCCGCGCGCTGCGCATCCTGCCGACCTTCTACTGGGCGAGCGAGACCTACCAGCCGCCCGACAGCACTTCCCCGGCGACGGCCGGCGGGCCCTGCGCGCGGCGGATCGCCGGAGAGCCGCTGCGGGACCGCGAAAGGCGCGCCGTCGGGCTGACGCTCGACTGGGTCCGCGAGGCCTACGTGCGCAGGCGGGGCGTCGATCTGCTGGACGCCTGGGAGGACATCAATCTGGGCACGCAGGCCCAGGCGCTGCTCGCCTACTCCCTGCGCCGCTGGGGAGCCGAACGGGACGCGGGCTACCTGCAGCTCGATCTGGAGCAGGGGCTGGACCCCGGACGGCGCGGCCTGGCCCGGCTTCTCGTTCGCGGCTACGGGGAAGTGGGCGCGGGCGGGATCGGCGACGCGCTGCTCGTCCTGCTCCTGCGCGGCTACGCGGCCCTGTCGAACCGGCAGACGCTGGCCCTGCGCCTGGAGGCCGACCTGTCCCGCGGCCTGGCGCCCCAGGACCTGCCGACGCTGGGCGCCGAGCATGGGCTGCGCGGGTTCGACGCCTACCGCTTCTGGGGCGAGCACGCCTGCGGGGCGAGCCTGGAGAACCGGGTGCGACTCGTCGAGGATGTGCTCGGGGTCCTTTCCCTGGGGGGCGTGGTCTTCCTCGAGGCGGGGACGACCTGGTCGCGCGGTTGCGCGAGCGAGGCGAAGGGCAGGGCCTGCGCCGGGGTCGGCCTGCGGGTCCAGGGCAGCCGGACCAGCGGGCGATTCGTGACCCGGCTCGATCTGGGTCATCCGCTGGCCGGCGCCGAGGAGGGCGACGGCTGGGTCGCTTCGGTCGCGCTGGGGCAGGCTTTCTAGGCTATCTTGTTGAGCGGGAACGAGCTGGAACCTACACTGCCCGTCGGCGGGCGATCCGGTCCTGATTGACAGGTGGTGAACAATTGGCCATAATGATTTCGTTTGGGTGCGTACAGCAAGCGGTGAGGGGACACAGACAGACAGGGGGGCGTCCGTTCACGGTGGGGGTACCGGGGATGGAACTCCTCGCGATCCTTGTTGATCGCGCTGCTTCTGACGTCACTGCTAGCTCGCACACCCCCGCGGAACGGTCCGCGGGGGTTTCCTTTGGCCCGGCGTTTCGCCCGGGCGCACCCCCACGGCCGCCGCAAACATGCCAGCAAACCTGACACCCGAGTACCTGCGCCTCGACGAGCGCTACCGCGCCGCCAAGGACCCTCAGGAGAGGCTCGACCTCCTGCGCGAGATGCTGCGCGCGATCCCCAAGCACAAGGGCACTGACCACATGCAGGGGGACCTGCGCCGGCGCATCTCGAAGCTCGAGGAGGCGATCGAGCAGGGGCGCAAGCGCAGCGGCGGGCGCGACCTCTTCCACGTGGCGCGCGAGGGCGTCGGCCAGGTGCTCCTTGCCGGGGCGCCCAACTGCGGCAAGTCCAGCCTGCTCGCGCGGCTGACGAAGGCGACGCCGCAGATCGCCGACTACCCGCACACGACGCAGATGCCGCTGCCCGGCATGGTCCAGTTCGAGGATGTGCAGATCCAGCTCGTCGACGTGCCGCCGCTGTCGCGCGAGTATGTTGAGTCGGCGCTCTTCAACGCCTATCGCGTCTGCACGATGATCCTGCTCGTGGCCGACCTGACGGCCCCCGATCCGGTCGACAGCGCGCTCGACTGCATGGCCCAGCTCGAGGAGAGGATGATCAGGGTCGTCCCCCACTTCGTGGAGCAGTCCGCCGGCAGCGTGGCCATGATCGAGAAGCAGGCGCTGATCCTGGGCAACAAGCTCGACCTCGTGGGACCCGAGCACGCCTCGGTCGCCGCCCTGGGCGAGGCCTTCGGTGCCGAGTACGACCTGTCCTTCGGCTCGGCGCTGACCGGCGAAGGCCTGGAAGGACTGCCGGAGAAGCTCTTCCGCGCCCTGCGGCTCGTCCGCGTCTACACCAAGAAGCCGGGCCGCAAGTTCGAGCGGGATCAGCCCTTCGTCCTCCCGGCCGGCTCGCGGGTGATCGACGTCGCCGGCGCGATCCACAAGGACATCGCCGAGGGGCTCCGCTTCGTGCGCCTGTGGGGCTCGGGCAAGCACGAGGGGATCAACGCCTCCCGCGAGCACGTCGTCGCCGACGGCGACGTCCTGGAGATCCACAGCGGCCGCTGATCCCGCAGCGAGCGCGCCCGCGCGCGAGTGGGAGCGCTGAGGGCGCCGGGGGTCGATGAAGGGCCCGCCGCGAGTTCCCGCAGCGGGGACGCCCGCCCGTGAGTGGGAGCGCTGAGGGCGCCGGGGGTCGATGAAGGGCCCGCCGCGAGTTCCCGCAGCGAGCGCGCCCGCGCGCGAGCGAGGACTGTCTGAGCGCCGG
>Ga0194113_10011672_pt1 | contig 10374 bp, 4 predicted proteins | sample TA2MahC200mmetaG_FD_146193 | JGI IMG/M metagenome (GOLD analysis project Ga0194113, IMG submission 146193) | Freshwater microbial communities from Lake Tanganyika, Tanzania - TA2015017 Mahale Deep Cast 200m | ecosystem: Environmental > Aquatic > Freshwater > Lake | place: Tanzania: Lake... | reverse complement strand
GCGTGTTCGTGGGGGCGGCGGCGGCGGATGAGGGCGAACGTGATACGAGAAGGGCACGCGAGCCCCGCCTTAGCTGACGAGACTGCCGGCCCCACGAGCCGAGCTCGTGGGGGCGGCGGCGGCGGATGAGGCAGAACGTGAAACGAGTATCGCGTCCAGCCAGCGTGAAGAGGAACTCGCGGGAAGGACGGCCGCGGCCTCCGTGCTTGCGCGAACACTCGGTGAAAGGTACGATGATGGCAAGGCAGATTCTGGCAGGTTTGATTTGTGGAATGTCCACGCCGCTGAGGAGCAAACGATGACTGCGACGGCAAAACCAGGTCGTGCTGTGATGGGTTCGGTTGCGTTGAGTTCGTTGACGATCGTGACGTTGTTCGTGCAGGTGCCGGCCGCGGCGGATGTCGTGATCCGGGCCGAGCACGCGGCGATTCGCACGGAGGGCGGTCCGATCGAGGGCGGATGGAACCTGTGGAGCAACGGCAGCGTGGGCCAACCGCTGCGGATCATCGACGCCGGGACGTTCCAGGTCACCGTGCGAGCCTGGGGCAGTCCAGCGGCCGGCGTGTGGCCGGAGATGGCCCTGCTTGTCGACGGCCGGGCGGTCGCGACTGTGAAAGTGGACCGGACCGATCCGCGGGACTATCCGTTTACAACTGACTTGACAGCCGGGATTCACGAGATCGCGGCCGCTTTTCTCAACGACGCGCGCGTCGATCAGGAAGATCGCAACCTCTACCTGCAACAGATCACCATTCGTCCGCCCTCAGGTCGTGCCGATCCGGTTCTCGTATCGCCGGAGGAATTGGCCGAGGCGGCCGAGGCGCGCGAACGAGAGATCGTCGCCCAGACGCAGTCGGCCATCGACAAGCACCGCAAGGCCGACGCCACGCTGCGCGTCGTGGACGCAGCGGGACAACCCGTCGTCGCTGCCCGCGTTTCGGTCGAACAGATCCGCCACGACTTCCTCTTCGGCTGCAACATCTACAGCTTCGACCGTTACCGGAACCAGGCGCAGAATGAAGATTACAAGAAGCGATTCGAGGAACTCTTCAACTATGCGACCGTGGGGTTCTATTGGCGATGGTACGAAACCGAACGAGGCAAGCCGCAATACGAATACACCGACAAGGTCGTCGACTGGTGCCACCAGCGCGGCATTCGGCTCAAAGGACATCCGCTGCTCTGGGGCACCGAGGCGGGCATCCCCGTGTGGTCCCAGGGCCAACCGTCACCGGAGATCCAGCGGCAGCGAGTCACTGAGATCATGCAACGGTACCAGGGCAAGATCGAGTTCTGGGAAGTCGTCAACGAACCCGCGCATTTGCCGCACCTGGCGATCGACGAGCCTTATCGATGGGCACGAGCGGCGGACCCGCGCGCATACCTGATCGTCAACGATTACTACGTGCTGGCGGACGGCTACCCGCCGTTCGTTCAGCTGCTCAACAAAGCGAAACAGGACAACGTGCCCTTCGACGGGATCGGCATTCAAGCCCACGAACCGCGAACCATGCGGTTCCCGCTGGACCGCGTGCAGCGGATCTTCGATCACTACGCTTCGCTGGAGAAGGAGCTGCACATCACGGAGTACACACCCGCGTCGTCCGGCCAACAGATCACCGGCTCGCACCTCCAGGGCAGCTGGGACGAAGCGGCCCAGGCCGATTACGCCATCAAGTTCTACAAGGTCGCCTTCGCCCACCCGGCCATGCGGGCCATTACCTGGTGGGACCTTTCCGACCAGGGCTCGTGGCTGCCCGGCGGCGGAATGTTGAGAAAAGACATGTCGCCCAAGCCGGTGTACGAGGGTCTTCGACAACTCATTCACGAGCATTGGAAGACCAAAACCTCCGGCGCGACGGACGATTCCGGGCGATTCGCCTTCCGCGGTTTCTACGGAGACTACCGCGTCGTCATCGACGGACCGGATGGCCGCGTCGAAATAACGCTCCGCCTCGCCAAGGATGAACCGCGGGACTATGTCCTGAAGCTCGCTCCGGAGCGGTAGCCGTGTGCACGCCAGGGACCGGGGTGGGCCGCGCATCGAGCACAGACTCGGGGTTTGCCGCCGACGGATTGCGATGGGGCGGCGTTTTTCTTCCCCGTTGAACAACGTCGTGCGCTGCCTAGAATACTGGTTGAGGCTCATTCTCTGCGTCGCGTTCAACACGTAGGGAGAAGGTGACACTCCCGCCGCGTAAACGCGGGGGCTTCCGGGGAACGGCGAGGTCGTACGTAGGGAGAAGGTGACACTCCCGCCGCGTAAACGCGGGGGCTTCCCGGGGAACGGCGAGGTCGTACGTAGGGAGAAGGTGACAATCCCGCCGCGTAAACGCGGGGGCTTCCCGGGGAACGGCGAGGTCGTACGTAGGGAGAAGGTGACAATCCCGCCGCGTAAACGCGGGGGCTTCCCGGGGAAATGCGGTGACGTCGCACGTAGGAAGTTAGGTGACACTCCCGCCGCGTAAACGCGGAGGCTTCCGTTCCCTGAAACCTGAAACCTGAAACCTGAAGTCTGAAGCCTGAAGCCTGAAGTCTGAAGTCTGGAGTCTGAACTCGGAGGAAGCTGATGCCTTATGTGCGGTGCGCGTGCGGCAACCGGGTCTTGGTGCAAGAGGGCCAAGCGGGGACGCGCGTGCGATGCAGGTGCGGTCAGGATCTGACCGTGCCGTCGCTGAGCTTGTTGCGTGGAGCGCGCACACCGACCGATTGGGCGGACACGGTGGAGCGGGAGTTTCTCTTTCTTTTCACGAGCCAGGAGCATCTTGCGCGTCGCATCAGCCAGGAGTCGTTGTTTCACTACGTATCGGCCTGTGATCGTCTGGTGGCGCGGCGTCTGGATCGAATCCGTGAGCGGCAGGGCATCGACATTCAGTTATCGTGCGCGCTGTTTCCCACCGGCCGCACGCTGGCGGACATTCAGGTGCGACCGGCGGGCGTCTTGCCGGCGGAGCTGTTGGAGGAGTTGACTCGGCAGCTCGAACGGCTGCCGAGTCCGCGCGTGGAAGATGGCCCCGTTGCCTTCTCGGCTCGCAAGATGGTCTGGGGCGGCAGTGACCGGCGGCCGGAATTTGATTTTCCGTTCACGCATTACGTGGAATCGGGCGAGTTCAACGAGCTGTTGGTCGACAGCGGTTGCCGGCCGGCGGAGCCCGACCCCACGGACGCGTTGCCGTCGAGGCCGACGTGGTGGAATCGGGTAGTTGATTTGGTTTCCCGATGGAAGCGTGGAGTTCGCGCGGGGCGACAGCCATCGCCGGCGGCCGAGCCGGCCCCGGATACGGACGCGGTCATGGCTCAGTTGGCGCTCGGGTGCCGAACGCCGGCGGAAGTGGAGCAGGAGATCGTTCGGCATCCCGGAGTGGCGCAGCTTTACCAGCGTCTCGGCGACCTGCGGGTTGGTTTGAGCGAGTTCGAGCGGGCGATTGCGGCGTACGACGAGTACATTCGGTTGGCGCCGAGCGACAGCAGGGGGTTTGCCTTGCGCGGGCATGCCTACTGTCTGGCGGGGAGTACGCGGCAGGGTCTGGCGGACTACACGGCGGCGCTGGAGCTTCGTCCCGCGGACGTCGGATGCCTGGCGGCCCGCGGCTCGATCTTCCTCGAGCTTGAGGCGTGGAGTCGGGCCGAAGCCGACTTCGCCGACGCAATCGGTCACGACCCTCGTCATCCGGGGCTATACGTTGACCGCGCCAGGGCTCGCTATTTGCAGGGCAAGGTCGGCCCGGCATTGGCCGACCTTGACGCGGCCCTGGCGCTCGATCCTCACCACGAAATGGCCTATGCGTTGCGTGGCACGGCGCGCCAGCAGCGGCCGAACGCCACGGTCCAGGACGCTCGCGACGCCGCCGAGGACTTCACCCGTGCGCTGGAGATCTCGCCCGACAAGGCCTGGTACTTCGCGCAGCGGGCCGAAGCCTATGCGACCCAGAACAAGTTCACGCTGGCCGTCGCCGATTGCGACGAGGCCATCGCACTGGACCCCCACTGCGCACTCGCGTTCGGCGTCCGCGGCTTCGCCAACCAGCAACTGGAGAACTACACGGAAGCGATCGCCGATTGCTCGGAAGCCATCCGGCTCGGACTGGAGACGATCGCCGTCTACATGAGCCGCGCGTCGGCCTACGGGGTGCAGGGCGAGCTGGATCAGGCCATTGCCGACTGTGACAGTGTATTGACACTTGCTCCGGACTTCGCCGCCGCCTTCAATCTTCGCGGCACGTTGCGACTGGCCCAGGGGGACGCCGAGGCCGCCCTGCAAGACTTCGCCGACGCCTGCCGCCTGGCGCCCAATTGGGCCACACCCTACGGGCATCGAGCCAACGCACACCGCGTGCAGGCCGAAAACGAACCCGCCATCGAACAGTACACGCGGGCGATCGAGTTGGAACCGAACAACCTGGTCGCGCTGATCAACCGAGCCCTCACGTGGGTCGACCTGGGGGATTTCGACAAGGCGTTCGACGACTTGAACGAACTGCTGCGCATCGACCCGGACTTCGTCGCCGGCTACTATCACCGCGCCGAACTGCTTCTCCGCCAGGACGAATTCGACCGGGCACTGCGGGACCTCGATCGCGCGATCGTGCTACAACCCGATTTCGGCGCGGCGTATTTCCTGCGCGCCCAGGTGTTGTTGCACCAGCACAAGAACGAGGACGCGCTTCGCGACTACGACCGGCTCGTCCAGCTCAATCCGAGCTTGCCGGCCGCGTTCATCGGTCGCGCCATCGCCTGGATCCACAGCGGCAACCAGGACAAAGCCTCCGACGATTACCGCGAAGCCGTGAACCTCGATCCATCGTCGGCCGACGACTTCCTTGTCGCAAGGCTGCTCGCCGAGGCGCGTGTCATGCACGAGCAGGAGGACTTTGCCGGCTCGATCGCCAGGGCCACCGATATCCTGGAACGCGATCCGGAGAACCTCGCCGCGCTGTCCGCGCGCGCCGCCAGCTACTGGTACTCGGAACAGTGCGTCGAAGCGGCCGATGACTACTCCCGATTGGTTGATCTGATGCCCAACGCCAGCCACGCTTACAGCGGCCGAGGCCAGGTCTACGCGGAGATGGGCGAGTACGACGCGGCACTGGCCGACCTCGACAAAGCCGTCGAACTGGCCCGCCAGGCGAAGTCGAAACTCATTCTCGCCTACGCGCTCAATGGCCGCGCGCTCGCACTCACCGGCCTCCAGCGATTCGAGGACGCCGCTCGCGACTTCGAGCAGTCGGTCCAGCTCTGCCCCGACAATGCCTGGGTGCACTACAACCGCGGACTCATGTACCGCACCATGGGCGATCTCGCCCAGGCACGCGAATGCCTGGTCCTCGCACTGAAATCCCGCGACCCGGCCCTCACGCCACGCAAACGCGAACGCGCTCGAGCTTCCCTCGCCGGCCATTGACGCCGCCATGACGGTCGAATGTCGGACGATCAGCAATCAGCAATCAGCAATCAGCAGTCAGCGATCAGCAGTCAGCGTTCAACCTTCAGCGTTCGACGTTCGCAATTCACCTCTCACCTCTCACCTCTCACCTCTCACCTCTCACGGCCCGGCGTCGAGGCAGTGAAGGGTGGCGAGGGCGTCTTGGACGATGATCTCCAGCAGGCCGTCGCCGTCCACGTCCGCGACAGCCGGCAGGCTCAGTGTCGCCGGCGCCTGCCACGTCCAGAGGATCCGGCCGGAACCGCGGTCTCCGGTGACGGCCACCAACGTGTTGCCGGCCGGGAAGAGGATTTCGTCGCCGCGGCGGCCGTCGATATTGGCCGCGGTGACTCTCGGGCCCGTCGGTTCGGGCGCTGCGAGCGACCAGAGGACTTGGCCGGACCGCGGATCGATGGCGCGCACGCCATCGCGGTACCCGGCGGAGGCGATTTCGAACGAGCCGTCGCCGTCGAAGTCGACCAGCGCATGCTTGCATGGCGTCGTCTGGCCTTCGTTGCCCTCGCCGGGCTTCACCGGGTAGTCGATGCGTCCAAGCCCGTGCCAGACTGGTTTGCCGGTCACGTCGAGCAGCGCGAGGATGTAGGGGGAATCGAGCAGCACTTCCGGCTGGCCGTCGGCGTCGAAGTCATGAACGAGCGGTTCTCCGTAGGCCGCCCAGGCCGGCAGCGATTGCCGCGACGCGAGGTCCGCGCCGTGCAGGATCGTCCCGCTGCGTCCGTCCGCGATCCAGAAACAGACGGGATGGAGGCAGACCAGGTCATCGCGCGCGTCGCGAGACATGTCGACGGTGGCGACCGGCGCGCCGGCCCACGCCCAATGGAACACGTCGGGCAGCCGAGCCTTGTCGCGCTGCCAGACGGTCGTCGCGTCGCGCCCGCGGATGACCTGCCCGACGTCCGAGTGCATGAGGCCGCGGCGCGTATTGACGAACAGATCCGTCTCGTTCGGATCAAGGAACCTGCCGGGCCACCAGAACGTCAGTGCACCGACATTCCAGGCCGGCGTGGCACCAGGTATCTCCTCAAACGGTTTCTCCCACATGGTCGCGCCATCGCCCCGGTATGCCACGAGCACGGCGTGGCCTTCGCGTGCTCGATCGGCCGCGACGATCTCGCACCCGCCGTCCCCGTCCAGGTCGGCAGCCAACAGTCCGAGCGTCCGCGACCCGTCGCGCATGCCGCGACCCGGCCGCCGCCACTTCAATTCCGGCGGATCGCCGGGGACCCGCGGAGGCGACAGGGCGACCAGCTCTTCTCCAGGCCCTTCGCTGATCACCGAGAGCCGCTCGTCACGCCCCAGTTTGGCGGCGATCGGCGGGGAGACATCGACGCCGAGCGGCTGGTTCTCCAGGACGCGCACCTGCACGTCGCGCCCGACAAGTTCCGCCGTCCCGCGCGCGGGCAACACGATCCGCACGATCGCTACTGACTGGTTGTTGTCACTCTGTGGATCAATCGGGAGCACTTGGCACGAGTCCGGCAGTCCGCCGACCTCCCACACGGTGCTCACCGAGCCGTCAGGCTCCACCCGGTGGGCCGACAACACGACGTGCCGCGACGGTTCCTGATCCCACGTCTTGACGAGAAACGCGGGCTGGCCCGCGTCGTTCACCAGAACGTGCCTCATCCCCTGCGATGCGGTGGTGGACCAGAGCGATCCCAGGCGCGGAACGTCGGCCGAGCACCAGCCGGAAGCGGACCGCGACCAGATGACGGTCGGCGCGGGGCCGGTCAGCCGGACCAGCTCGATCTGCCCGGCGTCGTGGACCAGCACGCCACGCGCGCTCGTGGTGAATAGCTCGGCCACACCGTCGGCATCGATGTCATGCACGCCCTGAAGATAGCGCCCCGGCAGATCGTGCACCACCCGGCCGGTGGGCGCGTCGATCACCGCCACGTGCCATTGCTGGTCGCCCGCGTCGTTGAACAGGTTGACGAGGATCTCCGGCCGGCCGTCTCCCGTGACGTCGGCGACCGGATGCGGGCCTACCTGGGGCCATTTCTCGCGCTTGTCAATGTCCTGCTCGATGTCCCGCCGCCACATGACGGTCAATCGGTCCGGCTCCGGACGGTGCCGATCGAATTCCAGCACGTCGATGTGGCTCTGGAAGTCGCCGATCGTCACAAGTTCGAGTTGCCCGTCGGCATCGACGTCGACCGCGCCGAACCATCCGTAAGGACGACTCGCATGGTACCGAAGTTCGCTCTCCTTCCGGCCCGTCGTGCCCTCGAAGATCATGACACGGTAGTGCGCGGCGACGCATACCTCCAGCACTCCGTCGCCGTCGATGTCGCACACGATGTTGAGAGGATTGAAGATCACGGCTTCCGGTGGGTCTGTCGCCCACACGCGCCGCGGCTGATCGAAACCCTGGTCGTAAGCAAACAGCTCCAGCCGGCACTCTCTCTGGTCCGTCCACGTGTGATTCCACGCGACCCGCTGCAATCCGGCGACGTCCGGCAGCAGCTTGGCCCACCGCTCGTGAAACGTCTCGGCCACGGGCCGCAGTTGGCCGCCGCCTTCCACGTCGAGCGGAATCGTACCCGTCGCGGCCCTCGGCCAGGAATCCGGCACAACGGCCGTGTCCGCTGATAGTGTCATTGAATGGTCACCCACGGCGGGCACCATCGCCAGCCGCGGCCTGCGCCCCGCCAACGCGTGGCTCCACGCGACTTCCGGCTTGCTGATCGTTCCGCGACCCGGACTGCGTCCGGTCAGTTGGCCGTCATGCCCGTAACGCCGCCACTCCTGGGCGAATGCCGCGCGTCCGAAAAGAGTTGCGAGGAATATCAGCCCGATCCCGAATACCGGCGTCCAGCAAGCTCCGACACTCTTCATGGTTCTCCGGCCTCCTTACTCCACAATGACGGATGGGACAAACGGGACCGATAGAACCAATGAGTTTCGGTCATTCCGTATTCCGGATTTCGACCGCGTGGCGTTCGGTCTTGTTCGGGCAGCATGACCTGAATGAACCAACCTCCACAGCTCCGGCAATTTGCAGTAAACGCGACCAAACAGGGAGGACTGCCGCTACGCAAGCGCGCAGCGGTGAATTCACCGATTGGCGATCGCATCCAAGGATTGCTGCCAGAACGTCTGTTCCGCGGCGAACCCGTGCGTCTTGCAGAAGGAAATCAACTTCCGAAATCGCTCCTGCGGATCCGCGCCCGTGGCGTGGCAGAGCTTGGCGAGGCAATGCGGGCAGAGCCACATGGGCCGCCGGTCCGATTCCGCCTGGTGATTCGACCCGCACATGTTGCATTCGTACAGCGTGCAGTGTGTCATGGAGAACATGTGGCCCGTTTCGTGTGTAGCCGTCTTCAGCGTGCGTCGCAGGCAGAGGCGAAACGACTTCTCGTCGGCGTTCGGATCGCCGTAGCGATAGATCGACCACACGCCGACGCGGTGAACCAACGACGCCTGGCCGAACACGAAGTTCCATCCCTCGCCGGGCCACAGGTCGGATGTCGTCAAGGCAATGAGGGCACACGCGTCGGTCGGCAATTTCGGGCGGAGCACTCGATTCAGCACATACGACGTGAGGATCTGTTTATCGCCCCAGCTCGGATGCGTGCGGCGAGCTTCCGCGGGAATGCTGCTCAACGACACGTCGGGCCGGATTCGGACGGGCAAGCCGAAATAGATGCCCATGAACTCGGCCGTGATGTCGATGACTTCACGCTGTGCGGGGTCGAACGAGCCCATAGGCTGGATGTAGATCGCGCGGCGGACGCGATCGGGAGTCACCGGTCGGCCTTTGACGTACTCGCCGTACGTCTGGCCCGGCTCCTCGTGCACATCAAGCCACTCGCCGGGTTTCGGCGCGGCCAGCCGCGAGTGCAGCGGCACCAGCTTGTCAAACGGGGCCGGAAGTTGGTCCTTCGTGACGCCCAATGGTTCCGCTCCTGGCAGGCAACCGCAGCAGCCAAGCACTCCGACCGCGAAAAGCAAACGAGCGAATGCGTTCATTTCGTTCAGTCCTTTCCGAAATTGGCGCGCGTGGCGTACGAAAAGACGCGCGCAGGCAGCACCGACGCCCGGTCCGCTCCCGCGTGCCGCCGGGATCGTCCCGGCGGACGCCGGGCAACGCACGGGAATGGGACTATTCAGTCGTGGCGCACGCCGGGACGAGCCCGGCAGAGAGCCGTGGCGGTGGCGCGACCGGCATGAGGCGGATCAGACGGCCGCGTCGATGTCAAATCCCTTGCGATACGGACGCGTCAGCAACGCGTTGGCCTCGTCGTCGCCCACGAACCGCTCCGCTTTCGAATCGAACTCCAGCACGCGTCCCAACTGGTATGTGGTCTCCTCCAACTTGAACGACACAGCGCGAAGGTTCTCGCAAACGGCCTCGAACGACTCCACCACCTGGGCATTGTCGCCCAGCAGCTTCGGCTTGTCGCGGAACGGCACCGGTTCACCCAACCGGTAGGAGATGTTGCCCAGATGGCAGAGGGCGGCGGAGTAGTGGGCCACTTCCGCGCCGCAGTTGCTCATTTGAGGATTGCCGTTGCGAATCGCCGCGATGAACGACCCGAACGGTCCACCGGGCGTGACCGTTGCATCGCCACTGACCGGTTCCGCATCACCGCCATTCTTCGGATAGAACTTCCCGTTGGTGATTTTGCCTTCCGTCGTGTAATACTCGTTGGCCACCTTGAACGGCGGAGCGTCTCCTTTCGCCACCAACCCGCGCGTTTCGAACACAAGAAGCGTCTCGCCGAATTCGTAGACCGACAGCTCCATGTTCGGCGTCTCACCCTGATCCGGCTCTTGCGGAATGAACCGCCCGCCCAGGCTCCACACGCGCGTGGGCAGCGTGGCGTCCTTGATGGCCCACCGCGCCACGTCCATCTCGTGCACGCCCTGGTTGCCGATGTCGCCGTTGCCGAAATCCCAGAACCAGTGCCAGTTGTAGTGGACCAGGT
>Ga0194113_10011669_pt1 | contig 10375 bp, 6 predicted proteins | sample TA2MahC200mmetaG_FD_146193 | JGI IMG/M metagenome (GOLD analysis project Ga0194113, IMG submission 146193) | Freshwater microbial communities from Lake Tanganyika, Tanzania - TA2015017 Mahale Deep Cast 200m | ecosystem: Environmental > Aquatic > Freshwater > Lake | place: Tanzania: Lake... | reverse complement strand
CCTCGCCCCCGGCCTCGGCGAACTCATCGTCAGCGCCGAGCGCGCCGTCCACGTCGCCCGCCAACTCCGCCGCCCGCCCGCCGCCGAACTCGCCCTCTACCTCGTCCACGGCCTCCTGCATCTGGCCGGCTACGACGACGGCACAGCCATGCAACGCCGCGCCATGCGCCGCGCGGAGTCGCGAGTGCTGAGAACGATTCGCGGAGCCGCGAAACTCCAAATCCGAACCTCCAAGCTCCAAAAAAGCTCCAAGCCTCAAGATCCAATACGCGCTCGGCAGACGAAGGAATCATGGACCTAAATTCTGGTGCTTGAGATCTCCTTGGAATTTGGAACTTCCCACCGCCCCCACCGCTTCACCTAGTTACCGCCAAATCTCGCACTCCGGCAGATACTTCTTCAGCGCCTCCACCCCCGTCTCCGTCACCTTCGTGCTGCGGAGGGAAAGCAATTGCAACTGCGTCAGCGGCTTCAGGTGTTCCAACCCCGCGTCGCTGACCTTCGTGTCGGTGAGTAAAAGCCACCACAACTGCGTCAGCGGCTTCAGATGGGCCAGCCCCGCGTCGCTGACCTGCGTGCGGCCGAGGTGAAGCCTACGCAACTGGGTCAGCGGCTTCAGATGCACCAACCCCGCGTCGGTGACCTTGGTGCCGTCGAGGCCAAGCACCAACAACTTGGTCATCGGCTTCAGATGAACCAGTCCAGCGTCGTTGACCTGCGAGCCGCCGAGGTGAAGATCCTGCAACTGCGTCAGCGGCTTCAGATGCCCCAGTCCGGCGTCGCTGATCTGTGTGCCTTCGAGGTAAAGCCCCCGCAACTGCGGCAGAGCCTTGAGGGCAGCAAGGTCTTGATCCCGAACATTCGAGCCCTCCAAGAGCAAAGATGTAACCTTTGAAGGGTCAACGCCCTCAAGTCTTTCGGCAATGACCGACGGCAACGCCGGTGCGGGTTTGCCTCCGCAAGCTGCAAGGGTGGCGGCCCAGCCCGCGACGGCCACAAGCGTTGGGAGAGCCGAGCGCGCAATGAATCGTCCTTGGTTCATGGGGGCGGAGTGTAGCAGCGGACGGCTTGGGATTGCAATGCGCGGAGGGAACTGTGAATCTGGCGGCCAATGAAGCAGAGAAACTCCGAATTCCAACCACAGCCGTCCCATGGGTTGAAATAAAGAGAGTTGGCGTCCGGTGATTTTCCTGCCACTCAGCAAGGATGAAAAAACACAACCGTCGTCCGCCAACCCGCTCCAAACTGACCGTCCTGCGCCAGTTTGCAACCTCATTCCCACCCATGTGACGAGCCAACTGGCCCGACTCACCGGCGCGGACCTCTTCGCCCGCTCCTTCTCCAATTGGAGCCACGTCGTCGCGCTGCTCTACGCCCAACTCGTGCACGCCATCGGCCTCAACGACGTCTGCGACGGCTTGCGCCTGCACTCCGGCCCGCTCTCAGCTATCCGCGCTGGCGGCAGCCGTTATGAGGATTGAAAGCCGCTCTCTCGCGCTCCGCAGAATTTCCGCAGGATTTTTGCCGTTGGGCTGGGGTCAGGCCGCGCTACACTGCCGTTGAAGTCAGAGAGGTTTGCCATGACGATGGTAATGTCGCAACGAGATGGCGGCCGGGTGTTCCGGGGCCGTAACGCAGACACTCTTGTCTGCGATGCTCAACGCACGCTGCGAACGAGGGTCTCCGCATGGATTCCATCCCGGCGCGAGGGAGCCGCAACCCAAAGTAGCCGCCGACGTAAGGAGGCAGAGCCATCGGAGGGCGATTGGAATGAGCATGAACGGGCCGTTACGACCCTCCATGCTCGCCGCAATTCCCATTCGATCACTCTGTCCTCCAACGAACCGACAACGCGGAATCAGTGTTCTGAATGTGGGAGCGGCCTCAGTGCCCCGACCGAGAGCGACGCCATCTGCCGGGGCAGTCGGGGCGCTGAGGCCCCTTCTACATTCAGCGGCGTTAGACTCCTACGGTTCATGGCCCCGTGACGATTTTGTCTGCTGCTGAAACCCCCAAAAAACCGAAACATTGAAACTTGGAAGGAGAATGGCCATGACAACTCACAGGATTCTAACTCTGTCGAGTGTGCTCACTCTTGTCCTGGGTCTGCCCCCAGGGCTTTTGGTTGTTCGGCGCTAACCTGTTGGTGTCCCGCCTTTAGGCGGCAAGGTGTTCAAAACCGCCTAAAGGCGGGACACCAACGACTAACATCCGCAAAGCGAAAAGCCCTGCGGATGCGCCCCGCTGCGTCGCGTTGCGAGGTTGCTCGTTGACGCCGGGGCGGCCTCGCGTCCATCATGGCGGCTGTGAGCACGATTCTTGGTTTATGCGATGGCGTCGGCACGGCCCGGCGATTTCTGCTCATTTCACTAGCCGCCCTTGCGCTCGGCGGTGCGCCGGCTCGCGCAGCCGATGTGCTGTGGATCGAGGCGGAGCGGTTCGACGACTACGGCGGTTGGAACAACGACGCGCAGTTTATTGACCAGATGGGGTCGCCTTACCTGTTGGCGACCGGCATGGGCGAGCCGGTGAAGGATGCCGTCACGCCCGTCGAAGTGCTGCGCGCGGGACACTACAGGCTTTGGGTGCGCAGCCGCGACTGGGCGCCGGATCCTCATCCGGGGCGGTTCAACGTCCTGCTGAATGGCAAGTCGGCGGGGCGCGATTTTGGCGCAAGCGGGAAGGCCGGTTGGTGTTGGGAGGACGGCGGCACGTATGAACTCTCCGGCCGTGTTGAACTTCGCCTGCACGATCTGACCGGTTATTACGGTCGTTGCGACGTGATTGTGCTGACCTCGGATTTGAACTGGACACCGCCGGACGACAAGAGCGCGATTGCGGCGCTGAGGGAGCGGTATGGCGGCGTAAGCCGTGAAGTCAAGGGCATGGGTCCCTACGACGTCGTCGTTGCTGGCGGCGGTTTGGCGGGCTGCACCGCAGCGGTGGCGGCGGCGCGTCTCGGCGCGAAGGTCGCGCTGATCCAGAACCGTCCGTTGCTCGGCGGCAACGCCAGCACGGAGATTCTGGTGCCGCCGGTCGGCGTCTGGCCTTCCAAGCACAATCAGCCGTTCAATCCGCGGGAGACGGGCTTGCTCGAAGAGTATCGCACCATCGGGAACCAGAGAACCGTCGAGGGGATGCTCTATTCCGAGCGCCTGTTGAGGTGGGTGAAGCTCGAACCGAACCTTGACCTGCACCTGAACACGCACGCGACCGGGGTTGAGATGCAGCGCGGCTCCAAGAACCGCATCGCGGCGGTGCTGGCGGTGGACACGCGCAACGGGCAGCGGATGCGGTTTGGCGGACGCGTCTTCATTGATTGCACCGGCGACGCAGTGGTCGGCGTGGCCGCTGGGGCGCAGTATCGCCACGGCAAGGAATCCAAGGCAATGCACAACGAGCCGTGGGCGCCGGAGACCGAGAATAAGAACACGATGGGCAACGGGCTGAAGTATTACTACCAGGACACCGGCAAGCCCCAGCCGTTCCAAGCGCCGGCGTGGGTTTACGAATTTCCCTCGTGTGAGGACTTCGCACCGGGCCGGCATCCGCGGTTCATCAACGGCATCGAGGTCGGCGATCAGTGGATGTTTGAACTCGGCGGCATGCAGGACACCTACGCTGACGCTGAGGACATTCGCGACGATCTGCTGCGGCTCATCTTCGGACTGTGGGACCATTTGAAGAACCATTGCGCGCGCGACAAACAACGCGCCGCCAACTGCAAGCTGTCGTGGGTCGGCTACGTCGCCGGCAAACGTGAGAACCGCCGGCTCATCGGCGACCACGTGCTCACGCAGAACGAGATTGGCGAGCAGACGTTGTTCCCGGATCGCGTGGCCTACGGTGGTTGGATCGTGGATGATCATCACTCGGGCGGCTTCTTTCACGTCGGGTCGTTCGGCAGACACTACGACGATCCGAGCCTTGCTTATGAGGGCTTGCCGTTCTCGATTCCGTTTCGCTGCCTTTACTCAAAGAACATCGAGAACCTGCTGATGGCGGGGCGCGACATTTCCGCCACGCATCTCGCGCTGGCCGACACGCGCGTCATGCTCACCTGCGCTGTGATCGGCCAGGCCGCCGGCACCGGCGCGGCGCTCTGTGTCGAGCATGGCACCACGCCGCGCGATGTCCGCGAGAAATACATCGAGCAACTTCAGCAGCAACTTCTCAAGGACGGCGCTTACATCATCAACTTGCCCAACCGCGACCCACGCGACCTCGCGCGCCAGGCAGGGGTCTCCGCCTCCAGCGAAGACGCTTACAAAGGTGAAACAATGGCGGCGGCGAACATTATCAACGGCCGTGCGCGCGCCGAGGACGACAGGCCAAACGCGTGGTCGCCCGATGCAAAGGCGAAGGGGCCGCACTGGATCGAGTTGGTGTGGCCGCAGCCGCAGAGTTTCAACATGGTCCACGTCACGTTCCAGACCGCGGCGCTCGCGCCGAAGCGGTTTGCGGTCGAGGCGTGGCAGGACGGCGCTTGGAAACAGATCGCCGAAGTGGCGGAGAACAAACATCGGCGGCACGTGCTCGGTTTGAATCGGCTGACCACGACGAAGCTCCGCGTCGTGCTCGCCGAGCCGCGCGGCATCTGCGAAGTGCGCGTTTATGACGAACCGCAGCGGCTGGTCGAGATCGCACGCCGCGCGCACGCCAACATGCGTCTGCCCGACCAAGGTCCGTGGCTGCCGTGGGACCAGGGCAAGCCTCCGGAGCAATGGACGGCGACGCAGGTCAAACGCCAGCAATCAGCCGCGTTGCAGGCGCTGGCAAAAAAATACGGCGGCGTGCTGTTTGACGACGTGCAGGCCGAGCCGACGGGTAGTTGGGGCCGCTCGACGCATTCGACGCCGTTCATCGGCGACGGCTATCTGACCGACGGCAACAGCGACAAAGGCGCCAAGACCGTTTGCTTCCGGCCGAACCTTGCCAAGGCTGGCAGCTACGAACTGCGTCTGGCTTACACGCCGCTCAACAATCGCGCGACCAACACACCGGTGACGATTCGCACGTCGTGCGGAGAAAAAACTGTGCGCGTCAACCAGCGCGCCAAGCCGGAACTCGACGGCCTGTTCCATTCGCTGGGCCGGTTTGAACTCGACGCCGGCGACGGCACGACTATTGTCATCTCCAACGCCGACACGGATGGTTTCGTCATCGTGGACGCGCTGCTGATTGTGCCGTAATGCCCGAATCACGAATCCCGGAGGCCCCATGCCGAAACAAACAGCCAAGTCCAAGCCCGCAAGCGCCAAGCTCCATCCGCCGCGCGGGGTCAAGTTGCTCCACGACCCGCTTTGGAACAAAGGCACCGCGTTCACCGAGCCGGAGCGCGACGCGCTCGGGCTGCGCGGATTGCTGCCGCCGCACGTGCTCACCATCGAGGAACAAGAGCGGCGCGTGCTGCACAACCTGCACAAGAAACACAACGACCTGGAGCGCTACGCGCAGTTGATCAGCCTGCAGGACCGCAACGAGACGCTTTTCTACCACGTGGTCGTCAACCACATGGAGGAGATGATGCCGATCATTTACACGCCGACGGTCGGGCAGGCGTGCCAGCACTACGGGGAACTGTTCCGCCATCCGCGCGGTCTTTACATCCCCATTCAGGACCGCGGCCGTGTCGCCCGGCTACTCCGAAACTGGCCGTGCAAGGACGTGCGCGTCATCGTGGTCACCGACGGCGAGCGCATCCTCGGCTTGGGTGATCTCGGCGCCTACGGCATGGGCATCCCGGTCGGCAAACTCTCGCTCTACACGGCCTGCGCGGGCATTGATCCGTCGCAGTGCCTGCCCGTGCTGCTTGACGTCGGCACGGAAAACGAGGCGTTGTTGCGCGATGCGCTCTACACCGGCCTGCGCCAGAGTCGCGTGCGCGGCGAACAATACGACCTGTTCGTGGACGAATTCGTGGCGGCTGTCCAGAAAACCTATCCCAAGGTGCTCATCCAGTTCGAAGACTTCGGGAACATCAACGCCTTCCGCCTGCTCGAACGCCATCGTCACAAAGTGTGTGCCTTCAACGACGACATTCAGGGCACCGCCGCCGTCACGCTGGCCGGCCTCTACTCGGCGCTGCGCATCACCGGCGGCAAGCTCCGCGACCAAACCATCCTGTTCCTCGGCGCGGGCGAGGCCGGCGTGGGCATCGGTGACCTCATCGTGTCCGCGATGGCCGACGAGGGCCTGCCGTTGGCCGCTGCGCGGCGAAAGTGCTGGTTCGTGGATTCCAAAGGACTCGTCGTCAAGAACCGCGATGGCCTCGCCGAACACAAGCTCCGCTACGCGCACGATCATCCGTTCTGCGCCGATTTTCCAAGCGCCATCCAGACGCTCAAGCCGACCGCCATCATTGGCGTGTCCACGGTCGCGAAGGCGTTCAGCCAGCCGGTCGTCGAGGCGATGTCGCAGCTCAACCAGCGCCCGATCATCTTCGCGCTCTCCAACCCGACCTCCAAGGCCGAGTGCACGGCCGAGGAAGCCTACACGTGGTCCAAGGGCCGGGCCATCTACGCCAGCGGCAGTCCGTTCCCGCCGTGCGTTTATGAGGGCAAGACCCTCGTGCCCGGCCAGGGCAACAATTCCTACATCTTCCCCGGCGTCGGTCTCGGCATCGTCGCGTGCGAGATCCGCCACGTCACCGACCGCATGTTCTTCCGGGCCGCGCGGGCGCTCGCCGCGCAGGTGCTGGAGAGCGATCTGGCCGTAGGCCGCGTCTATCCGTCGCTGAAACGCATCCGCGAAGTCAGCGCCGGCATCGCCGCCGCCGTGGCCGAATGCGCCTTCAAGGAAGGCCTCGCGCGCGTGAGGAAACCCAGGGACCTGCTGGCATTCATCCAGTCGCAGATGTGGACGCCGCAGTATCGCAGCTACGTGTAGGCTCGGATGGCCCGCACCGCGGTGTCAACGCAACGGATGCGTCGCAGGTAATGGGCCAAGTTAAGTGGGGCGAGCTTCCAAGCTCGCCCATCTGTGTGTGAGACCGCGACGGGCGAGCTTGGAAGCTCGCCCCACTTAACCCATGAGGCGTTTGCCGGCTTCCCTCTGTTGCGTGTTTGTTGTATTTCGTATCCAGTTCATTCCCCTATGAAAACCAAACTTCGACTCGGCATTATCGGCGCGGGATCCGTCGTCCGCGAGATTTACCAATACCTTTATTTCCGCAGCAGCTTCACGCCGCTGCTGAAAGTTTGTGGGGTCGCCGATCCCAACGAGCAATACCGCAACTGGTTCGCGGACCTGGCGGGTCTGCCACCCGAACGGCGTTTCTCCGACTACAAGGAGATGCTGGCGAAAGTCGAACTCGACGCGGTGCAGATCAACACGCCCGACCATCTCCACTGCGCGCCGACGGTGGCGGCATTGAACGCGGGCCTTGATGTCGTCGTGCCGAAGCCGACCGCCGCGACGGTCAAAGACACGCACACGATGATTCAGACTGCGAAGAAGGCCGGTCGCTTCCTCGGCGTGGATTTCCACAAGCGCGAAGACCCGCGCATCAAGGAGGCCGAGGCGCGATTCCAGAGCGGCCGTTACGGGACGTTCCAAGCCGCGGTCTTTTACATGCTCGACAAGCTCAGCGTGGCCGACCCAAACCACTCGCCGCGCTTCTTCGCCTCGCCCGACTTCGCCGAGAAAAACACGCCGATTTCGTTCCTGACGGTGCACATGGCCGACGCGCTGATGAAGATCGTCAGCCTCGTCCCGGCCCAGGTGCGCGCGGTCGGTTATTCGCAGAAACTGCCGTCGCTGAGACCGATCGCCGTGCGCGGCTACGATCTGGTGGACACGGAGGTGCTGTTCGACACCGGCGCCGTGGCCCACATCATCACCGGTTGGGCGCTGCCCAACTCCGCCTGGGCATTGACCGTCCAGTCGGGCCGGCTGATCTGCTCCGAGGGCCTCATTGACCTGGCGCTCGACATGCCCGGCCTGCGCGAAATCCACGCCGACGACATCTTCGAGGTCAATCCTCTCTTCCGCAACTTCGAGAAAGACAGGAGCGTGACCGGCTACGGCATCAGCAGCCCCGGCCGGCTCTACCAGCAGATCCTCGCCCAGCACAACGGCCAGATCACCGCCGGGGAGCGCGAGGCGTTGATGACGCCGATGGCGCTCGGTTTCCACACCGCCGCGGTGCTCGAAGCCGCCCAGAAAAGCCTCGCCGAAGGCCGCCGCCTCGACTCCGGCGCGACACTCGGCACGGTCGTTGATCTCCGGCAACTGGTGGTCAACGAACTCGGCGCCACCGCCGCGAAGGACTACGGCTACGCGTAACCCTGGATGTTTCACGCGTCTCGTAGCCGCCGACGTAAGGAGGCGGAAAGGTCGCGACCGGGCACGCGTCCGCCTCCTTACGTCGGCGGCTACGGTCCGTCAGCGTTACGTGCGGGGCGTGGAATTTCCGGGTCAACGTTTGACGGCTTCAGCCAGCGGGCGGACCCGGATGTTGCGCAGCGCGGCGGTGGTGTCATACGAGGCGATGCCGAAGGGCTGGGAGGATTCGATGTCGCCGGGGCGCATGCCGATCTGCCGGCCGGTGACGATCAGATCCACGAACTTCTCCTTGTCTATCCAGCACTCCAGCCGCGCGGGCGTGACGCGGACGCGGATGCGATACCAGCGGTTGGCTTGGAACGGGAAGTTCTTCCCGGTTTCGTTCATCGAGGCGTCGAGGCCTTCGAGGCTGGAGATACCCACGAGATTGCCGCCCCATCCGCCCACCACGAACGTGCAGCAACTCTTGCCCACCGGAAACGTCAGACCGCAGAAAAAATCGCGCCCCTTCAGACGCATCGCCTCCAGTTCGACCTCGTAGTTCGTCCGGAACGGCGCGGCCGGACGATGGATGCCGGTCAGGCCGCTGCCGGCGTGCAGGATGATCTGCCCGTCCTTCACCTCGACCTTTCCGGGGTCGAAGAACTTGGTGACGGCCCATCCATCGAGTGACTTGCCATCAAACAACGACTGCCAGCCCTCCTGCGCCGCGCCGGACGCAAGGCAGCCAAACCACCAGCCGGCGATGGCGAGCAGACGGAAAAGTTTCATCGGAATCGAGCGCCGGCGTAATCTGCCACATCGGGCGAAAGATGAAACGGAAATACACCGGCGCGGCAATGAGTTGAACCCGAAAACTGAAGTTGATCGTGAGGCAGACATTCCTATCTGCCCAACTTCGGTTTTCGGGTTGAAGCGGGATAGCAGAAGCGTTCCGCTACCCAAGTGGGACAAGCCTGCGAATCTGTCGGCAACATGCAGAACTTGCGGCATCAAGGCTCACGTGGCCGTTCGTCCGAACACCAGACGGTTGGCCACGGATGCGATTGGAAGTGTCGGTCAGTGCCACGCGAAACGTGTAGCTGAACGCGTCAGGGTTCAGCCGGCGGTGACTGAACGCTGATACGTTCAGCTACATGACCGACACTTCCAATCGCACCCGTTTGCCACCAGAGTGTTATACGTATAACATGCTGGTGGCAAACGCCAACTGGGACGGTTGCTTCGAAACCGCGGTTCCGCGCGGCAAACGTGGTGTTTTTTCGCGCTCAGAACCGTCCACGTGAGAAACCGATTTGCCACGAGAGTGTTATACGTATAACAATCTCGTGGCAAATCGGTTTCTGGTGCGGCAGCTTCTGAAACACACCGAAAAATGGCGTCGCATTGTTTCCGCGCCGCTGCTAGAAGGTGCGTGTCATGCAAATGATCGCCCGCTGCCTGTCCATCGGCCTTCCGTTTCTCATGCTCGCCACCGTCCACGCAGAAACCGAAAACGATCCGCTCAAGCCGTGGCGCAGCGGCGTGGAGACCCGGCCTGTCACGACGCTGCCGGGGCGGCACACGATTCATTCCTACGTCAATACTTGTCCCGAAAGCCCGGACGGGCATTGGGTGTTGTTCTACGCCTCGACGACGCCCGACGCGCATCGCGGCGAGTTGCGCATCCTTGAGCGCGTGACGGGTGAGGAAAAAGTGCTGGCCCGCAACATCAACACCGAGGACGCCCATCGCGCCGCCTGCCAGCAATGGATCTCACGCGGCCGGCGCGTGGCGTTTCACGACGTGCGCCGCGGCGAGTGGATCGTGGCGGCGGTGGATGTCGAGTCGGGCAAGGAGCGCGTGTTGGCGCGCCAGCGGCAACTGTGCTGGGGCCAAGCCAACAGCGATCTCGTGCCGATCTACGGCCAGCACTGGAATCCCGGCGCACACCGCGACCTGGAGCTGCTCAACGTCGGGACCGGCGAAGTTCGCACGGCGGTCACGGCCGACGCGGTGCGGGCGGCGTATCCGGAACTGATCGGCAAGCTCTTCGGCGACAAACCGTTCTCGATTTTCTTCCCGATCCTCAGCCCCGATCCCAAGCGCG
>Ga0194113_10011665_pt1 | contig 10377 bp, 6 predicted proteins | sample TA2MahC200mmetaG_FD_146193 | JGI IMG/M metagenome (GOLD analysis project Ga0194113, IMG submission 146193) | Freshwater microbial communities from Lake Tanganyika, Tanzania - TA2015017 Mahale Deep Cast 200m | ecosystem: Environmental > Aquatic > Freshwater > Lake | place: Tanzania: Lake... | reverse complement strand
CGAAGGTCGGCAGGCGGCCGCTCGGCCTACTTGCCGGGCGCGGGGGGCGCGGGTTTGCCGGCGGGTGGTGCGGGGGCGGGCGTCGGGCCGGATTTCGACGGCGGGGTGGGCCAGGGGCTTGCCTTGGGGTCGCTGCGGAGGCGCGCCTCTTCGCCCAGCGGGCGCAGGCGCAGCGCCCCGAAGGTGGCCGTGGTGTAGTAGGCCCGCAGGCCGAGGCATCGCTTGTCGGTGTGGTAGTAGGCCGACAGTGCGGACTGCGGGCCGGACCAGCGGACGATGGGTTTGCCGTCGAGCGCCGCCAGGATTTCCGCCTGGTCGCCCTTGAGCGTTACGCGGGCCTCCACCGTGTAGGCGCGGCTGACGGCGAGCGTGGTCACGGTGGCGGCGCCTGTCATGTACACGGGCTGGTTGTTCACGTACTCCAGGCCGCTGGGGCCGGAGCCGTCGATGTGCAGCAGGACCGATGCCGACCCCGCCGGCAGGTAGAGTCCCACGTGGCCGTGCGAGCGCCCCAGCGAGAAGGTGGCCTGGACCTCGTAACTGCCCTGCGGAACCACGGGAACCGTGATGTGGGAGTAGTCGTACCCCGGGTTGGCGCAGACGACGGCGGCGCCCTGCCGCTGCCAGTTCAGGGGGATGCTGCCGGTGGCGGGGTCCCTGGTTGTATCGACAAGTTTAAGAATATCGTGCCACTGGCCGGCCGCGAGGGCGTCCGGGCCCGCGGCGGGGGCCTTGCCGGCGGGGCCGGGCCTCGGCGGGCCGCCCGCGGCCTCGTCGAGTTTCTTCAGGGTCAGCACCGCCTGTGCCCGTTCTACGTCTTCCGCCGCATGCAGCGAGAGGAACCGCTGGTAGTAAGCCCTTGCGCGGGCGATCATGGCCGGCTTGGCGGCCGGCGGCGCCTGGTCCGCCAGGCCCCTGTACCAGTCGCCCAGTTGGACGCAGGCCAGTTCGGGCGTCTGCTCGACGCCCCTTGCGGCGGCCGGGACGTACTTCTGGAGGGCCGGCTCAAGGGAGGCGTCGACGACCGTGGCCGCCTCGGCCGGATCGTCGAGGTCCACCAGGAGGGCCTTGACGAGTTCGGTGCGCACGGCCGCATCGGCCGGTGCGGCCGCCAGGCGTGCCCGGATGGCGGCCACCTTCTGGTCGGTCTTCGCGCGGGCCGTCAGCCGGTCCATGCGGGCCAGGATTGCCGGCCGCATGTCGGACTTCAGGGCGGTGGCGATGCCGAGCGCCTTGCGGCAGGGGTCGATGGCGGCAGCGGCGTCGCCGGCGTCGGCCAGGGCGTCGGCGTGGCTCAGGAGGGCCTCCAGCAGCGCCTCGCCGGCCGCGGCTTTGCCGTCGGGGCGCGCGGCGTCGTAGTCTATCTGCCGGAGGGCGACGATCTTCTCCTGGCATGCTGCCCGCCGCTCGGGGACCTTCGAGGCCAGCAGTTCCATGGCCTGGACGGCGGTCGCGCGGCCGGATGGGGTGGCCCTGCCCAGTTCTACGGCCTTCTCGCAGAGGAGGGCGGCGAGGTCGGGCTGCCGGGCGACCGCCTTGGCGGCCTCCAGGAGTTTTGCCGCGAGGACGACGTCGTCGGAGGTGTCGCGTGTGGCCTGAACGCGGCGGACTTCGTCGCCGTAGAGCGAGTTGAAGGCCGCGGCGGCCTCGGCGGCGGAGGGCGGCGGGGTCGCAGCGGCCGGAGTTGCGGCCGCCGGCGTTGCGGGCTCGGCCGCGGGCGGAGCAGGGGGGGCCGCGGGCGCTGCGGCAGGCGGCGCCGGAGCGGGGGACGCCGGCGTTTCCGACGCGGGCGGCGCGGGCGCGGGCGCGGCGGGCGACGCGGGCGGCGCGGGCGCGGCGGGCGCGGCGGGCGCGGGCGCGGGTGCGGGTGCGGGTGCGGGTGCGGCGGGTGGGGGGAGTGCGGAATCGGCGGGCGCAGCATCAACCGGCGCCGCCACGAGCAGCGTCAGAAGTGCAAGCGTCAGTGCCGGTACGACCTTCGCCACTGCCTCACCTGGGGCCCGGTGCCGCGGCCCTTGCCGCCGCCGTCGCGGCGGGTCGGGAGACCCGCCGCGCAGAATAATAAACCGTTGCCGCTGTAATAAGTGCCCATCGTAACCGCGCCGGCGCGGAAGTCAACTGCGCAGAGCGATTCTTCCCCGGCTTTAGACGCGGCGAGTCCGCGCCGGTTCGCGCCAAACGTCGGGGCGGGGGGACCTACGGCGGCGGCTTGTCCGGTTGGGGTTCGCCCTGGCGTGCGAGGCCGAAGTCCTTGATCTTGCGGTAGAGGGTGCGTTGGCCGATGCCGAGGATGGCGGCGGCCTGCTGGCGGTTGCCGCCGGTGGCCCGCAGGGTCTGGTCGATGAGCGTGCGTTCGGCGTCCTGGAGGCTCATGCCGGAGGCGAGGCCGGCGGGGGTTCCCGGGGCGGCGGAACCGCCCGCCGGGACGGCGGCGGCCGCAGCGAGGCGGATCTCCGGCGGAATGTCGGCCGCGTCGAGCACCGGCTTCTGCGCCAGCACCACCATCGTCTCAAGTGTGTTGATGAGTTCGCGGACGTTGCCCGGCCAGGCGTAGGCGGCGAGGATGTGCTGGGCCTCGGGCGTTATGCCCGTGACGTTCCTTGAATGCTCGGCCGCGAGGCGGCGGACGTAGTGGTCGGTCAGCAGGGGGATGTCTTCCCGCCGGTCGCGCAGGGGCGGAATGACTACGCGCACGACCTTGAGGCGGAAGTACAGGTCCTCGCGGAACGTTCCCGCCCGCACGAGTTCGTCCAGTTTCCGGTTCGTGGCGCTCAGCAGCCGCACGTCGACCTTGCGCGGCTCGTTCGAGCCGACGCGTATGATCTCGCGGTTCTCTATTACGCGGAGGAGTTTAATCTGGGTGGCGACGGGCATGTCGCCCACTTCGTCGAGGAAGAGCGTGCCGCCGTCGGCGTGCTCGAAGCGTCCCTTGCGGCCGGCAAGGGCGCCGGTGAACGCGCCCTTTTCGTGGCCGAAAAGTTCGCTCTCCAGGATGCCCTCGCTGAGGGCGGCGCAGTTGAGGGCCACGAAGTTGTGGTCGCGGCGCGGGGAGTTGTTGTGGAGGGCCTTGGCGATGAGTTCCTTGCCCGTGCCGCTTTCGCCCTCGATGAGCACGGTGGTGTCGGTGGGGGCGATGAGGCGGCAGGTGTCGATGACGCGGCGGACGGCGGGCGACCGGCCGAGGATGCCCTCGAAGCCGAAGCGCTCCTGGAGTTGCTCGGAGAGTTGCTCGGTGCGGCGGACCAGGCGGCGGTGTTCGAGGGCCTTGGCCACGCGGTCCCTCAGTTCGCTCACGTTCAGCGGCTTGGTGATGTAGTCGTAGGCCCCTTCGCGCATGGCCTGGACGGCGGTCTCGATCGTGCCGTGGCCGGTGATGAGGATGACCTCGGCCGAGGGGTCGGCGCGGCGTGCGGCCCGCAGGATTTCCATGCCGTCAACGTCGTGCATCACCAGGTCGGTGACGACCAGGTCGAAGTTGTCGTCTTCCAGGACCTGTAGCGCGCGGCGGGGCTCGGTGACCACGACGCACGAGCAGCCGGCGCGCTGGAGCGCCTCGGCGACGGCGTCGGCCTGCGGGCGGTCGTCGTCGACGATGAGGACGCGGCGTTTGCTTTCGGTTGGCGCTGCTTCGCTCATGGCCATGCACGTAACCGGCGGCGTGCCGGCGCCGCCTCGCCCAGCCCGGTGCGCGCCTTGACTGGCCCCGGCCGGCGGCGGGGGGGCGGCGCTGCGCGGCCCGCCGGGCGCCCGCCCGGCCCGACCCCCGGCTTACGCCGGGGGCTAGTCAGGGGCCGGCAGGTGCAGCGTGAACTGCGTGCCGCGACCCACCTCGCTGTGCACCTCCAGCGTGCCGCCATGTTCCTGTATGATGCGGCGGACGGTGGGCAGCCCGAGGCCCGTTCCGCCGGGACGGGTAGAATAATACGGTTTGAATATCTTGTCCAGATGCTCCGGGGGGATGCCCGTGCCGGTGTCGGTAACGTTGATGCAGACGCCGCGGCGTTCGGGCCGGGTGGAGATGATGAGTTCGCCGCCGTTGGGCATGGCCGCCTCGGCGTTCAGGACGAGGTTGGCGAGGGCCTGGCCGAGGCGCGCGGCATCGACGGCCACGAGCGGCAGGCCGTCGGCGAAGCGGGTGCGCACCTGTATGCCCGCCCGCGCGAGGCGCTCGCTGTAGAACGCCACGGCCTCTTCCAGCACCGGGTTGACGGGGAGCACCTGGGCCTTCAGTTCGTACTTGCCGGCGAAGCGGAGGAAGTCGTCGAGGATGCCCTGAAGGCGGCGGACTTCCTGCTCAAGGGCGTCGAGGCGGGCCAGGGTGCGCGGCTCGGCCGCCCGGCCGGGGCGGGCAAGGTCTTCGCGCAGCAGTTGCAGGTTCAGGTTCAGCGTGGAGAGCGGGTTGCGGATTTCGTGCGCGAGGCCCCCCGTCAGCGTGCCGACCTCGGCCAGGTGCTCGGCCTGGCGAGCGCGGCGTTCGGAGTCGCGAGCGCGGCGGGCGGAGGCTCGCGTCAGGAGCACGGCAATTGCCCCGGCCGCCAGGCCCAGGATGAACGCGATCGGCGTGAACAAGCGGGCCTCCCGAGCGGGGCCGTGCAGACCTGGGGCGCGCGGCGGGCGGGGATGCCCGCCGCCAGGCGGGTCGCGGCCGGGCTACTCCTTGCCCTTCCTGTCGCCGGCGGGCCTGCCCGCGGCGGCGGCCTCTTCCTTCAGGGCGGCCTTGCGCGAGAGTTTGATGCGCCCCGTGTCGTCGATGCTGATGACCTTGACGCGCACCGTGTCGCCCATCTTCAGGACGTCCGTCACGTTCTTGACGTACTTGTCGGAGAGTTCCGACACGTGGCACATGCCGTCCTGGCCGGGGAAGATTTCGATGAACGCCCCGAACTCCTTGATGGAGACGACAGTGCCGGTGTAGATCTTGCCGATCTGCGCCTCGGCCGTGAGGGCCTCGATGGCGTCGCGGGCCTTCTCGACGGCCGTCACGTCGACGCTCGAAAGGGTGACCGTGCCGTCGTCCTCGACCTCGATGCGTGCCCCCGTGTCGGCCTCCAGGGCCTTGATCGTCTTGCCCCCCGGGCCGATGACCTTGCCGATTTTGTCCGGGTTGATCTTAATCTGGATGAGCCTGGGCGCGTGGCGGCTGATCTCGGCTCGCGGCGAGGGGATGGTCTGAAGCATGGCCTTAAGGATGTCCATGCGCACCTCGCGGGCGCGCTCCAGGGCCCGCTTGCACGCCTCCAGCGTCAGGCCCCGGACCTTCAGGTCCAACTGGATGCCCGTCACGCCGCGCTGCGTGCCGGCCACCTTGAAGTCCATGTCGCCGACGTTGTCTTCTTCGCCCTGGATGTCGGTGAGGAGGATCTCCTTGTCGCCGTCGCTGATGCGGCCGATGGAGACGCCCGCCACGGGGTCCTTTATGGGGACGCCCGCGTCCATCAGGCTCAGGGTCGCCCCGCACACGGTGGCCATGCTGGATGAGCCGTTCGACTCCATGATGTCCGAGACGATGCGGATGGTGTACGGGAACTCCTCCTCCGACGGCATGACGCCCTGGAGGCTCTTTTCGGCCAGTGCCCCGTGGCCGATGTCGCGGCGCGACGGGCCGCGGATGGGCTTGACCTCGCCCACCGAGAAGGGCGGGAAGTTGTAGTGCAGCATGAACGGCTTGCGGTACTCCTCGATGAGGCCGTCGATGATCTGCTGGTCCTCGCCCGTGCCGAGCGTCGTGACGGCGAGGGCCTGCGTTTCGCCGCGCGTGAAGATGGCCGACCCGTGGGTTCGCGGCAGGACGCCGACTTCGCAGGTTATGGGGCGCAACTCGTCGGGCCGACGTCCGTCGGTGCGCTCGCCCGCCAGGAGCATCTTGCGGATGATGCGGTCCTCGACGTTGTACCACGCGCGGCCGAAGTCCTGCTCGGTCCACTCGGTGGCCTTGCCCTGGCCGACGAGGATGGCCTCGCAGGCGCGGGCCTCGATGTCGTCGCACGTGCGGTTGCGTTCGATCTTGCCGTGGATGTGCTTGGCGGCTGCCAGTTCCGCCAGGAATTGCTTCTCGATGAGTTGCTCCAGGGGCGATACGTCCTTGGGTCCGGCGAAGGGTATCTTGGGCGCCCCGGCGCGCTGGACCAGTTCGCGCTGCATCTCGATGGCGGTGTGGATGTGCTCCTGGGCCAGGGCGAGGGCCTCGACGACCTTCTCTTCGGGCACCTCGCGGGCGCCGACCTGCATCATGTTTATCATGCCGTCGAGGCCGGCGACGAACATCTCCATGTCGCCCGCGTCGCGCTGCGCGTGCGTCGGGTTGACGATCAACTCGCCCGCGGCCAGGCCGATGCGCACGGCCCCCAGCGGCCCTTCCCACGGAATGGGCGAGAGCGACAGCGCCGTCGAGGCCCCGATGACCGCCAGCAGGTCAGGGTCGTTCTCCTGGTCGGCCGACAGCACCTGCACGATCACCTGCACCTCGTCCATGTACCCCTCGGGGAAGAGCGGGCGAAGGGGCCTGTCGACCATGCGGCAGGTGAGGACTTCCTTGGCGGAGGGCCGGCCCTCGCGCTTGAAGAACCCCCCGGGTATCTTCCCGGCGGCATACGTCATTTCGCGGTATTCAACCGTCAGCGGGAAGAAATTGATGCCTTCCCGCGGCTGGGCCCGCACGGCCGCCGCGATCACGACCGTGTCGGCGTACCGCACCAGCGCGCTGCCGTGGGCTTGCTTGGCTATGCGTCCCGTTTCGATGCTGAGGGTGCGGCCTCCGATCTCTCGTTCCACTCGTACCGCTGCCATTGTCTCTCCTCGTGTCCCTGGTTGATGGATCCTGACCTGTTCACTCCCCGCCGCCGCGACGACCAGCCGCAACACGCAGGCTGCACGCCGCCCGCCCTCCGGCTTGGCGAGGCGCCTGCGGCTTGAGGCTTGCCGCTTGTGGCTTACTGCCTTACTTCCTGATTCCCAGCCGCTCGATGACCGCCTGGTATCGCTGGCGGTCCTCCCGGGCAAGGTACTTAAGCAGGCTGGCCCTGCGGCCGACCATCTTCAGGAGGCCCCGGCGCGACGAGTGGTCCTTGTTGTTGCTCTTCAGGTGCTCCGTCAGGTGGTTGATCCGCTCCGTCAGAAGGGCGACTTGGACTTCCGGTGACCCCGTATCGCTCTCGTGCACACGATACGACTCGATAATCGCCTGCTTCTTCGCCGCCATCGCTCTGCTCCTTCCGGCACTTGGGTGGCGGGACGCGACCATTCCCGCCCCTGCCCGAACGTTTGACTGTTTCCGTCGTTTCACCGCTGCGCGGCCGAGGGCCTTCACGCCCTTGCCGCGCGCCGTACGAACCCGCCTACCCTTCTTAGCGGTCGCTTCTGAAGCGTTACTTTATCCAAAATGCAGCCGGAAGGCAATAGCATCTTGTCCGGTTGAGCAATTCCGCCGTTACGGGTGCTTCCAGCCGCTTGCCGTGAATCAGTTGGGCAAGACAGAGCCGCGACCGTAAGGGAGCGGTGTTGTTGGCCTTCGCCCGCAACGGCGCCGCTCCCTTACGGTCGCGGCTCTGATACGCGGCAACGGCGCACGCCCGCCGCGCGGAGAAGGCGGCCCCGGCGGGGCGGGCGCGCCGCGCGGCGGGTCAGGAGACCCGCCGCGCAAACGAGGAAACCCGCCGGGCAAAGCGGCACAGCCGCCGCGCGAAACGCGGGGCCCGCGCGCCGGGGCCGTCAGAACTCCGTCCTTACGGTCGCCAGTTCGCCCGTCGACAGCCGCCGCACGGCCGCCTCGGCGCGGTGCGGGCCGGGGCCGGGATTCTCCACGTCGAACACGAAGCACCGGTCGAGCAGGGCGGGCTTGCCCTTGGCCTGCTCGCGGCGGACGACCTCGCGGGCCTCGACCGGCCGGCCGTCGACCTTCATGCCGGCCGGTTCGGCGTACGGCTGGCCGGGGCGACCCTGCTTGGTGTTCGCCTGTGCGACCCGCAGCCGCAGGCGTATGCCGCGGGCCGGCCGGTCGCGCTCGAACGGCTCTTCCGGCCCGACGGCCGCAAGGCTGGCCATCGGCCGACGCAGGTCCGTGTTGCCTTCATCCCACCATTTCCACTGGTCCATGAAGCGGCGGACGCAGTCCTGGACGCCGGGCGCCCCGCCGAGAATCCGCGTGCGGAACCGCGTGACGGCGTCGTGGCGGACGGCAACCACCCAGTTGCGCTCCAGGGCCGCCAGCCACCCTTCCCACGTGGGCCTCTCGGCCAGGAAGAGGGTGCGGTAGCCGGCCAGGTCGTCGGCCCACCACCACGGCTCCTCGCAGTGTGCGTCCTGGAGCGCCGCCAGCGGAATCACGTGCTGATAACTGAAAACGAACGGCAGCGTGTACGCCATGTTGGTGCAGCCGAAGTGGAAGGTGCTGATGGCGGAGTAGCCCGGGCGCTTCAGCAGGCCGTCGTCCAGGATGACGCGGGCCGCAGGCTCGTTGTCGCAGATTTGCCAGAGCATGCGGCCGCCGGCCCGCCCGAGCGCGCCGATGCGCCGGTCGCGGAACTCCGGCCACGGAACGTCGCCCGCCCCGGCCATCGACGGGCCGAAGTCCGACCCGGCCGGGGCCATCACGTCGCTCAGGTGGCTGTACGTGCCGTGTCCGGGCAGCGATACGTACGTGCCGTACTCCTCGTTGGAGGAGAAGAAGCGGACGGCCGCGCCCCGCCGGTCGGCCAGCGCCTGTGCCCGCGCGAGCCAGGCCGGGTCGGCGTTCTTGCCGCCCCACAAGTCGATGCGCAGCGCCCGCGCCAGTTCCACGGCGTCCGCCGGGCTGCCCTTGCCCGGCGCCTCGATCTGGATGGTGAAGGGGCGCACGGCGGCCGGTATCGCCGCAGCAGGCGCCACGGCCGGCCTGTCCGGCCGCGGCAGAGCGCCGCCGACGTTTTCCACGGCCGGCCTGTCCGGCCGCGGCACGCGCACATCCAGCGCGTCCATCGCCCCGAGCGCCGCCAGCGACTCCACCGCGTAGCAGGTGGCCACGGGGTCCGACGGCCAGCCTGGCCGGTGGCCGAAGCCGCCGTCGGCGTTCTGGAGCGACCGCACGTACGCGACGCAGCCGTCCGCGTCCGCCGGCCGCGCCTTCAGCAAGGCAAGCGCCTTGACGGCCGCCCACGTGTAGGCCGCACAGTCCAGCCCGCCGAGGGCGGCCTGCGGCTGATGCGTGAACCCGCCGCACGGCAACTGGCAGCCGCGGAGCCACGCGGCTGTCTCGGCGGCCCGCTCGCCGGCGCGCCCGAGCGCCGCCAGGGCCAGCAGGCCCCAGTAAGCGTTCAGGACGTTGCCGCCGCTTCCGTCGGCCGCCGGGGTGTTGTTGAAACTGCCGTCCGGCCGGCGCCGCGAGTCCAGGTACTGCACGAGGGTCGGGGCGAGGTCCGTCATCGGCAGGCCGAGCACCGTGCGGCAGACGAAGGCCATCATCTCCTGCTCGAACACGGGGTATCCGCGGCGCTCGTACGTCGTGGGATAAGCCGACGGCTCGCGCCAGCGGCGGACCTCGGCGGCGAATTCGTCCGCGCTTTCGCCCAGCCACAGAAGCGCCTGCGCCTGCTGGTACACGAACGTTCGCAGGTCGGCCGCGTGGAGGCGCGTCTCCGCCCCGGGTCCGCGGATGGGATGGCCGGCCCGCACCATCGCGGCCGCGGCACGGGCGTCGGGCACCGGCCGCCCGAGCGCCCGGTACACGCCCGCACACGCGAACGCGGCCGCCAGGTACGAGTCGGGCTGGTCGGGCCATCCGAAGCCGCCGTCGGGGCGGCGGAGGCCTGCGACGTAGGCCAGGATGCGGTCTGCGGCCGGAGCGACGGCGGCGTGCGGCCGCTCGGCGCCGCGCGAGCCGGCATCGGCGCCGCGTTGCAGGGCGCCCGCCCCGGCCGCCGTGCTTTCGCGCAGTTGCGAAAGCACGCCGACAGGCGCGCCGGCGAGTCCGCCCACCGCCGCCTTGAGCACCGTTCGTCGCCGGATTCCGCCAGGAGAAGGTTCCATGCTGCCGCCCTCCGCGAAGCCCTCGGCGACATTTTGCCAGATTGCCGGCCGGCGGCAAGCAAAAGCCGCGGCCTGCACCTCGCGCGAAACGGATTCGCAGCAGCCGAAGGAGACCGGCCGCGCAAGGCCCGTGTCGGGCCGCTCAGCCGCGCGAAGACGGGAGAAAAAATCGAACTTCCGGCCCTTGACACGGGCCAGGCAGTATGTTACTATTCAATCACTCAAACACAGAGCCGGCTCGCCGGTCCCGGAGGTCCGAGGCGATGGACAAGCAGACGAAGCGCCTGTACAGGCTCAAGGCCGACCTCGTGGCGGCCGCGGGGCACCCCATCCGCCTGGCCATCATAGATTACCTCAAGGACGGCGAGCGGTGCGTCT
>Ga0194113_10011661_pt1 | contig 10380 bp, 6 predicted proteins | sample TA2MahC200mmetaG_FD_146193 | JGI IMG/M metagenome (GOLD analysis project Ga0194113, IMG submission 146193) | Freshwater microbial communities from Lake Tanganyika, Tanzania - TA2015017 Mahale Deep Cast 200m | ecosystem: Environmental > Aquatic > Freshwater > Lake | place: Tanzania: Lake... | reverse complement strand
GCCCGACCTGCCACCCGGTGGCCGAACGGTCCGGGAGGCGGCGCCCTTTGCCGCTGATGGAGCAGTGCCGGGGCTGTCACCGGGAGCGCGACGCGCCGCTGTCTTGCCGCAGCTGCCATCCCGTCGGGCCGGACGGTCTGCTGCGTACCCGTTTCGCCCAGCTCGCCCCTGAGTACGGGCCGCTGCCTACCGGCGACCCGGCACGGCGACCCGAGCCGGCCACCCCTTCCCCCGGGTTGCTGCGCCCCTCCGGCTCGCGGCTCGGGATCGGGCACGATCTGCGCTGGTCCCGCACACACGGTCGCGTGGCCGGAGGTGAGGCGCAGCTCTGCCAGAGCTGCCATGCCGGGGAATGGTGCCGGCGCTGTCACGCCGGCCGCTTCTTGCCGTTGCGCATCCACCCCGCCGGCTGGCAGGGGGAGCACGCGGTCGCCTCCCGCTCCGGCGAGCTGCGTTGCGCGTCCTGCCACCGCCACTCCTCCTTCTGCCGCACCTGCCACCAGCGGCTCGGGGTGGTGCCGCCGGCGGAGGGCACGCCCCACCCGCTGGCGCCGGCAGCCCGCTTCCACCCCCCGGCCTGGGCCACCGTGAGCGCGCCCGGTGCGGGCCACCACGGCGAGCAGGCACGCCGGAGCCTGCCCACCTGCGTCTCCTGCCACGCCGAGGAGACCTGCATCCGTTGCCATCGCACGCGTGAGCTCCAGGGGCTGGGCGTGAGCCCGCACTCCCCCGGCATCGCCGGACGCTGCCGCAGCTTGCTCCGGGCCAACCCGCGTGGCTGCGTGCTCTGCCACGGCCAGGCCCTGGCACAGGATCCGCGCTGCCGCTGAGCGCGCTGTCGGAACGGCTCAGGGCGCGAGCGGCCACCCGCTCCGTGAGGGTAGCCACGGCGTCCAGTGTATGTGCCCGGTCATGGGCTTCCTGAAGTCCAAGGGAAGAAGCCGTAGTAGTCGTCGGGCCTGTGGGCGCTGTGGGCAACGCCGAAGGCGTTGTCCAAGGGGCTGTGGGAAACCGCGAAGCGGTTTTCCAAGCGCAGTGTGGGCGGGCGGTGGGCGGCCCGCAGGGCCGTCCACGGGCCGTCCACACGGAGCACGCATCTCCGTCCCCAGCAGGTTCACGGCGGTGACCATCTGGACTGCCATCGTCTGGACGGAGCCGTAGGAAGAGGCCACGATCTGGCACAGGCCGCTCAGCTGCAGAAACTCGCATACCGCCCGAACGCCCCCCGGCGCCCGCAACGTCAGCACGAACACCGCCGCCCAGACGACGCGAAACACCCAGGCCAACCCTGCCGGCGTCTCGACGAAGCCTGGAACGCCTGCTTGCTCGAGCCCACGCCGCCTTCGGTCCCAGTACCGCAGCGAGCAACGGGGAACCTCGGCGGCCTGGGCGTATGCCCGCTCGCTCGTCCCCTGCGCCCTCGCAACGTTCAGCGCCACGACCTGCGCCACCGTCTCCTTCCGCTCCCAGCGCGGGCGCTCGATGCAGGGTGTTGTCACCTCAGTTGAATGGAATTATTGGTGATGTACATCAAGTGGGCCGGACGGGCACCCTGAAAAATGCCGGCTGGCGCCACTTGGCGGTAATATGCCCCGGGATCGGGATCGGGATCGGGATCGGGATCGGGATCGGGATCGGGATCAGGAGATGGTCGGGGATCCGGCAGCGGAGGGTACGGGATGACGCAGCAAGGGAGCGGCTTCAGGCTCTGGGCCGTAGGGGGGGGCAAGGGAGGGACGGGCAGGAGCATCGTCTCCTGCAACCTCGCGCTGGCGCTGGCCGAGCGTGATCTGGAGGTGGTCCTCGTCGACGGCGATCTCGGTGGAGCATGCCTCCACCATCTGCTCGGCATCCAGGCACCGCAGTACACGCTGAACGATCTCATCGTCCCCCATGGCGCCGGCCTGGAGGAGCTGCTGCTGCCCACGGTCCACCCTCGCCTGAAGCTGCTGGCCGGGGCCAGCGGCAGGCTGGGGCTGGCCGAGGCCGACGGGCTGGACCGGGCCATGCTCGGACAGAAGCTGGTCCGGCTCGATGCCGACGTCATCCTGCTCGACCTGGGACCCGGCACGAGCCTGGCCACCCTGGACCTCTGGAACATGGCGGGCAACCCGCTGCTGCTCACCACTCCCGAGCCGACCGCAGTGCAGGGTGCCTACACGTTCTTGCAGCTCGCCCTGCAGCGCCGCATCCAGCTGGCCTGCAGCGCTGTTTTGGCCGTGTCGGCGCAGCTGGGTGGTCCTGGTGGGCTGCTGGCTCGCTGGCATGGCCAGCCGATCTCCGGATTGATCCAGGAGATCGCCGGGATCGATTCCGCGGCCGCGCAGGCCGCGGAGACGGCGGCAGCCAGCCTCCAGCCGAAGCTCGTCCTCAACGCCGCCGACCGGATCGCCGCAGCACGGACGGCAGGAACGCTGGCCGGCGCAGCCCACTTCTTCCTCGGCCTGGATCTGGTCTGGGTGGGCAGCGTTCCCGAGGATGCGGAGCTGCGCAGCTCGGTCAGATTGCTGGAGCCGTTCCTGATCGGCTGTGCGCGGGAGAGCCCGACCGCCGCGGCCCTGCGCGAGCTGGCCCTGATCCTGCTGCGCAACGAGCGGGTCGATCCCGGCCCGGCAGACGGCCGCCAGCTCCGCCGGGAGGTGGAGCTGCGCCCGCCGCGGCAGTCGCCACCTCCACCCAGCGTTTCCGTCGAGCAGCGGAGCGACACGGCCCCCTGGGTCGGTGGCCCGCACGAGATCACTCGCCCCATACCGGGGATGCAGGGGACCCGGGCGGAGGACCTGCGCGTGGGAGGACGGGTGCTGCACCTGCAGACCGAGGACCTGGGGCCCGTGGCGGCCGAGGTCCTCACCGTCGTCTACGAGCAGGGACGCATCCTTCTCGCCCGCCGCAGCTCCTATGCCAGCTTCCGCCATGCCCCGGACATCGGGGCCAGGGTGCACGAGCTGGTCCTGCGGCAGCACGAGCAGGTTCGGGCGGAGCTGCCCGCCGCGACCAAGGTGGTGGATGCTCCCCAGGAGGGATCCCCGTGAGCAAGGAAAGGCAGATCGTCTTCCTCGGCTGCCCTGATGCCTCCCGGAGCGAGCTGTGCCGCAAGATGGCAAGCTTCGGCTTCCAGGTCCAGGCCTACCGCGACCCGCAGCAGGCGGCGGGAGCCCTGCTCGCCGCCGGTCTGGGCCGCGGGTTGCTCGTGGTCGACCTGCCGGGCCTGCACCGGCTGGGGCTGGAGCCTGCCACCCTGCCCCCCGGGCTCGGGCAGATCGTACCGCTGGCGCTGCTCGGCGATCCCGCCCTGCCAGGGACGGCCGAGCTGGCCCAGAAGCTGGGCGCCTGCGCGATCCTCGACGGCTCGGCCCCCCTGGAGGACCTGCTGTTCGAGCTCCACGAGGTCTTCTTCGATCAGCGGGGCCAGCGGCGCTCTCCCCGGCGTCCGGTGCAGATGATGGTCGAGGTGCGGCACGGCGGCGGCGCGGCTTGGCTGCAGGCGCTGAACATCAGCCAGGGAGGGATCTACCTGCGCACCCTCCAGCCGCGGCCCCCCGGGGAGCAGCTGCAGCTGCGCTTCACGCTGCCCGGGCTGCCCCGCCAGCTGGAGGTGGTGGGCGAGGTGGTCTACGCCATCGGCCTCGACCACGATGCCGGCAAGCTGTCCAGCTCCGACGGCTCGCCTCGTCCCGTGCTCGGCCATCCCGGGATGGGGGTGCGCTTCGGGCCGCTCCCGCCGGAGGCGGAGCTGGCGCTGGAGCAGCTGCTGAGCAGCTGATCAACCTCGTTGCGCCCCCGCCTCGGGCGGCAGCGCACGGCACAGGCTGGCCACGGCTGCCTCCACCTCCTCATCGTCGGCTGCCTCGAAGGTGACCTCGACCCGGCTGGCTTCGCCGGCGAGGATGGGATAGGAGCCGATCTCCACCTCGGGATGGGCGGCGACGACCTCGTCGAGGTAGGGGGCGAGCCTGGTCTCCGGCCAGTGCAGCACCAGGCAGCGGTGGGCAGGCGGTCTGCCGGTGACGAGCTTGCGCACCTGGCCCAGCTTGTCCTCGAACAGCTGCGGGATGCCGGGGAGGATGAAGACGTTGCGGCAGCGCAGCAGCGGGTGGAAGGTGCGGCCACCCTCGAGCAGCTCGCAGCCGGCGGGAAGGCGGACCATCTTCAGCTGGGCCTCGCTCAGCCCGGGTCCGAAGCGCGCGGCGAAGAGCTCTTTCAGCCGGGGATGCTCGACCAGCTGCAGGTCGAAGGCGCGGGCCACTGCTTCGAGGGTCCGGTCGTCGTGGGTGGGGCCGATGCCGCCCGAGGTGAAGACGTGGTCGTGCTCCTCGGCTGCACGGCGCAGCTCCTCGGCGATCGGCTCCAGCTCGTCGGGGAGGACGACGAGGCGGCGGGTCCGTACACCAGCTTCGCGCAGCAGACGGAGCAGCAGGGCGCTGTTGGTCTCGGGGCAGCTCCCGCAGAGGATCTCGTTGCCGATGATCAGGATCGCCGCGGTGGGCCGGTGTACTTGCTTCCCATCCATCCCAGCTTCCCCCTGCACCTCCTGCCGGCCTTTTCTTCCTGCCGGCCGGCCGATGGTCAGCTCTTCAACACCAGCGGAGTCCCGTCTCGCCCACAGAAGCTCACCTCCGGAGCGTAGCGGGCATCGCAGGACGGGCAGACCTTGTGTGCCTTGCGCTCGGGCCGCGGTGCGGCAGTCGCGCTCTCGTACAGCACGGGCAAGAGCGGCGAGCCGTCCGCGGGGCAGGCTTCCAGCGGTGCCGAGAACTGCTGCTGGCAGGTCGGACAGATCCGCACGATGGCCAGTGGCTCGTTCCCGGCTGCCGCCGGGCCGGCGAGCGGGGTGGCGTCGAAGGGGCAGAAGCGGGCATCGCCGGGCAGCTGCGCGCCGCAGCGAGGGCAGGTGACCTTGTCCCGAGCGGATGGCGAAGTCGCCGCCGCGGCCGGCGAGGGAAGCGTAGCGGCCACCGCCGTGGCCGGCGGGGGAGGTGCCGCGGCCACCGCCGTGGCCGGAGCCGCCGTGGCCGCCGTGGCCGCCGTGGCCGCTGCCGGCGCTTCCCGCTCGGGGGATGCGGGCTGCCCCGTTTCCCCGGCGACCGAGGACGGGAGGCCGGGCTCGAAGAAGACCACCTCTGAGCCGTCCCGCTCGGGCAGCGGATCGGGGGGCCTGGTCTGCTGCCTCCGGAGCAGGCGGACGGCGAGCAGGACCACGGCGAGCAGGACGAGCGCCACTCCACCGCCCAGGGTGAGCAGCAGGACGTTGCGGCTCCCGCCCACCGGTGCTTCGGCGCTTCCCGAGAGGCGCCGCTGGATCGCCGCCCCGCCGCGCTGGACACCGGCCGGGCGCTCCTCCTGCTCGTCGAGCAGCACCTCGAAGGTCAGACGGTGCTCCCTGATCCGCGGCCGCGCTGCCGCCCCGCTCGAAGGGACCTGCTCCCGCGCCGGCCGCGTCGTTCCGCCTTCCGGCGGCGTCGCCGGCGGTGCCGTCTCCGGGGGTGACCGAGCTTCCGGCGCCTGGGGCGGCGGGGAGACCGGCTCCGGCGTCTGCTCGGCCCGTAGTGGTTCAGCAGCTTGTTGCCGCTCGAAGCGTCGTTCCTCGATCATCCAGGCTTCGCAGAGGTGCCCCTTGAGCTTCCAGAAATAGTGGTACTCCCCGCGCAGCACCAGAACGTCGTCGGCGTGCTGGATCAGGCGGTGGCCTTCGATCTCGTGGGTGCCGAGGCTCTCCGGGGTGGCGCAGCGGGTGGTACGCGTCGCCGGGTCGAAGCTCTGCAGCTTCACCGCCGGGTTTTCGGAGAGGCAGTCGTGCGAGCCGAAGGACTCCCTGCCGGAACGGAACGAGTAGTGCTCCCCCGCCTCGCTGAGCTGGAACTCGCGCGACCTCGTCTGGTGGCGGTCGGTCGGACGTTCCGGGCAGAACTCGGTATTCCAGGTGGGGGCCAGCCGGTAGGTCTGGGAGAACCGGGTCTGCCGCCAGGCGCCCGCACCGAGCGCGCCGTGCGCTGCTCCAGGGTGTCCGGCCAGGAGGATGGCTATGGCGAGAAGCAGCGTGAGCTGCATGGTCCCACCGGCTCTCATGAGCCCATCGTAGCACATCCTGATACCGCAACGGCAAGCGAGGGGGGACTGCCTGGATCCCCCACCAACATCTCGTCCGCGCGAAGCGCAGGTGCGTTGGCGCATGAGCTACCGCCCGCCATCGGCCCGGCGGCTGCACTTTCGTCGGCGACCATTGCCAGCATGCTGCCGCCGAGCTTCTCGACCATGGCGGACGGTCAGCTCGATGCGCCGGCGACGATGCTGGTGGGGGATCCTGGACTGTGCGGCTTCTCTGCGCCCTCTGCGCCCTGTACCAATGCGCCGCGCTGACGTACAATCGGCACAACTGGCACTTCCGCCAGGCCGGTGAGGAGCGGGCGGTCCGTGCAGGGCTTTTTCCTGGATAGGTCGATGGCCTGGGGCCGAGGCCACGATGCCTGCCGGCACCGACGCCAGCGCCGCCTGTCGCCGGGCCGTCCGCTGCTGCCCGTTCTGCTCCTCCTCTTCTGGTGCAGATCGTCCCGTCGCGCTGCCAGCGTACATGGGCAGAAAGAAAAGGTTTCTCGCAGAGCCGCAGAGCCGCAGGGGGGCTCCCCTCTGCGATCTCTGCGGCTCTGCGCGAGGTTTTTCCGGCTTTGCCACCTCGGCCAGCAGCTTCGAGGCAAGGCCATCGCGATGGCACCGGCTGCACCCCTCCTCTTTCTGTCGTTCCTCTTTCCCACCATGGCGGTGAAGGCCCAGGTGCCCGCGGGATTCGAGGACGTTCCCGTGCCGATCACCGACCTCGATGCGGTGAAGAGGGTCGGCTCACGCTTCGACGGGCTGGTCATGCCCCAGCCCAAGGAGAATGTCCTGGCGCAGTGGTCTCTGCGCAACTCTCTGAAAGAAAAAGGAAATACGGCTGGGGAGCAGGGCAAGCTCGCCGCGCTGGAGCAGCTGTGCCGGGATCTGGGGCGAGCGGGACTGCCGGAGATCTCTTCGGCTCTGGCTGTCGAGGCCGCGCAACAGGTCGAAGCAGGCAACCCGGCGCGCGCGCTGGACCTCACCCGCTGGAGCGTGCGGCTCTCTCCCGCGGAGCCGGGTGCCCTGCTGGCCGCGGCCCATGTCGCGCTCTTCGGCTACCAGCCGCTCGAAGCTGGTCGGCTGCTGCTGAAGTGGCCCATGCTGGTGGCGCAGGATCCGTTCCAGCGCCAGCGCATCCTGGCTGCCTTGCTGCAGTATGCCTTCCCTTCCTCGCTGGTCGTGGTGCTCGTCCTGCTCGGCGCGGCCGGGTTGCGGCACCGGCGGCTGCTCGCCCACGATCTCGGGCATTTCATGCCCACCGGGTCGTCGGATACCCAGCGTGGCCTGCTCGTGTTGCTGCTCCTTTCCTGTCCACTGCTGCTACCCTGCGGAGCGTTCGGCATGCTCGTCTGCTGGTCACTGCTGCTCGGGCCCTACCTGCGCCTCTCCGAGCGGGTGCTGGCCATCTCCGGCATCTTCCTGCTGCTCTTCGCGCCGGGTCTGGGCACCATGCTCGACGAGCAGCTGGCTGCCCCGGGGAGCATCCGCTCTTCGATCTACCGCATGCAGCGCGGCACGCACTCCGCCGCGGACGAGGAGAGGGTGGAGCGAGCAGCGCAGATCACTCCGCTGGACCCGGTGCTGCGCTACAGCCAGGCGCTGGACGCGAAGCGCACCGGCGAGATCTACGTCGCCGCCACCCACCTGCAGACGGTGCTGAGCCAGAATCCGAACCACCGCCAGGTGATGGTGCTGCAGGCCATCGTCCACCTGGCGCTGCATCGTGTCGAGGCCGGCCGCAAGACGTTGAGCGAGGTGGTCCGGCAGTGGCCGGACAGTGCGGCCGCGCACTTCAATCTCTACCGCATCGCCCAGGTCACCGTGAACGAGGAGATCGGTGGCCCGCGTCATCTGAGCCTGGCCCAGGAGCTGTCGGAAGCGACGGTCGATCGCCTGCTGGCCGACGATTCGCCGGGCCTCAACCGCTTCCTGATGGAAGATCCCCTGCCGCTGGAGACGATCCTCGCCTGGCGCGGCCCCGAGGAGAAGGTCCGCCTGCACTTCCATCCATCGTTCGCCGGCTGGCTGTGGGGCTCGCTGCCCGCCGAGCGGGCGCCGGTCATGGCCTCCTCGGCCATCGCCTTGCTGCTGCTGCTCTGGACGGTGCTGGCCAGCCTGCGCCTGCGCTTCTCCCATCCCTGCCAGACCTGCGGCCAGCCGTTGTGCCGGAGCTGCCAGCCGCTGGTCGGACTGACCTCCCACTGCGAGATCTGCACACCGGGCCTCGCCCTGTTCGACGGAGCGGCCATCGTCCCCTCCAACATGCGGGAGAAGGCCCAGCGGGATGCCCTGGCGCGGGAGAATCGCCTCGCCGCGCTGCTGTCGCTTTTCGCCCCGGGAGCGGGGCAGGTGCTGCAGGGCAGGACGTGGCGAGGAGCCTTCCTCCTCTTTCTCTGGTTCTTGCTGCTGTCGCGCCTGCTGCTGGGCGAAGGCTGCTTCGGCGAATCCCTGTCCTGGGGCGTCCATTCTGGACTACCCCTGCAGGCGGGGCTCGGAGTGGCGCTGTTTTCGCTGCTGGTGCTGGGGCAGCTGAGCGTCCGGCGCAAACCGGCAGGAGTCGGGTGAGCTGGTGATGGGTGGCACAGCGGGAAGCAGGGGCGAGGACGATGAGCGAACCGCAGGGATTTCCGACGCTGGTCAGCCGCCTGGAGGATCTGGCGACTCGCCGAACCTCGGGTGTGCTCTCGATCAAGATCGCCGACAGGAGCCTCGTGCTCCACCTGCGTCGGGGGGATGTGGTCCGCTTCGAGGAAGGCGATCGCCGCTCCAGTACGCTGCTGGCTCAGCTCGTCGTCCGGCGGGGGATCACCACGGCCAACGGCATCTCCAACCTGCTGGAGGACAACCCACAGAGCGAGGTGGGGCGATTGCTGCTCGATACCAAGCTGGTCACGGCCGAGCAGCTGGCCGACCTGCGTGCCCTGCAGGTGGAGGAGGTGCTCGGGCGGCTGGCCGTGGACGACCTGGAAGGGGATCGCTGGGATCCCGATGCCGAACCATCGCCTCAGCCGGGGTTGAAGCCGGTCTCGCTGCTCGACGTGGTGCGCGATCTGCAGCGCCGTGTCGTGGAATGGCCCATGCTGCACCAGCGCCTTTCCCGGCGCGAGCGCCGGGTGCGACGAGCCAGCCGCTTGCCCAGAAAGGAGAAGCTCTCCGCTCGGGAGCAGTCGCTGGTCGATCTGCTGAAGGAGGAGCAGACCATCGCCGCGCTGCTGCAGCAGAGCTGGTGGGGAGAGTTCATCACCCTGCGCACGCTCTATTTGCTGCTGGATCGCCACGTCCTGGCGCTCGAGGGAGAGGAGGAGACCATCCGGGAGCAGCAGGCCTACCGGCGGAAGCTGTCCACGGCCGGGCGGGGCCATCAGCTGACCACGGTGCTGCTCACCTTGCTCGCCTTCCTTTTTTCCGGCCTCGCCCTGTGGCGCTGGGCACCGCGCCCCCTGCCGACCCAGCCCGTCCGCGTGGCCGAGGCCTCGCTCCGCCGGGCCCTCGCCGAGCAGCAGCTGGAGAAGGTGCGCCGGTGCATCGAGACGCACCGCCTGGTGAGCAGCGGTCTTCCCGCCGATCTCAATGCCCTGGTCGCCAGCCGCTGTCTGACCATGCGGGATCTGTGCTTCCCGGGAGAGCGGCTGCGCTTCGGCTACCAGAGACACGGGGAGCTGAGCTACCAGCTGCTCTCCGTGCCCTACTGAGCGCGTTCCGAGGCGCGCGCTCGGACGGCACTGTCGCTCGGGACTTGGTGGAGGCGACGGTGAGGACATGAGAACGGTATGCCGCGGTGGACGAATCCTGGCTCCTGAACTCGGCGGCCCTGGTCATGGATCAGGCCGCGATCGTGTCGCCCCTCCGGGGCTCTCGGAGAATTGGCGCTTTTTCCCCGGGCTGAAGCCCGGGGCTACGTACTTGCCGCCCCTCCGGGGCGGGCTCCTGGACGAAACGATGATCTAAACAGCTGTACAGAACTCGACTACACTCCGGCCGTTGCCCTTGCCGAGCCCGAGCCCGAGCCCGAGCCCGAGCCCGAGCCCGAGCCCGGCGAGGGCCCTGTCCAAAGAAGGACCGGGCTTGGCCCAATGCCACTTACTCAAGGCCGCAACCGTGGATAATGCAAAGAGAAAGCCCTCCAAAGAACCCAGGAATGGAGGAGGCCAGGAAGAGCATGATACAAGGCTGGCCTTGGGGCTTCCTCCTGGGTTCCAGTCTTCCTGCCTTCCTGAGAGTTCTTCTGGGCTTGACGTAGTTACTCGAAAAACCGGAAGAATCTCCTTAAGTAAGTGGCATTGGGGCTTG
>Ga0194113_10011649_pt1 | contig 10385 bp, 10 predicted proteins | sample TA2MahC200mmetaG_FD_146193 | JGI IMG/M metagenome (GOLD analysis project Ga0194113, IMG submission 146193) | Freshwater microbial communities from Lake Tanganyika, Tanzania - TA2015017 Mahale Deep Cast 200m | ecosystem: Environmental > Aquatic > Freshwater > Lake | place: Tanzania: Lake... | reverse complement strand
GCACCTGGATGGAGGCCCTGAAGCGGCGCGCGGAGGGAGCCGGCGTGCCGCGCCAGGCGCTGTGGGCCCTGCCGGCGGCGGGCATCGCGCTGTCGATCGCGGTGACCGTGGCCACCGGGCTGCTGTCGGTCGTGCACGGGCACGGGACATGGCGGATCGTGCGCAAGCCCTCGCTCTCCTGGCGGCTCACGTACGTCTCGGTCGACGAGCTCTCCGCGGCCGACGCGGGCCCCGACGCCGCCGAGATGCTCCGCCGGAGCGGCCTCGGCCCGCCGCGCTGAGCCGCGCCCGGGCCCGCGCAGTCATTCCGGCGCGCCGAGCAGGTGGCGCCGCAGGAAGCCAAGCCGCTTGCGATAGCCGTAGGGCGTCTCCGCCGCGCCGTGCCCTGCCCCGGGAACCACCACCAGCTCATGCAGGATCCCTGCGCGCACGAGCGCGGCGGACGCCTGCATCGTGCTCGCGGGGTCCACGTTCTCGTCGAGCTCGCCCACGACCAGCATCAGCCTTCCCCGCAGCCGCGCGGCATCGGCGGCGTTCGAGCTGCGTTCGTAGCTCTCGTCGACGGGCCACCCCATCCACAGCTCGTTCCACCACGCCTTGTCCATGCGGTTGTCGTGGCAGCCGCAGTCGGCCACCGCCACGGAATAGAAGTCCGCATGGTCGATCAACGCGCGCATGGCGCTCTGGCCGCCCGCGCTGCCGCCGTAGATCCCGACGCGCGAGAGGTCCATCCACGGCCGCGTCGCCGCCGCGGCCCTGATCCACGCGATGCGATCGGGGAACCCCGCATCCTTCAGGTTCTTCCAGCAGACGTCGTGGAACGCCTTGCCGCGCCAGTTCGTGCCCATGCCGTCCACCTGCACCAGCACGAAGCCCGCATCGGCGATCGCCTGCAGGCCGTGGTTCGGCGACCACTCCTTCGTCGCGTGGAAGTCCTGCGGCCCCGCGTACACGCACTCCAGCACGGGCCTCGGCGTCGGGTCGTTCGCCGTGCCGCGGGGCCGGAAGATGACGCCGTGGATGTCGGTCACGCCGTCACGGCCCTTGGCCACGAAGCGCTCGGGAAGCACCCGGCCCGCATCCAGCTGCGTCGCGACGGACCCGCGACCGAGCTCGCACACGAGCGACCCGTCGTGCCCGTCGCGCAGTTCCTTCACGGGCGGCAGGTCCACCCGCGACCAGGTGTCCACGTACCAGCGGCCGCCGGGACTCCACTCCACGCGGTGCGTGCCGTCGCCGCGCGTCAGCCGCACCGCCTCGCCGCCGTCGATCGGCACGCGCATCCAGTGCTCGAAGCAGGGGTCCTGCGCCGCATCAATGCCCATGGCACGCAGCGTGACCGTTCGCGCGGCCGCGTCCACCGACTCCACGGAGCGCACCATCCAGCGTCCCCGCGTCACCTGCCGCCGCACGCTGCCCGTCGGCACGTCGATGAGGTAGACGTGGTTCCATCCGTCGCGCTCGCTCATCCAGAGCAGCTCGTCCTCCGCGAGCCAGTGCATCCACGTCTTGTGCGCGTAGTCCACGAAGGTCGGCGAGGTTTCCTCCGCGACCGTGCGCACCGCCCCCGTCGCCGCATCCACGCTCACGAGCCGCAGCAGCTGATGGCCGCGCCGGTTGTGGACAAACGTGAAGCTGCGGCCATCCGCCGCCCAGCGCAGGCCGTCGTTCGACCAGGGCGTCGTGAACGACGCGCGATCGATGGGCACCTCGGTGCCGTCGGCCCGGAAGAGCCGCGGCCACCGTTCCTCGATGCGGTCTCCGGGCTTCAGGTAGTTCAGCGTGCGCACGCGCGGCTGCACCTGGTCCACCGGGGAGCTCTCGACGACCGTCACCGGGTGCTCCTGCGCCGGCACCACCTCCCACGCGACGGCGTGTCGCCCGTCCGGCGCGGTCGAGGGGGCGGCAAGCCCGGCCGGCACGGGCACGCCGCCGGCCGGTGCGGTCAGCGCAACGAACGCAGCGGCGGCAAGCGGGGCGAGGCGCGTGACAAGGGCCATCGACGCACGATACGCATGCCGTGCACCGCTAAGATCCCGCGCCTGATGACCGGCACCGCACGCACCGCCGCCCTCCGCGCACTCGCCGCACTCTCGGGAACGATTGCGATCGCGCTCAGTTCCTGCTCCGCACCGCCGCGACCGATCGACGAGGGCACGAAGCTGCGCCTCGAGCTGGCCGCCAACCTGCTGGACATCGCCGACGTGGGGATGACGCTGTTTGCGACCGAGGTCACCAAGAGCTACGCCAGACAGGAGGCGGGCGAGCTGTACCTCCTGAAGCAGGTGACGCGGAACACGACGGTCAACAACCTTCGGGCGCTCGCGCTCGGGCAAGACCCGACGGGCACGCTGGTCGACATGTATGTGTGGGTACGGCTCGCCGAGCAGGCATGCGCCTACCGCAATGCCATCATGCCCGCGTTCAAGGACGCACCCTACGACTGCACGGCGACGTACGGCGAAGTCAAGCGCCGGATCGACACCATCATGGAGACCGGGTTCAACGGAGAGCCCGTCTTCTCCGCGGAGCAGCGCCAGCAGCTCGACGCACTCGTGGCGGACTTCCAGGTGCGCCATCCGGACCTCCTGAGCGCCGGGCTGTTCCGCATCGACGACCTGCGCGACTACTCGGGAAGCCGCATGCAGGTCATCGCGCAGGCACCGCAGGCCATGCTGAGCCCGGTGGAGGACGCGCGCGCGGAGCTGGAGCGTGCGCGACTGGTGGGCGCGCGGATGGTGTGGCTGGCCAGCAGGCTGCCGACGGCCGCGGGCTGGGAGGCGCAGGCAGTCATCGACGAGGTCCGCCAGGGCAAGGAAGTGCAGGCGGCCCTTGCGAGCGCCGTCACCATCGAACAGCGCCTCAACGAGACGCAGGCGACGCTCTCGTCGGTCAGCGGCGCCGCCGACGAACTTGCGTCCTCGGTCAAGGCGCTCGGCGATCACTTGGGCGAGGTCGCCAAGGCCCGGGAGGTGCTTCGGGAAGGCCTGTGGCTCCTGGCGGGCGTCGCCGCCGCGGTGCTTCTCGCGCTCGTCGTGCTTGGCGCGATCATCACGCGCCGGCTGAGCCGGATCGCGGAAGTGGCCTACAAGTCCGCGCGACACACCTGATTATAGGACTAAAATCTGGCTCGCCGGAAGCGCCAAATCCGGTCGTTTGGGCGCCTTCACGCTTGCCAAACAGATCCCGGACCTTACCGTAGTCGTACAGGAGACCTCCGGGCCGCACTGTCTCGTTGCCCCGCACCCCCACGGACCCACACATGAAGCAACTCATCCGATCCATCGGGCTTGTCACCCTCGCCTTCACGGGCGCTGTCCACGCCGACGCGGAAGGCCACGCGCTCGCGGGACAGGCCTGGCCCGAGCAGGCCCCCACCCCGACCTTGTCGGCGGAGTTCGGCTTCGACATCGTGCCCGCGCCGCTCTTCGTCCTGCCCAACCAGGACAACGAGGCGTACCTCATGGAAGACGAGCTCTCACGCGGCAGCGCGGGCTCGAAGCCGCTCCGTTTCGCCATCCCCGTCGCGGCGTCCATGAGCATCGATGACGGCCAGTGGCTGCAGGTGCCGGGCGGCCGCCTCTGGCGCGTCGAACTCCTCTCCTACAACGCCACCACCGCGCGCCTGCACCTCACGGGCATCAACTTGCCCCAGGGCCAGCAACTGCGCCTCTCGAACCCCGGCTTCTTCGACAGCGTCGTCGGCCCGATCGAGGGCGTGGGCGAGTTCGGCAACGGATCGATTTGGGGCATGTCTCTTGCCACCAACCGGACGCTCATCGAGTGGTTCGTGCCGCACGGGCAGTCCGTGACCGACCTCCCCTTCACCGGCGTCGACTACTACCACGGCTACCGGAAGATCTGGAAGCTCGACGAACTCGCCGAGGGCGGCGTGGCCGTGGGCCCGTGCCACCTCGACCCGATCTGCTTCCCCACGTGGGCCAACGAGTCCAACGGAACCGTGCGCCTGATCTTCGGCGGCTTCGTCTGCTCGGGCCAGCTGATCGCCACCACGGCCGCGGACGAGACGCCCTACGTCTCCACGGCCAACCACTGCATCTCGACGCAGGCCGAGGCCAACAGCTGCCAGTTCAACTTCTTCTACCGCCGGAACACCTGCGCGTCCGCGGCAACGGCGGCGGCAGGCACCAACGTCACCGGCGGCGACCTCGTGCGCACGCACCTCAACAGCGACTGCACGCTGCTGATGGAGCGCCCGACGCTTCCGACCACCGCTTACTGGGTCGGCTGGACAAGCGCGACCGTCCCCACCAGCACCGCAAGCACCGGCCTGCACCACCCCGACGGCAGCTACCAGCGCATCTCGTTCGGCACCAAGAACGCAAACTCGTTCAACTGCGGGTCGCCCACGTCCAACTGGTCGTCGCTCTCCTGGAACTCGGCGACGCAGTACGGCGTCACCAACACGGGCGTGACGGAGGGCGGCTCCTCGGGCAGCGCCATCTACCGTAACAGCGACAAGAAGATGTACGGCGTGCTGACCTGCGGCGCCAGCGCCTGCTCGGCAACGGCCGCCGACGACGGCTACGGACGCTGGGACGTGGCCGTCAACACCAGCTCAACCGGGTTCGCGACCTCGTTGGCCGTGGGTTCGGACGATGCGCAGGAGCCGAACGACTCGTGCGCCGCGGCGCGCGCGCTGACGGCCGGCACCTACAGCGCACTGGTCGTGAAGCGCCTCGACGAGGACTGGTACGCCCTGCCCGTCCCGGTGGGCTCCACGCTCACGGTGAGCATGACCTTCACGCACGCAAATGGCGACGTCGACGTCCAGCTCTTCAACGCCTGCGGCGGCGCCGTCGCGGTCGACCGCAACGCAAACACCAACAACGAGTCGTTCACCTACGTCAACAACAGCGCCAGCAGCACCGTGTACATGCGCGTGTACCTGGGCGCGGACACCCGCAACGACTACACGCTGACCTTCAGCACGTCGATCGCGGTCCCCGGCAACGACGAGTGCACCGGCGCCACCGCCATCGGCAACGGCACCTCCGCGTTCAACACCACCACCGCCACCAACAGCGCCGTCGCCATCCCGGCCTCGTGCGACGAGGGTGCCGGCGTGGCCATGAACAAGGACGTCTGGTTCCGCTACACGGCCACGTGCAACGGCAACGCGCGCGCCACCACCTGCGGGCTGGCAGCGTTCGACACCCGGCTCGCGGTCTACCCCGGCAGCGCCTGCCCGACCGCGGCCACCGCCGTGACCGCCTGCGACGACAACACCGCCGGCTGCGCCTCGGGCACGAGCACGGTGTCATGGCCCGTGACCACGGGCAGCACGTGGTACATCCGCGTGGGCTCGCCCTCGGCAGCCTCGGGCAGCGGATCGCTGACCACCAGCTGCGCAGCATGCCTCGGGGACTTCGTGGTGGACGGCCAGATCGACGGCTCCGACCTCGGGGTGCTGCTCGGCGGCTGGGGCACGGCCGTGACCGACATCTCCGGTGACGGCAACACCGACGGCACCGACCTCGGCGTGCTGCTGGGCGCCTGGGGCGCCTGCCCGTGACCGTTCCGGCGCAAACAGCGCCGTGACAATGACTTGTATTCGCCCGCCGCCCTGGACCCGCAATGGTCCGGGGCGGCGGTCCATTTCCCGGGGGAAACGATCCACGATATTCCCTGCGATTCCGTTGGACAGGGGCCCGGATCGGTGCATCTTCGATTGGGCGCTCAAGTAGTTCGCGTCCGGTGGCAGGGGAACGGGCATCTGTGCAGTGGCTCAGGTGTCATCGGTCTCGAAAGGAAAGGCCTGCCATGTCGTCCTCCGTTGCTGCACGCTGTGCATTTGGTGCTGTCGCCCTCTCGCTGACGGCTGCCGCGAATGCCGGGTTTGTCTTCCAGTCCGCCGCCCGGGAAACCGAGGCCTCCATTGGAGGCGTGGTGGTCCAGTCGCAGGCGACAACCTCGTTCACGTCGTGGTTCGGCTCCGCGCGCTCCACGTCGGTGGCGCAGTCGATCCTCGCAACCCTTGGCTCCAGCCTCCTTGCCGACGAGATGAACTTCGTCGGCTCCGCACAGGTGAGTTCCAGCGGCGACGCCACCCTGGCGGCGCGCAGCGCGGCCACCGTGACCTTCACCGCCGATGCCGCGGCGAAAGTCCTCTGGATCGCCGACCTCTGGCAAGAGGCCAGCGGGGTTGGCAACGCGGCGACCATCAGCCTCGCGGTCGTCGACCTGACCGCATCCTCGGTGGCCCTTGCGTTCACGGGACCCGCGATCGGCTCAGGCGCCTTCGCCGTGAGTGCGGGGCACACCTATCGCGTGAGCATCCTGGCGACGGCCGCATCGGTCAGCGCCACGAACGCCGTGGCCAACTACAACGTCGGCTTCGTGTCGCAGGTGCCGGCCCCCGGAGCCGTGGCGCTCCTCGCGGTCGCAGGCCTTGCGGCAAGCCGCCGCCGTTGACAGCGGCGCCAAACCCGCCCGGCGCGCCACCGGCACGCCCCGTCCACTCCCGCAGCCCCGGTGCCTCACGGCCCGGGGCTGCGGCGTTTCGCGGCGCGTGCGCGGCCCGGCTACATTCCGTGCCGCATGCCACCGCTCCACCTGATGCCAGCCGCGTCGATCCTTGCCGAGGGATCCGGGTCGATGAGCCTGCTCGAGTACGTCCGCGCCGGAGGCTCGCTCGGATACGTGCTGATGGCGCTCTCCGTGCTTGCGGTGGCCCTGATCGTGCGCAACCTGCTGGTGGTTCGGCGAGGGCTGATGGCGCCGGCCGACCTGGTGGACACGCTGTCGCGCCAGCTGCGAGCGGGCGACATTCCCGGTGCGGCAAAGTCCTGCGAGGAAGACCCGGGCCACTCGTTCGTGTCCAACGTGATGGCGGCAGCCATCCGCCGCTGCGCCGGCAACCCGATGGGCCAGTTCGAGGCTCGGGCCGCGGTCGAGGAAGCGGGACAGGCGGCCGTGACCAAGCTGCAGCGGCTCAACAACGGACTCGGCGTGCTGGCCGCCGTGGGCCCAATGCTGGGGCTCCTCGGCACGGTCATCGGCATGATCGGCGCGTTCAACGCCATCGGGTCGCTGCAGGGGTCGGCGCGGTCCACGGAACTGGCGCGGTTCATGTCGCTGGCACTGGTCAACACCGCACAGGGACTGGTGGTGGCGGTGCCGTGCACCGTGGCGTTCGCGCTGTTCCGCCAGCGCATCGACCGCCTCGCCGGCGACGTTGCGGGCGAGGTGCTCGAGCGGCTCGCCGAGGACCTCGCCGCGGGGCTTGCGCGGCGTGCCGCAGGCGCGCGCGCCGCACAGCCGGCCGCGCGACCGGTGGGCGCATCGCCGGGAACGCAGGTGCCCTGATGGCGGGCGGCGCCGATGCATCGGATGCGTCCTTCGACCTGACGCCGATGATTGACGTCATCCTGCTCCTCATCATCTTCTTCATGCTGTCTTCGCAGTTCGCCACCAGCGAGCTGCGGCCGGTGGACCTGCCGCGCGAGGAGGGTGCGCCCCCCGCCAGCGAATCCGCGGCCGCGAAGCTGGTGATCGACGTAGACCGCGGGGGCAGTTACTCGATTCTCGGCGAAGGGCTGACGCTCGACGCGCTGGCCGCGCGGCTTGCCGCCGCGCAGGAAGGCACCGGCACGCGGCACAGCGGCGTGGTGGTTCGCGCCGACCGCAACGCGCAGTCCTCGGCCCTCAACCGGCTTGCCGAGCGCCTGGCCGCGGCGAAGGTCGCCAACTGGTCGCTGGCCGTCGCACCGGAGGGCGACTGATGCGGATGGTGTCCTCGAGGCGATCGGGGCTGCTCGACCTGGCCGAGATGCGGCTGCCGCTGATCGCTCTGATCGACGTGATCCTGTTCCTCCTGATGTACTTCCTGCTCGCCGGAAGCCTTGAGTCGGAGGAACGCGAGCTGGCATCGGCGCTCGGGAGCGGCACCAGCGTCTCGGGCGACTCGGGCGGGTTCACGCCGCAGGCGATCGAGGTGACCGTGCAGGGCGGCACCACCGTGTTCCGGATGGGCACGCGCCCGCCGATGGGGCGGGCGGCCATGGCGGAACTCATCGCCGGGTTGCCCAAGGAGCCAGGCGTGGTGGTGCGGGTTGCCGACGACGTCCCCGTCAACGACGCGGCGGCGGCGCTGCAGATGTGCCGCGATGCCGGATTCGGGAAAATTGCATACCAGCCGATGGCACGGGCGACTCAATAGTCTGATAAAACTGCCACAATCAACGCCGGAAAGAAGATTTCATCATTCCACGAGGGGCGGAGGCCGGGACTTTCGCTTGAGCGCCTTGCTTCTCTGGAGAAACGCTGCATTCTCCGGAGGATCTGTGGCGCGTCGTGCTGCCGCAGTCGTTTCCCGCCTCCGGATCAGCAAAGACCCGCCATGAATCGCATCGCCTCGCTTGCGGGCTTCCTTCTTGCGCTCGGTGCCGCATCAGCGGCCGGCGCCGGCATCACCGTCACAAGCAGCATGGAGGGGTACTCCAACGCCATCGCCGGCCGCGGATACCTCACGGCTGAGTTCATGGGCTCGGCCATCTCCGCGCCGGAGGGAGGCGCGGGCTGGAATGCGTGGGCGGCCGACGCTCCTGGCGGCCTCTATCTTTCCGGCAGCACGCTCTCGACAGCCGTGGCCAACGACCCCCTGAAGATCACCTTCTCGTCCGGTGAAGTCGGCGCCGTCGGCGGCACCTTCTACCTGACCGACAGCTCGCGCTCGACCGTGCTCTCCTCGCTCATCGAGATCACGCTCAGCAACGGAGAGATGTACGTGAGCAAGAGCTCGCAGAAGAACTTCGCCGGCTTCGTGGCCGATGCCGGGATGTCCATCTTGTCCATCACCATCAAGCCATTCATGCCGGTGGCCGGTGGCGAGTATGCGACGGTCTCGAGCTTGATGATCTCCGGCGTGCCGGGGCCCGGTTCACTTGCCCTGCTCGGCGCCGCGGGCCTGACCGCCCGCCGCAAGCGCCGCTGAACCGAGTCACTTCTCGGTACAGCCTTTCGCCGCCCCTGGCCATGCGCCAGGGGCGGCGATGTTTCGTGCGCACACGCGCAGGAACGTCCGTAACTCCATGAAAACACGGCAATTCCAGCACAGTACTTGCTTCTCCAGAGAAATCAGGCATCCTCTGCACATCCGGTTTCCCTCCGGAGACATGGTCTCCCCTTCGTTCCCGTTCCCTCACTCCCTTCACGTCTGAGCACATCATGCAACGGTCTCCCATCGCCGCGATCGCGGCCGCAGTTGTCGCTTGCACCTCTTCCCACGCCGGCCTGGTCACCACCAGCAGCCAGGCGGCCTTCAATGCAATCGTCGCATCACGCGCGCTGCAAACCGCAGCGTTCGGGTTTGACGGCGTCGCCAGCTCCACGCCAAGCCTCTCGGGCGGCAGCGCGTGGAACGCCTGGGAGGCCACGGCTCCGGGGGGCGTCTGGCGTTCCGGCACCGGGCTGCTGCAGACGACGTTCACGGACATTCCGCTGACCTTCACGTTTGCGCCCAACTCGGTGTATGCGGTAGGCGGCACCTTCTTCGTCAGCAACTCGAGCTACCAGGTGATTCCCGGATCGCTCGTCAAGGTGACCCTCGCAAGCGGCCAGAGCTACGTGAGCGCCAACGGAGCAAGCAACTTCGCCGGCTTCATCAGCACGGAGGCCATCGCTTCGATCACGATCAAGCCGCAGGTGGAGAACCTGAGCGTGGATCAATTCGCCACGGTCGACGGACTGATGGTGGCGGGCGTGCCGGCCCCAGGCGCCGTAGCACTCCTCGGCATAGCGGGACTGATCGCCTCGCGTCGCCGACGCTGAGCACGAGACACGGTCCGAGTTGTGTGGGCCGACGGCCCCTGGCGGATGCTGCGCCAGGGGCCGGTCTCATCTCGTGGCACACTCCGGCAAATCACTCATCGCACAGCGAAAGGAAGCGATTCCGACGAGACTCATGTCGCGGTTCTTGTTCTTTTGAAGAATTGTTGCTTTCCTCAGAGATTGAGCGGCGCCTCCCATGCCCCCTCGCGGTCACGGCATCCGCCAAGGCTGGCGTCGCCACCACGAGCAGCCAATCGGCATTCAACATCATTACCACCTCGCGTGCCAACGTCCGCGAGTCGTTCGCCTTCACCGCGCCAGGTGCCTACTCCTCGCTCGCCGGCGGGCAGTCGTACGTGGCCAACAGCTCCGCCACGAGCGTCGCGGGCCTCGTGAGCACCGAGGCCATCACGTCCATCACCATCCAGCGACGGGTGGCCGGCGCGGATGCGCGGTTCGCCACGGTGGGCGGCCTGGTGGTGGCCGGCGTGCCGGCACCCGGAAGCGCGGCGTGCCTTGCCGCAGCGGGGCTCGTCGGTTCGCGCAGGCGACGGCGCTGACGGACCAACGCTCGTGCCGGGCCCCTCCGGGAG
>Ga0194113_10011647_pt1 | contig 10386 bp, 7 predicted proteins | sample TA2MahC200mmetaG_FD_146193 | JGI IMG/M metagenome (GOLD analysis project Ga0194113, IMG submission 146193) | Freshwater microbial communities from Lake Tanganyika, Tanzania - TA2015017 Mahale Deep Cast 200m | ecosystem: Environmental > Aquatic > Freshwater > Lake | place: Tanzania: Lake... | reverse complement strand
TCCAGTCCCGTGAAGCACTCGTACTGATCCCCCGTCATCCGCCGCGTCCTGCCGCAGAGGGCCGCCAGTTGTTGAGCCGGCGTCAATCCGGACAGGTCGGCCGTCCGGCAGTCCCGGTCGGCCAGGGCCTTCAGCGCCGCGACCCGCACCATGAAGAACTCGTCGAGCTGGAGGCTGCTGATCGCCAGGAATCGCAACCGTTCCAGCAAGGGAACGGAGGGATCGCGCGCTTCGTCCAGGAACCGCTGATTGTACTCCAGCCAGTTCAGTTCCTGATTCAGGTAGTTGCCGGGACTCTCGTTCATCGGTGCACTGGTTGACACGGGGGAAACTCACCGGGAAAGGCGCAACAGAACGGGCAAGCCGAAGACTTCCTCGAACAACGTGCTGTTCTGATTCATGGCCAGTTGTTCGAGGGAGAGGTCGTCCGCCCGCGGAATGGTGATGACCAGACGGGACTTCTCCACGTTGCAGGTGAATTCGCGGATGCGCTGGCTGCGTGATTCGTCCAGAGCCAGGGCCACCCGGAGCAGGGCGGCCATTTTCGCCACAGCCACGCGATCGTCGCGCGCCAGATTCGCGTAGCCTTCGTGAGCGGGTTGCGGGGAAGCTCGGCGATGGTAGCGGGCGACGAGCGCCACCAGCAGCAGGCTCCGCTTTCCCAGGCCGAAGACCTCGCTGTTTTGGATCAGGTACATCGAGTGTTTGTGCAGGTTCCGGCTGTTCACGAAGGCTCCGACTCCGTGCAGCAGCGCGGCGATGTGCAGGATCGTCTCGTGCCGCGCGTCAAGCCGATGCTCGGCCTGCAACTGGTGAAACAACTTGCTCGCCAGGTCCGCCACGTGCTGCGCGTGGACCGCATCGTAATCGTACTTGCTGCCCAGGCTCACCGCGGACCGCACGATCTGGCGGCGAAACTCGGGCGTCCATGCCTGCCTGACCGCCATTTCGCGGAGCAGCCCGTCGCGCAGGTTCGTGTTGGCGACCAGCACGTGTTCGAGCCGGAACGCGCGGGCCAGCAGCACGTACGTGAGCAGTGCCGGGCCGACCGTCTCCGCCGCCGGATAACTCAGATGGTACCGCCGGACGATCTGATCGTCCGCCATCTTGACGAGTCGGTTCGTGAACGCCTCCAGCTCCGCCGCGGACACGCGCGTCAGCGTGTCGGCCGCGCGGTCCGGGACGAGGTGATCGGCCGCGAAACGCACATCGCCGCCTTGGGCGATCATCTCGATCGGAGCGTCCTGCAGGATCTGCTGCCGCATCTCGTCGACAGCCCGCTGGATCTGGGTGGTCATGACCTTGCGCAACTTGGAAGGAGATGCGTCGTATCCCTCCAGCGACTTGCGGATTCGCAAGGAACCGAGCCGGAACGAGTGTGCGAACACGACATTGCCGTCCTTGACCTGCAACAGCTCGGTGCTGCCCCCGCCCACTTCCGTGACAATCGTCGATGCCTCGGCCGCGGACGACTCGCCGCGCAGCAACTGCTGGACCCCCAAATACGTGACCCGGTTCTCCTCGGCCTCGTCGATCGGCTCAACCTCCAGTCCGGTCGCAATGTAGATGCGGTCGATGAACGCCATTCGGTTCCGCGCTTCGCGCACCGCGCTGGTGGCGACCACCCGGATGCGGGCCGGGTCGCTGATCTGGAACTGCTTCAGACTCTCGCGGTAGCTCTTCAGCACCCGCACGCAGTGCTCGATCGTCGACTTGCGAATGCTCCCCTCCGAGAACGTGTCCTTCCCGAGACTGACCGCCTGCGAGAGCGATTCGAGCGTGCGGACGCTGCCGGCGGAACCGATTTCCCCGATCGCCATGCGGATCGACGTGGCGCCAATGTCGATGACGGCCACGGGCGTCGCCGGTGGAACCTGGGGCGTGCCGTCGCGTGCGTGCGGTGTGTTTTCCATGAGCTACGACCCTCCGCGAGCGGGAAGGCAGGGAGCGTCGCGTGCCGTGCGGGCACGGGCCAACCAACCTCCGCGCTCCGCCACAGCTTGGAACGTGGTGCGCGCCGAACGCTCCACGCCACTTCGTGCGCGTCCGCGCACCACGGCCCCTCGCCCCTTGAACTCCTTGCCGCGAGACCGCCTCGCTGCTTGATTGCCTTGCCGCCTTGCCGCCTTGCTGCTTGACCCCTTCGTCACTTGCCACTTGCCACGGGTGCCAGTTTGTCCGCGTCGCCCAGACGCGGACCTCCGACGGTGCGCCGCACCCAGGCGGCAGCCCCTTTGACGGTCGCGAGGTCGCCCAGCGCGGACGCGACCACTTGAAAGGCGTCCGCATAACAGGGCATGACCCTCGCCCGAGCGGTCTTGGAGACGGTCTTGACGAACAGCTCGGGCATGGCCTCGACCAGTCCACCGCCCAAGACGACCGTGTCCGGGCACAGCAGATTCACGACGTTGGCCACTGCCGTGCCGATCTGCTGCGCGGCTCTCTTGACGATCTGTTCCACCACGACGTCGCCGGCCGAAATCGCGCTGGCCAGCACGCCGCTGCGAATGTCCGACAGGTCCGTGCCGGCCAGTGCCGTCAGATGCGGCGTCTCGCCCCGATAGGCCGCTTTGGCCACCTCCGCCGAAATCGCCAGCCGGCTGGCTTCCGTCTCCAGGCAACCGCGTCGCCCGCAACCGCACAAGTTGCCGTTGTGCGTGATTTCAATGTGGCCGATCTCCATGCAGGACGTGTTCTTGCCACGCAGAATCTGGCCTTCGTACACGCAGCCGCCGCCAATCCCGGTGCCGGGAAACACGCCCAACACGGTGCGCGCCTGCTTGGCTGCCCCCAACTGGTTCTCGCCGTACACGCCAGCGTCGACGTCGTTGAGCACGGCGGCCGGACACGAGAACCGCTGCTCCAAGGCTTCCCGCAGACGCACGTTCTTCCACCCGAGATTCGCGGCCTCCAGCACGATGCCACGGTCCAGGTCCACCGGGCCAGGACACCCCACGCCGATCCCCGATAGCTGCCGAGCGTCCACCTGGGCGTCGTCCAACGCCTGTTGTACCGTCTCGAGAATGCGGTCCACTCCGACCGCGGCGTCACTGCTACCCTCCGAACGGGTGCGTCTGCGCTTCCGCCCCAAGACGGTGAACTGGTCGTCGAGAACCACGGCGAGCATCTTCGTTCCGCCCAGGTCGAAACCCACCCACCGCGCCGCACGGTTACCGTCGTTGTTTCCCATAGCTCCATCCCTCCTGCACGGGTCTGCCGATGCGAGGATACGGCCCCTAGGATACCAGACATCGGGCCCTATGGCGAACCGGGCAGCGGGGATCCCGAGGAGAAAGCTGGGCACGGGGCGCGGGATGGGAAGAACCTCATCGGCGGCCGCTCGGCCGGGGCCGTCGAAAAACCGCCGAGTTCGCCCCGTTCAGGGGTCTGGGCCGCGGAGCGGGCCGTGCGGCGCCCGCGGGTGCTTGCCACGCGGCGGGCGCGAGGAGACGGCGGCCGGGGTACGCTCCGCGCCACGGCCCCGTCGTGACGCCCCCGCGGAGATGCCTGTGCGGCGAGGCAACGGCGACGGTCGCCTCGCACCGCGAGGCCTTCAGGTCCCGAACTCGGGACGCCGTTTGCCGAGTTGGGTCTGCAGGCGCTGCACGATACTGCTGTGCATCTGGCTGACTCGGCTTTCGCTGAGATCGAGCGTGGCGCCGATTTCCTTCATGGTCAGCTCTTCGTAGTAGTACAGAATGATGATGAGGCGTTCATTCCGGTTGAGGCCCTTGGTGACCAGTCGCATCAGGTCGTTTTTCTGAATGCGCCGGGTGGGGTCTTCGCCTTTCTTATCCTCGAGGATGTCGATTTCGCGCACATCCTTGTAGCTGTCCGTCTCGTACCACTTCTTGTTGAGGCTGATCAGGTTGACGGCATTGGCGTCGAGCATCATTTTCTCGAGTTCATGGACGCTCAGGCCCATGTGTTCGGACAATTCGCGTTCCGTCGGTTGTCGTCCGAGTTTGGCTTCGAGGGTCTTGGTGGCTTCGGACAGTCTGCTGGCCTTGGAGCGCACCAGGCGTGGGACCCAGTCCATGGTGCGGAGTTCATCGAGCATGGCGCCGCGGATGCGTGGCACGCAGTAGGTTTCGAACTTGACGCCGCGTGACAGGTCGAACGCGTCGATGGCGTCCATGAGGCCGAACACGCCGGCGGAGATCAGGTCGTCCAGTTCGACGCCTTCGGGCAGTCGCGCCCAGATCCGTTCACCGTTGTACTTGACCAGCGGCAGGTAGCGTTCGACGAGCTTGTTGCGGAGTTCCTTTTGGCTGAGATCGGCCTTGTAACGGCGCCAGATTTCCTGGATGTCGTCGTTGGAGACATCCTGGGTGGTATCCTTGGGCGCAATGGTCGTTGCCATTCAATCCTCCGTGATCCAAAATGCCGCGAATCGCGGTTAGCGATCGAGTTCCATCTCCACGGTCTGCTCAAGGCGAGCAGCGGCGGATCCGACCTGGGGCGTCATGCCGCTTCGTCGGACACGGCCGATTGGGAATAAGGTCTGCTGGCCGCGCGGTCGGCCGCATCGCGGGCCGGCCACTTGGCATGAATGGTCGCCTGAATTGCCTCGACAATGGTCCTTTCCGCAATGCTGCCCACGAGGTAGCCGATGGCCGAAAACGCGAACAACGCCACGCACGCGACGACCAGCGCGGAATCCGCTTCCCCGCCCGCCGCGATATTCCGCGCGACGACGGCCGCGAACGCGATGGGACCCAGAATGCCCGCGTACTTGCGCCCCATTCTTGTCTCCTGGGAGTCGGCGGACTTCAGCTGACCCGCACCAGCCGACCGGTCTTGGCGTACTCACCCCTTTCATCTTCTATCGGACGTACCATGCGGTCGGATTCACAAAATGTCGTTTCCTTTGGTTTGTCGGGTGGACGGCGGGACGGCGGCGTCAGGCGACCGCCCGCGTCGTGCTCTGGTTGTCCGCCGCCAGTTTCGCGGCGATGACCTGGACGGCCTGTGCCGCCGGGCAGTGAGGCGTCGCGAGGACCAGCGGCAGCGTGCCGCTCGCCGCCTGCATGACCTGGGGCGCGTGGAGGACGCTGCCCAGCCAGTCGATCTGGCGCTGCAGGAAGCGGCGTGCCGACTGGTCGATCCGGCGATACACGTCGTGAGCCACGTCCGCGTCGTCGGCGCGGTTGACGATCAGTCGCAGCACGCCCGGTGCGGCTCCGCCCGCCAGCGCCGTCTTGATCGTTGCGTAGCAGTCCATCACGGACACGGCGTCCGGCGTGGTGACGAGGATGACTTCGTGCGCGGCGAACCAGAACCGCAGCACCGCGTCGACGGCGGAACTGCCCACGTCGACCAGGACGATGTCGGCGTGGCGTCCGAGCGACCGGATCTGCTTCATGAGCCGCTCTTGCGAGTGCTGGCTGAACGGGATCTTGTGGTCGGGCGCCCAGACGCCCGGGACGACGAGGATGCCGCCGGGCCCGCGCTCCAGGACTTCGTGGATGTCTCGGCGGGCCGACAGGATGTCGCCCACGTTGCCGCGTTCGGAGAGATGGCACAGCGGCGCGATGTCCGCCCGGTACAAGTCGGCGTCGATGAGGACGACGCGCAACCCCTGATCCACGAGGGCGATGGCAATGTTGATGGCCAGTGTCGTGACGCCCACGCCGCCCTTGCCGCCCGAAAAGACGAGGAGCCGCGGTTGAGCCAGCCCGGCCGGTGACGGTTCGCGGGCGGCCCGCGACACGAGGTTCCGCAGTTCCGCAGCTTGATCTAACATCGTGGTCCCGCCATTCTGAAACGGAGTGGACGAAGAGCCGGTTGGGGCGTGGCGCCTGGCGGACCGCGATCCGGCCGCACGGGCTCGCCCAGGACGTCGCCCCTGCCAGGCGCGCCGGCAGGTGTCCTGCAACGGGTGGCTTTCGTCATAAGGAGGTTCCCAAGTACCTTGAGCGGACGGGCTCGGTCGAGCGTTCGTGGCGGGCCGGAGCGGCCGACGATGGCGTCCGCCGTTCGGAGGTCGGGCCGCCACGCTCAAACCCGAACGCGCGCGTCACCGGTGATCGTTCATTCCTAAAATGGACCGCGTCAGCCGGCGGCGGTCGGCCGCTTCAATGTCGTCCGGCACGTTCTGGCCGTTGGTCAGGTAGCTGAGCGGCAACCGGCAGCTGCGCAGCAGCGGCACGAGGCTTCCCAACCCGGTGGCTTCATCCAGTTTCGTCAGGATCAGGGCCGTGACGCCGACGTCGGCGAACTGCTTGGCCGTCTTCTTGAGATTGTCGACGCTGTTGACGCTGCTCAACACCAGATGCACTTCGTCCGCCTTGGCCTCCGCCAGCATCGTACGCAACTCCTGGATCTTGACGTCGTCCCGCGGGCTGCGGCCGGCGGTGTCCATGAGAATGAGGTCAAGGTCGGCGAAGCGATCGACGGCTTGCCGCATTTCCCGCGGGGTGGACACCACCTCCATCGGCAGGTCGATGATGTCCGCGTAGGTGCGCAGCTGCTCAACCGCGGCAATCCGGTACGTGTCCACGGTGATCAGGCCGACGCGCCGGTGCTCGCGCAGGTGGTAATTGCCCGCCAGCTTCGCGATGGTGGTGGTCTTTCCCACGCCGGTCGGGCCGACCAGCGCCACCAGGCGATGCTCGCCCGCCGCCGCGCGGATCGGGCCGGTGACCGAGATCTCCTCCTCAATCATGCGCGCGACGCGGGCTTTCAACAGGACCGGGTCTTCCAGGTCGCCCTTGGCCGATCCCTGGCGGACGCGGTCGATGAACTCCCGAGCCAGCTCCTCGCTGATCTCGGCATCGATCAGGTCGGTGAAGAGCAGGAACAGCGATTCGGACAGCTCGGGGCTTGCCGACCGCTCCCGTTGGCGGCACAACTCCTCCACCATCGACTGCAATTGGCTCAGCTGGCACTGCAAGTCCTCGCCGGGCGCTGTCGCGCCCTCGCCGTCCGGGCGGCCGAACCCGTGTGCCACCGATCCGTGTGCCATCGATCTGGGCGGCGCCGGAGCGGCAGGCCGCGGGGCGGCGTCTGACGGCGGCCGCTCGGCGAACCGGCTGGGGACGTGGACGGACGTTGAGGCCGTGACTTCCACCTGCCGGATGCCCATGAGCCGCTGCAGCAGACTGCCGGGGATCTCCCGCGTGTGCAGCACGGCGGCGTGGGAGCCCAGGTCGGCGCGCACCAGTTGGAGTGCGTCTTGCAGGGACCGGGCTCGATACGTTTTGACTTCCATCGCGTTTCCTTTTCGGGGCAGTTGTCCAGGTGATGTCGGTTTTTATGTCACTTGTTCGCGAGCCGGTCGCCCGGCGTCAACGGTCGCTCGTGACTGCGTCGCTTACAATTCCCACGGATTCGATGATCGTGTCCCGCGTGATTTCGTTGTAGCTCAAGACGTGCAGGTTCGGCAGATTGGCGGTCGTCAGCTGTTTCAGGCCGGGGCGGATCTGAGGGCTGACCAGCACGACGGCGGGATAGTGTTGTTGAGTCAGCCTGGCGACCTCCGCCGCGATCAAGTTGCACGTGATCTCGATCGCCCGCGGCGACATGCGGATGAACAACCCGCGCTCGTTGTGCTCGATCCCCGCGGCAATTCGATCCTCCAGCGCCGGGTCCAACGTGACGACGTGCAGGCGTTTCTCCGCGTCGCTCAGGCGGCTGCAGAGCGTGCGCGCCAGCCGGTGGCGCGCGTATTCGGTCAGCCAGATGGGGTCCTTCGTGCGCGGCGCGTAGTCGCCCAGCGTCTCCAGGATGATCCCCAGTTGCAGGATCGGCACTTCCTCGCGCAGCAGCATCTGCAGCACCTGCTGCAGTTCCCCCAGCTTCAGGACGTTCGGGATCAACTCGTCGACAATGGCCGGCGACGTCTTCTTCAGCTCGTCCACCAAGTGCTTCGTCGCGTCGCGGGACAACAGCTCGTCGGCGTGTTTGCGCACGACTTCCTGCAAGTGGGTCGCCAGCACGGCCGCCGGTTCCACCGGCGTGTAGCCCAACATCTCGGCCCGCTCCCGCAAACCGTACTCGATCCAGACCGCCGGCTGGTGAAACGCGGGATCGCGCGTCGCCTCGCCCGGAATTCCGCCCGTTGTCGCGCCCGAATCCATGGCCAGCAGCTTGTCGGGGTATACCGTGCCCTCGGCCACCGGGTTGTTCGTGATCTTGATGCGGTATTGCTGCTCGCCCAGCCGCATGTTGTCGCGGATCCGCACCTTGGGCACCAGGATCCCGATGTCCGCCGCCACGGCGTTCCGGACCCCCGTGATTCGCGGCAACAGGTCGCCGCCACGACTCGGGTCGGCCAGACGAATCAGGTCCACCCCAATCTCGATCTCCATCGGATCGACGGTCAGGAAGTCCTCTACCCGCTCCTCGCCCTTCCTCTTCTGTGCGGCATCCGCGTCGGCGGCAGCCGCCGCGCTGACCGACTCCCGTCGCCTCTGCCTCACCAGCAATATCGCCAGCGCGCCGCAACCGCAGCCGAGCGTCAGCAAGGGGATCGTCGGCAGCTCCGTGAACACGAGGATCGTCAGAAATCCACCCGCCACCGCCAGGGCCTGCGGGTGCGAAAACAACTGCCGCAGGAACTCGCTGGGCATGTTGGACTTCTGCGTGCTGCGCGTCACCAGCAAACCGGCCGCCATCGAAATCAACAGCGCCGGCACCTGACTCACCAAACCGTCGCCAATCGTCAGCTTCGTGAATACCTTGCCTGCTTCCGCGATGTCCATCCCGGCCTGAAACACGCCGATGATCAAGCCGCCCACGATATTGATCAGCGTGATGATGATGCCCGCGATCGCGTCGCCCCGCACGAACTTGCTGGCACCGTCCATCGCCCCGTAGAAGTCAGCCTGCGCCGTGATCTCCGCGCGCCGCCGCTGTGCCTCCCGCTCGTCAATCACTCCCGCGTTCAGGTCCGCGTCGATCGCCATCTGCCGGCCAGGCATGCCGTCCAAGGCGAACCGGGCGGCAACTTCACTGATACGCGTGGCACCCTTCGTGATGACCACGAACTGAATCACAATGATGATCACAAAAATGATCAGGCCGACCACGATCTGGTCGCCCGCCACGAACTCCCCGAAGTTCCGGATCACCTCGCCCGCCGCCGACAACTTGTCCGACTCCGCCCGCGTCAGGATCAGCCGAGTCGAAGCAACGTTCAACACGAGACGGCTTAACGTCGTGGCCAACAACAACGAGGGGAAGACATTGAACTCCAGCGGCGTCCTGACCTGAATCGTCGTGAGCAACACGATGACCGAGATGGTGACGTTGGCCGCCAGCAGGATGTCCATGAGGAACGGCGGCATCGGGATGAGAATCACCAGCACGCTGGTGATGATCCCAATCGGAAGTACCAGGTCTCGACACCTTGATAGTCGCGACATCAAACCACCGATCGCCAACGGTTCGCACGGACACGCACTTGCTTCCCTGCAATGGCGTCTCCGAACCGGAGAATTGTGACTGGAGAAGAGGGGCGGAGGTTACCGAATTGCCCCGCGGGTGTCCAGGTCGTTTTGCCGCCGGCGGACACCGGCGGACACCGCCGAAACGCGGAACCGGGTGTACTGGTCGGCGTTTCCTGGAGTTGCGGAAAACCTGCAACGCGCAAGTCGTCTTGGTGAAACGGGTCGTTGCGGCAGACGCGGGGCCGTGGGGGACGTGGTGCGACGGGCGAGCCAGCGGCTGAGTGCGAGCACGACTCACCCTCACCCTGGGCTGATAAAAAGGGCGGGCAAAAAAGTCCCCTCTCCCCCGTCACGTGGTGCGCGGTTGGTGCCGCCAGTGCCTCACCGTCTGATCGCAACACGTGATGGGGGAGAGGGTTAGGGTGGGCTGATAAAAAGGGCGGGCAAAACAAGTCCCCTCTCCCCCGTCACGTGTTGCGCGGTTGGTGCCGCCAGTGCCTCACCGTCTGATCGCAACACGTGATGGGGGAGAGGGTTAGGGTGAGGGGGCGAAGCGGCGAACGAGCTTTCATGCGTACCGGCCGCAGCTCCGGCCTCATCCGGCCCTTCTTTTCATCAGCCCGCCTCCGTCCTGGCCCGTGGGTTGTTACCCGGCGGCGAGGGGGCGGTTGCCTTTGAGGTCGTAGACGTAGCGCAGGATCTCCGCGACCGCGGCGTACTGTTCGGCCGGAATGGGGCGGTTGATTTCGACGTGTTTGTAGAGGAACTGGGCCAACGGCTTACGTTCGATGACGGGGATGCCGTGTTCGATGGCCAGGCGGCGGATGCGCTGGGCCACCAGGCCGGCGCCTTTGGCCACGACGACGGGCGCTTCCATCGTGGCGGGGTCGTACTTCACGGCCACGGCCAACTCGGTTGGGTTGGTGACCACGAAGTCGGACTGGGGGACGGCCGTGCGGAGGCGGTTGAGCACCAGCTGCCGTTGGATCTCTCG
>Ga0194113_10011642_pt1 | contig 10388 bp, 8 predicted proteins | sample TA2MahC200mmetaG_FD_146193 | JGI IMG/M metagenome (GOLD analysis project Ga0194113, IMG submission 146193) | Freshwater microbial communities from Lake Tanganyika, Tanzania - TA2015017 Mahale Deep Cast 200m | ecosystem: Environmental > Aquatic > Freshwater > Lake | place: Tanzania: Lake... | reverse complement strand
ATATCCTATTGAACTCGGGTTCGTTGCTGGGATCCACAAACAGTCTGTTTAGATAATTCAGGAAGTCGTAGCCGGTGGTTCCTTGGACGGGCCACTTGTCCGGAAGATCCTCCTCCGGCATCAAGATCTTCTCGACCACTATGTAGGCACCCGGTGCCTTGGCTCGGATTCTATGGAGATACTCGTCGGGGTCCTTTAGGCCGTCCACGTGATCGACCCTGATCCCATCTATTTTGCCCCCGTCCAGTAATCTGAGGAGCAGGGCGTGGATCTGCTCGAATACCTCCATGTCCTCGATCCGGAGGCATATCAGGTCATTGATGTCAAAGAAACGCCTGTAGTTGATCTCCCTCGTGGCGGCCTTCCAAAAGCTCAGTCTAAAGTTCTGCCCTTCAATCAATCTGAGGAGCAGGGCTCGATCGGCATTGATCTTCCGTGCGACTTTGTTGAGGAGGTCAAGGAGCACAGTGCTTCTCCCAGAGGTCACTATGAGGCAATCTCTCAGGTCGCGGGCGGAGTAAGAGTGGATCTCACCCAAAATCTGCTTGAACTTCAGGAGTTCAGGCCCTTCTTTGCACAGGGGGCCTAATAATGAGCTGACCGACTCAAGGATCTCCTTGTAGGAGTCCACGCTCACGGGAAATTCCCATTGGAAATATTTTATCTTGAACCCATTTTTGTACACCAGGTTTATGCGGTCGTTTCTGAGGCAGTCCTCGATGCTCTCACCCAAAAATGGTGCCAGGAGCTTTCCCCTGAGGGATTCGGAGGGGTGATCCCAGTCGATATCGAAGAATTTGAAATACCTCGATCCTTCCCTCAGCTCAAGAACGTCCATGAGCATCTGATTCTCTGGGCTGTACGCCAGATGATTGGGGGCAATGTCCTGTACCCAACCCATCCCGCGAGCCTTTAGTTCGTCTATTAGACTCTCGAACTCGTTCAGAGATCCCAGATCTGGGCTGATCGCGTTGGGATCCACGCCGTCATAGCCGTGTAGGCTACCTTGGCGACTCTTAAATATTGGAGAGGAGTAGACGTGTGATACTCCCAGTGCCTTCAGATAATCCACTATCTCGAGCGCATCCGAGAATTTGAAGGAGGCATTAAACTGTAACCTATAGGTTGCCACGGGAGCGTTCATGATCAAATCTTGACCCCTAGTAGCTCAGCAAGTCTCTGGAAAGAGGCCACCCAACGCTCTGCCTCTTTGTCTCCCCTCTTGCTCCTCCCTTCCATGTAACCATAGGACTGACCTATTATGGTAAAGATAGCGTTTTGCGCACGCCATAGGTTGAGAGGCAGATTGAGTTTGAAGAGTAGGGTGAGCAACCACTCAGCCCTCTCAACTCTATCTCTGTTGAAGGGATCGTTGGTGATCTTCTCGATCTCCTTCTCCATTCTCGTGCTAGACTCAAGGCCGATCATGCCTCTGTCAACCTCAACCCCAAGATTCTGCGTATCGCACACGAGCCGCTCTAAGAGATCTAAGTTAAGCTCCTCGGAGCGGAGGACTTCGAGTATGTCAGAGCCGAGAACCACCTCCGCCGCTACCTTCAACGCTCGGGGCAGGGGGACCCTGATCTCCTTTAAGAATAATATCGCCGAATGGTTGCTCTCAAAGATCTCTCTATAGAGGGCCTTTACCTTTGAGAGCGACAGTTCCATAATCTTACTGATTATCGCCAGTTGCCGGTCCTTGAAGAGGTCCTTGAGCGAACACGAGACGCCCTTCTTCTGGAAGTTCGCGTCTATGAGGAGGATGATTCGGTGGTCTTCCCCTTTTTCGAACACCTCTTGAAGTTCATTGCGCATTGATGTGAAGGCATTCTCGCTGATAAATGCCCGTGCCCCTCCGTAGACATAATAGTCCCCAAGCCAGAAGACCGCAAAGCTAACCCGTTGCTCGTCCCATGTGATATCTGAGGTTATCTTTGCCCTTCCTGTGGCGAGCTTGAGTTTCTCGGATGCCAATAGCTCATAAATCTCATCGCTTATCAAGTAGCAGTAGACCCTCGATGGTCTGCTCTCGGGTTTTTCGAAGATTGACGAAATGGCATAGTGCACCCCCACCCTCATGAGGTCCATGGACGCAGGCTTCACGCACCACTCGTATACCTTCGCCCCATTCTCCAGTTCCGGTATGTTGCTCTTCGCCTTGCCCAACCTCTCAAGGTATCCAGGTTCAAATTCCGTACCATTGATCTCTTTGGCCAGTTGGATCGCCCTCGCGGCGTACTTCATAACCTGAACCGTTTCTATCCCGGATATCTCGTCAAAGAACCAACCGCAGCTTGTGTACATGAGCATGGCATGCCTCTGAGATTCGAGGAGTTTGAGGACAACCCTCCTCTCCTCCGGAGAGAGCTCCCTCTTGGAGTGCTTGGTCAGAAAAGCCTCAACGTTCTCCCTAGACCTATCCATGATGACCGCTATGTACTCGTCCCTGGCCTTCCAAGGGTTCTTGAGGTATTTTGAGGACTCACTCTCGTAGAGAGGTATTAACGAATCTCTAAGCCAGTCCATTGTCTCTCTCAGCGGCAGGCGCCACTCCTGGCTCCAGCCTTTACCAGTATTGCAACCGCAGTTACTCCTCCAGCGTTCTATTCCATGCGCACAGCTCCAAGAGGTATTCTCGATTACTTGAACCTCGTATTGGGGAGGGTTCTTCTCAAGGAACTCCCCATAATTTGTGATTTTGGCTAAATTCTGTGACTCTATATGATGTAGACAGAACGCTAGGGCCATGTCGCCAAAGCGATGGTGGTGGCCGTAAGTCTCGCCGTCCGTTGCTACATGCACGAGCTGTGGGGCGTTGCTATCTGAGAATGCGCCCATGAGCTTTTTGGCAAATTCTACACCATTTTCAAGGAGACAACCAAAGGCTATGTCGTGCGATATTGGAGCGTCGTAGAAGAAGACGTTTATGGATCTTCCCGATGGAAGTTTGCAGAGGTACGCTCTCTTGGGATCGACCTTCCCCCCGCTAACGTCATCCCACCTCTCCTCCCCGAGCTTCCTAACTTTGGCGGCCTGATGCGGCGCCAGAATGGTGAACTTTATCCCCTGGGTAGCCAAGACTTCGAGCGTCTCCATGTCCATTGCCGTTTCGGGGAGCCACATGCCCTCTGGAGATCTCTTGAAGTGCCTCTCGAAGTCTTTGATCCCCCACTTAACTTGCGTGTGCTTGTCCCTCTTGTTGGCAAGGGGGAGTATCAGATGGTTGTAAGCCTGGGCGATGGCAGAACCGTGTCCGCTGAATCTGGTAGCGCTCCATTTGTCGGCCTCGAGTATTGCTTGATAAAGCTCTGGCTCGTGGTGCTCGATCCAAGAGAGAAGCGTAGGACCGAAGTTGAAGCTCATCTTTGAGTAGTTGTTCGTTATGGCTAAGATCCTACGCTCTGGACTCATAATGCGGGCGGCTGTGTTCGGGGCGTAGCACTCAGCCAAAATTTTGTCGTTCCAGTTATGGTAAGGGTAAGCCGCTTCCTGTATCTCTATCTCCTCGAGCCAAGGGTTCTCCCTTGGCGGCTGATAAAAATGACCATGGATGCAGACATATCTGTTCACGTACATCCCTCAAGGACGAATCTGTTCTTGAAAGAAGAAGAACAGTGTGAGAAATATATCGCTTGCGATTTGGGCTGCCTTAGCCTAGTTAATATCAAATATATCTCCTTGAGTAAGTTGATCTGGGAGGGCAAGCGGTGTTTTTCCGATCCAAATTCCCCCTGCCGTCAAAAAGTAGTCCGTGGAGCATGTCTTTAGGTTCGAACGTTTCGGAGGATGGTAGCGGAACCTTTCGTGTTTGGGCTCCTCGAACCGTAGATGTCTTCTTGAAGCTGCAGGAAGAGGGCCAAAAATTGAGGATGGAACCTCTTCCAGATGGACTTTTTGAACTGGAGTTGGACAATTTGAGAGAAGGGACGCGGTATTACTTTAATTTGGACGGCAGAAGAGACCTTCCAGATCCCCTCTCCCGATTCCAGCCCCAAGGCGTGCATGGACCATCGGAGGTGGTTGATCCCAACTCCTTCAATTGGACCGACGGGAGGTGGAGGGGAATCCCTCTGGAGGGGTACATAATATATGAGTTGCACGTTGGTACTTTCGCCTCGGAGGGGACCTTTGAGGCCATCATTCCGCGTATCGGATATCTGAGGGACGAGCTTGGCATCACTGCCATCGAACTCATGCCAGTTGCACAGTTTCCTGGAGGGCGCAACTGGGGATATGATGGTGTCGACCCCTTCGCACCCCAGAACAGCTATGGCGGGCCGAATGGTTTGAAGAGCTTGGTCAATGCGTGCCATAGAAACGGCTTGGCGGTTATCTTAGACGTTGTCTATAACCATCTAGGCCCGGAGGGCAACTACCTAGGGGAGTATGGCCCATACTTCACAAATCGTTACAGGACGCCATGGGGCCCAGCCTTCAATTACGATGGTTCCTATTCTCACTGGGTGAGGAGGTACGTTATAGAGAACGCTCTTTACTGGATAACCGAGTACCACATGGATGCTCTAAGGCTTGACGCCATTCACGGGATATTTGACTTTTCTGCGAAGCACATACTAGAGGAGATGGCGGAATACATGAGGGCCCAAGCCAAGGCTCTTAACCGGAGGGCGTATTTGATAGCCGAGAGCGACCTTAACGACCCCCGCTTTATTAGACCGCGTAGTCACTGTGGTTGCGGTATCAATGCGCAATGGCTTGACGACTTCCATCACTCATTGCATGCACTCCTGACGGGCGAGACTGCGGGCTATTATGCCGATTTTGGGGGGATCAAACATCTCGAAAAATCGCTGAGGGAGGGGTTTGTTTACACGGGAGAGTATTCGCGCTATAGAATGAAGCCATTCGGTGCCCCCTCCAAAGACCTCGATTGTAACAAATTCGTAGTTTTTTCACAAAATCACGATCAGATAGGAAACAGGGCACTGGGTGAGAGGCTTTGTCACCTTGTCCCTTTAGAGAGGCAAAAACTAGCCGCGGCGTCAACTATTCTCTCGCCATATATACCTCTGCTGTTTATGGGCGAGGAATATTCAGAGGAGGCGCCATTTCAATACTTCGTAAGTCATTCGGATCCTCATCTGATCGAGAGCGTCTGTAAAGGAAGAAAGGAAGAGTTTGCCGCATTTAATTGGAGGATCGAGGGTCCTGACCCTCAAGATAGGACGACCTTTGATCGCTCAAAGATCAATATCGACCTTAGATTTGAACGAAAACACTGTAGCATATTCAAGTGGTACAGGGATTTGTTGGCCATCCGTAAGAGGCACCCCGCTCTGAGAAACTATGGTAGAAAGAGCTTGAAGGTCGAGAGCATAGGCAAAGTGTTATTATTGGAACGCCTGGCCTCCGAAGAGGAGCGAATTTACATAATTATGTCTTTTGATGAGGGCGAGGCAACCGTAAAAAATGAATTTCCTAGAGGAAGATGGTTCTTACTATTAGACTCGAACGACAAAGTTTATGGCGGCAAAGGAGGGCACATGCCCAGACACGTAGAGGGGGGGGTGCAACCGAATTGCCCCTATTGCCCTGGGGGGTTTCGATATACCTGTGTAGAGATTAGGCTTTATGCTCCTCTATAACTTTAGAGTACACATCTATGATTTTAGATGCTATCTTCTCCCACGTGAATTCGGACAACACGCGTAGCCTTGCATTTTCACCCAGAGTCTTCATGTGGTTTTCATCGGCAAGTATGCTGTTGAGCCCCCAAGCAATATCTCGAGGGTCGTATGGGTTTATGTGGTAACCACATTGGTGCTCCCCGCTGTTAAGAACTATCTCTCGCATGCCGCTAACGCCTCTAGCACCAACCACCACAGGCTTCTTCATTGCCATTGCTTCTAGCGCGACTATACCGAAGGGCTCATAGAAACTTGGGAATGTTGCTAGATCTGCAGCAGCATAGTGGGCGATTCTCTCCTGCTCGGAGAGCATGCTGAAGTTGAAGGCGACCTTTTCCGTGAGCCCAAGGCTCTGAACGAGTCTGACCAGCTCACCCTCCATTTCCCCCTTTCCCACTATAACCAACTTTGTATTTGGGAACTTGGCCAGTACGTCGGGCATGGCCATAATCAGCTTATCGGTCCCCTTCACCCCAAAGAGTCTGCCAACAAAGAAGATCATCTTATGATCCTTGGGGATGCCGTATTTGGTCCTAACCTGCTGTATTCTTTCACCAGATACCTGATCCGGCGAGTACTTGCGGGGATCGACGCCGTTCCAGACCACCTCTATCTTGTCTGTGGGGATGCCGGATGCAACCAGCTCGTCGCGCATTGCATATGAAACCGTGATTACCTTGTCTGCAACTTCCGCTGCCTTCCTCTCCAACTCTATGATTATTTTTGATCCATCACCGAGGCTCCTACCTTTCTCGGTAGAGTGAATGTGAAAGACCATGGGAACGCCCGTAGCGTTTCGAAGGATCATCCCAGCTACGGCGGATAGCCAGTCATGAACGGAAAGTATATCGAAGGATTTCTTCTCCAATGGTATAAGATCATTAACAATCTTTGTGCTAACCAGCAGATTGTACAAAAAAATGCACGAAAAAAAGGGCACCCCCGGTCCCCATTGCCGGATCTCGTCAGAGACGACGGACGGAAAGATCTGGGATATGTCAACAAGCTTTGGTCTATGAACCTCAACCCCACTCATGAGTTCCCTTGTTCTTAGAGCCCCGTCATTCATGGTAAAGACGGACAAGTTATGTTCCATCTTTACGAGCTGTCTTGTGAGTTCGTAGGTGTAGGTTCCTAGGCCACCCATGATCCTTGGCGGGTACTCCCATGTAAATAAGGCTATATTCAAACAGACACCGAAATACTTTAATTACCTTGAGGCTATTAAAATTTTTTGTGTAACATATCTAAATAATCATAGTTAGGAATTTCTCGTCGTCCTGGGTTTGTCCTCCTTTATCAGCTCATAGCCCCACTTCGGCTCCGCGATCTCCCCCAGCATTGCGGCGATGGGGCAGAGTTTGGTCATGGTAAGGTGAATAACCCTGTCCACTATCTTGTCGTCAAGATCGCCTTTGAGGATGAACTTCATGAAGATCTTATAACTTCGGTTGTTCCTTCCGCCTGATCCCGTTTATCTTGACCTCGTAGGAGGTCAGCAGTTGCCTCCTCGCCTTGAGCATTGTTACGATATCGAGCCCCGCACATCCTCCCAAGGCGACGAGGAAGAGGTCCATGGGCGTGGTCCCCTTGCTCGTGCCGCCGTACTTCTTGTGCATCTCCATGAGGATCTCGTGTCCGTACTGATCCTTACCGATGAGCCTCAGTTCACCGTTCCGCTTGACGGAGGCTCTAGCTATTAAACATCCCAGAGGTAGGATGGGGATCCAACATTTATCTTTTTTATGGGCAGATGTGCCTGTACCGATGCTGAGGGGCTGGATGTGGTCGATCGCGTTGTAACTCCACATGAAGATGATGCACTAGTTGGCAGGCTCCATACACTCAAGATCCAAATCATCCATTGCGTCTTTGGGACTTTTCATCATTGCCTGCCAATTTAAAATGGGGGCGAAGGGATAAAAAGATTTCATCGCCAGCGTTCGGCAGATTATCTTGTGAGACCCTTCTGCTGGCGCTCTTTAGTTGTCGTTAGGAGACCCTTCTTCTTGAGCCGGACAAGGGCGGATTTCACACTGCTTGGTTTTGCGTTGAGCATCCTTGCGATCTCGTCCACCGTCATATCGCCATTGTTCTGGATCAGTTGGAATATCATCTCGTCCAGCAGGTCCCGGGCGGGCAGGGAGATTATGCTTATGTGGGATATGGAGCTCCCCATCACCACGGCGGCGGGCGAGGAGCGCCCGTCGAGGTCGACGCAGTTCTCCAGGAAGATGTTCATGAGATCATCGTCCACCTGGACGAGCCGACCCCTGATGACCTGCCCATCAAGAAGGTGCAACTCAATTATGCTGTTTACGTACCTTCTCAGCCTCTCGACGACCGAGGTTTTGTCTCTTATTTGCAGTATGAAGACCCCCAGAGTGACAGAGACTTATTGCATTTGGTGGTTTTAAAGTTTAACGCTTCCTATTTCGGTTATGGTGCGGCCGCCGGGATTCGAACCCGGGTCCTTAGCGATCTACAGGCGTTTGCCTTTGGCAGGCTAACGTCCTAGACCAGGCTAGACTACGGCCGCAACCTTGAGACATTCTGCGTTGGGGGTATTTAAAAAGTTCGTTGTTGCAAAAAGGGGGCTATCGCTAATGCCTTCAAGTCATCCCACGAGGGTCGTCTTAACTCTGAGCGATCATTGCCCCAGAATATGATCTGAGGGGGTCGAATAAAAGATTACCCTCGTTGCAGATGCCTTTTATGATAAAAAAACCTTATAAAACCCAGACTTGTATTAACCAACGGAAGCCCGAGTAGCTCAGCCTGGGAGAGCATCCGGCTGAAGACCGGAGTGTCGCTGGTTCAAGTCCGGCCTCGGGCACCATTTCTCCATTGTTTTTTAAATCGAACCCGCCGTTGGAAGCTAACTTATCCACTATTTCTTACCGATAAAAACCAAAATGCGCTAAAAAAGGAAAAGGGCTCAGGTGCACATTTTTAACATGCTCCATAAGTTCGGCGTTAATAGGCATATTCCATGGCATTGATGTATTATGTTTTACCAATGTTTTGAAGTATCCAAAATAGACTTACATACTTTTGTTCGGTTACAGTTTGATTCCACATTACAGTTGCTTGCTCTGTAACCTTAGATGTTGCACTATAAAGTCCTACACTCTTAGCCCCTAGGCCAAAGAAGCCGGTATTTGGATTATAAACAACAAAATAATAAGTGTCGTTAATTAATGCAAGAAACCCGTATCGAGTTTCTGAGACTTCCTTACGTTCTGCTACGGATACAAATGAGGATTGATTTATGTACTTTGAGAATTCACCACTTGTAAAAATATAGGTATCAACGTTGTAGCTTGCTTTTACAGAGTATTCGACACCTCGCCCAGCATCTATGTATGCAGATCGGTAAACAGAATATCCAGGATCTATGGTGACACCCGAAATATACATCAAATTTTGAGTATTTGTCTGAGTTGCAGGAACCTGAACTGTGGAAGAAACGCTAAAGGGCAACATCGGTGCAAAAAAAAGAATTAAAATTATGGCCGCAACAACGACAGAACCCGCAGTACCTTTTGTGACGGGCATTTTTTAGCCTTCATTTAACTTGTTTTATAACATAACCGTCTATTTTTAGGGCATTCATAGTTTTTAATATTTTCTAAAAGATTGGCTGAAGACCGGAGGGTCGCTGGTTCAAGTCCGGCCTCGGCACCACTATCTTTTATAACTTAGGCTAAGGAAAAGAAAATACCCACTTCTTGCCAAGGGACTATGACTTGTCCAACTGGAACGACACAATTACGAGAAAAATTAAGCCGAGGGAGGGGATTCTGAACCTCTTAATTTGTTTATTCTCTTACCTATGGTGTCGCATATCTTTTCTCGTAATTTTTCGCCTTCTAAGGGCTTCTTCCTGATCCTCGCTAGTTGCAGGGCAAGGATGTTGTCTCCAAGAAACCTTATCCACTTCTCAAAGTCCCCCCGTTGGGTGTGGAATTCTATCGACTTAGGTTCAACAGTTTTTAAAGTTTCGTAGAATTGAATAAGGTTCTGCGCATTTCTGCCGGTATAATTCCCTTCCTCTAGGCAGAAGTAGAAGGCATTTTCTGGTTTGACGTCGGCAAGTACGTTATTGGTTTTTATCTTTTCAACTCTGCCTTCGCTCATCAGTCACGCCCCTGAGCAAATCCATAAACAGAGTTTTAAGCATTTTGGTTGATGTCCGGCTCGGGTGCTATTCGATGACAAATGAGACGTTTAGGATGTTAGAAAAAGTTGGGGATTATATTCTCACTTTATTGCCGTTAGTGTGCCTGAGTTTACAGACATCACAAAAGTGGCGATAACAAAAGATGCTTACCGATTACTCTGCGGGAAATTGATTCCAACCGGGGTTACCGGTTCATTCCGATCTCTGGGTTATCTCTTTCATTACAAGATCAAATCTTAATAGTGTAGGAAGTACTATTACAGATATCATGGTAGCCGAGAAGAGGATTTTCACAGCGTGCCCGAGGGACTGCTACGATACCTGCGCCATGTACGCCTACGTTGATGATGGGGGCAAGCTTGTCAGGGTGGAAGGCAGAAAGGATCACGGGTTCACGAAGGGGTTTCTATGCCGCAAGGGGCAGATGATCCTCGACTGGGTGTACTCGCCGGACAGGCTGAAGTCCCCGATGAAGAGGGCAGGGGCCAAGGGCAACGGAAGGTTCGAGAGGATAACGTGGAACGAGGCCTTTGAGATCATAATGGATAATCTAAAGA
>Ga0194113_10011638_pt1 | contig 10390 bp, 7 predicted proteins | sample TA2MahC200mmetaG_FD_146193 | JGI IMG/M metagenome (GOLD analysis project Ga0194113, IMG submission 146193) | Freshwater microbial communities from Lake Tanganyika, Tanzania - TA2015017 Mahale Deep Cast 200m | ecosystem: Environmental > Aquatic > Freshwater > Lake | place: Tanzania: Lake... | reverse complement strand
TCAAGAAAATCGGTGTTCATCTGTGTTTATCTGTGGTTTCTGGCGACTTTTAAAACAGTCTCTTAGCGCAGATTAGCGGACTCAACATTCTTGCACAAAAAACAAGGATTTCACTGTTAAGGTACTATCTTCGCGGTGAATCTCGGTTGCGGTTCGAGGCCGCGCTATGCTATAATATCCGATGTGATGGAAGAAAACATGATGACGACCGAGGACAAACCCGAGAGCGAGACCGCTCCCGACAAGGCGCGCCAGCAGCGAGGACCCTTGATTGGAGCCATCTTTGGCGGGTTGTTCCTGCTAGCGCTCCTTGCGGCGGGCATCGTCTTTTTGATGCAGCCCACAACCGATACAGCTCGTTTCCGGGATGTCTTCATCATCTTCATGGCGTTAGAATCCATCGTGATTGGGCTGGCGCTGGTTATCCTGATCGTTCAAATCGCCCGGTTGATCAACTTGCTGCAAAACGAAATCAAACCGATCATCGACTCGACGAATGAAACGGTGAGTACATTGCGAGGAACCACCCGCTTCTTGAGCGACAATCTGGTCGAGCCGGTCATCAAACTCAACGAGTATCTTGCCGGGTTAGGACATTTCGTCAGATTTATCAGACCGAAGAAAAAGTGAGTCCACTGAAAAAACACCGTGTTTTTTCAGTAGTGTCAAAAGTAATTCTTAGTAAGACAAAGGAGCGACAACTATGGGTAAAGATAACAATAGTGAATTTGGAGCCTTCCTCTCGGGCTTTGTGCTCGGAGGATTGGTGGGAGCGGTGGTAGCCCTGCTCCTGGCCCCCCAGTCTGGTGAGGAAACCCGCACCTATATACGCGAAAAGGGCATCGAGTTGAAGGATACAGCCGCAGAGAAAGCCGCAGAGGCGCGCAGCGAAGCGGAAGCGATCCTGGCAGATGCGCGTGCGAAGGCGGAGGCGAAGGTTGCAGAAGCCCGTCTGCAGGCCGAAAGGCTGGCCCAACAAGCCCAGGCCAAGGCTGATGAGCTGAAGAGACAAGGCCAGGTCGTTCTGGAAGAGCGAAAAACGAAGATCGAGGAAGCCATCGAAGCTGGAAAGAAGAAAATCGGCAAGAAGAATGCCCCCGCTGGCGAGGCCCCTGCCGAAACGTAACACTAAAGTACGCAAAACGAAAGCTGGATTTCGAGTTGAAATCCAGCTTTTTTTATTGAACGTCACAGAAATTCAGCACAAATCAATAACCAGCATCGAGTGATCTGCAAAGATTAAGGTAACTACTCAGCCAAACGGAGAAATTCCCGAAAAAAGGGTGTGCGCACGCAAAGCGGCTACGCCCCCTGCGCACACCCTTTTTTCGGGTAAATCCGTTCGATGGCTGAGCAGTTACAGATTAAGGTATATTGAAGGTGGCGTAATCAGACCATGGCCCGATATTGCCTTTACCATCCACGACGCGCACCTGCCAGCTATAAGAGGCACTGCAAGTAACGAAGTATTCCACGGAGGTCGAAGTCGTTGTTCCGCTATCAGTCACCCCAGAATATGTGACTCTCCATTCATAGTAACTAATGCCATTCGGGTGGCTGACCGGCTGCCATTCCAGGAAGACCGTGGAGGTGCATGGTAGTGATCCACTGGGGCCAATTGGTTTTGGGGCGGCCAGGGGCACCGGGCTGGGGGTAAACGTGGGAGTCGGCGTTGGGGTGGGTGGTGGCTGCACAACCGGCACCTGGCTGGTATCGCCGCTGACCGTCACGACGCCGTCCCAAATCCAGCAAGTTCCGCCGCCATCCACGCGCTCGATCACCCACCAAGTGGTTTCGGCATTGCGACCCGTGATGGGTGCAGATTGGTTATGATTCAAATAACTGATCACATCATAGACCTGCCCCGGCCCAAAACGACAATTAGAATTTTCATTGGCCGTTGCCATTGGAGGCCCTAAGGTGAGGCTAGGCGTTATCGAGGGCGTCAGCGTGGATGTCAGCGTAGGCGTGATCGTAGCATCTTCGGGGACAGCTGTCGTGGGTACGGTTTCGGGGGCGGTTTCGGCCGCGCCGACCTGGATTGTGACGATCCCCGATTCCAACACTGCGCCCGAGGCAGTTGTCATGCGGGTTTGAAGCGCATAAAGCCCTGCTTCGGTCGGCTGCCAGGGTTGCAGCATGGCGCCATTTTTCAGAACCGGGTCGGGGTTATCGTTGCGTATGACCTGCCCATTGACCAACAACTCCACACTCGCGGCGCCATCCGGGGCGCTGGCTAACGAGCGGACTTTCACCAAATCGCCAAGCTGATATTGGGCGCCGTCCGCAGGCTCATAGATGGAGATCGCCGCCGTGGATACAGATTCTCCTGACGGGGTATCCAGCGTGCAGCCCGTTAAAAGTAGCGCGATTGCCAGAATAAATATCCGACGCGAACGCTCTGCGTGCCTTCGGCAAACATAGATGGACACGGATTCCTTTATTTTTTCATCCGTGTAAATCCGCGTAAATCCGCGTCCGATTCTTCTAACCTGATCCAAGATAGCTCTCATTTCTTTCCTACCTTTGCCGTGGCTCTATCACGATATTCCAAGGCTCGTCACAACCCGGCATGACTGTACTCAACGGCGAGGCCCCATAGGTATGCCCTCCGGCATCGAAGGCAACCATGCGATAGATAGTATCGTAATGACAGATGCGGCGTACTTCCCCATTCATCAACTCAATCTCACTCATAAAAGGATTCGAATCGACAAAACGAGTATCGGCGATGTTCACCGGGAAGAGCTGCCTGTCCAAATTGCCGACTACCCGCTCCACAGCGATCGTTTCTGCCTGGGCGTAATACCCGCCTTCGATAGGCTGTTCGTAGGGCTGCCATTCGATAATCACACATCGCGCCGCGGCGCCCGGGCAGTTATTCGTCACCGTCATGCGGGCGATCTCCGGCGGCGGCGGCGGGGCAGGCGGCATGGTGGCGCTAAAACTTGGCCCGCTCTGCACTTCGACGTTATCCACAATCAACGCCAGGCGATAGACATACGTCTCGTGCCAGCGCAGATCCACAGAGGTGTCGTCATCTTCGAAGGCCATACCGTTGAGGCGGATGTCATCGGTGATGGGGATACGCTTTTTCGCCTGCCAGATGCCCCGGCAGGGTGGCCCTTCACAACGATCTGCCCCCTGCTGAATGCGCAGGATCTCCAACGCCGCCTGATCGCCATCCGGCCAGGCAAACCCTGGGGGAATGAACATTTGAATGCGCGTGCGGACAATCGAACTATCGAACCAGTAAGGAGTAAGATTCAATTCGATAGACCCCAGATCATCCTCGGGACAGCGCGGCGATTGGCCAGGAACCTGGGCGCGCAGCAGCCAGCCCGGAGAAACCAGGCCCAGATCGGCATCGGCGGCAATTGCGGAGAGCGAATAAATGTATTCTACCCCGCATTGGATCTGTGCGTCTATGACTTCGAACCCGCCTCCGGCAAGCAGTAAATCGGTGGGCACATTTTCACGGTAGATTTCTTCAGCCTGCCCGGAAACCGACTCGTAACGCAGCAGCAAGAAGGTCACGCCTTCGTCGGGCAAATCTTCAGGCCAATTCCCGCCGCCAGCGATTAACCAGCTAACCCGCATATCCTCCGGCCTGGCCTCTACGGAAAGATTCACAGCGCCAATCGAGCCGGGCGTGCAGGCGGGGGTAGTCGCTTCCGCCTGGGCTAACGCAAATACCTCCCCGGTAGCCAGGCCATTGTCTGTTTCCATCGCCGAGCCAACCCGCACCTGATAACGGTACGGCGTGCCGCAGGTGACATCCCAGTCCACCCAGGTAAAGGTTTCGCCCGCGGCGATGCGGGTACGCGTGTTATCATACCATTCACGCACGAAGAGGGTGATACCGCCATCGCCGGTATTGACCAGATACTTGCCAGCATACGGCAACACAAATTGGCCCTCCCCTTCGACTTTGATATCGCACATCACCGTCAGGGTGATCAGGTTTCCATCAGGGTGAGGTTCCACGCCCATGTTCGCACAATGACCTTCGGCTTGAGCCGAGTCTGCTTCGTCTTGTCTCTCTGCTATGTCTGGTCTTTCCCGGTCGCCGAACATGTTTCTTATGAATTCATCCACATCGAAACCAGGCACCCCAGGCAATTCGACCTCACCGAGATCAAACTGCTCCTGGGCAGCGCCCAGGTGTTCGCGCAGCCAATCTTCATCAATTTCATGATCGGCGGCGGCGGGCGGCTGGCCAGGTTCGCCCATCACTTCGACCATTTCGATCGCCGGCACTGAAGCCTGCCCGGAGGTATCGAAAGCCTGCAAAGCGAATACCCAGCGGCCTTCGGATATCGCGCCTGCCAGTTGCAATTCACAACCCTGCGCCCCGGCACATTCCTGGGTGAAATCCCTTTCCAGGCCGGAGTCGCTGCTCCAGTTCACTACCAAACGCTCCAAACCCAGGTCGTCAACCGCCGCACCGGAGAGCGAGACAGTCATCGCCATTTCGGGGTCCATGGGGTCGTTGACGACGTCCATCGCCAGATCGAAGTGGATGATGTCCGGCGGCGCATCCTGGGGCTGGGGAGGGATTTCCGGGAGGGCCTGATCGGGATCTGCGGGCTGCGCGCCGCCATCGAGGGGAGCTTGCGCGTCCGCATCCGCGTGGGGTGGCTGCCCACCTTCAACGGGAGCATCGTCTCCGGGGGGAACAGCTTCCCCAACCAGCGGTCTATCCGGATCATCCGATGAAATGATCTCGATCTCCGGCAAACTGGCTAAGGCCTGTACGCCGACGCGAACTACCGCTGCGTCACTGGCGCGCCCGTTGATGTCGTAAGCCACCACGCTGAGTTCATGCCAGCCGGTCTGGCTGCCGAACCACGGGAAAGCAGCCACCGCCGCCTGCTCGCCGGGCGCGTCGAGGATGTATTGCTGCGTTACCACACCATCCGCCAGAAAATCCACCCGCGCCAGACCGGCATCCGATTGCGCTACGGCAGCTACGATCACCCCCCGCCCCGAAGCGATCAGCGTGCCATCGGCGGGTTGCGCGATCTCCACAACCGGGGGTTCGCCCAGGGACGCCAGGATGTTGCCTCCGGTCTTGAACGTTGACAGACCCCACAACATCAACAGCAAGGCTACAAGCCCCCCTGCCAGGATGAGTATGAATAAGATGGGTCCAAGGTGTTTACGTTTCATGGGAAAGGTTATTGGTATCATCTCAATAATAAGGGGGGCGGGGGGTGTGCGGGCGGCGAAGCCGCCCGCACACCCCCCATCTTCCCCCAAGTTATTGAGAAGATACGGAAAGGTTATTGTCAGTACTTCACGAAAACTGGATCGAAGACCCGTTGCTTCGGCTCACTCAGCACATGCCTCGGGTCGCCCGGGGACGGGCTTTTGATTTTTTCGTGACCTACTGATTGTACCAATCGCCACACACCCCTTTTTCGGGAATACATCTGCCAACACATCCGGCAGCGCCCCAATCAGATCACCGGCGATGACGGCAGCGGTTGAACCGAGCACATCAGCAGCCAGCAGCCCGCACTGAGCGTGAATCCAGGCCCCGGCAGCGGCGGCCTCGAAGGCTTCCACACCCTGAGCGCGCAGGCCGACGATCAGCCCGGCAAGCACATCCCCAGAGCCGGCGCGGGCCAGGGCCGGCGAGGCCACTGGGATAATCATCGTGCGACCATCAGGAGCGGCGATCACGGTGAACGCGCCCTTCAGCACCACCACATGGCCCCACTCCGCCGCGAAACGCTCCGCCGTCTCGACGCGGTCGGCCTGGATTTCTGCGATGTCCAAGCCGGTCAGGGCTGACATTTCGCCAGGATGCGGGGTCAGCACCGCTGGTTTGGGCAGTTGAGCATCCCAATCAGGCAGCCGCGCCAGCAGCTTGAGGCCGTCGGCGTCAACGACCATGGGGGGTAATTCGCCCCGCGCCGACTCTTCCACTGCTTCAGGAGCTTTGACAAAGCCCAATCCCCCGCTCTTTTTGGGCATCTCCTCCCCCAGGAGACGTTCGACGAATTCGCCGGTAGTTTCTTCCAATCCAAAGCCGGGGCCGATGAGCATAGCTGTGACGCGATCCAGATTTTCCCTGACGACTTTTGCAGCCTCCGCGGCGACGACGCCCATCTCGTGAGGCAGCAGCACCCAGGTCGCTTCCGGCAGCCCCCCGGCCAGCGCGCCGTGGAGCGGCCCAGGCACGCCTAACGTCACCAATCCAGCCCCAACCCGGTAGGCTGCCTCCCCGGCCAGCGCAACCGCGCCCGTGTAATTGACCGATCCGGCGACGATCAACGCTGCCCCAAAAATGCCTTTATGCGCATCCAAAGGGCGAGGCGGCAGCACTCCGCGCACCCACTCCGGGGCGGCTACCTGACGTTTGACGGACTCATAGGCTTGAATCCCTTCGGGCAGGCCAATCCCGACTAACCGTAACGTCCCAACAAGATTATAGGCTGGAAACTTCAATAAACCGCGCTTGATAGCCGCCATGGTCACGGTGAGGTCGGCGGGGATGCACTCGGGCGCGGCCTCGCCGGTATCACAATCCACGCCGGAAGGACAATCCACGGCCACTACATGAGGAGGGTCTTCCATCTCGGAGAGGGTTTTGCGGACCCGATCGAGAACTTCAGCAAGCCGACCGCGCAGAGGCAGTTCGATGCCCGTGCCCAAGACTCCATCCAATAATACGGTGTGATATTCGAGGGCGGCGCCCAGCTTCTTGAATTCCGCATCCCCTTCGAGGGTCAGAATCGTTCCCCCGACTTCTCGCAACCGCTCGACCAGTGGATCGTCCTTGGAGCGCGGGCGCACGATATACGCCGTGGTTTCCCAACCCCATTCCTGTAGATGGCGTAAAGCCACCAGGGTATCGCCGCCGTTGTTGCCCGATCCGACCAGGCCCAGGGCGCGCTTCTCGTTCAGGTGGCTATACGCACCGCTGACCTCCTCCGCCAACCCGCGCCCGGCATGCGCCATCATCTCCGCATAGGGATGGCCGCTGGAGTCGGATTCTTCTTCTATGGCTATCATCTCTGCAACAGTTACATATTTCATGTCATTTTTCCTATGTAAACGCCCAACGAAGCTTCGCCTCAAACCGATAAGACACTGATTTCTTGGACGCGGATACTTCGGCTTCGCTCAGAATAAGTATCGCAGATGTCCATGGATGAAAAATCGTAACTACTCAGCCAAACGGAGAAATTCCCGAAAAAAGGGTGTGCGTGGGGGGGCTGCGCCCCCCCACGCACACCCTTTTTTCGGGCTAATCCGTTCGATGACTGAGCAGTTACGAAAAATCTATATCATCCGTGCAATCCGTGTTGATCCGCGTACAGAATCTTGCTCTGCTCATAAGAAATTTGCTCCCTCGAGGAGTTCACACAATGGAGTTTAGCACGGAAAAGAAAAAACCTCTAGCAGGAGAACTGGCAAGCAACGCCAGCCAGGAATTGAACAGAAAGGAAACATCGAGGAGATATGAATCCAGCTTTTCGACGATATTCGGTGGCTCACGAAAAAGATTAAAGTACTGATTTTCGTGCGCAATCGGACGACAAGTACCGGGATAGGTCAAGACGCGGTATACTCGATCCAGTAAGCAGTAAACAGTAGACAGTTAGCAGTGGACAGACACATGAAACAGTTGTTACAAAACCTCCGCACCGGCGAGACTTCCGTCGCCGAAGTCCCTATCCCTACCCCCAAACCCGGAACCGCTTTAGTACGCACCGCGGCCTCGCTGGTATCGGCTGGCACTGAGCGGATGGTGGTGGAATTTGCAGAAAAGAGCCTGGTGGGCAAAGCCCGATCCCGGCCGGATCTGGTCCGACAGGTCATAGACAAGGCTCGCCGTGAAGGGCTGTTGACGACGATCGAGGCGGCCTTCGATCGCCTCGATCAACCCATGCCCCTGGGATATTCCTCTGCAGGAACCATCGCGGCGGTGGGCGAGGGTCTCCAGGGCTTCATGGTGGGCGACCGGGTAGCCTGCGCTGGCGGCGGATACGCTGTGCATGCCGAATACGCCATTGCGCCCAAAAACCTGCTCGCCCACCTCCCGCCGGAGGTTGATTTCGAGTCTGCCGCCTTTGCTACCCTGGGCGCGATTGCCCTGCATGGCTTCCGTCTTGCTCGACCTCAGGTCGGCGAGCGCGTCGCGGTGATCGGTTTGGGTTTGTTGGGATTATTGACGGTGGGGATTGCCAACGCTGCGGGCTGCCACGTTTTTGGGGTGGATCTCGACCCTGGGCGGGTCGCGCTGGCCCGCCGTGCGGGGGCCGAGGCTGTCACCCGTGACCAGGCCGAGGCTGCCTCCCTGGCCTTCTCGCGCGCCCGCGGCGTAGACTCTGTCCTGATCTGCGCCGACACCCCCTCGGATGATCCTGTCATTTTGGCTGGAGCGATTGCCCGCGATAGAGCCAATATCGTCGCCGTCGGCGCGGTGGGTCTGAACATCCCCCGCAAGGAGTACTTCCAGAAGGAACTCAACTTCATCAATTCGCGCTCCTATGGCCCCGGTCGCTACGACCCCGAGTACGAAGAGTTTGGGCATGACTACCCCCTCGGCTACGTGCGCTGGACCGAAGGCCGCAACCTCGAGGCAATCGTAGATCTGATGGCATCGGGCCGGTTAGATGTTTCCTATCTCATCACCCACCGCTTCCCCATCGCTGATGCGCCCGAGGCCTACGAACTTATCATGGGCAAGAAAGAAGAACCTTTCTTAGGAGTACTGTTGACTTATCCAGATGCGCCCTTCCCCGAAACGGCCAAAAGGCCAGAACCTTTGCCTGTGGACGAGTCGAACCGCGCCAACATACAAACGAGCAAACGTGTCGCACTCGGCGTCCTCGGCGCCGGCAACTTTGCCACAGCGGTGATGCTCCCCGCGGTCAGCAAGATCCCCGAAATCACCCTGGTGGGCATCGTCTCCGGCTCAGGCCTGAGCGCCAGACATGCGGCCGATAAATTCGGTTTCCGTTACGCCGCGGGCGACGCCGCTCGACTTCTCGAAGACCCCGAGATCAACACCATCGCCATCCTGACCCGTCATCACCTGCACGCCGAACAGGCTGTGGCAGCGCTGCAAGCGGGGAAGCATGTCTTTGTCGAGAAGCCGTTGGCAATCAACAGTGATCAGTTGGCAGTCGTCAGTGAGCAGTTGCTGTCCACCGACCACCGTCTACTGACCACAGGCTTCAACCGACGCTTCGCTCCCATGGCGCAGAAAATGCAGGCCTTCATCTCCAGACGCGCCGAGCCTCTCGTGGCTCATTACCGGGTGAATGCTGGAACCCTCCCTCTCACTCACTGGCTGCATGATCCCTTCGTGGGCGGCGGGCGGATCATCGGCGAAGGCTGTCACTTCGTTGATTTCCTGGCCTTTCTGGTAGGCGAATCTCCCAATTCGGTCGCCGCTCATGCGCTCCCTGACGCAGGAAGGTATCGAGAGGATAATGTGATTTTGATTTTCACTTTCCCCGATGGCTCAGTGGGCATGGTTTCCTATCTGGCGAACGGCGATAAATCCTTCCCCAAGGAACGCGTGGAGGCCTTTGCCGGTGGGCGAGTGGCCGTGCTGGATGATTTCCGCCAATTGGAGCTGGTCAACAATGGGCAGCGGAAACTCGAACGCGCCAGACTGCGCCAGGATAAAGGTCACCGCGCCGCCTGGGAAGTTTTCGCCGATGCCATCCTCAACAGCGGGCCGCCCCCGATCCCTTACGAACAACTCTTCGGTGTGACCAAAGCCACTTTCGCTGCTGTCGAAGCGCTGCGCAGCGGTGGGCAGGTTCCGATTGACGCGGGTCACTCTGGGTAATAGAATGGTGCAGTAACTGCTCAGCCATCGAACGGATTAGCCCGAAAAAAGGGTGTGCGAACGCAAAGCGGCTACGCCCCCTTCGCACACCCTTTTTTCGGGAACTTCTCCGTATGGCTGAGTAGTACATGGCGCAAAGCTATAGTGCAAAAGGAATGCATCATGAAGAAATCCAAAAAGATAGCTGAGCTGACAGCCACCTACAGTGCTGAAAAAGAACGCTTGAATATTTACCTTCCCAAATCACTGGTGGATGAATTGCGTGAGCATATCCCCGCGCGTGAGAGACTGTTTTAATAGTCGCCAGAAACCACAGATAAACACAGATGAACACCGATTTTCTTGATGAACTGCCGTCTTTTATCGCCGAAATCCCTTTTATCTGTGTTCATCTGTGGCCGATTTGAGTTTTAAAACACTCTCTGAGCGAACACAGTTTATTGCGGATTTGTTGGAAAGGGAACTTTACCGTTTGAGAGTTCGCGAAGCTTTGCGTTTGTCAGCTGGCGCCTGGAGTGACGAAGATCACCCCGAATTAGCGACCGGTGAGGATATCGACCGCTGGATCGAGGA
>Ga0194113_10011631_pt1 | contig 10393 bp, 13 predicted proteins | sample TA2MahC200mmetaG_FD_146193 | JGI IMG/M metagenome (GOLD analysis project Ga0194113, IMG submission 146193) | Freshwater microbial communities from Lake Tanganyika, Tanzania - TA2015017 Mahale Deep Cast 200m | ecosystem: Environmental > Aquatic > Freshwater > Lake | place: Tanzania: Lake... | reverse complement strand
TACTGCCTCCCGCCGGCCCGCCCTGGGGGGTTATCCGCAATCCAATTTTTTGGATCGAATCCAAATTTTTGGATTGATGTGGACCGGCCCGGACCGGCCCACCCGTCACCCCCCGGCCGGGGCAGGAAGGCAGGGATAACCTCTGAAAAAACATACGATACATTTTGGTAGCATATGGGACCCTTGGTAGCATATGGGACCCCTGAAAAAATATGGGATAGTTTGGGATGGCATATTGGGGTTCTAGGGACATATGGGGTAGGGGGTAATATTTTTGCCGCGCCGAGCGTTCATGTTTTGTGAACACGGCTGGTGGTTGAACGGCGTTACAAAACGTCGGCACTTGCGCACAAATACCTACGCGTGGTATCTAATATCTGATATATCAGGGGTGTGGCATATTTGGGCGCGTGGGGGGGCTAGTGGGCGTTGGGGGTCTTTTGGCGCGACGAAAGAACTATCGCTATATACACTCTCATGGAGAAGGATTTCGGGGTCTGTCGCCGGGCGGATGCTCTAACGGTATACGGTAGATCATCGGTAAGAGTATATACCTACCTGGTATAGTATTATCTTATATATTCTCTTTAGACTTCGTCTCTTTAAGATTAAAACAAAGATTAAGATTAAGAATAAGAATACTAAGAATATTAAGAGTATCTATAGGGGGGGTATGTGGGGGGGGGCAGGGGGCGAGACAATTTATGTAATTCTTGTAATTCTTGTAATTCGTCTGACCGTCAGACAAAATACTTGAAAAAATCGCTTGACAAGCCGGTATGTTCCGTGGTATCATCTCCAGCGAAAGAAGAAAAATGCCGCGAGTCATCGTTGACATGACGCCCATCGGCAAGGCCCGCCCCCGCAAGGGGCGCGGCGGACATTTCTACACCCCCAAGCTCACCGCCGACGCCGAAAAGATCATCCGCTACTACTACCGCGCCGCAAACCCCGACGCCAAACCCCTCACCGGCCCCGTCCGGTTCGTTCTGTCGGCCTACTTCCCGGCCAAACGCGACGAAACATGGCACGTCTCCCGCCCGGACCTGTCGAACATCGTCAAGCTGGCCGAAGATGCGCTGAACGGCCTGGCCTACAAAGACGACTCACAAATCTGCGAGATTCTGTGCCGAAAGAAATACACCCGCGCCGACCCGCGGCTCGACATCGAGGTCACCGAAGCGTGATAATCTGCGGCGACGCCGTCAGGGAACTTCGGTTGCTACCCGATGAGTCCGTCCATTGTTGCGTTACCAGCCCACCCTACTACGGCCTCCGCGATTACGGCACGGCGAAATGGGAGGGCGGAGACCCGGAGTGTGGCCATATCAAGCAAATGCCCGTATTGGCGGATTCTACCTCGACCTTGGGTATTCCTGCCGATGGCGGACCGCGGCGCATTGGGGACAATAACAAAACCGTGGTAGGTAAATTGGTCTACAAAGATACTTGCCCCAAGTGTGGCGCACATCGCATTGACTCCCAACTCGGCCTCGAACGGACGCCCGAGGAATACGTCGCCAAGATGGTCGAGGTGTTCCGCGAAGTCCGGCGGGTGCTGAGGAAGGACGGGACGCTCTGGCTGAATCTTGGGGATTCATATGTCGGGGTAAATAATACCAATAAGGGTGGGAATGCCAATTTCGGAAGTCAACCGGCAAGGACATTCGATCAATCTGCAAAAAATCGTGGCATGAATTGCCGCCTAAAAACCTAATTGGCATCCCCTGGCGCGTGGCCTTCGCCCTCCAGGCCGACGGGTGGTATCTCCGGTCGGACATAATTTGGAGCAAGTCCAATCCCATGCCGGAGAGCGTGACGGACAGGCCGACCAAAAGCCATGAATACGTTTTCCTGATGTCTAGGGCGGCCAAGTATTTCTATGACGCGGAGGCGATAAAGGAACCTATGGCCGATGCTTCGGCGGCGAGATATGACTACTCATTCGGGGGAGCAAAGAACGAACACCTCAAGGCAACCGATAAGCCGACGGCTGTTGTGGGGATGAGAAAGCTGACGAATGACCGCAACCGTCGCTCTGTCTGGACTATAACCACCAAGCCGTTCAAGGGGGCGCACTTCGCCACGTTCCCGCCGGACCTCATCGAGCCGATGATAAAGGCCGGGTGTCCGAAAGGGGGAACGGTCCTTGACCCCTTCTTCGGGGCCGGGACAACCGGCCTCGTCGCCCTCCGGCTTGGCCGGGACTTCATCGGAATTGATCTCAACCCGGAATACTGCGAGATGGCCCGCAAGAGAATATACGGGGATATTGTGACGGAGACCGCCGTACCATGAAAATTGGCTTGTTCAGGGACGAATGCCTGATTGTCGGCTCTTGCGGAGTCAAAGACCCCGGATGCGAGGTCGTCGTCGACGTCCCCGCGCCCGTTCAACGCGAAATAAAACAGCTTGAGAAAGTCTTTTGGTCGCTTCAAAAGACGCTCCAAGCCATGTATGAAAGGGGAAAAAATGGAACCATTCAGGTGTGAGTTTCCTGGCCGGGCGTTCACCCTCTACCCGCTCGGCGATTGGCACGTCGGCTCCCGCCAATGCGACGAGAGCTTCATCCGCCAAGTCGTCGACGAGATCCGCCGCCGCCCGGACGCCAGATGGGTCGGCATGGGCGATTTCATGGAAAATGCCATCGTCGGCTCGAAGTCGGATGTCTACACCCAAGTCGTCCCGCCGAAAACCCAGATGGACTACATCGTCGACATTCTCGAACCCATCCGGGAAAAGGGCCTGTTCATCATCGCCGGAAACCACGAACAGCGGACCATGCGGATGGTCGGAATTCAACCGGAGGCATACATCGCCACGCGGCTCGACCTCCCGTTTACGGGGTTTTCCTGCTACGCGAGATTCGCCCTCAAGGACTCCCACAACAGCGCGAACCGATATTTCACGGCGTATTTCCATCACAACTACGGGGGCGGATACTCGATGGGCGGCAAAATAAACCGGGCCGAACAACTCCGGCTCATCGTCCCGACAGCCGACGCCATCTTCTCCGGCCATTTCCACACCACATCGAGGACGCCCGTCACGTGGTATGAACTCGGGGAGACCAAGATCATCGAGAAGCGCGGTGTGGACTACATCACCGGCTCGGCCCTGGATTGGCCGGAATCATACGCCGAGGAACGGGCCAGACGCCCCGCCGTCAAGGAACATATCACCGTGGAGTTTGTCGCCGGGAAAACCGGAAGCTATGACTCGCGGCAACAGAATTACGGAATCATCGCCAAAAAACAAACACCCCCCAAAAAATAATTTCCTTTGCTTTCAGCAACTTATAAAATATCGCTTGACAACGGGAAATTATATGCTATAATCGGCATATAAGAGAAACGGCATATATGGACGCCACATATCGTCTGTTCTGCCAAAAATGCGGGTCGAACCTTACGTTCATGACCAACGGCGGAGGCGTTACCTCCTGGGCAGACAGGATGTTGCGGTGCCCGTATTGCTCGTGGAATAACGAGGTCTACCGATGCCATATAAAGTCTCTGATTCAAAGGTACTTCACAAAAAAGACGGCCGATGGGTCACCAAGCAGACCTGCCGAAGCCCCGAGGCCGCAAGACGCGCCATGAGACTGCTTAATGCCCTGGACCACGGCTATGAGCCGTCAAAGCCCAGGAAATACGTGGAAAGCTGAAATGCCAAGACGCAAAAAGTCGGTCCCTGAAACCCCGGATACATCCGAGGGCGCGGGGCGGATTGACCCTGACCCCAATCCCGAAACGCTCAAGACCGACATCCAGGGTTTCCGGGGCGGTTTGGATATTGGTCTGGCCCGTGTCCTCCCTTCGGGCCAGACCCTCGAAAGCGAGCTTGGGTCATTCATAGACGAGGTGCTTTCGGCGGAACTCAAGAACCAGGAAACCCTGATCAAAAACATCCGCCGGGCCGAACGTCAATACGCCGGGAAAAAGCGGCCGAAGTCTTTCCCCTGGACCGGTTGCTCCAACCTGGCGATCCCCGAAACCCGAAAAAATATCGACACCTTCCTGGTCCGGGTCTTTGACGCCATCTTCAACCGGCGCAAGTTCTTTCTCCTCAAGGCCCTCAAACCCGAACTCCACGACACCGTCCGCAAACTCGAAGATGCCCTCGATTGGTATCTCCGCCATGTCATCGAGTTCAAAAAGAAAATCCTTTCGCCCCTCATGCAGAGCCTCAAGAGCGGGACCGGCGTCCTTCATGTGACCTGGGAGAGCAAAAAGCGGACGGTATACCGCTATGCCACCTCAGAAGAGACCGAAAACACGGAAATTGTGAAATATCGGGCCGCCGAAGGCGACAAAATCGTGAAAGAGGTCCAAACCCTCTACGAAGGACCGCAACTTTTCCCCGTCTCCCGCGAGGATTTCATCATATCCTCCGACTCCGAGTCCGTCCAAGACGCCCTGTTGGTCGGTTTTCGGAAATACTACCGGGAGTCCGAAATTCGGCTGAAGGAGCGGCAGGGGCTTTTCCGCAAGGGGTCGGCCGAAAAGATGACCGCCGGGAGATACGACGACGTCAAGGAGGGCCGGGCCGAAAATCAAGGCAAGGAACTCCGGCCTCCGGCTGTCGCCGAACCATTCGAGGTCTGGACCCTCTGGACAAACTACGACGTCGACGGGGACGGGGAGACGGACTCCATCGTCGTGAACTATCACCGGCCGAGCGGACTTATCCTCCGGGCCATCTACAACCCCGTGTTCACGAACACGCGCCCGTTCGTCCCCCTGGTCGGGAACCCCGTCGAGTTCTCGTTCGACGGCTCCGGCCTCTGTGACGTCATGTATCACATCCAAGAGGCCATCGACGCCGTCGCCAACCAGAGAATCGACCGGGGAACGCTCCTGAACACGGTGGTCGCGCTGATTCGCGCCGGAGTCGGCCGCGACATGGCGAATTTCAAGTTCCAGCCCGGCAAAACCTATGAGGTCGAGGAGGGGAGCCTGGACGAGGCGTTCAAGATCATCCCCGTCCCGCCCGTCCCCCCGTCCGCCTTCCAAGAGGAGGCGAACCTCCGGCAGATGGGCCGCGAACTCTGCGGCAACACGCCCGAGGTCATGGGATTCTCGTCGGCCGACCGGCCCGTTTTCAAGGAAACGATGGCCCGGCTCGAAGAGGTCAACAAGAAATTCAAGGCGTTCATCGACTTCATCCGGGACGGCCTCGTCGAGACGGTCTATGAAATTTTGGAGCTTTATTCGCAGTATCAGCCCGTCTTGAACTACAAGACGATGGAGGATGCGAAGTGGGTGGAGCAGACGATTTCCATTCCAGCTATGTCCATCCGGGACGGGATCGCCATCGAGCTTTCGGCCGCCTCGGAGGTCTTGAGCCAGGACGCCCGGCGCGAAATCTGGATGAACGTATTCATGCTGATACGGCAGTTCCAGACGGACATGGGCGGGATGGCCCAGATGCTGACGAGTCCGCAAGTGCCGAGCGAGATGAAGAAGGTGGTCGTTGAAGCCAACCGCATCGGCGTCGAGGTGATGAAGAACATCTTGCTGGACTTCGGTTTGCCGAACGCCGAGAAATTGGTGCTGGATTTGGGTAAAACGGTGGACATGAACAAGGCGATGATGATGTCGGCGGACATGATGCCGCCGCGCCCGCCGCAGGGTCCGGGCGGTCCACCGCAAGGCGGTCCACCGCAGGGTGGTCCTCCACAGGGCGGTCCCGGCGGGCCGCCGCCGCCAAGTGGTCCGCCTCGCGGGGTGCCCCCCCCTCCGATGGGAGGCCCCCGTGGATAATCTCGCCCGAACCCTGAAGGCCGAATACGACGACATCAGAAAGAAGGGTCTTTGGGGAAGATACGCCGAGGAGTTGCGCCGCGCCAAGGAATGGTACGAGTCGGAGCTTCGGACAAACCGGAAAATCGGGGAACCCATCACTCGCGGCGAACATTGGCAGGAAGTTTTGAGGCGGCTGGCCCTGATTATGGACCTGCCGGAAAAGATCATCAACGATGCCGTCAAGGCGTCGGATGAAAATAGCGGGACACCCGCCTAGCGCGGCCCGCCAAATTAGGAGGCCCAAGTGGCTGACGAACTTACCGGACAAGTAGCGGACACCCCCATCCCCGGGGCCGCGAATGAGCCGGAAACCCCCGCGACCGACGGGGGCGTGGACACTCTGCCGCCGGAGTATTCCGGGAAATCAACGGCAGACCTCGCCAAAATCCTGAAGGACAAGCAGGGATTCATCGAAAAGCAGGCCGAGGAGATTGGGGAACTCCGACGCCTACGGGAAGAGGTCTCTTATCTCAAGGGGGCCATCGAGTCGCGGCAGTACGAACGCGGGATGGAGGTCGGACAACCGGAGAAGCCGGAAGAGTTCGAGTTCGATTTTACGCGGCCCAAGGAATCCGTCGAACGGCTATTGGACGCCCGCCTGGCGCAAGAGCGGAAAGCTCTTGAGAACCGCGAGCGGGCGCGAAACGCTTGGGAGTCCCAGGCGGCCTTCGAGCGGGGAAAGCGGACGGCGTATGAAAAGGACCCGGCACTCTACCGGGGCATCGAGCGGGACATCGAGACGGCGTTGTTCAACGCCTGGAAGGCCGGGGCGGCGACGAAGGAGACCCTGGAGAACCCGAAAACGTGGCGGACGGCCGCCATCTACCTTCGGGACGATAGGGGCGAACTCGACGGCGTCATCGGACGGCGTCCCGTGACTCCGGCGACAACCGAACGGCCATCCGCCGTGAAGCCGAGAGACGAAGATGAGGTCGCCTGGGATGAGAGAGACCGCCGCGAAATGGCGCGGTGGGGGATCGGAGAGAAAGAGGCGTTAGAGGGGTTGAAGCGCGGCGTCCAAATGCGGGAAGAAGGGGCACTTAAATGAACCTGATGTTTGTCCAAACGCACACCGTTGATTTGCGCAGAAGCCGATGGGATGAGACGTCAAGCGACCCCGACAAGGGCGTTTTCAACTTCATGGAGAAGCACTACGTCCCGACGCGGCCGACCGGAGTCAAGCGGGAACATCACCTGACCTGGACGAGATATGACCCGACCAACGGGTATCGGGAGCTTTCGATGGCGCGGGCGAACGGGTATAGCCCGGTCCTTCCGTCTCAAAAGCTGTACTTTCCCGAAGGGGCGTTCATCAACGCCGCCGGGTATTGGCAGTTCGGGGACTTGATTCTGACGGCTTGTCCGAGGGAGCTTTACCTGGAGCGTCGGCGGGATGCGGTCGAGCAGGGCGCGGCCGGGAAAGACGCGGCCGCCAAACAGTTCGAGGCCACGGCCGCCGCCGCCGGCGCGGGGTTGGAACGACTTTGACGAAACGCCTCTTGGATTGAATTTTATCCAGGAGGGATAAATGCCTTCAGTCACCCCGTACACGGGGTTAGCACATCAGATTATTTTTGCCCAGGAGGGGGCCACGGCCGGGTCGTTCGAAAAGGACGACCTGGTCAAGACGGACTCCGCCGGGCAAGTGGTTCTGGCGACGGCCGGGAAAATCTACGGGATTGCCCAGGCCGACGCCACGGGGACACAGAACACCATCGTTCCGGTCATGCTCATCAATCCCAACGAAATCTACGTCATCGCCCACAAGGCGGCCGCGACGAATCAGAACCAGGTCGGGCTTGAGGCTGACTTGGTCTACACGGCCGGGGGGCAGAACGTGGACTCGGCCGCGTCGACCTACGACGAAGTCGAGATTGTCGGGTTTTACCCGGACGATGCCGTTGGGACGAGCGGCGGGCGGCTTTTGGTTCGGTTCCAGCTTGAGAACACGGACTCCAGGTAACAGGAGGTAGAAAATGGCCGAATCAATCACAAAAGTCACCCTAGTCGACAAACATTACGACAGCACGTCGCGCCGCGACTTGATGAAGGCGGGTATTCTCCGCAACATCTTCGACGACACGGCGAAAACAATCAAGACCTACTACAAGCAGATGGTCAACGACCTGACCACGAAAGACGAGTGGATCAGGGACCAGCGGCTTGGCGGGCTTGTTCCCTTCAGCGGGCAGCTGTCCGACGGGCAGAACATCCCCATCCAGGGACCCGTCCTCGGCGGCTACAAGCAGTATAATCAGGCCCGGCACGGGACCGGCTTCCGCATCACGGCCTGGATGGACTTCTTCAACAAGATCGACCTCTACAAGCGGCTCACGAAGTCCCTCCGCAAGGCGATGGACGACGGCATTGACATCGAGATTCACACGATGTTCAACAACCCGACCTTGACCTCGACCAATGCCGGAACCGGATTCGACGAGAAGGCGATGGCGAACGACGCGCACACGGGGCTTCTCCTCGGGTCAACGGCCGACAACTACGACAACCTGTTGAACTCCGACCTGAGCTACGCCGCGCTGGCGTCCGTCCGCTATCATTTCACCACGCTCAAGAGCGACCTCGGGCAGTTGATGGGGATGGAGCCGGACCTTCTGGTTTTCCAGCCCACTCTCTGGCCGACCGTTCAAGAACTTCTGAAGTCCGAGTATAAGCCGCATGAGATGTCGAACACGGTCTCGGCGTTCCAGGGCTACATCAAGCCCTACGAGAACCCGCGCCTGACATCGACGACGATGTGGTTCGTCCTGGCGAAGAAGGACGACAATTTCGACATCAACGTATTCACGGCGAAGGCTCCGGATTTCGTCACCAAGGATGCTCCCGACACGACCCGCGACAAAATCGTCACGAGCGAGACCTACTTCACCTATGGGTGGGGGTCTCCGAAGTGCTATCTGTTGGGGAAGGCGTGAGCTTGAGGGGGAAGGGGGGCCGCCATCGGCCCCCCGATTTGCGTTTGATTCATGCGTATGGCGTAACCATCGCGTGATAATCAAATAATATTTCATCACAGGAGGTTCTATGTCTGATACGAAGATTTCGGAACGAAAGGCGGAAATCAGGGCGGAGTTCGACGCCGCCGAACGGGAACGACAAATTCTCGTTCAGCGACGGTCGGAAATCGACCGAAACCTGTCTGTCGTTATGGAAAAGCTCGTCAGACTCCAGGCTGGTTACGCGGAGCTTCTCCGGATTGAACCGGAGGATGAGTCCGAGGCCAAGCCGGGGGAAACCCTCCACTAGGGTTTAAGAAAAGGCTCGGGGGCGGGCCTTTAACCGCCCCCACCAATACCATCGCAGGATGGCAGGAAGGCAGATTTCACGGAGGGGGAGATGGCTAGATTATCGAAATTCTCACCGGACACGATGGGGTCTCCGACCCTTGAGTTGTTCCAGAACTTGAAGTCGTCGGTCACGTCGGCGGGCACGAGCGCGACGGCGGTCCCGGCGACAAACATGACGGGCCGAAAGGCCATCATCATCCAAAACATCGACTCGGCCAAGACCGTCTATGTCGGCGGGGCCGTGGTCGAGCAAATCGGGTCGAAAGCCCGGACGGAGCCGATTGTCGGGACGGTCGTCAACGGCCAATGGCACAAGTCCGTAACCGGCAACGAATGGTATTTTGCGACGTCCGCGAAGGCGACGACCGGGATGACGCAACCGACGAAGGTCTATTATTCGCTGACAACGGCGAATCCGGGGCTTGAGACGGATGCCGGGGCGGCCGAGACCGTCGGCTCGCTGTCGGCCGAACACAAGTGGGGGTGGGGCGACGGGGACTCGCTCGGGTTCTCAACGCTGTATATCCGGACGAGCGGGGCCACGGCGGCCACCGCGCCGGGCGAACGATACCGGGTCATTTTCGGGTATTCGTCCCTGCCGGACAACTCGTCGTCGTATGGCTACAAGTTGGGGCCGAGCGATTCGGTGGGGTTCACGCTGGACGGGAGTTGCCGGGTTTTCGCGGCGGCTTCGTCGGCGGGCGCGAACGTCGTGACCCTGGAACTTTCATAGGGGGCCGACATGGGACTCTTTTTCGCAAACAAGCCTCATGCCGAGTCCATCTCCGTCACGGACATTAAACTTGACGATACAGATGGCTCGCATTATCTGACGCTGGATTGGAACGAAAACTCGTCGGCCGACCGGAACCTCTTGTTCAAGGTGAACAGCGGGGATCGGACGATTGATTTGGCGGGGAATCTGACGGTCGAGGCCGTGAGCCTCATCAACCAGGACTTGACGACGGACGCCTCGCCGACGTTCGCCACGGTAAAGGCGACGGGCCTGACGGACGGGTATCTGCCGTACCACGTTGCGGATGCGACGGGGCTGGCGAATAGCGGGCTGTATTGGGATGGCAACAACCTTGGCTTGAGCCAGGCAAGTTTCGGGACTTCCGCCGCGAAGGTTTTCGCCCTCGCTTCCGGCACCGCGCCGACGACTTCCCCTGCTGACGCGGCGCAACTTTGGGTAGCCGATCAGAACGGGACAGCGGGACGCGCTTCGCTTCATATGCGGAACGAATTCGGGTCGTCCGGTCCGGTCGCGTTTCAAGCTCC
>Ga0194113_10011618_pt1 | contig 10398 bp, 6 predicted proteins | sample TA2MahC200mmetaG_FD_146193 | JGI IMG/M metagenome (GOLD analysis project Ga0194113, IMG submission 146193) | Freshwater microbial communities from Lake Tanganyika, Tanzania - TA2015017 Mahale Deep Cast 200m | ecosystem: Environmental > Aquatic > Freshwater > Lake | place: Tanzania: Lake... | reverse complement strand
CTGTTGAACCATCGGGATTCCTTTCCTACCCAAGAGTTTTTTGTTGATCTACTCTCTTGATCGGGAGGAATCCCTCTTTTTCATCAGTCCGAACACCTCCAACTGTTACCTTGAATTGAACCAGGCCAGGAATTGCTCCTGGAGACCACGACCTCGAACGTCACGCCGGGCAAGGTCGAGCACACCTACAAGCTGACCCGCCGCAGCACCGGTCTGCTCCTGGCGGAAGGCTCCAGCGTCCTGGCCTGCGTCACCCCGGAAGGCAAAGTCCGCCGGGTCCCCGACTTCATGTGCCCGCCCCACGGCTGGCTGCGCGACAAAAACGCCTGAAAACGTGTCGCGGACATCTTGTCCGCGCGTGTCGAGGGCCTCTGGCCCTCGGATCGAAGGCGCGCGCCTTCAACACGCGCGGGCGCTCGCACCCGCGACACGACAGATAGGGGGTTGTCATACACGTCCTGACACCGCCCCCCCATGCGAGCGTCCCGACAACCGGCGGTCCCGCGCCTTTCTCTGTGCGAGCGCTCGCGTCCCTGCTGCGGAAAGCCGGACGGCGTCACTGCGAACGCGCGTAACGCTGCCGGCCGTCAGTTCGTCCCTTCCGCGAGAGCGGTCAAGAACTCCCGCAATTCGCGGTACTGGAGCCATACCTTCTGATTGAGGGCGCTGAGCACCCCGCGTTCGCCGCGCGAGTCGGCGTGGGCAACATGGCCCCGCGAATCCACGAGTCCGGCGGGACAATGGACGCCAGCTCCGGCGGATGGATGCCGAACTCGAAGCCCATCGCCATCTGAATGCCGCGGGTGTGGGCCATGTCGAACACCTGGCGCATCAGGTCCTGGGCCCGCCGGTAGCGGTCTTCGTTGCCCCGCGCCAGGATGGCGCAGTCGGCGCCGAACGCTCGTGCCCCGGCCGGCAGCGGGAACTTGCTCGCGGTCCCGAAGGCGAATTCGCTGACCGCCAGGGGCCGGTAGCCCCAGCGGGCGGTGAGCGAGGTGTCGAAGGCCGCCATCGGGACCACGTTGCGGTACTCGATCCGGATCATGGGCTCGACGTAGGGCGCGTAGCGCTCCGCACCGCCGGTGTAGCAGTGAAAGCCGATGAAGTTGAGCTTCAGCTCACGCATGCGGTCCAGGTACTGTTCGTAATCCTCCCTGTTCCAGGCGGTCGGTCCCGACAGGAAGTTGTGCCAGGGGAGCGTCCCGCGGATCTGGAAGCCCGTGTCGGGCGGGCCTGGCGACGGTTGTCTGCCAATCTTCTCGAAGGGGATCGGTTGAAAGCCCAGCTTATAAGCCGGGGAGTCGGGCTGGAGCCGGAAGTCGCCTTTCGCGGCATCGACGAAGAGCGGGTCGGTATCGACGAGGTTGTCCCGGCTCTCGGCCATGCCTTCCTTGACGCCGCCCCAGGTGAGTTTCAGAAGCTGGCTGCCGACGCAGACGTTGCGGGCGACCAGGATCTTGCCGGGCGGGACGCCGTCGTCTTTCGCGTAGTAAGGTTCGAGATCCGCGAGCTCGGGATAGCGGTCCCGGTAGGGGGGCTCACGCCAATTCACATCCTCCAGCCTCTTCTTCATCGTCTGGTAGACCATATTGTGCCACACGGGCGACTTGCTCATACCGCGGGCGTCCAACTCGACGGCCGGATTGCAGTCGACGAAGATATTGTTCTCGACCTTGAAGTCGCGGCCGCCGCCGAGAAAGACCGCCCGATGCAGCTTCCACAGGACGTTGCCGTAGATGTGCGTGCCGCTGACGCAGTCGTCCATGTAGATGCCCATCGAGCCCATGCCGACGCCGCCGGTGTGGTGGATGAAGTTGTGGCGGATGACGTTGCCGCGAAACGTGTAATCCCGGCCCGTGTAGATCGCGCCCACGTCGCCCGTCTCCAGGCAGACGTGATGGATCTCGTTGAGCTCGATCGTGTGCTCGTTGCCCCAGAACAGGATGGCGCAGTGCGGGTGATCGTGGATCAGGTTGTTCGACGCCTGCAGGCCGACGCCGGTCATGCCGATGGCGGGAGCGTAACAGCGGGACCAGCGGGCGATGTGGTGGATGTGGTTGTTCCGGGCGTAGTGATTCGCGGGTGTCAGGGTCTTGCGGTCGCCGCCGGTCAGGGAGATGCCGCCGTCGCCGGTCTCCTGAATGACGCAATTGACGACGCCGTGGCTGGTGCCGCCGTTGACCACGACGGCGGACGTGCCCATGTTGCGGATCGTGCCAGCCGCAATCAGGTTGTCGCTCCCCCCGACGATCTGCACCGCCTCGGCCCGGCCGCATTCGAGCGTCAACCCGCGCATCTGGACATGGGAGACGCTGTTCATGCGGACGAGAGGTACTTCCGCGAGCGAAACCGTCACCGCACCGCTTCCCAGCGGAGCCGGCGGCCAGAAGTAGAGAATGCCGCTCTGGCGGTCGAGGTACCATTCGCCCGGCGCATCCAGCTCTTCGAGGATATTGAGGAAGTAGAACCGCTGGCCCGTGCGGAAGCCGTAGTTGCCGTGCGGCGGATCGGTCTTGATGAGGCGCTGGGACCTGTCGAGACTGGCGATGCGCTCATAGGAATTGGCCCAGTCATAGGCCCAGTAGCCGTGAATCCAGATGTCATGGGTATCCGCCCAGCGCGTGGGCCGGTCGCCTTCATAATAGAACCCGGCGGTGAGCTTGCCCATCTTCCCGCCGTGATCGTCGCCCACCGCCTCGACCGGGTCGGCGATCTTGACGAAGTCCGCGTTGGGCCACCGCGCCGGCGTCATGGGCCGATCCTGGAAGAACAGCTCCAAGCCCGCGGCCACGCTGGACCGGGCAAAGCCCCGGGAGCGCAGCGTGCCATAATTCGTGATGCCTTGTGCCTTGAGATCGGTCTGAAAGATATGCTCACGGGCGGCGGGCTCCAGCCGGGCCAGGACCGCCGGATCGGCGACCTTCTGCCAGCCCGTGACCGCCTTGCCTCCGGTGACCCGCACCTGTCCTTCGCCGACGGCACGATAGACGATCGGCTTGCCGGCTTGGCCGGAATCTTCCGCCGTCAGCTCGAATCCCTGCTCCAGGCAGTACGTCCCGTCCGCGATCCAGACGGTGACGCCGCCTTCAGGCAGGCCGGTGGACTTCTTCAACCGTCGAATCGCGTCCCGGGCCCTTTGCAGCGTGGCGAACGGCCCATCGCTGGAGTCGCCGTTCGGCGCCGCGCGGCGGCCGGACCAATGGTCGTTTCCGGACGGCGCGACATAGTAGTGCCAGTGCGGGTTGGCGGCTATACCCGGGCAAGCTGCCCATGCCGCGAGGAGGACCGTGGCGATTCTGACTTGGAGCGAGTGGCGTGTAAGCATCGGCTTTCCCTTCCTGCATCCGGTGAATCGATTGTACTCAATGGACGAGACTGTTGTATCGATAGCCGATAGGTTCCGCAATCCTCGCCGCGCATATTGATCGTGATTGGTGCAAGTGATACAATGAACCCTTCGTGAGCGGAGGTCGGTTCCGGGGCGGGGTGTCGGTCGAGGCAAGTGAAAAGGAGGACGATTATGAGTGGCATGTCACGCAGAGCATTCTTGAGAACGGGACTGGCGGCGGGAGCGGTGGCGTCACTGGGTAGTCCGCTGGGAAGTTCCGTTGTGAGTGGACAGCAAGGTCGATCCGCCGGCAGGCCCAACATCATTTTCATTCTGGGCGACGACTGGGGCTTGGACAACACGGGGTGCTACGGCTCGGACCGCCACAAGGACCGTACGCCCCATATCGACGCCCTGGCGGCTTCGGGCCTGCGGTTCGAGCGGTGCTACTCGACGCCGCTGTGCGGACCGACCCGGTGCCAGATCATGACCGGCCGGTACCCCTTCCGGACGGGCGGCCTGACCAATCAGACCGCGGGACGGCCGGTGGCGCGGGACGAGTACCCGCTGGCCCGGATTCTCACGGAGGCCGGCTACGATACCTGCCATGTGGGCAAATGGCGGCAGATGGGCGAAACGCCGGCCGACTGGGGCTTCGGCGAGTACGTGACCGATCCGACCGCCGGCGGCTGGTTCTGGCAGAAGAGCTATACGAAGAACGGGCAACTCGTGGAGACGCAGGAGGAGATCTATTATCCGGATGTCTGCCACGACTACGCCGTGGATTTCCTGCGCCGCCATGCGCCGAAAGGCTCCGGGTCGGCCAAGCCGTTCTATCTCTACTACTCCTCGCACCTGACCCACGGCCCGATTCTCCGCACGCCCGACAGCAAGCCGGGCGAGACTGACCCGGTGGCTCTCTACAACGACAACGTCGCCTATCTCGACAAACAGGTGGGCGCGCTGGCGGCCGAGATCGACAAGCTGGGCCTGCGCGAGAATACCCTGATCGTCTTTTCCACCGACAACGGCACGGTCGGGCAGCCGAACACCATCGGCGGCCGCAAGATCAACGGCGTCAAAGGCACGATGCTGGAAGGCGGCGCCCGCGTGCCGCTGATCGCAAATTGGAAGGGCGTGGCGCCCGCCGGACGTGTACTCAAGGATCTGGTGGACTTCAGCGACGTGTTGCCGACGTTTGTCGAAGTGGCGGGGGCGAAGCTGCCGCAGGGTGTCACGATCGACGGACGCAGTTTCGCGTCGCAGCTTCGCGGCCAGAAGGGCAAACCCCGTGAGTGGATCTATGTGCAGCTCGGCAGCCGCTGGTACGTCCGCGATGACGGCTGGAAGCTCAACCAGGCCGGCGAGCTGTTCGACATGAAGGATTCGCCTTTTGTGGAGGAGCCGGTGCCGGCCGACTCGAAGGACAAGACCGCCGTGGACGCCCGCAAACGGCTCCAGGGCGTCCTGGTCCAGCTCAATCCCGCCGGCGGCAAGACGATCTCCCCCGAGGAGGAGGCCGCCGCCAAGCAGCGCCAGAAGAAAAAGGCCGGAACTCAGAAACAGGGTCAGAAGAAGAAAGCGAAAGCGGGCCAGCAGGCGCAACCATGATGATGGTCGTTGTGGGGCTCGTCTGTAGTGACGCCGTCAGGCGTTCTCTTCGTAGGTCGTGCGTCCCCGCACGACGTCTTCAGGCGAGCGGGGACGCTCGCCCTACGAAGAGCCGCACCACGGTGTAAGGGGAGACATCTCAGAATGAATGACGATAGGGGCAGTCGCCGGGGTTTTCTGAAGTGGACAGGCTCGGTTGGTGCGGCGGTCGTGACGACGCGGTTCCTTCAAGGGGCGGAGCCCTCGGCTCCGTCGCGGCCCAACATCCTGTTCATCATGGTGGACGAGATGCGGTGGAACGCGCTGGGTTGCGCGGGCAACACCATTGTCCGGACACCGAACCTGGATCGCCTGGCGCGGGAGGGCACGCGTTTCGCCACGGCGTACACCTGTGCGCCGGTCTGCGTGCCGTCGCGCTACAGCTTCTTCACGAGCCGTTACGCCCATGTCCACGGCTCGACGGACAACGGCACGCCGCCCCAGGCCGGGGAGGTCCTGCTGCCTGCGCTGCTCCGGCACTACGGGTACGAGACCGCTCTCAGCGGCAAGCTCCACTTCCTGCCGGCGGACCAGGAGTACGGGTTCGACCACTTCTGGTCGTTCACCACCGAAGGGCCGGGCAAGCTCCAGCGCTGGCCCGAGTACATGGACGCCAAGCACGGCCGCGGGTCCGCGCGCCGGCTGGTCCCCGGGTCACAGCCGTTCCCCGACGATCCGCTCGGACGCGACCTGGGCAAGCTGCCCTACCCCAAGGAGGATTCCCAGACCTTCTGGATCACCGATCGCGCGATCGATTTCCTGCGCCAGCGCGACCGGCAGAGACCTTTCTTCCTTTTCGTGAGCTATCTCGATCCGCACAGCCCGTCGCATCTGTGCGAGCCGTACTGGTCCATGTATGACGCCGGCCAGATGCCAAGGCCGCGGATTCCGGAGTCCGTCAAGAAGGAGCGGGCCGAGGCGGTCCGCAACGACGCCCGGGGCGGCGGTCGCCACCTGATCGACGACGAGGCCATGGCCCGGGCGCTGACCGCCGCCTACTACGCCAAGGTCACGATGGTGGACGACAACGTCGGCCGGCTCCTGCAGCAGGTGGAATCGATGGGGCTGTCCGACGATACGATCGTCGTGTTCACCGCCGACCACGGCAACATGCTGGGCGACCGCGGCCGGTGGTTCAAAGGGGTGATGTACGAAGGCTCGAGCCGGATTCCGCTCCTGGTGAAGGCCCCGCCAAAGGGTGAGTATGCCGGCGTATTCAACCGGGGAAAGGTCGTCAACGAATTGGTCGAGAACATCGACGTGATGCCGACCCTGATGGAGATGATCGGGCGGCCGCTGCCTGCCGGCGCGGGGTTCCAGGGGAGGAGCTTCGTGAACCTCGCGGCGGACAAGGAGACTTCCTGGAAGACCGCCATCTTCGCCGAGCGCGGGAGCATGATGATCCGCAGCGCCCGGCACAAGCTCATCAAGAACCAGGCCAAGGACCTCCGCAAAGGGGGCGGGGAGTATGAGTTGTACGATCTGGTCAAGGACCCCGGCGAGGAAGTGGACCTCATCAACGATCCGGCCTGTGCGTCTCTGGCCGCGGAACTGAAGGCCCGGCTCGAAGCCTGGCAAAAGGACGGCCCGCCTGCGCCGATTGTCAAAGGCGTGTGGACGACGCAGGCCGCGACGGCAGTAGCCCCCGCTGCCAAAGGCCAGCCCAAGGCGCGACGACGGCAGCCCGCGCTGAAACCAAATCAAGAACCATAGATCGAAGGAGACCGATATGATGAATCGGCGCGGTTTCTTGCAGTATGCAGGCGCCGTCGCGGCGGCCGTCGGCGCCCCGGTGCTTCAAGCGGCGGAGCGGTCGGCCACATCCCAGCCCAACCTCGTTGTCATTCTGGCCGACGATCTGGGCTGGGGCAGTCTCAACTGCTATGGTGCGCCCAAGAGCTTGGTGCGCACGCCGAACTGTGACCGACTGGCGCGCGACGGCATCCGCTTTACCGATGCCAATACCGCCTCGTCCGTCTGCTCGCCCACGCGCTACGCCCTGCTGACGGGCCGCTACTGCTGGCGGACCTCGCTCCAACACGAGGTGCTGGGCACGATGGCGCCGCTGCACATCGAGACCAGCCGTCCGACCATTGCCTCCCTGCTCAAGAAGCACGGCTACCGCACGGCAGCGGTTGGCAAGTGGCACCTGGGCTACGGGTCGTCGCCCAAGTGCGACTACACCGCGGAGCTGACCCCGGGCCCGCTGGATATCGGCTTCGACTATCATTTCGCGGTCCCCTCCAATCACGGCGACAACACCGGCGTCTTCGTCGAGAACCGGCGGGTGGTCGGCCTGCGCTCCAACCAGCTTGATCCGTCGAAGTACGGCAAGACGTTCTACGGGGGCGGCTCGTTCCTGGGCCTGGATGCGCCGCAGCGGGTGGACGAGGACGTCATGGAGACGCTCACGCGCAAAGCCGTCGCCTGGCTGGAACAACAGGAAGCGGGCAGGCCGTTCTTCCTCTACTACACGCCGGTGACTGTGCATCATCCGGTGACACCATCGGACAAGACCAAGGGAGGCAGCGCCGCCGGGCCGTACGGCGATTGGATTCACGAACTCGATGCCAGCGTGGGCCGGCTCCTCGACACCCTCGACCGCAAGGGCTTCGCAAAGGACACGCTGGTCATCTTCACCAGTGACAACGGCGGGGTGGTCGCGCCGCCGGCGCAGACCGCGTTGACGGAGTGGCAGGCGGCCAAGGCGGGTCTCGCCATTTGCGGCCCCTGGCGCGGGCGCAAGCACAGCGTCTACCAGGGCGGCTTCCGGGTGCCGTTCCTGGCCCGCTGGCCCGGCCAGATTCCGGCGGGCGCCACGAGCGAGGAGACGATCAGCCTTACCGATCTGCTGGCCACGACCGCGGCCCTGGTGGGCGAGCCGTTGCCGCCCCGGACGGTGGCTGCCGAGGACAGCTACAACGTTCTGCCCGCGCTGCTGGGTAGAAAACCCGATCGTCCCATCCGGGATGCGCTGGTTGTGCACAGTGCCGACGGCAATTTTGCGATTCGCCAGGGTCCGTGGAAGTGGATCGAGGGCAAGGCTCATCCCGCCACGAAGCCCGGGGCCCTGAAGGCTCGTGCCGCCGAGTTCAGGCCGCAGCTCTATAATCTGACGGAAGATCCCGCCGAGCAGAATGATGTGCTCGCCAAGCATCCGGAGGTGGCCAAGCGGCTGGAAGCCCTGCTCAACCAGTACCGCGAGCAAGGCTACAGCCGTTCGTAGTGTGCTCGTAAGGGCATATGAGAAGTTTGAAGTGTGAAGTTGCAAGTTTGAAGTTGCGGGTGAATAGGGCAAGGGTCAGGTCGATGAAGACAGGCATGCTTTGTGCGGGTCTCGTATTGTGTTTGATCTCCGGTGGGACATATGCATCGGACACCGAGCCGGTGCTGCGGCATTCGGAGGTGGTCTTCATGTACGCGGCGTCCGACGAAGCGTATCGGGCGTACGGGGCCACGTTCGTCGGCTGGGGCGGGGCCCATACCGCCGAGGCGGTCAAACGCCATCACGATCTGGGCGTCCGCTGCACGGGCTCGATGTGGTGCTTGACGCCCGGGGCCGAGAATATCCACAAGGATCCCAAGTTGCGAGCGGCTTGTGCGGTCGATATCGAGGGCAATCCCGTCGAGGTGCCCTGGTTGTTCGATCACACGTATGAGGGGACCAAGACCTACTTCGGCTGCACGAACCACCCGGAGTTTCAGCGGCTCTGCCGCGAGCGGGTCCGCCAGGTCATGGCAGGTCAGGCGGACGGTCTGCACGTGGACGACCACCTCGGGACCGCCGGCGCCGCCTGGTGGCAGGGGGGCGGGTTCTGCGACTACTGTATGGCAGGCTTTCGGGAGTATCTCAAGGGCCATGCCACGAAGGAGCAGTTGCAGAAAGCCGGCCTCGAGCAGGTGGGCGATTTCGACTACCGCACGCTGGTCCGCAAGTACGCCAAGACCCGTCAGGAGTACAAGAAGGTCCAGCACCAGATTCCTCTGATGAGCCTGTTCCTGCAATTCCACGCGGAGGCCGCCGCCGAGCATACGCGGCAGTTGGGACAACTGGCGGCGGAAGTCGTGGGCCGTCCCGGGCTGCTCAGTGCCAATGCGTGCCTGCCCAACAAGACCCACACGCACGTGGTGAAGCACCTCACGCACGTGATCTGCGAGGTGGGCCAGAACGCCCCGGCGGGAACGAGCCGGATCGAGCATGCGGTCGAGGCGTACGAGTTGGTCGCGAGCCTGGGCAGGCCCCTGGCGGCCACCGCGGCCGGCCAGGACTGGGCCTTCGTCAAGCAGAACAACTGCCAAGACCTTGTCCGCTTCTGGATCGCCCTGGCCTATGCCCACGGGCAGCGGTTCATGGTCCCGCACCCGCAGCGGCAGTGGTGCTTCAACAATGAGCTCGGGACCCATTGGTACGCCGCTCCGATCGAGGCATACGCGCCGGTTTACCGCTTCATTCGTGCGAACGCGGATTGCTTCGACGGCTTTGAGACGGTTGAGACGAAAGAGCACAAGCCCGGCGCGCCGGCCCATGTGCTGGTCACGGTTCGCAAGAACCGCAGTGCGAACCAGGTCGTGCTGCACGTGCTCAATCGTGACTACGATTCCCAAACCAAGACCATGAAGCCACAGGCAAACGTGGCGGTGTCCGTGCCGAAGTCTCTGGCTTCCCCGACGAAGCCCCAGGCCAGGCTGCTTTCCTACGATAAGCCGTCGCAACAGGTGGATGTGATGCAGGGTGCCGACAGGCTCACCGTACAGGTCCCCGAGTTGCGATTGTGGACGTTGATTGTGCTGGAGTAAGCAAACGCCGGTTTCTCGTGTGCCCGTAAGGGCGCCGTAGCATGGGCATCTTGCCCATGGTTTTCCGTAGCATGGGCGTCCCGCCCATGAGTAGCACGGGCGTCTCGCCCGTGGTCTTCCGTACCATGGGCGTCCCGCCCATGAAGGCAGGGCCAGGATGGCCCTGTGACCCATGGGCAGGATGCCCATGCTACGGACGGGCGGGAGGCCCGTGGAAACTCATGGGCGGGACGCCCATGTTACGGAACGCCTTGCGGCGTCACTACAAACGAGCCGGGGCTCGGGTTCTCGTCTGAGAGCGCCGGGGTCGCAGGCAATAGTGTGCGTCAGGAGAGAGCGTATGGATCGACGTGAGTTCGTGAAACGGGCCGCCGTAGCGGTGGTTGCCTCGGTGGCGGCATTGCGCACCAGTCTTGCCGGTGAGCAGGGGGCGCGAGGGGGTTCCACGAAGTCTGCCATCCCGAAACGTCCACTGGGCAAGACCGGCGTGGAGGTCCCGGTCCTGATTCTGGGCGGTGTGGTCGCGATGAAGTATCCGCCGACCCCATCGTTTCACCCAGCCGAATTGGCGGAGGCCGCACTCGATGCTGGCATTACCTACTTCGATACCGCCCCGGGCTATG
>Ga0194113_10011616_pt1 | contig 10399 bp, 13 predicted proteins | sample TA2MahC200mmetaG_FD_146193 | JGI IMG/M metagenome (GOLD analysis project Ga0194113, IMG submission 146193) | Freshwater microbial communities from Lake Tanganyika, Tanzania - TA2015017 Mahale Deep Cast 200m | ecosystem: Environmental > Aquatic > Freshwater > Lake | place: Tanzania: Lake... | reverse complement strand
CGGCGCCCCTCCTCCACCGTGCCGGCCTCGACCGACTCGCGATGCGGCAGCAGCCCCTCTTCGACGCCGACGAGGAAGACGTGCCTGAACTCGAGCCCCTTGGCCGCGTGCAGGGTGGCGAGTTGCACCTGGTTGCCGGCGTCCTCGTTCTTGTCCAGCATCGAGATCAGCGCCACGGTCTGGGTCAGCTCGAGCAGCGTCTTTCCTTCGTCGTCGCCCTTCTTCGACAGCCAGTCGACGAAGTCGCGCACGTTGGCCCACTTGGTCTCGGCCTCGCGCGGGTCGCAGCTGTCGAACAGCCAGGCTTCGTAGCCGATGGCGCGCAGCCAGTCCTCCAGCACCTGGCGCGCCGGCTCGCGCGCGGCGCGCCATTCCAGCTTGTTGGCGAGCTCGCCGAATTCGCGCACCGCCGCGAGCTGCTTCGGGTTGAGGTAGCCCTCGGCCGCGGCGTCGAAGGCGGCGTCGAAGAGCGAGGTGTGGCGCACGCCGGCGAGGCGCCCCAGCCCCTCCAGCGTGGTGGCGCCGATGCCGCGCCGCGGCGTCGTGGCGGCGCGGATGAAGGCCGGATCGTCGTCGCCGTTGGCGATCAGGCGCAGCCAGGCGACGAGATCCCGGATTTCGGCCTTGTCGAAGAAGGACTGGCCGCCGGAGAGCGCGTAGGGAATCTTCTGGTTGCGCAACTGCTCCTCGAAGACGCGCGCCTGGTGGTTGCCGCGGTAGAGGATGGCGTAGTCGCCCCACTTGCCGCGGTGCTCGAAGCGGTGCGCCATGAGCTTCATCACCACCTGTTCGGCCTCCTGTTCGTTGTCGCGCGCCAGCGTCACCTGGATGGCGTCGCCGTGGCCGTGCTCCGACCACAGGCGCTTCTCGAACAGCTTCGGGTTGTTGCCGATCAGCGCGTTGGCGGCCTTGAGGATGCGCGTGGTCGAGCGGTAGTTCTGCTCCAGCTTGATGACCTTGAGCTGCGGATAGTCGGCCTGCAGGATGCGCAGGTTCTCTACCTCGGCGCCACGCCAGGCGTAAATGGCCTGGTCGTCGTCGCCCACCGCGGTGAAGGCGGCGCGCGCGCCGGCGATGAGACGCATCAGCCGGTACTGGCTGCGGTTGGTGTCCTGGTATTCGTCGACCAGCAGGTACTGCAGCTTGCCCTGCCAGCGCAGCAGCACGTCGGCCTCGCGCTCGAACAGGCGCACCGGCAGGCGGATGAGATCGTCGAAGTCCACCGCCTGGTAGGCGCGCAGGGCGTTCTCGTAATCGCCGTAGAGCCGCGCGGCGGCCAGTCCCAGCTTGTCCTCGGCCAGCGAAGCCGCTTCGTTCGGTTCGATGAGCGCGTTCTTCCAGCCGGAGATGCGCCACTGCAGGGCCTTGAGCTTTGCCTTGTCGGCCTCCTTCGCCAGTTCGGCGAGCACCGCGCCGCTGTCGGCGGCGTCGAAGATGGAGAAGCGCGGCTTGAGCGCGAGCGCCTTCGCCTCCTGGCGCAGGATGCGCGCGCCCAGCGCGTGGAAGGTGGACACGTTGAGCGATTCGAGCGATTGCCCCGGCAGCAGCAGCTTCGCCCGTTCGCGCATTTCCTTTGCCGCCTTGTTGGTGAAGGTGATGGCGGCGATGTGTTCGGGCTTGAAGCCGCGTTGTTCGATGAGGTGGGCGATCTTCTGCGTGATGACGCGGGTCTTGCCGGAGCCGGCGCCCGCCAGCACGAGGAGCGGGCCGTCGAGGTACTTCACCGCTTCGCGCTGCGGCGGATTGAGCATTGCGGACATCGAAAAAAGTCAGTCCCGCCGGGACGGCGGGAGGATCAAATCATTTCAGTGCGCCGAACACCTTCTGCAGCAGACTGCTGGCCTGGCCCAGCGGGTTTCTGCGGATGGCGCGCTCCTCTTCGGCAATCATGAAGAACCGGCCGTCGAGCGCCTTGGTTGTATTTGTTTGCCAGTTCGACACGCTCCGTGGTCTGCCGGACGATGGGCAGGAACTTCTCGGTCAGCGGCGCCGAGGTGGTGCGCCTGAAGTATTGCGTCACCGAGTCGTCGCCGCCGGTGAGGATGGCCTCGGCGGCGCGGTTCATGGTGACGATGAGCTCCTCGACATACATGCCCATGCCCAGCTTGCGCATCAGTTTCTCGGCCTTTTGAAGGTCCTCGGGCAGGGGGATCTTCACCTTCGGGTTGCCGAGGAAGCCGTCCGGCCTGCCCAGGCTGGCCACCGCCGCCGTCGCGCCTTGGCTGAGCGCCTGGCGCAACGCGCCGCCGCTCTCCTCCGCACTGACGGCGTCCAGCCCGGATGCGTGGGCCGCGGGCAGGGTGACAAGCAGCAGCAAAGCGATGAAAATGCGATTGAGACGGGCCATTCCGTACCCCCGAAAACCGCCCGCATTCTCGCACGAAAGGGGCTGCGATGAGCGCATTGAGCTGGAAGCAGTACTTCATCTACCAGGCCGATTACCAGCACTGGGCCAACGAGCTCTTGTTCGCCAGCCTGGACCGTCTCGATGCGCAGGCCCTTGGCGAGCCGCAGGGGTTGTATTTCTCGACCATCCACCATACCGTCGACCACCTTCTGGTCGTCGCGGAACTCTGGCGCCTGCGCCTGCAGGGGGAAAGCCCGATCGTCGATTACAAGGTGCGGCATCATCCCGACTGGCGCGAGCTGAAGAAGGCCCTGCGCCAGGAAATGCGCGGCCTGCAGCATTGGCTGGAAAAGCAGCCCGACGCTTTCTTCGAAAAGGAAATCGCCTATCGAGGCTCAGACGGCAAGGACCGCCGCAACTGGGTGCGCGACGTGCTCACCCACATGATGGGCCACATGGTGCATCACCGCGGGCAGATTTCCGCCGTGGCCACGCGGCTCGGCGCGCCGGCGCCGGAGATGGACTACATCTACTACAAGCGCGCCGTCGACAACGCGCTGGCGCAATCCCGGCAGAGCTGACTTTCGTTATACGCGCGCCGGCTTTGGTATATTGCCGTTTCCATCGGCAATTGAGCGTAGCTGAACATGGCCTACATCAACTGGTCGGATCGCTACAGCGTCAGCAACGCCCATCTGGACGGCCAGCAGCAGGAGCTTTTCCGGATCGTGAACACCTTGCACGAGGCCATTCTGGAGCGGTGCAGCAGGGACCGGAAATACATTCAGGATTCCCAGCCCGAGCGCGCCTGACGGCAATGACTTAGAGCAGGGGCTTCAGGCGGGCTTCCAGCTCCTTCAGCCCCATTCCGCCGACGCGCGCCATGCGCAGGACGCCCTTTCGATCGATGAGGTAAAGCGTCGGCGTGCCGCGCACCTGGCCGAAGACCTTCGCCTGCGCCGACGAATTCATCGCCACGGGGAAGCTGTAGTCGTGGTCCTTCCAGAATTCCTCGACGGTGAACCGGTCGGCGTCGACGGACAGCGCCAGGATCTCGAAGCCCTTGGCACGGTGCTTCTCGTAGAGCTTCTGCAATTCGGGCAGTTCCCGCTGGCAGGACGGACACCAGGTTGCCCAGAACACCACCAGCACGGCCTTGCCCTGCAAGGCTGTCCCGGGCAGCGCCTTGCCGTCGAGCAGCTGGGTGTCGAAGGCCGCCACCGGCCGCCCTTCGAAAACTTGCGCCTGGCCGGCCGCGGCGAAGCACAGGGCGAACGCGAACAGGAGTCCTCTCAGCATGCTGCCTCCTCAGTTAACTCCGGCCAGATGCGCCTGCATGTCGGCGTGGTAGCTCGAGCGCACCATCGGCGCGCAGGCGGCGTGCGAGAAGCCCATGGTTCGCGCCTCGCGCTCGAACATCGCGAACGCGTCCGGATGCACATAGCGCAGCACCGGCAGATGGTGGCTGGACGGCGCCAGGTACTGGCCGATGGTGAGCATGTCGACGCCGTGCGCGCGCAGGTCGCGCATGACGGCGAGGATCTCCTCGTCGGTCTCGCCGATGCCGACCATCAGGCCCGACTTGGTCGGGATGGCCGGATTGCGCGCCTTGAAGGCCTTGAGCAGGGCCAGCGAATGCGCGTAGTCGGCGCCGGGACGCGCCTGCCTGTAGAGCCGCGGCACCGTCTCCAGATTGTGGTTGAAAACGTCCGGCGTCGTCGCCGTGAGGATGTCGACGGCGATTTCCAGGCGGCCGCGGAAATCGGGCACGAGGATCTCGATGCGCGTCGCCGGCGATGCTTCGCGCGCGGCGCGGATGCAGTCGGCGAAGTGCTGCGCGCCGCCGTCGCGCAGATCGTCGCGGTCGACGCTGGTGATGACCACGTATTTCAGCTGCATCGCCGCCACCGTCCGCGCCAGGTGCGCCGGCTCCTGCGCATCGGGCGGCAGCGGCTTGCCGTGGCCGACGTCGCAGAAGGGGCAGCGCCGCGTGCACAGGTCGCCGAGGATCATGAAGGTGGCCGTGCCCTTGCCGAAGCACTCGCCGATGTTCGGGCAGGAGGCCTCCTCGCACACCGTGTGCAGGGCGGCCTCGCGCAGGATGCGCTTCACCTCGCCGAAGCGCGCCTGGCCGTTGCCGACCTTGGCGCGGATCCACGACGGCTTCTTCAGCGGCACGACGGCCGGCACCACCTTGATCGGGATGCGGGCGGTCTTCGCTTCGCCCTTCTGCTTGTGCGGCTTGTCGCTGCTCACTTTTCGATCTGTCGTTTCAATTGGTCCAGCAGGGCCTCGCCGACAGCCTCCCGGCCGACGGCGACACCGAGGTCGCGCAACTGCGTCACTTTCAGCCCCGGGTAGCCGCAGGGGTTGATCGCCGAGAACGGCGCGAGTTCCATGTCCACGTTGAGGGACACGCCATGGTAGCAGCAGCCCCCCTTCACGCGCAGCCCGAGCGCGGCGACCTTGGCGCCGCCGACATACACGCCCGGCGCGCCGGCTACCCGTTCGCCCTGCAGGCGGTAGCCGGCCAGCAGGTCGATCACCGCCTGCTCGATGCGGCTCACCAGCTCGCGCACCTTGAGCCCCTGCCTTGCCAGGTCGACCAGCAGGTAGACCACCGCCTGGCCCGGGCCGTGGTAGGTGATCTGGCCGCCGCGGTCGATCTTCACCACGGGAATGCCGACGTCGCGCAGCAGGTGCTCCGGCTTGCCGCCCTGCCCTTGGGTGAATACCGGCGGATGCGACGTGAGCCATAGCTCGTCGGAGGTGGCGGCAGTCCGCTCGGCCGTAAAACGCTGCATCGCCCGCCAGGTGGCGGAAAAGTCAGTCTCGCCGAGACGGCGAATTATCAGCCTGCCCCCCGACCCCCTTCCCGAGGAAGGGGGTGACTGAGGTTCGCCGCTGCGCGGCTCCGTGGCCTTGCCGTTCACAGCACGATCTTGATCAGCGGATGCGCGGAGAGCTCGGAATACAGGGCATCGAGCTGGGCGCGCGAGACGGCGCGGATGGTGCAGGTGAGGCTCATGTAGTTGCCCTTGGCGCTCGGCCGCATCTCCATGGCGGCGGCGTCGAAGTCCGGCGCGTGGCGCAGCACCATCTCGAGCACGGCCTGGGCGAAGCCGTCCTCGCGCCGGCCCATGATCTTGATGGGGAAATCGCAGGGGAATTCGAGCAGCGAGGGCGCGTCAGCCACCGCGCATCACCGTGCGCTTGAAGTCCTGGTACCAGGCGTACATCCGCGCGAAAACCGGACCGGGCCTGCCCGTGCCGACGGGCTGGCCGTCGAGGCGAACGATGGGCAGCACCTCCTTGGTCGAGGAGGTCATCCACAGCTCGTTGGCGCCGCGCGCCTCCGCTTCTGGCACGTTGCGCACTTCGCAAGGCAGGCCGTGGCGGGCGGCCAGCTCCAGCACGACGTCGTAGGTGATGCCGGGCAGCATGAGGTGGTTCTTCGGCGGCGCCAGCAGCACGCCGTTCTTGACGGCGAAGATGTTGGAGGCGGCGCCCTCGGTTATGAAGCCGTCGCGGAACAGCACCGTCTCGACGCAGCCGGCGTCGACGGCCTGCTGGCGCAGCAGGCAGTTGGCGAGCAGCGACGTCGTCTTCAGGTCGCAGCGCAGCCAGCGCACGTCCGGCGCCGAGACCGCGGCGATGCCGCTTTCGCGCTGCGCCGCCGCCGGCGTCACCAGCGGCTCGGACATGATGTACACCGTCGGCACCACGCGTGCCGGGAAGGCGTGGTTGCGCTTCGTGTCGGCGCCGCGCGTGATCTGCAGGTACACCGACTGATCCTCGCCTTCGTTGCGCGCGACGATCTCGTTGATCAGCCGCGTCCACTCCGCTTCGCCAAGGGGATCGGCAAGAAGGATGCCTTCGAGGGTGTGACGCAGGCGGGCAAGGTGCTCGGGCAGGCGGAACGGGCGGCGCGAGTAGACCGGGATCACCTCGTAGGCGCCGTCGCCGAAGAGGAAGCCGCGATCCATGGCCGAGACCTTCGCCTCGGCGACCGGCATGAATGCACCGTTGAGGTAGACGACGTTCATTCGAACCAGAGGCGCATCGTGTCCCAGGCGCGGCCGAACAGGCCGGCCACCGGAACGGTCTCCAGCGCCACCACCGGATATTCGCCGAACGGCTTGTCGTCGAGCGTAAGTTGCAGGGTGGCGATGCGCTGGCCCTTCTGCACCGGCGCCATGAGCGGCTGCTTGCTGACCAGGCTGGCCTTTACCTTCTCCGCCATGCCTTTGGGCAGCGAAAGCGTGAAGTCGTCGAGGAAACCGGCCTTGACGCTGTTCTGTCCGCCCTTCCACACCTTGAGTTGGGAGACGGCCTGATCTTTGGCATACAGCTTCACCGCGTCGAAGTACTGGAAGCCGAAGTTGAGCAGCTTTTGCGATTCCTGGGCGCGCAGGCCCTCGGAAGCCGTGCCCATCACCACCGAGAGGAGGCGGCGCGAGCCGCGCTTGGCCGAGGCGATCAGGCAATAGCCGGCGCTTTCGGTGTGCCCGGTCTTGACGCCGTCCACGGCAGGGTCGAGCCAGAGCAGACGGTTGCGGTTGGCCTGGGTGATGCGGTTGTAGGTGTACTCGCGCAGGGCATACAACGGATAGTGCTCGGGATGGTCGCGGATCAGCGCCGCGGCGAGCGTGCCCAGGTCTCGCGCCGTCGTGTAATGCTGCGGGTCGGGCAGGCCGGTGGAATTGGCGAAATGCGTGTTCTTCAGCCCGAGCCGCTGCGCCTCGCGGTTCATGAGCTGGGCGAAGGCCTCCTCGCTGCCCGCCACGGCCTCCGCCAGGGCGATGCAGGCGTCGTTGCCCGACTGGATGACCAGTCCGTGCAGCAGTTCGTCCACGGTGACCGGGCGCTTGGGCTCGATGAACATGCGCGAGCCGGGCGCCTTCCAGGCGCGCTCCGACACCGGCACCGCCTGCGTCGGCGCGAGCTTCTTGTCCTTGATCGCCGCCAGCACGACATAGGCCGTCATCAGCTTGGTGAGCGAGGCCGGCTCGACGCGCTCGTCCGGGTTGTAGGAGGCCAGTGCCTGGCCGGTCGAGTAGTCGAGCAGCAACCAGGATTTCCCGGCGACCGTCGGCGCCTGTGGAAGAATCTGGGCCTGGGACAGGGCGGAAAATACCATCGCGAAAAGAAAAGCAAGGAACTTCATACAGATAGGAAACTGGGGGAAAGAATTGAATTATACCTTGGCCACTTCAAGCACCGCCGAGAAGCTGCCGAGATGCCTCCGAGGCCTGATAGCAAAGCCGGTTCATCCGGCCTACGCCAACAGGTAGGCACACCGTTCAGAAGCCCCTCGAATTAACAAAGAACAATCTTTACTACTAGTAAAGATAAAGCCCTTGTGTTTTTCTTTATCTGCTGTTATTGTCCAATACAACTGGAAAAGGAGTAGTCGTTCGTGAAAACCAAGAAGATCACTATCAACCTTTGGGATCAACTCGCGAGCTCTCTGAGCAATAAATTCAATGAAAGCTGCCTTCGTCGTGACGCGTATCTCGACTTCGTGCTCAAACACGAAGCCGACAAGCTTATGAAGGAACTTGATCAGGCCGCCTCGGAACGCCAGCGGAAATACATTGAACGTAATCTTAGTGAACTAAAACGCACTCAAGTCAGCCTCAATCTCAGCTCAGACACGGTGGCTAGCATTGAGGAAGCTTGTCACTCCAGAAACCTCGTTCGCGATTCCTTCATTAACCGCGTTCTCCTGTTCCTGGTCTTGAAGCCTGATCTTTTTGGCCGTCTTCTCGGCATCGATATACGGGACTACATAAACAGCCTGCTTGATGATGGGGAGTTCATTGGCGATACGGCCGACATGGTGCTCAAGGGAGGTTTGAACTGCATCAACGCCCTGGTTCATAAGGATCCGTTTTGGGCGGTCCGCGAATGCATCCGCATTGCTAGCGATGATTCAGATGATGGTTGCGAGCAACTGCATGCGGCCTATATCCCTCCGGATTTCCTTGATAAAGACATCAATCTCGCCGGCCTGAATTGCGTTGTTGAGGAATGGCGGATCGAGGAGCGGCCTGGACAAGAGATTGCGCGTACAAAGCTCGATGAACTGCTGGGGACATTCGACGCCCAGCCTTCATTAAGAATAGTGCAGAGAAGGAAAACAGCGAAAGGAAAGTAGCATGACCGCACATGCAGACAAGCGCTTGCAGCAACGCGGAGTCCCGCCACTCATCATTCGCTGTCTGAGAGATTTCGGTGAGCGCGTCTACGACCATCGTGGCGCCGTGATTTACCACTTCAACAAAACCAGTTGGCGAAAACTGGAAGGCGAGTGGGGGCGTGAGCCGGTGCGGAGGCTCTTTGCGGACCACAGAGATGCCTACATGGTGGTATCAGCCGAAGACGATTTGGTCATCACAGTAGGCAAGAGATTCAAGCGAATCAAACACTAGGAGATTACCATGAGCCAGATTTCAGAACATCTATGTCAGGGTAATGAAAAGCAGGACTTGAATGCTGTCCTGCTCCGTTACGAGCAGCGGCCAAGAAAGATAGAGTTGCTCAAACGATATGTGGAGGATTTGGAACAAGAGCAGGAAGCAGACGAGTTGCTGCTCGCACGCGCCACTGAGCCTGTCTTTCAAACGGCATCGACATTTCGATATCAGCAGAAAGCTGTGGGAGAAAAGCCGCTCGGTCTGGGCTATGAGTATCAAGGGAAATTTGTCAGGTGCGTTAGCCAGATTGATGCCTACGTCGGCGCCTTGCGTGCCATCCTCGAACTGCTATCTGCAGAAGGGCGACAAAAGGTTTTCGAGGCAATGAATCGCATTACATCCAAGCACCCGGAACTTGCCGAATCGCCTGATGCCCTGTTTCCAAATCAGCGTGGTTCAATCAAGGTCGGGCAATGGAAGCAGGTATTGCCCGGCTTGGTTTGCTACGCCGTGCTGGACGGAGATGCCAAGAAGAAGCGACTGAAAAAAGCCTGTCGTGCTGCCGGCCTGAAATATGACATAGACGTCAAGCTTGTTGGGTTCTGATTCCAAGCGGGCCAAGTGTGAGCGGTGCGCCCAATGCTCCCCATCAATCAGTATCTGAACGTGGATTACCCAGGCGATCTCGCGGTATTTCGCGGCTCATTCCCACCTAGGCATGGAATTGCAGGATTGATCTGCGGTTGGACAATAGACAACCTTCTTGCAGAAGATCGGGTCAGTGGATACACCAGCCCAGATCGTTTCCTGTGCGTCCAGTACGCCATGAACCTGCTTAACCAGGCCATCTGGTCCTATTTCAGAACTGCTCATCTGAGATGGATCAATTCATGCGCGCCATTTCTCACATCGCGATGCGCTATGGCGCACGGTGGAATTCATTCTCCTGAATCCATTCTGAAATATGCAGCAAAGCCATGGGCTCGCGAACATGTTCGGATTGAAATCTCCGAATCGCTTCTCGATGAAACTGAACGCTTTTTCATTCCGGCATATGTCGAATCCTTGCCCGGTATGCGGAGAGTATTTCACCTGGGCCTGATTTCCGGTAACGCGCTATTGCAGCACATTCTTGCGGACAAGGATTGCTGCGGATTTGCAGTAAGACATGCACGCCGCGAAGGCACTATCGGAGCGGAACGAACTTGAATGATCCGGCTACCTCGTCAGGTATTACCAGAAACTGGCCCGGCTGGATTCGGATTTGGGTCGTCGCCGCGTGTGTCGTCCCCTTCTTTTCAATTCAGCCGACTCTTGCCAATTTGAAACCCGGCCCTGGCGAAGTAGCTGCCGTTTTCTTCGCGTTTTACGTAGCACACGCAGCTGCTTTGTTCTGTATTGCCTGGCTGCTCTCAAGGGCGACTCTTGTGGTGGAATGGGTTATTGCCGGATTTAGCTCGGGAGGGAAAACGACCGCAAAGCTGTTCTTGCTGGCGATTTCTGCATTATTCATTGCGCTCTGGATGCGCTACGACGTGGTCGCCATCTCAGGTAGCCGCGATTACTTTCAATTCCTGATCTGGGATCGTTGGACCGGCGAGGCGCAAACTAGCTGGGGCGAATGCAAACACGA
>Ga0194113_10011613_pt1 | contig 10400 bp, 8 predicted proteins | sample TA2MahC200mmetaG_FD_146193 | JGI IMG/M metagenome (GOLD analysis project Ga0194113, IMG submission 146193) | Freshwater microbial communities from Lake Tanganyika, Tanzania - TA2015017 Mahale Deep Cast 200m | ecosystem: Environmental > Aquatic > Freshwater > Lake | place: Tanzania: Lake... | reverse complement strand
AGAAGTTCTTGTTTTTGTATTTGGTGATTCCGCTGTCACTCTTCAACTCAGGAATCATTATTTCTTGGACAAGTGCCGATTGTTCTTTTCTTAAAAGATTATATACTACTTCTTCATTCTCTTCTGGTGAAAGAGTACAAGTAGAATAAACAAGTGCGCCTCCAGGTCTAAGTAAAGAAAATGCTTTTTCAAGCAAACGTTTTTGAAGCTCTGATTTTGAAGATACTTCTCTTTGTGACCAACCTTTTAAAGAATCTGGTTTCTTTCTTACCATGCCTTCACATGAGCAAGGAGCATCAAGAAGTATCTTATCAAATTTAAAATTAAAATTTATTCTTGTGCCATCTCTGCAGGTGACTATGGTATTTGTTACTCCTAGTTTTTTAATAGTAAATTTTAGTGTCTTGATTCTCCCTTTATCAATGTCGTTTGCCACAATCAATCCTTTGTTGTTCATGATTTGTGCTAAGATCCCCGTTTTGTTTCCGGGAGCAGCAGTCATATCAAGCACAATTTCTCCAGGTTTAGGATTTAAAACAAAAGCAGGAAGCATAGAAGATATTTCTTGCATCTGGAACAAACCAATATTTTGTTCAATGGTGTTACCAAGTCCCGAAACTATGGTCTTTATAAAATAAGCATTGTCTATGTATTTTACTTTCTCCAAAGTTATGCCTTGTTCTTTTAGAAAAGAAAAATCTTTTGTCTTAAGTGTATTTATAATTAAGGATTTAGTTAATCTCTTCTTACAAGAATCAAAAAAATCCATTGCTTCTTCATCACCAAGAAGTGCTCTATATTTATCAGTGAACTCCTTTGGCAAATAAACATTTTCCATAAATATTTTAATTAATAAACATATTTAAAATAGTGTATTTTAGATAAACCGATAACATATATAAAGTTTATGCCCCCATAAGTTTTAGTAATACTAAATCGTTTTTTAAAGAGAGAATAAGCATGTATGTGTATATAGTAGCAAAAAAGGACGAAAAAGACAAAGATTATAATCTTGATGATTTTGACTATGATGGAGACGATACTCTAAGAGAAGAAAAGGAAGACATTGAGACAGAATATACTCCTGAGGACTTTGAGGACGAGGACGAAGAGGAATTTGATTCGGATCATGATTATTCAGATGATTAATAATTAAAAACAAATGGTGAAAATAAAAAATGTATGTAATAAACAATGACATTGAAGGCCAAGTCTATAAGATAGATGATGGAGAGGAAGAAACAGAAGACTTCGATGAAGAAGAAGACTTTGAAGAAACAGATGATGAAGAATCAGAAGACGAAGATTTCGAAGATGATGATTTTGAGGAAGATGAAGAGTAAATAAGCTCTTCTTTTCTTTTCTATTTTTAGGTCAAAAAATACATATTTAAAGGCTTCTATGCCTATATATATTATAGATTAAAATACTATTTTTACAAGAAAAAAGAGGGGTCAAAAAATGAGTGTAGAAGATATGGTAAGTCAAGAAACAGAAGTAGTTGATGAGGAAGTTCTAGAGGCAGAAGCTGCTGACGATGTTGAACTTGATGATAATAAGTTGCCTTTCCCAAACGCAACAGTTGTTAGATTAATGAGAAAGAATCTTGACAAGCATAAGCAGATTAAAGGAATTGTAAAGAAAGAAATGAATCTTTTCCTTGGTAGAATTGTTGAAACAATCTGTAAGAAGATGAATAGTTATGAATACAGTTCTGTTGATTATGGTATGTTCAAGCAAGCAGTTGAAACATTTGAAAACATTCAGTCAATTGAGTTAGAAAAGATTAGAATTATCAAAAATCTAGAAAAGATAAAAGCAGAATGTGATATCTTAATAGATGATGTTGAAAGAAAGTTCCACGAGTAAACTTTCGTTTGAGTTTTATTTTAAAGGTGAGTAATTTATGGTTAATGAAAGTCAAAATACTGTTTTTTTACCTGAGGGGTCCAAAAGAGAAAGAGGAAAGGACGCTCAGAGAATGAATATCATGGTTGCTAAAGCTGTAAGTAATGCTGTTAAGTCAACACTTGGTCCAAGAGGAATGGACAAGATGCTTGTTGATGAGATGGGCTCTGTTACAATAAGTAACGACGGTGCAACAATACTTAAAGAAATGGCAATCGAGCATCCGATTGGTAAGATGCTAGTTGAGCTTGCAAAAAACCAAGACGATGAGGTTGGAGATGGAACAACAAGCGCAGTAATTATTGCTGGAGGCCTGGTTGCTAAAGCAGAAAACCTTCTTGATGAAAACATTCATCCTTCAATAATTATTAAAGGATATAAGTTGGCTTCAGATAAAGCTGTTGAATATTTTAATGAGATTTCAGAGAAAATAACAATCAATGACAAGGCAGAGCTTCTTGATATTGCTAAAACCTCAATGACAGGTAAAGCTTCAGAATATAGTGCAAACTTAAGTAATATTGTTCTTGACGGAATAATGAAGATTTCAAAGTCAAACAAAGAAATAGAAAGAGACCAGATAAAGATTGAACAAAAGATTGGTGGTAGTCTTTCTGATACCAAATTGATTGATGGAATTGTTCTTGACAAAGAGATTGTTCACTCAGAGATGCCAAGAAATATTAAGAATGCAAAAATACTTCTTATTAGTTCAGCTCTAGAAGTCAAAGAGCCAGAGACAGAAGCAAAGATACAAATTACTTCTCCTGATCAGCTTCAAGCATTCATTGACCAAGAGGAAGGCTATCTTAAAGCAATGGTTGATAGAATACAAGCAACTGGTGCAAACATTGTTCTTTGCCAGAAAGGCATTGATGACTTAGCTTCTCATTTCCTTGCTAAAGCAGGTATTACAGCAATTAGAAGAGTAAGGCAAACTGATATTGATAGACTTGCTAAAGCAACAGGCGGTAAGATTATTTCAAGAGTAAAAGATGTTACAACAAAAGACCTTGGCTCAGCAGAACACATCTACTCAAAGAAAGTAGCAGGCGATGACATGCTTTTTATAGAAGGCTGCCCAAACCCAGGTTATGTTACAATATTATTAAGAGGGACATCTGAACAAGTACTTGCAGAAACAGAAAGAACATTAAATGATGCAATTAGTGCAGTAATCTCTGCAATCAAGACAGGCAAGTTTGTAGCTGCTGGTGGTTCTTCAGAAATTGAAGTTGCATTAAAACTTAAAAACTTTGCAAAGACTGTTGGCGGAAGAGAACAGTTAGCAATCGAGGCTTTTGCTGATGTTCTTGAAATCATTCCAAAGACTTTAGCAGAAAGCGCAGGCCTTGATGCAATTGATACAATTGTTTCATTAAGAAGCAAACATCAAGATCCAGCAAATAAGGCTTTAGGAGTTGATGTTGTAAACAGCACTCTAGCAGATATGAAAAAAAAGAAGGTAATTGAACCAATAGCTGTTAAGACACAAGCAGTAACTTCAGCAGCCGAGGTTGCAGAAATGATTCTAAGAATTGACGACATCATCGCTGGTCAATCCAATAGGCCAAGAGGTCCACCAATGGGTGGAATGCCTGGCGGAATGGATGAAATGTAATTTCTGCCATTTCTCTTTTCTTTTTCTTAAATTCACTAATTAAATGTGTGCATTCAGAGTGCACAAAAATCAACAAACTTGTGCACTGCCAGTGCACACTATTTTTAAATCTTTTCGTTCAATATTATATATGAATAAAGAATATCTCGCGCAAGTTGTTTTAGACCAAAATAATCGGTTAAAGAAATTGTATGAAGGATTACCGCGAGAAAAATTAGAAGAAATTACTTCTTTTGTAAATCATAAGATAAATATAGTTGTTACTGGACACAGAAGATCTGGCAAATCTACATTTCTTTTACAGTGGATGAACAAATTTTATAAAACTGATTTTTATTATTTTGATTTCTCTGATGAGCGAATACAAGACTTCAAGACAACAGACTTTCAAATATTATATGAAGTTTTATTAGAACAATTTGGTGTGAAAAAAATATTCTTTTTTGATGAAATACAAGGCAAACCTAACTGGGATAAGTTTGTAAATAGATTATATACAGAGGGTAACAGGTTTTTTATTACTGGTTCTAATGCAGAATTATTAAGTAAAGAAATATCTACTTATTTGACAGGAAGACATTTTGATATAGCAATTTATCCATTTTCATTTGAAGAATATTTAAGATATAATAAATTTGAAGAAAATCCAAAAACAACTGAAGGAAAAGTAAAAATTAAAGGACATTTAAATGAATATATAAAAAAAGGCGGGTTCCCAGAAGTCGTAGTATATAATAATTCAGACATATTAAGTTCAATATATGATGATGTTATAAATAAAGACATACTTAATAGATATAAAATAGCTGATGAAAATACATTTAAGAAATTAGCATTATTTTTAATTACTAATTTCTCTAAAGAATTCTCATATACTTCTCTGAAAAATAACTTTGATATAGGAAGTACCCACACTGCTAAAAAATATGTGTCTTATTTAACAAATGCATATGTTTTGTTTGAACTAAATAAATATAACCCATCTTTAAAAAAACAAGAAAAAACTGCAAAAAAAATATATTGTATAGATACAGGATTAATTAATCAAATTGCATTTAAATTTTCAGAAAATATAGGTCGGTTATATGAAAATATAGTGTTTCTTGAATTGTTAAGACGGAACAAAGAGATTTATTTTTATAAAACTGATTTAAATTTGGAAGTAGATTTTATTGTACAGGATAAAAATAAGATAGTTTCTGCGGTACAAGTGTGTTATGATCTTTCTGATTCAAAAGTAAAAGAAAAAGAATTAAAATCGTTGTTATACACTTGTGATAAATTTGGATTAAAAGAAGGAATAATTATAACTAATGATTTAAGTAAAGAAGAAAAGATTAATAATAAAACCATTAAATATATCCCGCTTTGGAAATGGTTAGTAGAATAAGTGCACTATTTCTTGGGCACAATTTACTCCCCCCGTCGAAGGATATATATATATATATATCGGTTATTCAGTTATTTATAAAATTAGTAATTAATTAACTTTAAGGAGATGATTGAATAATGGCAGGCGGAGCAAAACCAAAAGTAAGAAGAGAAAGCCCAACACTTAAAAAAAGGATTGCAACAGGTGTTGCAACAGGATTAATTGTGGGGGCATTGTCATTTGGGGCCACAGAATTAAATACACCATTAAGAACTTCCCAGCAAAGGGGTTCTGCTAAAGCAACAATTGAGAGCATAGGTGAAAAAAACATAGAAGTTCCAAAAAGCAATTCAAAGAATCCAAACTTGATAAGAGAAACAGTTAGTTCTTATAATCAAAAAGCAAAAATTGGACAAATTTTTTTCTATGACGGTAAAAAGATTAATTCAGTTTATTTTGATCAAATAAAACTAAACCAAATAATTAAATTGCTTCCACAAAAAGAAAAAGCAACAATTGATAGTTTAGTTTTAAGAAAAATAAAACAAGTAGAATCAACTGCGAAACAAAATGTAATTCTAAGTAAAAAGATAATAGATAGAGTTGGAGAACTAGATTATGCAAAATATTTATTATCTTTAACTCCGCGAGAATTAAAAAACGCATTCCCTGAAGCGGAAACTGCTGTAAGAAAAGCACTGGAAAATAGTAATCCTAAAATTTTAAAACAAATTAGAGATAACGATAGACTGAATAAATATAGTGACATAGTTTGGTTGTCATTACTTAGCTTTATTAATGGATTTGTGTGGGCAAGGGGTAAAAGGACAAAGCCACAAAATTGATTACTGATTATTTGTTTTTTTAACTTTCAGTTCGTTTAATGTTTTTAGTGTTAGATCCTAAAAGCACTTCTTTTTCTTCTAATCCTAGCCTTTTATATACCTTTTTCCTCAATAATCATATATAACAAAACCAAAAAAACCTTGGTGAGTTATGATATTGGAAAAAATACGAGATATAAAACACTTTCAAAAAAAAGTAGACATACTAGCAAAGGTTATAGACAAGACTGATATCAGAGAAGTTGTCTCAAAACTAGATGAGACAAGACACAAGGTTTGCGAAGTCCTAATCGGCGACGAAACAGGAACAATCTATCTAACAATCTGGGATGAAGCTATTTCTAAAATAGAAATTGGAAAAACATATATATTTAGAAATCTTTTTTCTTCTGAGTTTCAAAAATCAATGAGACTTAATATAGGTAGATTCGGAGAGTTTGAAGAAACCGACAAAGCAATAGAAGTAAACCTAGATAATTTCAGATCTCAAGTATAAGTGAATAACCTTTAAATAGATTTCTACGATTATATTACTTAAGAGACCAGAGTTTATTTTTCTATTTAGTTAGTGGGAGTATAGCTCAGCCTGGTCAGAGCAGTGGTCTTATACACCAAAGGTCGCAGGTTCGAATCCTGCTTCTCCCACCTTTGGAAAAATTAACTTATTTTAAAAACTTTTTCTATCCTAAAGTATATATTAATATATAAATTTGGAACAAGCTATGCCTGAACAATTTTCAAACAAAACAGAATTAGAAGTAAAAGATTACTGGGAAAAAAATAATATTCCTGAAAAGGTAAGAGCAAAGATTGGAAAGAAAAACTACTACTTTATAGACGGTCCACCTTATGCTTCCGGAAGTTTACATATCGGCACAGCAATGAATAGAATTCTAAAAGACTTTATAATTAGATATAGAAGAATGACTGGTTTTACTGTTCTTGATATTCCTGGCTTTGACACCCACGGTGTTCCAATTGAAGCAAAAGTACAAAAGAAACATAATTTAAAATCAAAAGAAGATATTGAAAAGTTTGGAATTGATAACTTTACAAAAGAATGCTATAATTTTGCAACTGAACACATAGAAGACATGTCTAAAGAAATATATGCTCTTGGGCAATGGATGAATTTTAAAAAACCATATAGAACTCTTGACAAATCATATATGGAAACTGCTTGGTGGGTTTTTAAAAAGGCATCAGACAAGGGTTTGCTTTACCATGACAAATATCCAGTACATGTTTGTCCAACTTGTGAGACCGCAGTTTCTTTTAATGAAATTGAACATAAAGATTTAACAGATATTTCAATCTATGTAAAAATGAAATCACTTGATATGCCAAACACTTATTATGTCATTTGGACAACGACCCCTTGGACATTATCTGCAAATCTAGCAATCATGGTTCATCCAAGTTATGTTTGTGTTGAATTAATAAAAGACAATAAAAAATATATTGTTGCTGAAGAACTTGTAGAAAAGATAACAAGAGAACTTTCCTGGAAAGACTATGATTTAGGAAAGAAATACAAAGGCGAAGAACTTGCAGGAAAGAAATATGAACCAATACTTGGTGAATGGTTAGAAAATCTTAAAGAGCTAAAGAAAGATTGTTATAAAATTGTTATTTCTCCAAGATTTGTGCATCTAGAAGAAGGAACAGGTTTAGTTCATTGTGCACCAGGACACGGAAGAGAAGATTATCAAGTTGGTAAAGAAAATAAACTTCCAGCCTACTGTCCAGTAACAATAGAAGGGGCTTATGATAAAACAATCAATTGGCATTCTGGGGAGAAAGTAAAAACACTTGACCCAAAGATTATTGAATATTTAGAAGAGAAAGAAATGGTTCTTGGTAAACGTGCAATAACACATGCTTATCCAACATGCTGGAGATGTTCAAGTCCTTTATTACAAGTAGCTTTACCTCAATGGTTCTTAAGAATTGAACCAATGAAAGAAAGACTAAAAGAAATAAATCAAAAAGAAGTTACTTGGTATCCTGAGTGGGCAAAGGAAAGATTTGATAATTGGCTTGATTCTCTTTCTGATTGGCCAATATCAAGAGCAAGATATTGGGGAACACCAATACCAATCTGGCAATGTGATAAATGTAAAGAGATTGAGGTGTTTGGTTCTTTAAAAGAATTAAAAGTTAAAGCACCAAATGTTGATATAAACATGGATCTTCACAAGCCAAGAATTGATAACATTACTTTTGCTTGTAAATGTGGAGGCACAAAAAAAAGAATACCAGAAATCTTTGATGTTTGGTTTGATTCAGGGATTGCTTCTTTTGCAAGTTTAGGTTATCCAAAAAACAAAGAAGTGTTTGATAATTTTTGGCCACCAGACATTAATCTTGAAGGAAGTGACCAGATAAGAGGTTGGTGGAATTCACAGATGATTGTCTCAGCAATTTGCTTTGACAAATCACCATACAAATTTGTTGCTCTTCATGGGATGGTCTTAGCAGTTGACAAGAAAAAGCTTTCAAAGTCTTTAGGTAATGATAAACCACTATCTGAAAGATTTTCAGAATTATCAATTGATTATTACAGATATTACTTTGCAAGAGAATATAATGGAATGGATGTTGTAATTGACGAAAAAAAATTTATTGATATTAAAAGAGTATTTAATCTTCTTGAAAACATCTATTCTCTGATGGCATTAATGGATGATAAAACAAAGTTTAGTCCAAGTATTGATAACGATAAGCTAGAGATAGAAGACAAATGGATTCTTTCAAAGTACAATACCTTACTTGAAAACTATCATAAGAACTTTCAAAGCTGTAACTTTTCAAAAGCAACAACTGATATTGAAAAGTTTATATTAGAAGACTTTAGTAGAACATACTTGAAATTAATAAAGAAAAGAGAAACAAAGAATAATGTTTTAAGTCATATCTTTTCTGGGCTGTTATTACTTCTAAGCCCTGCAGCCCCACACTTAACTGAATATCTTTTCTTAAAGTTTAAAGATAGAAAGGAAACAATACATCTTGAAGAGCTTCCAGTAGTTAACCAAAAACTAATTAACAAAGAACTAGAAGACAACTTTGAAATTGCTCTTGCAATTGTTCAAGAAGCACTAGCAGCAAGAGAAAGAACAAAGAAAAGACTAAGATGGATTCTTCCTAAGTTAGTTGTCGTCTCTCCTGAAGCAGATAAACTACAAGGTGTTAAAGAAATAGTTGCAAATATGGCAAATATAAAAGTTGTAGTTCTTCAAACAACCCCACCAAAAGGAAACTTTGAGGAAGGAAAGGTCAGTGATAATCTTTCAATCTATCTTGACAATGATCTGCCAGCTGGTCTTGAAGACGAATGGGAATTAAGTGAACTAACAAGAGCAATACAAGCAGAGAGAAAGAAAAACAACTTAACTCCAAGCCAAGTTGTAACTCTTCACATCTCCTGTTCAGATAAATCTTTCCTTGAAAGCAACAAGACAGCGATAGAAGCAGGAACATCAACAAAGCTTTCAATTGTTGCATTTGATGCAAACAGCACAAGCAAGCAAAAGCTAATAGAAAGAGAAGTTTATTTCTCTTTTTCTTTCTAATTCTTTAAGGAAATAAATAAGGGATTGTACAAATTGTACATACTCAGTCATAAAATCTAATTATTGAGTTGGTGACAATTTGTCACCAGTTGTCCTATTTCTTCGGACAACTGAATTCTGATTTTGTAAAATCTCAATGTGTTTAAATTCAAATTTCAAAAACACAAATAAATACCATTGCGCGCGAGCTGAGCGAAACCGGCTCTCGCACTGGACAGCTACCCTCCCGAAAACACCCCTTCTTACAAAAACAATATATTTGCAATTGGAGATTGATTTTAATGGATGTAAATAATTCAATTGCAATTTTTGAAAATAAGAAGATAAGAAGACTATGGCATGAAGAAGACTGGTGGTTTTCTGTAGTTGATGTGGTTGGAGCATTAACTGACAGTGAAGACCCAAGGAACTATTGGAAAGTACTAAAATTTAGATTAATTGAAGAAGGTGGCGAACCGGTTACAAATTGTAACCGGTTGAAATTGGTCGCAGAAGATGGAAAATTAAGAGAAACAGATTGTGCCAATCTTGAAGGTATTTTTAGAATAATCCAATCAATCCCTTCACCTAAAGCTGAACCTTTCAAACTCTGGTTAGCAAAAGTTGGTTATCAAAGAATAGAAGAGAATATTGATCCAGAATTAGCAATCAACAGAGCATTAAATACTTTTCTTAAAAAAGGTTATTCAGTAGAATGGATAAACCAAAGACTAAAAACAATTGAAGTAAGAAAAGAATTAACGGATGAATGGAAAAGATCAGGAATAGAAAAGCCAAATGAATTTGCATCTCTAACAAACACCTTAACAAAAGCTTGGTCAGATAGAACAGTAAGAGAATATAAAGATTTAAAATATTTAAAAAAAGAAAACCTAAGAGACAATATGACTAATATGGAATTAGTTTTAAATCTCTTAGCAGAAGCAACAACAGCAGAGATTTCAAAAGTTGAAAACCCAAATGGTTTTATCCCAAGTGAAGAAGTAGCTAAATCAGGTGGAGAGATAGCAGGTAACACAAGAAAAAATATAGAGAAGAGATTAGGCAAAAGTGTAATCACCTCTAGTAATGCAAAGAAC